>ERZ1370068.623-contig-10569_pt1 | contig 25377 bp, 30 predicted proteins | sample MGYA00561227_ERZ1370068 | MGnify/ENA primary metagenome ERZ1370068 (study PRJEB38410, sample SAMEA6850437) | metagenome | study: Metagenomic assessment of the ecological functions of the soil: analysis of the soil microbiota associated with the...
AGGTTACGTATTGCTGGTCCGGGATGTGTGCGCGGTCACGGGAGCTCGGGCGCCGGCGGTCGCCGCCCGGTTTCGGCTGGCGTTCAGTTGGCCAGGAGCCGTAACTCGCGCCGAAGGCGCTGCGCGATCGAGAATGCGTGAATGTTCCGAGCCCTTTCGCCGCGCGGCCGTGGTGCTGCGCATCGCCGGTGCCGCGCCTTCGCCCGCAACCGGATGCGGACCCTGCTCACGGGCGTCGGCATCGCCATCGGGACCAAATGGCCGTCATCGCCACCGTCGCCTGTCGGGCAAGGGGGCGCGGCCCAGATCACACGAGCAGCTCCTGCTGCTCGGTGACAACCTCGTCTGGATGCGAGGCGGGCGGGCGCACGGCGAACGGCGTGCGCACCGGCGCACGGGGCCAGACGTCCGACGCTCGTCTTCGCCGACATGCAGCGCGATGCTGCCGGAGATCCCCGCCCTCAAGAGCTGCTCGCCCCAGGCTGGACTCGTCGGTGCCAGGTCATCTACGCGGCAACCGGAACTGGCGGACACCGGGTACCGCGGCGTCGCGCGGAGTTCCGTGCCCGTCCGCTGGATGGCGGATCGCCGGCGGCGAGGTGTTCTCTGCCCGAGCACGGTCGACGTCCGCGGCGAACGTCTGCCTGCTCGGGCAGATCGGCGTCGCGCGGCTGTTCGGGGACGAGGACCCGGTGGGTCAGACGATGCGCGTCGCGCAACATGCCCTTCCGAGGTCGTCGGCACGCTCGCGCCCGAAGGGCAGCTCCGCGATGGGCCAGGACCAGGACGACTTCATCTTGCTGCCGTACACCACCGCGCAGCGGAAGCTGAAGGGCGTGACCTACGCTCGACGACGTGTTGTGCGCCGGCGGCGGCGCGGATTCGATATCGGCCATCGATCGACGACGGCGACGCTTGCTCCACGCGAGCGCCATCACATCGGTCCCGGTCAGCCGGACGACTTCAGCATCCGCCGGCCCGAAGACGTCATCAAGGCGCAGGAGGAGACGGCGCGGACGCTGACCGCGCCTGCTGGCGGGCGTGGCCGCGATCTCGCCCTGGTCGGCGGCGTCGGGATCATGAACATCATGCTCGTCATCGGTCACCGAGCGCACGCGCGAGATCGGCCTCCGCATGGCCGTCGGGGCGCGCGGGCCACGCGACATCCGCCGGCAGTTCCTGGCGGAGGCCGTCGTGCTGTGCCTGGGCTGGGGGCGCGCTGGGCGCGCTCGACCGGGGTCGGGCCTCGCGCGGGATCGCGGAGACCGCTGAGCTGGCCGCATGCTGCTCTCGCCGGTCGTGCTTCCTGGTCGCGGTGGGCGTCCTCGCCACCGGCGTCGCCTTCGGCTATTACCTCGGCCTCGCCGCGCCGCCGGGAAAGATCCCATCGACGCGCTTCGGTACGAGTGATCGTCCCGACCTGAACGATTTCAGAACAGTTCGCAGGCGGCCCCTGGCCGGAAGCCTGACGCTATATTGAAAGACATGGGCCTCTTTGCGTTCGAGCCTCGCGTTTGTCCCTCGTTTTGTGCTACTGTGCGCGTCCGCGCCCGCGGCCCGCGCCTGACGACGACCCCGCGGAGATCCAGAAGGGAGCTCGCGGAGAAGATCGCCAAGGCCATCAAGAAGGCGGACGAGGCGCAGCGCAAGGCGGCGGAGAAGGCAGCGAAGCGCGAGAAGGAGGCCCTGGAAGACCGCACGGAAGCGCAGCAGGAGGCGCGGGAGAAGGCATACAAGCAGGAACGCGAGGCCGCGCACCGCGCCGTGGAGGCCGCGCACGACAGCCAGCTCGACGCGCAAGCACTCGACCTGATGGAGGACGCGGTCGAGGACTACGTCAAGAAGATCCACAAGCCGGCGGAGAAGCAGGTCGGGACCCCTGCCCGACAAGGCCACGGCCGCGCAGACGACGCCCATCGCCGCGCCCTGGCCCAGGCGATACGCGCCATGCGCCCCCAGGCGCCAGGTGACCTGATCCTGCCCGGCGCCCAGCCCGTCGTGAAGCGCGTCATCGCCGCCGAGCTCGCCGGACGCGGCGCCGCCCGCGCGCAAGGAGATCCTGGCCGGCAATCCGCCTCCTCGATCCCGACCACGACGACCGCATGAACGTGAAGCTTGCCGTCAATGCCGACTACCCCGCGGCGGTCGCGCTCTTCCACCGTGCCCCCCCAGCGTCATCCCGGACTTCCTGCCCCAGTTGAGGAAAAAGAGGTCGAATACCGCTTCGTCAGCCGCGACCTCGTGCTGCTCGACGTCGAGGCCAACCTGATCCTGATTCTCCGTCCGCCGCGCCAGCCCTCACCGGCGCGGCTGCGGGCAAGGTGCGCTGATGCGGGTACCCTTCGTGAAGTCGCGCGCCGGACGATTCTCTTCGGCCTCGCCGCCGCCGGCGCCGCCGTGCTCGCGCCTGCGCCTGCGCGCCCAGGCGCCCGCGACTGCCCCGGCTGCGGCCCCGCGCTGCCCTTGCCCCCTCAAGGACGGCTCGCTGCGCTTCATGGTCATGGGCGACACTGACGGCCGATCCCGGCCAGTACGACCGCCCGCGAGATGGCGACGATGCGCAAAGCAGTTCCCGTTCGAGTTCGCCGTGATGGTCGGCGACAACATCTTACGGATCGGACTCCGCCGCCGACTACAAGAAGAAGTTCGAGGATCCCTTACAGTTGCTGCTCGAGGCGGGCGTGAAGTTCTACGCCGCGCTCGGCAATCACGATACCCGAACCAGGCCTGGTACGCCCTCTTTCAACATGGGCGGCCAGCGCCATTACACGTTCCGCGCTCGCCCGGCGGCGCGGCAAGCTCACCCATGGCGGCGTGCGCTTCCTTCGCGATCGACAGCAACTACGTCGACGACAAGGAGCAGCTCGACTGGCTGGGCCAAGGAGCTGACGGTTCGTGCGGGTCGGACTGGAAGATCGTGCTTCTTCCACCATCCGCTCTACTCGTCCGGCGCCAGCCGCACGGGTCCGCGCCGGAGCGCCGCGCGAGCCGCTGGAGCCGATCTTCGTCGAGCACGGCGTGAGCGTCGTCGCTCACGGGGCACGAGCACTTCTACGAGCGCACCGCTGAGCAGGGCATCCAGCACTTCGTGACGCTCCGGGGTCGCTGCGGCGGGTGACCTGGCCCGCACGGACATCACGGAGAAGGGCTACGACCAGGACTACGTCTTCATGCTCGCGGGAGATCGCGGGGACGAGTTCTATTACGCCGCCGTCTCGCGCAAGGGCCAGATCATCGATTCGAGTGTTCAAGCGGCCCCAGACGACGGAGGCCTCACACCCCAAGCCTTGAAGGTCGTGGCCCGGGCAGGTGTGATCCACATCGGCACGGCTGCGGCACGCCACTCTCGAAGGCATCAAGCGCTCCGGCACACTGCGCCGTTTAGTGGATTCCCTAGAACCCACTCCGTGGCGCGCCCCGAGGAATCGCCTCGCGGATGAGCAGATCAGCGACATCGAGTCGCTGGTGCGTGAGTCCTCCGGAGTCCAACGGCCCGGCTCGCCAAATATCTCGCGCCCGATGCCGTCCTCGGCTCGCCGATGAGGTTCGCGTCCTGCGATCCGCGCTTCAATCCGCGCAAGTCACGTTCAGTCAGGCGAGAGGGACATCGACGGCGAAGAGCCGCCGTGCGTCGCGCCGCCAGCCAGCAGGTCGGACAGGCGCTCGAAGGCGAGATGCATGCCGAGGCCGACCACGCATGGATCGAACGGGCCGTCAGCGCATTGATCGATTTGGGCTGGCTCCCACCCGTGAGGGCCCGCGACTGGGCCGCCGGCCTCATACGACGTCACGTGGACGGCCAGCGTTGAGCGGAATGGTTGCGGGAACGCTCGGCGCCGCCGCCCTGGCCACATCGGAACGGCAAGGGTTCGTCATCGCCATTGGGTCGCGCGCATTGGCTTTCCGTCCGCCGATTGGAGTCCTGGTTCGCGATAGGACTACGATCGGTTCCGGACTCTGGTTCCTGTGGCGGTCGTGGTAGACCACCGGAATCCTGCCCCTGCGGAGTTGACCTCGCCGAGTCGGTCGGCCGCGCTGGAGGCTCTCCCCCCACCTGCGCGACATCCCGCCACCTGTGGCTTCAAGAGACGACGGGTCTTTACGGGGATACGCGGCATGTCGAGCAGCTGGACGGCGGTTGACGGACTCATTCGCGAGGCTTCAGGAGCGATCCGCCGGGTGGCGCCCCAGGTTCCTGCTCCGCTCGTACTCGCGTCTGGCCCTCGATCAGGCCATCCTCGAGGCGGCGCGGTGCGATCGACTTCTGCCCATCGACGCACCGACGAGCTCGAAGCGTCGACCGCGGCCCGCGATGCCCTCGGCATTTGCGAAGAGATGATGCTCGCGCTCGACGTCCAGGTCGCTCGCGGCCTGCGTGCCCGTAAGCGTGGCGAGGCCCTGCGAGGGAGGGCCCTGGAGCTGCTCGAGAAGGCGCGATCCCTGACGACCGGCCTGATCCGCGCATGAGGCCGGTGCCCAAGAAGAAGCCTTCCTCCCTCCGACCCGCTGATCCTGCTGGTAGACGATGTCGCGGACAACATCGACGTGTACACGCAATTCTTTGTTCACCGGGGCTGGAGGACGGCGGCCGCTTTCCAACGGTCCGGAGGGCCTGACCAGCGCGGCCGGCCTGCGACCGGACGTGATCGTGCTCGACCTCGGCATGCCCGGCATGGATGGATGGAGAGTCGCGCACGGCGGCGTCAAGGCGGATGCGGCCACGCGCTCGGATTCCGATCATCGCCCCGACCGGACATGTGCTCGGCGATTCCCGGCGCGCCGCGCCCTCGAGGCCGGAGTCGCGGACTTCTTGACGAAGCCGTGTCTCCCGCAGGATCTGGCGGAGGCGATCAGCGAAGCAGCTGCGGCCGAGATAGGACCTCCGTCAGCGCGGACAGGCGCGAAGTGGGTCGGTCCCTTTCCGAGGAGCAACGAGCCGGACAGCACCTCCGCGGCCACGCTGCGCCCGGCGACCAGGCCGGCCTGGTTGCTGAACTCGAAGTGGATGCCGCCGCCCACGCGCGAGCGTCCCGCTTCCGCCGCCGCGGTCGAGAAGCTGTCGTAGTGGCGAGTCGGCCCGCCCGGCACGACGGTGAGGTCGAAGGGGATCGCGTCGTTGCAGAAGAAACCCGGCCAGGACGGCCGCGGCGGCCGCGCTGAACGAGCTGTGACCGGACCAGTGCTCGGGTGACCCTCGACGGTGCCGGCGCGCGCCGACCAGGCGAGATCGCCCTCCGTGCTGGAGTTGGGGTCGAGGTCGCCTTCCCGGATGGCCGTGGTCGGCCGCCAGAAACGCACGTTGAACTTCGTCAGGTACGTCGGCGCGACCGTGCCCGCCATCGCCATGCTGGCGAGGGCGAAGAGGCGTGCGGTCTCGGCCAGGTCCAGGGAGCGGCTCGCGGACACGACCCGCGCGACCTCGATCCACGCGCCCGGAGGCTGGCTCGTGCCCGCGCCGAGAGCCCAATACTGATACGTCGCGAGCTTCGCGGCATCCGGGATCCCGGCGTTGCCGACGATCTTCACCTCCGCATACGCGCCCGCGTAGTCGGTGCTGTCCCATTGCGGGCGGGCCCGGACTGACGTACACGGCGGCGTCCTTGATCGCGAACGGCTTCAGGTTCCGGAACTGCACCCCCGACCAGGCCGCGCGGAAGACGCCTACGCCCGAGCCCGCGGGCTGTGTCTCGCTCAGGCTCGAGCCATCGTCCGCGCGCGCCCGAGCACCGTCGCGCCGACGTCCTCGCCCCACTGGCGGCCCGCGTGGACGCGCGAATCCGGTCCGAGCGCGGCGAGGTCCGTCGCCAGCTGCGCGTCGAAGGCGGCCGCCCGTGCCGGGTACAGGCCTACGAGCACGGCGTGCGCGGCGGCCCGCGGCCGCCGCCACGGGATGGCCGAACGCGGGCGCTCCCGGCGGCGGCACCAGCGCGTGGTCACGGTCGTTGGCGCCGCGGCGGGACAGGATCCCGTTCACGGCGTCGTGCATGGCGACATCCACCATCGCGTACAGCCGCGCGGCCTGCGCATCGATCGCGCTTTCGGCGCGCACGGTGTCCTGCGCGATCCGGTTCCAATTCCGGACCACGTCGCCGGAAAGGGCCGGGTGGGGGTCATGGTCGTGGTCCGCCCTCACCGGCAATGCCGAGAAGGTGGTGCTGAGGATGGCAATGGAAGCAACGAGGCAAGGGCGTAAGCGCATGGCCCACAGTAGAGGCTGGGAGCCAGCGCTCCAAAATGGCGGATGCTCGCTATCGGCGAGGCCGATGGCAATCCATGGATTTGTGTGGCTGCTACCGACGACGACACTCAAGGCGCATCGACGAACCCGAAGAACAGGTTCAGCGCCAGGGCCAGGATCACGGTGTTGCGGACAAAGGACAGCACCGCGTGGCCGAGCACGGCACGGCGGATCTGCGGGCTCGAAATCGAGACGTCGGAGACCTGAAAGCACATGCCGATCGTGTAGGCGAAGTACGCGAAGTCGAAGTCGTCCGGCTTTGCGGCTCCCCGGAAACGCGAGCCCGCCTTCGCCCTCCTTGTCGTCCCGGTAGTAGAGGTGGGCGTAGCGGAGCGTGTACGAGGTGTGGGTGAGGCCCAGGCCACGATGACGGACACGAGGCAGAGGGGAAGCAGCCACGGTTCGGGAGGCCGCCTCCGCCCGGTGCAGGTTCCTCAGCACGGACGCGCCTGGCGAAGAAGCTGAAGCTGCTCGCGATCAACACGAGGACCCAGGTCGCGGTGCGGCCGGGATCGGCGGACGCGGAGCGGCAGCGCGTCTCGTGCGGGTCCTTCGTGAGGACGGTGAACCAGATGAACGCAAGCAGGGCGAACGCCCCGGCATCCCAGCCGAGCAGGAGGCGGAAGGCCGCGGCATGCCCGTGCGCGAGGAGCGCGCCGATGGCACCGACCACGAGTCCGAAGACCAGGCGCAAAGGGGCGCGGCGGAAATCGAGGCGACCGTAGAAGCGCTCCGCGGCGGCCAGCGCTTGCATCGGGTTCGGCTCTGCCATTCGGCTGCTCCCTAGCCCTGCGCGGTTGGTCCTTACGAACCAGCCTGTTCGTACCAGCGGAGGACGCGCAGGGCGCGCAGCGTGTTCCACCGGCTCGGCCGGCCCTCGCCCTCGTCCGTCTCGACCGGCATCCGGCCGGGGTACTGGGTCTCGAGCGGCCACCGGCCGTCGCCGTCGCGCTTCGACGCGACCAGCTCGATCGCCTCGGCCACGCGCTCGTCGGGCGCGACGCCGGCGCGGCGCAGGTACTCGAGCCCCCGCAGCACGTCGTAGTGCCACCACGTCGGGAAGGCGAAGCGCGTCCACGCGGCGCCGCCCTTGCGATCTCGCTCGATCACCTCGCCGGTCGACCGCCGGCGGAAGAGGCGGCGCTCGAGGAGGTACTCCTGCCCGCGGAGACGGGCCGCGGTCACCTCCGGGCTGCCCCCGACGGCCCGTTCGTACTCGAGCAGGGCCTCGAGCACGCAGATCGTGGTGTTGAACGACGACCGCGTCGAGCCGTTTGCGGCCTCGCAGTTCCAGCCGCCGTCGGGCAGCTGCTCGCCGAGCAGCCGGTCGACGATGCCGCGGACGTCCTGGCCGAAGTAGGCGCCGACTCGCCGCCACCTGCCCGTTGATGCACGGCTCGACCTCGCCCGCGAAGAAGGGGTTGCCGTCGCATTCCGGCGGGCCGCATCCTTGCCACGTCACGCGGTCGCGGACGAGGCCCACCGCGCGCCGCGCCTCGGTCGCTCGCGGGATCGAGACCCATCTCCCGCAGCAGCATCAGGACGTGCATCGTGGAGTCCCACCCGCGGTTCCACGCCGCGCCGCCCCACCGCCCGTCGGCCGCCTGGAGGGCGAGCAGCCGCGCGCCCGCGCCCTCGGTGGCGACCCTCGCGCGCTCGGCCGCGACCTCGCTCCGCGGGCGCATCGGTCAGGTCGCGCATCACCTGCCAGCGGATCGACGGGTCCGAATCGAGCAGCCAGTCGACGACGGTCACGGATCTCCTCCGGCGTGTGGCAGTGACCGGGCGGCATCATGGCGGGAGAATCGAGCAACTTCCAGGATCCGATAGCCTTCTCGTCCTCATTCAGCCTACCACTCGCGTGCGCCACCCTTTCCTATCCCTCGAAGCTGCCTTCTGAGAGAGGACCGTGGGAGTAAGATGACGCCCAGGACCCCACAAGGAGGTAGGCGATGCGTGCTGCTTGGCGGCCGCCGGGGTATTCTGCCTGTCCGTTGCCACGGCATTCGGTGCCGACGAGCGCAACTGATGACGGCAACGGTCCGATCTCGGGAAAGACGTCCAGACGATCTACGGTGGGATTCTCCGCTTGAACGGCTCGTCAACGGGATCGGGACACTACAGCGGCACAGCAACACCGCTTATCGTCAAGCAGCCAGTGTGGACTCTGGCTGCCCGAGATCAGCAAGAGTACCTCTATGTCGCGAGCCATCGACTCAAGTACCGTTGAGCAAGCCGTGTCAGGTTACCGTCAACCAAAGAGTTAGGATCGCACCTGAAGGCAATACCCTTTTACGTCTTCGATGAAAGCAACATCGAGCACAAGCTGACAGTCGAAGCGTGTACGCCGCTCGGAGCGTCCGCTAGCAGCAGTCGAACCGTCTACCCACTAGCCGGAGATGAGCCAATACCTGCCAAGGCATCAGCTCGCCTTCCCGAGTTGAAACGGATCTCTGTAGGGATGTCGTCGACTCAGGTCGAGAGCGTCCTTGGAGTTTAGCGCTGTCGTGCTATTCGGCGACCGACAGCGGTGGACGTACCCGGACGGTCTTGTCGTTGCTTTCGACGGGGAGGTTGTGGCTGAGGTGAAATTTACCTCGCCTTCCGCGCCTGCTCGGTAGACAGCATCGGCCGGCCTCACATGGCTCTCGGGGCGTCCTGCGCCTGCGGTCATGTCCCCGGCCCATGCCCACGATAACATCCGTAGCAGATATCGAGCGAAGCCGCCCCTTGATCATGCACGACCTGCTGCTGGACGTTCGCCACTGCGCTCCGCGGGTTTCGGAAGACGCCCGCGTTCACGGTCGTGGCCGTGCTCTCCTGGCGCTGGCGATCGGGGCCAACGGCTTCGTGTTCGCCGTGCTCAACACGATCGGGCTGCGCCCTCCGAGGTGAGCGACCCCCAGAGCCTGTACCAGATCCGGTACGGGCCGCGGATGACTGGCAGCAACCTGACGACGTCGTATCCCGCCTTCCAGGATCTTCGCCGGCGCAACACCAGCTTCAGCGACATGATCGCGGTCTGGCAGTACTCGGAAGCGAGGCTCGGCAGCAGTGACGCGGGGCCGAGGCGTCACCGGCGTCGCCGTGTCTTGTACTTACTTCGACCTGCTGGGGGTGCAGCCCCAGCTCGGAAGGCTCTTCCACGCGGCGGACGATCGAGGCCTCAACTCGGCGCCGTACGTCGTCTTGAGCGACGCCCTCTGGCGGCGCGCTGTTCGGCGGCGATCCGAGCGTCGTCGGGACGACGGTCAGGCTCAGCGAGCAGCCGTTCACGGTGATCGGCGTGGCCGCGGCGTCGTTCCACGGAACGGAGCGGTTCTCGTGGCCGGACTACTGGATCCCCATCGTCAGCAACCTCGGGGGTCGGAGTACCTGAAGAACCGGGACGGGCGCGCGGTCCTGATGCGATCGGCCGGCTCGAGCCGGGCGTGACGCCGCAACAGGCGACGGCGGATCTGAACGCGATCACGGCGCAGCTGGCGAAGGAGTATCCGAAGACAGACAAGAGCGTATGGGTGCGACTGATCCGCCCGGGCCTGATGGGAGACGCCGGCGAGGGCATTCGCCGTATTTCTCTCCAGCGTGAATGTGCTGGCACTCTTGCTGCTGGCGGCGGTCTGCGTGAACCTGGCCAGCGCCTTTGCCGCGCGCGCGGCGGATCGCAGCCGGGAGCTGGCGATTCGCGTGGCCCTCGGCTCGAGCCGGCTGCGGCTGGTCCGGCAACTGCTGACGGAGGCGCTGGTCATCACGCTCATCGGGGGCGCCGCGGGTTGACGTGCGCGCGCGTGCTGCTGGCCGCGCTGAACCGCTGGCCGGCATCGTTGGGCTGGCCTGGCATGCAGCGTCTGGACCTGGACCTGCATCCGCTCGTGTACCTCGCGGGTCTGGCCCTGACCGTGGCCAGCGCGCTGCTGATCGGGCTGGTCCCGGCACGGCAGGCGTGGACGGGCGGGCCGATGCAGATGATCAAGAACGGACTGGCCGACCCGGCGCGCCGGCGGTTTCTCTTCGCGACGTGTTGCTCGTCGCGCAGATTGCCATCTGCGCGCTCGTGGTCACGGCTTCGCTCGTGGCCGTACGCAGCATGAGGCTCGCTCTGGATGGATCCTCCACCGGCATCCGACCGCAGGGCGTGATGCTGGCCTCGATCGACCTCGGAGGACTGGATGGGGATCGGGCGCTCGAGAAGCAGAAGGAAATGATCGAGGCGGTGCGGAGCATTCCTGGAGTGACGGCGGTGGGAGCGGTGCGCGAGACGCCGATGAGCTGGCCGAGGCGTGTGGTTCCGGTCTACCGCCCCGGAACGACGGAGTTCACGCCTGAGGACAGCGCGCTGACCGCCCACGTGTATCCGATGTCGCCGGAATACCTGAAAGCCGCGGGCACGCGGATTCTCGAGGGGCGGGACGTCTCCTGGCAGGACAGGAAGGAGACGCCGCCGGTGGCGATCGTGAACGAGACCTTCGCGCGGACGCTGTGGGGCGACACCCGGGCGATCGGGCAGCGCTTCATCCTACGGGAGCGTTCGACGGAGGTCGTGGGCGTGGTCGAGGACGGCAAGTACTACAACCTGATGGAGTCGCCGGCGGCGGCGGCATTCGTGCCGCTCGCTCAAGACGCGGGCGGCGCGGTCCTGGTCGTGCGGTCGTCGCTGCCGCCGACGGAGATCGCGGCGGCCCTGCGCCGCACGCTGGGGGCCGTCCAGCCGAACGTGTCGGTCACGCTGCGGACCTGGCACGAGGCGCTGGAACCACGTGCTCTACCCGGCCCGGTCGGCGGCGTTCGCGCTGGGCGTCATGGGACTCTTCGCCGTGATGCTGGCGGTGACCGGCATCTTCGGCACCGCCGCCCACAGCGTGAGCCGCCGCGTGAGGGAGCTGGGATCCGCATGGCGCTGGGCGCGCGCCAGGCGCAAGTGGTGTTCGCCGCGGTCGGGCGACCGACGGCCCTGCTCGGGGCGGATCGACGCTTGGCCTGCTGGCGGGAGTCTCTCGCGCGCCGCCTCCTGGGGCGGGTCGTCTATCAGGCGGATCCGGCCGATCCGGCCGTGTTGATCGGCGCCGTGCTGACGATGGCGCTGATCGGCATCTGCGGGGCCGCCATCCCGGCCCTGCGCGCGCTTGCCGTCGATCCCTCGAGACTCCTGCGGGATGAGTGAGATGGGCCTTGCCTTGAGGAGGGTGAACACTCACGCACCGCCCGGTGCCTTAGAATCACGGGCGATCGCAGCATCTTTGGCCCCGACATGACGATTCCGGCGTCACGCGTGCTCCGTCTCAGCCTCGCCCTCGTGCTGCTGGGCTTCGCGACGGCTCGCCTCGAAGCGCGGCCAGGGGGCGGTCAGGGGTATTCGGGTGGATCCAGCGGGAGATCCTGGGCTCCTCATCCGGATCGTCCTCGAGCCGCGGGTCGAGTTCGTCATCCTCGCGCGGTTACACCGGAAGCTCCGGCCCTGCCGTCACGGCCAGTGCCGATGATCCGCTGGTCTGGATCAGCCTCGCCGTGATCAGCGTCTGCGTCATCGGGTACTTCGCCGTGAACGGGTTCGCCGAGAGCTACCGGAGCAAGCCGCAACGGTGACACGAGGATTTGGGACAGCCGCGGCGGACGGACCGAGGTCGCCGCCCCGCCACGAGACCGACGGTCCGGCCTGGCGGCAGCCCAAGAACGCCTTCGCGCTCGTCCGCCCGACGGATCCCGAGTTCTCCGCCGTGCTGTTCGACGACTTCGTCTACGGCCTGTACGCGGCCGCCCATCGCGCGCGCCATTCCCGCGAGTCGCTGGCCCTCCTCGCCCCTACCTGTCGATTCCGGTGCGCGACGGGCTGCGGGCGCGCCCTCCGGAGGGTGCGATCGTGCAATCCGTCGTCGTGGGCGCGATGCGCGTGCTCGGCGCGCGTGCGAACCCTCCGGACCCTGCACGCCGGTCGCACGAGATCCAGATCGAGATCGAGTCCAACGTGACGGCGATGCCCGCGGCCGCGTCCGCGCCCGTCGCGGCGTAAACTTCAAGCGAAGTCTGGATCCTCTCGCGAAGCGCGCAGGCGCACCACGCGCCCCTGGAAGGGTGCGCGGACGTTCGATGCCCGGCCTGCGGTGCGCCCGCGCCACCGGATCGGAGACGGCCGCTGCCGCGCCTTGCGGGCAGGTGACGGACAACGGCCGCTTCGACTGGCAGGTGACTTCCGCCGACGTCGTCGAGTCCGAGCCGCGTCCCCTGGCGCTCACGGGCGAGGTCGAAGAGCGCGGCACCGATCTTCCGACCGCCGCGCAGCCCATCCCCGGCCGTCGACTGGGAGGCGCTCACCGCCGCCGATCCCGCGGTCACGAATCAGGCCATCGCGGAGCGGCTCACCGCGATCTTCTCGTCCCTCCACGCCGCCTGGGCGGCGCAGGACCTGCGGCCGGTGCGGCCCTACGTGTCCGACGCGCTCCTCCAGTACCTCCAGTACTGGGTCGACGCGTACAAGGCCCAGGCCCTGCGCAACGCGGTCGAGAAGGTGCGCATCACGCGGTTCGAGACGGCCAAGGTCACGCGCGATCTTCACTACGACGCCGTCACGCTGCGCGTCTTCGCCACCGGCTTCGAGGTCACCACGAACGCGGCGGGCGAGGTCGTCGGGGGCAGCCGCCGGCGCGAACGTCCCTACTCCGAGTACTGGACGCTGATCCGCGCGGGCCGCCGTGCGTGGGCAGCTGCCGCGCGAGCAGGCCTGCCCCGGACGGCGCCGCCCTCGAGATCAACATGGCGGGCTCGTGCGCGTACTGCGGCGTGCACGTCACCGCCGGCGAGTTCGACTGGGTGCTGAGCCGGATCGAGCAGGACGATTCGTATTCCGGCTGAGGCGGAGGGCACGGTGGCGAAGGCGTTCCTGGACGACCGCGGCAAAGAGGCGCTGCGGGTCGCCGTCCGTGCGGTGGAGGAGAGGAGCGCGGCCGAAGTGGTGGTCCTCGTGCGCGAGCGCTCTGGGCCCTATCTCCACGCGAGCCTCCTTTCCGGCGGGATCGCGGCCTACCTGACGCTCTGGTTCCAGCTCTTCTCGCCCTGGGAGTACTCTCGCTCCTCCTGATCCAGCTCGCGCCCGCGCGTCGTCGGCACGGCGATCGGACTGCTGACCTCGGTCCTCCCCGATCTGCAGAGGCTCCTGACGCCGAAACACATCCGCGAGGACTACGTGCGCACGAAAGCTCGGGCCGCCTTCCACGACCACGGGATCGCCGACACGCGAGGACGCACGGGCATCCTCGTCTACGTCTCACGGCTCGAGCGCAAGGCCGAGGTCCTCGCCGACCGCGGCGTGCGCGAGGCCGTCGAAGCGCAGGCCTGGGAGACCGCCGCGCTGGCCATCCGGTCGGCGGCTGGGCGGCGCGCGCCGGACGCCGCCGCCCTCGCCACCGCCATCGCCTCGCTCGGCGACCTGCTTCAGCCCGTGCTGCCGCGCTCGGGGGACGACGTCAACGAACTGGCGGACGAGATCGCCTGACAGTAAAAGGTGCTGAGCCCTAGTCCTGATCCTGGTCCTTGTCCTCGTTCTCCTTGTACATGTATTTCACGTTGTCCTTCAGGAGGAGGAGGTTGCGGCTCGGTCAGACGGTGGACCTTGATCGCGTGCTTGTCGTACCACTCGATGACGCCGCGGATCTGCTCGCCGTCCTGGAGCACGATGACCATCTTGCGTCTTGTTGGTCATCTGCTTCAGGTAGTAGAAGCTCTCGGCGTTGGTCTGCTCGGGCGGAGTGGGCTTGCGCAACGCGCGTCGGAGGAGCGCGCGGTCATCTCGTTCTTCAGTTCAGATAGGTCGGGTCGAATGAGCTTGCGATTCATCGTGCAGCCGACCTCCTGCCGGCTGCCGGTCCCCGTGGGCCGGGTCTCTCCCGCTGCCTGTGTTCGGATGCGCGGTTTCGAAGATAAGTGCGCGGAACGGCTAGCGGGAGCGGTTTGAGATCTTTTTAGCATTCACGACGGGCTCAGCCCGCCAGCGCGTCCACCAGGACGTCCATCGACAGGGGCCGGTTGGCGTTGCCGCGCAGGTTCGTCCGCGTTTCCTCGGTCAGGTCCGGCCAGGGCCACTGCGCGCGCGCGGCCAGGCGGCCCTGGCTCCAGCTGACGACCAGGCGTTCGCCCACGTCCGCGTTGAGCATCCGGTCCGCGGTGCGCGCCGGCGCGGGCCGCGGCCAGGTCGCGCAGCAGGGAGCGCAGCGCGGTCAGGGCCAGCATCACGTCTTCGGACTCGGCCAGGCGCTCGGACCAGAGTCAGGCGGAGCACCGCATCCGCGCCGTCCGCCTTCTCCAGCATGGCCAGGATGTCGTCTCGCAGGGCGCGATAGCCGTCGGCCTCGAAGGCCATGAGCCGCCCCCAGGCTCCCGCCGACGACAGGGTCGCGCGCAGGCGGGCCTCGTCCGCAGGAAGGCCCAGGCGCTCCTGCAAGTGGGCCTCCAACAAGTGCGAGGGCAGCGGGCCCAGTTGCAGCGTCTGGCACCGCGAGCGGATCGTCGGCAGCAGGGGCCCGCGGCGAGCGCCGTGACCAGCACGAGGTGCGACGTTGCCGGCGGCTCCTCGAGGGCCTTGAGAGCGCGTTCATGGCCTGCTCGGTCAGCGGCGTGCGCGTCGTTCAGGATCACGACGCGCGCGCGGCCCTCGAAGGGCAGGCCGAGGATCTCGCGCACGGCGTCGCGGATGTGCTCGATCTTGATCGTCTCGCGGGCCAGGAAGCCGGTGGCCGTCTCCGGCTCAACCACGATGAGGTCAGGGTGAATCCCGCGCGAGGTGCGATCGCACGCACGGCAGGTGTTGCAGGGCTCGCCGGACCGCTTGTCGCAGATGAGGCCGCGCGCGGCCTCGACCGGCGAGGGTCCGCTTCCCCACTCCTCCGGGCCGCTGAGGAGCAGCGCGCGGAGGCAGCCGGCCCTGGCCCAGCGCGCGGGCCAGGAGGCCCTTCACGCGGTCGTGGCCGATGACGCTAGGAAACGGCATGCTCTCCGATGAGGCCGCGCTCCTCGGCCGCCGCGGCCACGCGCTGGGCGACGGCCTCCGTCGAGCCCTCGCCGTCGACGCGAACCCAGCGCGCCGGTTCCGCCCTGGCCATCTCGAGATAGCCCGCGCGCACCCGCTCGTGGAACTCGCGGACTTCGGCTCCAGGCGGTCGAGCGGACCGCGCGAGCTGGCGCGCGCGAGGCCGACCTCCACGGACACGTCGAGCAGGATCGTCACGTCCGGCTGCAGGCCGCCGGTGGCCAGCCGATGGACGGCCAGGATCAACGCGCGGTCGAGGCCGCGGCCGTAACCCTGGTACGCGAGCGACGAGTCCGTGTAGCGGTCGGAGACGACGCTGTGGCCGTCGCGGAGCGCGGGGCGGACCAGCTCAGCCACGTGCTGCGCGCGATCGGCGAAATAGAGGAGGACCTCCGTGGCCGGCGCGACCACGCCGTGCCCGGTGATCGAGCAGGAGACCGCGGATGGCACGGCCCATCGGCGTGCCGCCCGGCTCCTGGGTGAGGACGGTATCCGGCCCCAGCGCGCTCGGCCAGGAGCCGCGCCTGCGTGCTCTTCCCGCTCCCCTCGATCCCCTCGAAAGTGACGAACGGCATGCCGCGATTCTAGCAGCCCACCCCGCGCGGCCTTGACCGCGCGCCGCGCGCAGCGTACGGTGCGGGCGATGCTCACCCTCGAGGGGCGCGTCGGCCTCGTCGACCGGCGGAAGCCGCGGCATCGGGCGCGCGATCTCCGTGCTCATGGGAAGCCTCGGGGCGCGCGTGGGCGTGAACTACGCGCGCGACGCCGGCGCGCCGAGGCCACCGTGTCCCAGATCCACGGGGCGGGCGGCGAGGCCACGGCCCTGCGCGCGGACGTCTCCGATCCGCCGCCGCGGAAGCGCGTGGTGGCGGAGGCGGAGGCGCGCCTGGGCCCGCTGGACGTGCTCGTCGTGAACCACGGCATCTGGAAACACGCGCCGCTCGGCCGACCTGACCCCCGAGAGGTGGTCCGAGACCATGCGCGTCAACCTCGACGGGGCGCTACGCGGTCTGCCGGGCCGCCTCCCGTCGCATGGTCCCGCGCCAGCGCGGCGCGATCGTGCTCATCGCCTCCACCGCCGGGCAGCGCGGCGAGGCCGAATACGCGCACTACGCCGCCACCAAGGGCGCGATCATCGCGTTCACGAAGTCGCTGGCGGCGGAGCTGGCCCCAGACAAGATCCGCGTCAACGCGGTCGCGCCGGGATGGGTCCTCACGGACATGACGCGGCACGTCTTCGAGGGGCCCGAAGGCCCGGCGCGTCCGCGAAGATCCCGCTCGGCCGGCCGCGCCCGGCCGGAGGAGATCGCCGGGTCCCGTCGCCTTCCTCGCCTCCGACCTCGCGTCGTACATGTCACGGCGAGATCCTGGCCGTCAACGGCGGCGCGGTGATGGCCGACTGATGTCCCGACGCCGCCTCCTGGTGACCGGGGCCTCCGGTCTCCTGGGAGGCCGCCTGGCCGAGATCCTCTCCTCGTCGCACGACGTGATCGCCGTGCGCCATCGCGGGCCGGTCCCGGAGGGCCTCTCCGTCGTCGACGCCGACATCCTCGACCACGGAGCGCTGGACCGCGCGTTCGAGACCGCCCGCCCAGACGCGGTCGCTGCACTGCGCGGCCATGGCCGATCCGCGATCACTGCGAGAGCGGAGCCTGACCTCGCTTGCGCCGCTGCAACGTCGACAGCAGCGCGGAGATCGCGCGGCGGTGCCGGGAGAGGCGCGCGCTTCGTCACGTTCTCGACCGATCTCGTGTTCGGCGGCGACCGCGCGTTCGTGACTGAAGACGACCCGCCCCGGCCCTCGCAGCACTACGGGCGCACCAAGGTGGAGGCGGAGGACGCGGTCCTGGCCGAGAGCGGCGAGGCCGCCGTCCTGCGCATCGCGCTCGTGGTGGGCCGTGGATTCGGTCCGCGCACCAGCGCTACCGAGGCCGTCGCGTCCGCGCTGGCCGCCGGTCGCCGGCCGCGGCTCTGTCCACGATCAGTACCGCACGCCGATCGACCCTTCGCGTCGATCGCCGACGCCGTCGCGCGCGTGCTCGACCGGAGGGCCTCGGGGCGCTTCCCACGTCGGGGGCGCGGAGCGCCTCAGCCCGGTACGAGATGGGCCAGCGCGTGGCCCGCGTGCTGGGCTTGCGCGCCGACCTCGAGGGGATGAGCTCGGCCGAGCAGGCCGCGTCCCGCGGCCGGCGGAGGCGTCGCTGGACTCGAGCCGCGCGCGCCGGGAGCTCGGGCTGGGAGCCGCGGGCCCTGGACGACGCGATCCGTGACGGGCGCCGCCCCACCGTATAATCGCCGCTTCGCGATGGATCAGGAGACGCTGGCCGATCACCTGCGGCGTGCGACGCGCAACTTCACGTCGCGCCTGCCGGAGGAGCGGGTGTTCACGATCGGCCAGGCCCTGGCCGCCGAGCTCGCGCGCGCGCACGCGGAGACGCCGCCGCGCCATCCCGACCTGGATCCGGACGGTCATTCCCATGGCCGACGGCGCGCCAAAGCTGACCGGCGGGACCCCGGCCGGCGAGACGTACGAGGACCTGTTCCAGCTCGGATGCCTCTTGAACGCGCGCTCGCCCTGGCGCGCGCGCCGCCGATCCCGTCGTGGCGTCTCGACGGACCGCCGACGCCCGAAGTGTCGACCGTGCGCCGGCGCGCCGTCCTGGCCACCCTCGCCGCTCCGCGACGCCAGGACCGCTACGCGACCGCGGCGGAGGCGGTGCGGGAGCTGACCGCGGCCACCGCGTCCGGCGCGCGCGACGGCCGCCTGGCCGCTCTTCCGCGGCGATGCCGCGCGCACGGGAGCGCGCCCAGCGGCAGCCTGCCGCGCGGATGCAGCCCTCTGGCGCGTGGCCGCCGGCCCCGTCGGTGGCCTCCCCGTCCTCACCGCGGACCTCGTGGTCGTGCCCGCCACCGACGGCCGTCTCCTCTTCGTCCGATCGCGCGCGCGGGGCGGATCCTCCACACCGTGACCATCGGGCCCAGCGAGTGCTCGCCCACGCTCGTCGACGGCGTGCTGCACGCCGGCACCGACGAAGGGCTGCTCGTCAGTCGGCATCGACGTGGCCACCGGCGCCGAGCGCTATCGGGTCCGGCTCGGCGGTCTCAGTTGCGCTCGTCGCCGCTGCCGATCGCGAACGGCGTCGTGGTGGGCATCGTGGACGCGAAGGGGCGGGCGCGGTCGTGGACCGTGGAGCCGCGAAGGGCAAGCCGATCTGGACCCGCAAGCTGGGCGCCGTCTTCTCCTCCGGCGGCCACGGCGGCTGGGCGTGTCCTGTGCGGCAGCGACGACGGGTCGCTCCATGCGCTCGACGCCGCCACCGGCGCCGTGATCTGGGTCGGCCAAGCTCGGGGCCAAGGTGAGGGCGACGCCCTCCGTCGGCGCCGAGACGGCGATCGTGGGCGCCTTCGACGGGCGCGTGGCCGCCACGCGCATCGCGGACGGGACGGAAGCCTGGAGCCGCGCGATCGGCGCAGCCGCCGTGTATTCGTCGGCCTGCCACAGCCGGCTGAGATCGCCGTGCTCGGCTGCCACGAGGGCACCTGCACGGCCTCGACCTCGCCACCGGCGAGCCGCGGTTCAGACGCAGACGCGCGGTCCCGTCGTGTCGTCCCCGCCGCCGCGGGCACGCTCGTGATCGGGGCCTCGACGGACGGCAGCGTCTATCTCCTCGATGCCGAGCGGGCGCGTCCTGGACCGGCAGGCGCCTCGCGCCCGGCGGGATCCAGTCCTCGCCCGCCCTGGACGGCGCGGACGTCGCGATCTGGCAGCGCGGAGGGCGTCCACCTCCTGAGGCTGGCAGGCATGAAGGACATCCGCGTCCCCTCCTGGCTCACCGCCGGCGTCCTCGAGCGCTACCACTCGGGCGCGTCGCACCTGTTCCTCCTCCACGGCAACGTGCGCGACGTCCATCCGTTCGGTCCGCGGTCTCGGGTGCCGCTGGCCGAGGGCCTGCGCCGGCTGGCGCTCGCGGCGGCCGCATCGTCGTGACCTACGACGTGTCCTCCGGGCTCGTCTTCCCCGATGCGGAGCGCGAGAAGGCGTTGCGCAAGGCGCTCGGCCTCAAGGGCGCGCTCCCTTCCGACCCGGCGCGCGCGCGCTCGTCGTCTCGACGCGCTCGTCGGATCCGATCGCCTGCCCGCGGGATCGGTGGCGGTCATCATCGACTACGCGCACACCCTCGCTCCTGCGGACGGGGCGTCGGAGCGGCCGAGCGCCAGAACGATCACCACGCTTGCGCGCTGGGCCTCCGATCCCGCGGTGGCCGCGCGCCGCCCCTCGATCCTCCTCGATCGCGCCCACGGCGCAGGAAGTCTCCGTCCGAGGTCTACGCGGGCGCGGCGGGGGCGGAGGTCGTCTCCGATGCCGCGGCCGGACGTCGAGGCCCGCGACGGATTTCGCGCGCGACCTCCAGCGCCGGATCCCCGAGGTGACGTGGGAGCCTGACCGCCGACGAGCTCGCGGCGGAGACGGGCGGGCTGGCGCTCGGTCCAGATCGAGGACATCGTGCAGCGCGCGCGCGGCGCGGGATCGGCGCTCGGCCGCGCGAGTCGATCGTGCGAGCGCGAAGATCGACCTCCTGCGCCAGGAGTACGGCGACGTGCTCGAGATCCTGCAGCCCGCAGCACGACTCTCGACGCCGTCGGCGGCCTCGAGCCACGCCACGCGCGAGCTGCGCGAGGTGGTCGGAGATCATGCGCCGGCCCAGTCTCGGCCGCGCCCGCATGGGGATCATCCTCATGGGCCCGCCGGGCACGGGCAAGAGCTACCTCGCGGAGTGCTTCGCCCGAACGAGTGCGGCATGCTCTGCGTGCGCTTCCGGCCCGCTGCGCAGCATGTACGTCGGCCAGTCCGAGCGGAACCAGGAGAAGGCGTTCGCGGCCATCCGCGCCCTCGCGCCCGTGGTGGTGATCTGGTGGACGAGTCCGACCAGGCGGAGGGCGGCAGCCGCGACCAGGGCTCCGGCGACTCCGGCGTGACCGAGCGCATGCGGGCGCTCGGCCTTCAGCTTCTGGGGCGACAGCTCGCTGCGCGGCCGCGTCCTGCGCATCGACATCACGAACCGCGTGGACCTCATCGACGCCGCCATGCGGCCGCTCCGGGCCGCACCGACATCAAGATCCCGATCCTCATGCCCGACGAGGAAGCGCGCCGGCAGATCTTCGAGGTGACCGTGCGCAAGCACAAGCTGGCCTCGCGCGATCGCAGGACTACACGCCCGTTCGCGCCGCCGCACCGCGGCTACACGGGCAGCGACATCGAGCTGGCCCTGACGACCGCGTGGTCGCTTCGCCCTGCGCGAGCGGCGCGGCCGGCGGTGACGGACGCCCATCTCACGGCCGCCCTCGACGACTTCATCCTCCGGTCGCGCGACCAGGCCGCCATCGACCACATGACCGTGCTCGCCCTGGACGAGTGCGCGCAACCGGCGGCTGCCTGCCCGGAAACGCGGAGGCGATCCGGCGCGAGATCGAAGCCCGGCGCGCGGCGCGGACGGCCTGAGCGCCGCTCGGCATGAGCGCGGGCCGCGGCTCGCGTCCGCGATCCTGGTCGCCGTCTCCGAATGCCTCGCCTTCCGGGGCGCTCAGCTTCGTGCTGATGTTCGCGCGCCGGCTCATGCGTACCCCTACGACCTGGGTGGATGGAAGGCACGATGCTGCTGCGCGCAGCGCACTGCGCGAAGAATGACCAGCCTCTACGCCTCCGTCGCTCGCGTTCGTGGCCTTCGCCTATCGCACCGCTCCAGCCACGCATGTCGCGCTGGCCTCGGCCGTGTTCGGCCTCGACTATGCGACGGCGCGCCCTCTCGATCTTCGGGTACCTGGTGGCCGTGGGGGCCGCCTACGCGTTCGCACCACGCGAGGCCGGCGTGCCGCGCGCGCTGGCTGTGGGCGGCACTCGTGTCCGCCGCCACCTTCGCCCGGCAGGCGCCTGGTACGACCTCGTACGCATCGACAGCGTCTGGCTGGGCTCATCCACCCTGGGCCTGTGGGCCTGAGCGCGCGCGTCGACGCCGACCGCCCAGTCCTGCTCGCAGATGTTGTTCGCGAAGCAGACCGCCGCGCCGTTCATCAGGATCGCGGTGCTGGCGCTCTTCATCGCGGACCGGCGGCGCGGCTTGATCCGCAACCCGTCACGACCACGTTGATCATCAGGATCCCACGATCTGCTCCTCCAGCGTGCGACCGGGAGGCTGGTTCTGGCGGCACGTCTTCGGCCTGCACCAGCGCCATGACTTCGACAACTGGCTCGACTTCCGGTAGCGCCCCTGCGCGTGATCCTGTTGCTCGGGCCCGCGCTCGTCCTGGTGCCACTTGCGCCCGCGACGGCGCGGCGGACCGGCCACAGCTGCCCTATCGAGCGTTACGACGGGCGCTGGCCGTGCTCGGGTGTTCGTGGCCGCGATGGTGGCGACCATTCGCACGGCGCCGGCCACCCTGGGGCTACGCGAACTTCATCCAGCCGTGTTCTTCGGCGGGATCGATGCTCGCGTGGCGCGTCGCGGGTCGAACTCGCGCATTATCGTCGCGCCCATCGCGCTCTCCGTCGCACATTCCCGCGCCGGGCTGGCGGTCTCATCACCGACCGCCGCAACGGGCGGAGTTCCTCCCCTCGGCTACGACCCGCGCGCGCTCGTCCCACCACGCCGACGGCTTCGGCGCGCGGGGACGCGCTCGTGGCGCGGCTGCGCCACGTCCGGCGCGGTGTTTCGTCCCCTTCCTGCACTTCACGCGCTGCGCGCAGGCAAGGCGCCCTCGCTGCGTCCGAAACACCAGCCCGACATCAACGCCATCCCCGGACCTCGGGACGCCGCGCGAGAAGCTGATCGAGGCCATTCGCGCCGGGCGTTCACACTCGTCGTGCTCGACACCGTGGAAACGGAGGCCCAGCAGCGGAAGCGAAGCGGAGGGCATGGGCCGAAGTTCCGCAGCCTGGCCGAACTACGAGATGGCCGGCATCAGGGCCTCGGGTGATCACGGGCGCGCCCGTCGCGTCCGCACGCCTCCTCCTCGTACCCAAGCCTAGCCGCCGCCCTTATACTGCGTTCCAGATGATCCTGATCGTCCTGCCCGCGCGTACAAGCCGCCGGACTGCCACGCTGCTGCGCTCCATCCGCCAGGTCATGGACGAGGGCCGGCTCTCGCGCTGAGGTCGTCGTGGTGGACGACGACGGCAGCTCCGACGGCACTGGGACGCGATCACCGCCAACGTCGCGGAGATGCGTCGTGCCGCCACGAGATCAGCCAGGGCTGGCGGAAAGCCCTGCGCTCAGGCCTCAGGTCGCCGGTCGGCCAGGCCGGCCCCGCGGCGACGTGATCATGGACGCCGACAACACGCGCCGGGGCTCGTCATGCGCATCCTGGGCCTCATACGCGAGGGACACGACGTGGTGATCGGGTCGCGCTATATCTCCGGGCATTGGTCAGCGTCGCCACCACCGCGTCCTCAGCAGCGGGGCCCGGCTCTTTCATGCACCGTCTTCCCCGTAGGGGGTGCGCGATTACGATACCTTCCGGGCCTACCGCGCCTCCGTCCTGCAACGGCGTTCGCGCGGCACGGAGAGAACCTGATGTGAAAGGGCTTCTCACCATGGTCGACATCTGCTCAAGCTGCGCACGCTCGAGCCGGATCCGATCATGGAACCAGGTCCCGTCTCCGCTACGACTTGGCTGGCATGAGCAAGATGAGAGGCAGCGCGGACGATCGTGGACACGCTCGTCCTCCATGGAGCAAGAGCTTGCGGGGCCGGTAGGTCGGCCAGCGGGCCCGCAGCTTTGCCACAAGTCCGCCATCGGGATGACCCGCACCACGCGACCGCCGACAAAGCGAGCTCAGCGCGCCGCGCAGCGCGGCGCGCGACAGGGGTTTCGGGAGCTCACGCCGATCAGGTGAGCAGTGAATTCCCCACAAGTTAAGCAAACCTCAGCGCAGGTCTTGGTCAGCACGAGCCGGCGCACAGCGTGATCTCGTCGCCGTCTTTGATCGGCGTGAGCACGCCGTTCGCTGAGCTTCTTGCCGTTGAGGAACGTGCCGTTCATCGTGCCGATCTCTTCGGCGATGAAGAGGCTTGTCCGTCCTTGACCACGAGCGCGGGCGTGCCGCCGCGAGATGTTGCGGCTCTGGTCCTCGTTCGTGAGATCGACCTCGGGCCTCATGCCCGGTCACGGAGTCGATAGCGGCCGAGGAGCGCCTCGTTGCTTGAACACGGGAAGACGTTGCCGGTGGCTACGGAGAGATGAAGTAGGCCTTCGGCCTCGCGCCTGCAGTGTGCCGCTGTAGGCGGCGGCGCCAGGGCGGCGGACGCCGTCCGCGGAGCCGCCGCGGGCATCGCCCGCCGCCGGCCGATGCAGTGCTCTCGAGCTGCCGGTTGGTCTCGCGCAGCCGGATCGAGTACTTGCGCAGCATGCGCACGGCGATCTCGGGGTTGGCCTTGATCATGTCCCCGAAGATTCGCCGCTGATCACGATCAGGTCGCCCTGGCTCCGATGACCTCGGCCGTGGCCGAACGCGGCAGGCGCTCCAGGATGGCCATCTCGCCGAAGAAGTCGCCCTTCTCCAGCACGGCCAGGGTGGTGTCGCGCCGCTTCACCTTCTTCTTGATGGCGACGCGTGCGCGACTGGATGATGTACGTATCGTCACCGTCGTCCCCTTCGTGGAAGAGGACTTGCCCGTTGTCGAAGTGCGTCAGGAACTTGGCGAAGACGGGTTCTTCCTCGGCAGTCATCCGGGGCCTCTCGGGCCGGGGAGTTTGCTAAAAAAGCCGATCCGGCGCGGGCAAGGCCAGGTTCAGCGTGCGTTTTCGAGCTGCTCGAGCGATCGCGCGCCAGCCGGCCGAGGGCTCCCGTGGACGGCCAGGAAGGCGCGCCAGGGCCGCCGCCGTCCACCAGGCAGGCGCGCGAGTGCCTATGGAGCCAGCCGGGAGAGGGCCACGCCGGCGGCCCAGGCACCAGCGGGCGTGACGAGCAGGGGTCTCGTGCCCCACGTGCCCGGGAACACGTCCGGGGCCTTGGCCCGTCCGGCGAGGAGGCAGGACGTACGCGCGCCCAGCCAGCCCACGAGGAGCCAGCGGCGGGCGGCCGTCAGGAAGCCGTCGCCTCCCGGCCTGGCTCGCAGCGCACGGGAGCGCGGAGACGCCGCCTGCGGCCAGGATCCGGGTAGACGGTGTCGAAGAAGTCGCGCGTCCGCCACTCCGGCCACGCGCCAGAGCGAAGCTGGACCGGATACCGCGAAGGGAAGCCGCTGGGCGGCGCGCTCGCGCGACGCGAGGCACGAGGTCGATCACCATGCCGAGGAAGTCGCGGTAGTACAGCGCCACCGCAAACGCGGCGGCCGCGAAGGCCCCATGGCCGCCAGCAAACTTGCCTCTTCCACGGACGTCGGCGCACCAGTGCCGCACGGGACGAGAGGCGAGCACGAGCGCGGCCGTGTTATCTAGCCGCGCGCCCGAGATGTAGGCGAGGCTGGCGGGCGGCGATCCAGCCCGCTCCCGCGAGCCACGTCCGTGGCGCGCGGATGGATTCGAGGTGGCCCGCCAGCCAGAAGAGGAGCGGCGCGAGGTCGAACGCGTGCCCGAAGAGCGCGGGCAGGAACGCGAAGCTCAGGCGCGACGACGGAGGTCGGGATCACCACGAGCGGGGCCGCCCGAGCACGGACTCGCGCCCAGCCGCCGGAGGCCACGGGGCCGGGTGAGGACGCGATGGGCACGATCGAGATGGCGGCCGCCGCGAGGCTTCGAGGCAGAGGAGCAGGCGTGGCGTAGCGCCGACGGGCAGCAGCGTGAAGGGCAGGTGGAACGGGGGTGTAGGAAATGCGTAGGTCTTCCGGCAGGCCTCGGTCCGCCACACGCCGTGCTCCCAGATCGCGCGCGAGGAGCGAGACGAAGAAGCCGGGCCACTCGTCGCCAACGAGGAACCTTCTCGGCACAGGCGCGCGTGCGTGCGCAGGTCAGGATAGTAGAAGTCCGGATGGTTGACGGCGAGGCGCGCGCGAGGAACGCGGCCAGGCCGAGGGCGGCCGGGATTGCGCAGCGACTCCGCGGAGAGCGCGCCGCGCCTCCGCCGCCACTCCGCGGCGCGGCGAGTCCGGCGCCGCCACACAGCATAAGGGCAGGTGAGCAATACGTA
>ERZ1370068.6019-contig-5019_pt1 | contig 25367 bp, 49 predicted proteins | sample MGYA00561227_ERZ1370068 | MGnify/ENA primary metagenome ERZ1370068 (study PRJEB38410, sample SAMEA6850437) | metagenome | study: Metagenomic assessment of the ecological functions of the soil: analysis of the soil microbiota associated with the...
AGTTACGTATTGCTATCCTCAATACAAAGATTCTTGCATCCCACCGCGCACGCACCTGGCTGGCTGGCGCGGGGTTCCCGAGAGACTTGGAAACACGCTCGTCAGCACCATCGATAAAGTGGCGCAAACCACAAGGGTTTTTCTGCCGAGCAGCTGGATGCCTACGGCGCGCGTGAATTTGTGAAGTTGCAGCGGGCCCACGGTGCCGCGCTGGAGGAGCGGTTGCAGGCCGCCGCCGTGATGATCAACCAGCTCGAGACACGAAGCAGCCCAGCTGCGAAGAATTTATTGAAGTCGAAAGACATCGGCGACAACGCCCTGATTGCCTCGATGCTCATCGGACAATCGGCCATCTATCGCGCCCGCAAGGGCACTAAGCGGCCCGCGGCGGCGTGGCTGTGGGAGCCGGCGTCCGTCTCAGCAGATGGGGCGGGTCGTCTGGGGAGTAGGTCGGGCGAGCTCCTGGTCCAGCGATCGGACCACGTTCACCACGACCTCGCGCTCGTCCTTGGTCAGCCCCGTGTGGGCATGCGCGAATCGAACGATGGTGTCGCAGGCCAGCCGAAACTCCTGCACATCAGGTGGCATAGTCGATTCCATGGCCTCATCCTCTCCAGCGAATGCGGGACTCGGAAAGCCTCGAGTTATGACGGCGCTCTCTGCGATTTGGGCTTCGAGCGCCGCCGTGATTGCCAATCTAGTGCCTAGATAATGAGCAAGGCAAGTCCCGCGCCAGCGATCAATTCAAACACCGCGATATTCGCTACCACTGGAGCACCCGATACTCACGAGGTGCCGGCGATCGGTTATCACTCAATAAGGAAAGACCCAGACTAAGAAACCCCTAGCGGCAGACGATTTTTAGCGGAGTGACGGTTGCGGGTTCAACAACACGGGTCTATGCGTCACACTGTAGTGGCCTCCCTATTCGGGTTATGGGTCAAGATCTCGATTCGTCCAGGTAAATCAAATGTGATTCAGCACCGAATCGTTTTCTATCCACATGGACCGCCTTCGATCCTCCTGTCGTAGCCTGCCCAGGGTGAACTTCTCGAAAAGTCTACAGACGGACTGGCGAGGACATGCGCAGTTCAGATGAGGCACTGGGGCTTGCTGAATATTGGATTAGCTCGTGACTCATCTCTCGATGAAAGGAGACGCCACCATGGTACAGCTAATCCTTCTGGTACTCATTGTGTGGATGATAGCTGGGCTGGTGGGGATCATCTGGATGGTCGTTCGTCACAGCTTTAAGGACAACGATTACTCCTCCAAAAACCGGCTAGGCGGAAGCCCTCGTCGGAACCATGTGACGGGATGGCCCCACACGGATCCTCATCCCAGCAGTTGAAGGGTGCGGCATAGGTGTATGTGCAGTCTGTCGAAAACGCTGAGCGAGAAAGAATTAGCAGCTGAGAGGACCGGACGGTCTGCCCAGGTATTCATGAATACTCCGGGTAAATCCATCGAGAAAGGAAGACGACTGCCATGACACTGGGGATTATTGAGAGTGGGTTCCTTGTGGGGATGATCACGCTCCTCTGGGTGCTGCTCGATGTTCTTGGTGGCGCCCATCATGCCGACGACAAGAGGCAATGAAACGCTTGACGGAATAGCGTGAAGGAAAGGAAGCACACAAATACTCATACTGACAGTCCAAGGTCGCGGCCTGACAAAGACCAACCAGTGGCAACGCTCAGAGCCTCTTGGCGCGGCCCGATCCCGCCCATCAACTGGACCGGGAAGCCGGTAGATCACATCGATGGAACAGGAACCCTTGAAAGGAAGTCAACGATAATGGGCAGACGCTTGTCCTGATGGATGGAAGGGAATTGAGGTGTGGATCCAAGAGGCTGGCATTGTGGCAATGCGTTGGCTGCCGAACACCCTGTTGGAGATTTCGCACATCAACTGTGGCCCCTCTTTTCAACCTCCGGGTGAATGTCTCTGGAACGAACGAGGAGATTCGATGCGAGCTGGAGATGAGTCGGATGAAATTGGCCCTGATCCCGCCGTCGACTGGACCGGGACGCCGATAGCCACTGCCCAAGCATGCCCCTGGTCTAGACGCTTCCCCACTCGCAGCTTGCGCCTTCCCTACGGTTCCCTTACAATCCCCCTGCGAGGCCCCCCTCATGCCCTTCTCTCTTCTGTTTCTTCCGTGAGACGCCGAGGTGACTCAAACCATGCCACAAGAACACAGAATCCATCATCGTCTTTTCCTTCTTGACCGAGTGGCGCGACAAAAAGGCGAGGAGCGCGACTCGACTCCCTCACGGGTGAATCGCTCTTTGCTCCCGGTCGTGCAAGTCACCCCCGAGGGTGCATCTGAATCCAGTTGCATTCTCCTGTAATCAAAATGGATTCCAGCCGAGATCGTGCTCGTATGTGGTTCCGTGCCTCTTCAAACTTGCCCTCGGCCTCATGAAAAACCCGGGCATTTCGAAGGCAAATCGCGAAGAATCGTTCGAGGCATCAGCTACAGAGATGCCGGGGCTGGCAACATCGATTGCCTTTTCTCTGACGTTGTGGAAGGGCGTTGCGAGTTCTGAGCTCCTGGAACGTGCTGAGTGGGAACCTCCAGAACTCCTAACTCAGTACACGTTCGCACTTCAGGCAGCGGACATGAGGCGAGTGAGCGAGCTGGTCTGGTTGATTGGGTGTCATCTGGTGTGTTTGGTTGCACCAAAACCAGGACAAATCAAAACAGATCGGACTAGAACGAGACAGACGAAAGATCGCTACCAGTCGCGACGGAGTAGGGATCGTGCCCAAGATAAGATCATCACATGAGACGGTTTTGGGCCCTACCCGAAAGAGGGCTTGCTAAACATGCCGTACTGGTTTACTAGGGGGTCTACCGGTCGCTTGCACCTAGGAGGGCCTGTGTGCTGTGCGGCTGGTTGCTCTGCCTGGACCTACGATAGGAGCCGGCCATGAATGGCACCCTCAGGCTTCCAAGAGCGTGCGGTCCTCTACCTCCCGATCAACAGCGTATGTCGCTTCCTCGACGAGCAATGGCCTCACAAGTCGGAATTAACAAGTTCTCAAAACTTCTGCGTACTCACGATCTCACAGCCTACAGATCAGCAAAAAGCGAAAGGTTCCTGACACTATTCGCATGCTCCTGGTTCAAGTCCACAAGTGGGCAATTATGAGTTTGCGGCAATCCCTTGGGAGGTAGACGATGAAGCGAAGATATCGTTCGGCAATCGTCATCGCAATCACCCATTGTTTGTCTCGTGCTTGTCGCATCCCCTCGAGAGTCCGATGCGGAGTGGTCCTACGTGTAAAGTGCCCACCATAGAATGGGAAGGACAGGAAAATGGAAACTGGTGCGGGGTCGCACGCGGTCAGTATGGTCCACGAATGCATCGCCTACGTGATGCGGAGCAATGTCACCTCTATGATCTCGCGAAGGGTAACGCGACGTCATGCACACGGATAGGACAATTTTCCGACTGAGTGGGGCGGAAAAGAATAATCAAACTGGTAGCCCTTTGGACGCCGCAAAGGCGTACGATGACCACGTCATCGTGACAGGATTGAAAGTGAAACACCTAGACAAGATCCTTTTGAATCGTTTGAGGCATTAGCCAGCGAAATCTGTCCTTCCGATGGTAGTACTGGCACACCCTTCATTTTGGGCCTATCTACATCATGTGGTGCCACCTCATGACAAGGCTGTGTATCATGATGTCGTCGTGTACGGGTATGGGGGAGGGTGTTGAAGGGAAATATATTTACTACCATGACCCTGATTCAAATGCACTTCTCGACCCTGATTCCAATTCTGTTTCATTTAACGCCTATGCAGAGCGCTCTCGCTTCAAGGAAGATTTTTTTATAAAGAAGAAATAAATGGAATCGCCAGATGCTTCACTTTCGGAGATGAGGACTTGAGATATCTAGGCACAAAACATTTGCTCGTCGCGGGCTTCGTGCTCGTCTTCATCCATCCAACCGATGCGTATCCGGCACTCTCCTCCATTCCAAAACCTTCGGAAGAGGTCAATGCTGCAGCCGACAGAGGGATGATCAATCTCATAAAGCTTATTCAAAACGACAAAGAGCGCTGCAAGTGTTGGCTTCTATTCAGCAGATGAAGTAACCAACGACAAAATGAAACGTGGATCTGGAATTCTGTCCTTAATATTGTTGGTGAGAGTTTACTCGATAAACCTGATTTTAAGAATATGTTTGAATACCTCGACCCCCTGGATCAGTTCATGTATCCAATTACCGTGGATGGGAATGCAAGAGCGGTAATAAACGTTAAGAAACTGAAGAAGTCGGGGAAATGGGAAGCTGTATCATTTGGAGCTCCGGGTTTAGTATCCGCCTTGGAGGAATTGAAGCTATTGGATTCGGATGGGGTATTTATTGCCCGATACTTCCCATTAGAGATCTGGCTGGTGTGTACTGCCCTCGAAGACAAGTCGCAGTGCCACCATGTTACCGCGAATCCCAAGGCGTTTGATTATAAGACTGAACATAAGGTTTGGCCAAAGCGTGGGCCAGTTAAGGGTGAGTCGATTGGCGCTGCTGAGGCACCAGATGCCGGAGCCGAGGCAGCCGGAGCCGAAGCTGGGCTTGGCAGGGCTGAAGCTGCACGGCCCAGAGCCGAGCCCGGATTTAGCAGAGCTGAACCGTCCAGGTGCCAGAGCCGAGACTGAACTTGCCAGAGATGAGGCTCCGGGTGCCAGAGCCGAGACTGAAGCTGGCGGGTATAAAAAGGAGGAAATTCCACTTGTAATCATTGAAAAGGGAGAGAATCTTCGCAGCCTTGCGGATAAGGCAAGAAAAAGAAAGTCTTATTGAACTTCTGGACGATAAAACGTCCCGTTTATACAACCGTTAAGCAGAAAGGAGAGACATATGTCTATGCGTGGAATGGAGAAGAGGAAGTTTCATATGGCAATCCTGGCTTTCATCTTCGTGCTGGCAGCGGCCCCATTGGTATGGAGTGGAGAGGCTAACAAACCCGTCTCCAAGCAACCAGCTTCCGCAGATACTGGCATTATGGCTCATTATGAAATGATGGGGCATACAGAGGAAGCCTTGAACGCTTCTCGACAGAATGATCTGCAGGGAGCAACAAAGCACGCTCAGATGGCATTAAGGGCTGGCGAGAGTGTACAAGGAGTTTTGGACAGGGCTAAGGTCGATCCGGAAAAACAGAAAGAAATTAATAGAAGGTATTCAATCGTTAAAAGAAGGCTTGAAGTTGGCACAGTCCCGGGATTCAAAAGGCTTTGAGAATTCCATCGCAACCGCAATGAGTAAATTTTCGCCAGAAAAGGATTGCACGGATGGGGATCATGGAGCAGGGTGCGCAAAGGCCGCTTGCGGCTGCGCACCAGCTCAGATGTCACCTTGTGATCCGTTTCACCCTCACCCGAAAGTGCACAACCGTGGGTTGCAATTGCTACTGCATGTAGCTTGGTTATGACCCCTCTTACCTGTCAGACGAGTCGTAGATATAGGAGGCCCCAGGTAGATACCTTTGGGGCATCACTTTTCTTCGTCCTAGGGATGTTCATCACAGCTGAGGCACAGGGTGCAGGACCTCCGATCACATCCTCAGGACTGAACACGCAAGTAAGTGCTCCTATTGTTTCTGGCAGCGGGTCTACTCAAACAACCCAGTACGACATCACAGGCGGTACTCGTCCCGGTGGTGCTGCCGGCACCAATTTGTTTCATAGCTTTGATAATTTCAACGTTCCGACCAACAACATCGCGAACTTCCTGAATCAGGGATCGGTAGACCTGAACGGTGCATCGCTGCCTTTAAACTTACCAACTTCTAACATTCTGGGCCGTGTCACTGCCGGAAATCCTTCAGTCATCTTCGGGATGATTCAGACGAACGGACCAGGAGGGTTCGGCAACGCCAATCTTTTCCTGATGAATCCCGCTGGGTTCCTGTTTGGGCCAAACGCTACCGTGAACATTGGCGGGATGGTCGCCTTCACAACAGCAGATTATCTTCGACTTTCCAATGGAGTGCTGTTCAACAATACTCCGAGTGTCGCTCAAGATGCGTTGCTGAGTGCCGCACCAGTGGCGGCCTTTGGGTTCCTGGGCTCCAATCCCGCTGCAATCGCCATTCAAGGCAGCACAATTTAAGGTAGCAGAGGGCCAGAGCTTGTCTTTGTAGGTGGGAACCATGGCTTCATGTATACCGATCCCGATACAGGCAATACAGCGGCCGCCCCTGTACCAGGTGGGGTCACCGTCAGCGGAGGAAAACTATTAGCGCCAGGTGGACAGATCAATCTCGCCAGCGTCGCATCTCCCGGAGAAGTCCTCTATCCGAGCTTCAACTATGGGCCCAATGTTAACGGGGCGCGGTTTACAAGCCTGGGGAACATTTCGCTCAGCGATGGTGCCTTGATGGATGTCTCCGCGAATCAGGCAGGGACTGCGTGAAAATTCGCGGCGGTCAACTTATGATCGCCGACGCCACCGTCTCAGCCGTTACAGAAAATGCCAACAGGACCCCGGTTGCCATCGACATTAATATTGCTGGAGACATGTCGATCGCCCAAACCACCAGTGCTCCTGCGCTCACCGCCCGAACGACTGGCATTGGTGATGCCGGAGAAATCCGAATTTCATCAAGGAATCTCACAGTCACCTCCACCGGCACTGATGTTCCGACCGTAGCAATAGATACACACACTTCCGGAGAAGGAAGGGCGGGGAATGTCAAGATAACTACAGGCAACCTGGATGTAAGCAGTTCGTCACTAGCACCTGCGATCTTCATCGACAGTGGAACTGTCGGATTTCACAACGCCCATGGTGGGGACGTGACGATTACATCAACCCGCTTCAATGATACTGCGCAAGGAATTGGCACCGGAGGCAATTTGAACCGCATCCAAGGTGGCGATACGGATGGTTCCAGCGGGAATCTGACAATTACGGCAAACGAGATTCAGCTGACTGGCGTTTTCATCGTTACTGATGTCGGCAACGCCGGAGCGGGAGTGGCCGGGAATCTTACTCTCGACGCTTCGAACATTACGACAGTAGGGAGTGTTGTGAGTGCAACTGGCTGGCAACAAGGGGGAACCATTACGATTCACGCTAACAACCTATCGATCACAGACAGCTCATCTATCGGAACCCTAGGCTTAACCGGTCCAAGCGGGGCAATAAACATCACTGCAAAGTCCATCGAATTAACAAATGGCAGCACGGTCGTCAGTGACGTAGGTGGGGATGGAAATGCAGGCCCCGTCACCTATCACGGCCACTGATCATCTCACGCTGTCCGGCAATATACAGGACGAATTGCCGGGTGTTGGGATTATTGGTCGTCCGACTGGAATCTTTAGCAATTCGTTCGGGGTATTCGGTGCGAACGGGAATGCGGGCACTATCACCATTACGACGCCAAGGTTGGTTATGACCGATGGGTCACGTATTAACACCACCACCCCTTGCGAATGGCTCCGGTGGGGATGTGATTATTAACGCCCAATCTATATCGATGTCCGGGACACTCCCAAGTATCATTCCTGAACCATTGTTTGCTGCTGGCAGTGTTCACCCAGGCGGGGTTGTGACAGTCACGACTGGAGAGAGAGCTGCGCTAGCCCATGTGGGGGGCATGCTGGGAACATTTCGATCACGACGAATCAACTCAATCTGGAAGGAGGAGCTCAGATCAACAGTGGGACAAGTAGCAGCGGGCACGGGGGAACTATTTCAATAAATGCGAGAGATACTATTGCAATTACGGGTACTGACCGCTCCGGTTTGGCCAGCGGCGTTCATAGTGTTTCAACGGGAACGGCATCTGACTCAGGCGCTGGGGGCAAAATTTCTCTCACTGCGGATCAATCCGTCACGATGTCGGACAGAGCTTTCATTTCAGCCAGCAGCACCGGCCCTGGCGCCACGGGCAACATTACAGATCAACGCCGGCAGCCAGTTCGCCATGACAAATAGCACGGTGACGACAGAAGCCGACCACGCGAGCGGCGGCGCCATCAAGATCACGACGACCCCGAGCGGCACGGTCGAACTCTCCAACAGCACGATCAGCGCGTCGGTCCTCAACGGCACGGGCGGCGGCGGCAGCGTGAACATCGATCCGCTGTACGTCCTGATGCAAAATAGTCAGATCCTGGCCCAAGCGGTGCAAGGACCAGGCGGAAATATTACGATCAACATCACCAACGGCGGGCTCTTTCTGCCCGATGCGAACAGCACGATCAGCGCCTCCTCGCAATTTGGCGTGAACGGCACCGTCACGATTCAATCTCCGAACGCGCCAGTCAGCGGCCAGATTCAGCCGTTGGGGAAATCGCCGCTGCTCGCGACGTCGCTGCTCAACCAACGCTGCGCAGCCTCTGGCCGGCGGTGAGTTCAGCAGCTTCACCGTGGCGGGACGGGACAGCCTGCCAACCGAACCGGGCAATTGGCTCGCTAGCCCGCTGGCCCTTCGGCTCGGCCGGATTCGGTGCCGGCGCCGTGGCAGAGCGAAGCGCATGCAGGCACGCGTCATCGATCCCGCGCATGAGACCACAATCCTGTCCGTTGCGACTAGATCGCGCCGGCCGGGTTCCTGACCCAGGCCTTTGCCGTGGATTGCGTCGGCCAGCTGTCAATCATGACCCGTCGCGTGGGGAACTGAGCCCAGTGATAGCGCCTCAATTATGCCCTCAACAATATTCCTTCTCCTTCAGACTCCTCTCGCGATGCAGCCGCGCTAATTACAAGTGTCAGCTTGAAGCAAGAAACGGTTGGATAGTTAGTAACGCCGCGACAACGCAAGCGACCCAATGTTGCGCTCCTATCCGATGGCACCCAAATCTATCCTACCCTGGCCAAAGACGGTTGGTGTTGGTGGTATCGAAATCACGCTCCCAGGAATAGAGAATTGAGAGAGGCTAGAGAAGGCCGCATCGAGAGGCGAAGAAAGGCTTGTGGGCTGATCCGGTTCAGATGCCGCCGTGGAGTGGCGGAATCGGAAGTGGCATTAGTATCCAGACGTTATTATTGAAACGCTCGTTTACTGGTGGGCTGTGCCCCTGAGAGAGCCTCAGGAAAGCAGCATCTCAGCTTGCTCACGGACGTCCGGGTTTGAATCTGAAAGGCTCTCGCTCAACGAGGCGTGCGCGACGGCCCACTCCTCTTTGGTGCGATCTGCCGCCAACAGCTGATCCGCCATCAGCGACATCGCTTCCATGCGCAGATCCTGATTGTTGTCGGTCGCGGCCATCTGCGCGAGCGGCCCAAGCGGGACTGGTTCGGACGTCGTCTTCAACAGATTCAGGGCGTTTGTGCGGACCTCCTCATCGCGGTCCAACAAGGCCGTTGAGAGAGCCGGTGCGACCGGTCCTTCCCTCTCCACGATTCGCTATCGCGTCGAGCATCGCCGACCTGAGGGCAGGATCTTTGGTCTCAGAGAAGGAGCGCTTGAGCTCGTCGAGCGGGATGTCGTCACTGACGGACGCACTCGTCTTCTCATCCATCGTTGATCCCCTCGCCCCCATGAACGTGTCGCTGGCAGCGGTGTCGTCGGCAGACCTTGCCTCCCCGTTAATTGTGCAATAGCTGGCATGCCAGACGGAGCAGCACCGCTGGGGGAATCTGCTCGTGCTTTGCGAACAGGCGCACGCCAGCAATCACCTCACGCCCTTCTCCCGTGTATACGCGAAGGTATACGATTGCCCGGCCAACACTCGTTTCAGCGCCTCTTCAAGCGGAACATTTTGAAAGGACACGCTTAAGGCGTTCAGAGGTGATGTCGCCAGATACGCTGGATCGTAATCTGGGCCTGCTGACCGATCGCTGCAAGGACAGCCGCTAATGGTGCATGCTTGACATCCATGGTCACGAGTCGTGACGCGGCATTCACCGTCACCTGTGCGGTGGGAGGCAGCACCTGATCCTGCGGACCAGGGCTCCCGCACGAGATGCAGAAAATGGAAATAGCCATGAATGGCGCAAGGGCAGGTCTAAGCTGGCTCATAAACCGGTGAGAACACCCGGCAAATCGATCATCCATCATCGCAATCCGTACCGTTTGAATGGGCCCGACACCCTATCGAAATTCCACACCAGATTATGTGTAGCATTGTCCACGACCATATCAAGAAGTCCATCCCATCTTGATACTCGTCGTGGAGCTGGATTCAGTCGAACTCTCCGTCAGTAGAATTGCTCCCATTCACAATTTTCTGAGCGGTTTGGTCGACGAATTATCGGGCACCAACATTGACAGAAAATACCGTGTGGAATCTCTTCTGTACTTGCTGGTGTCTCTCTGGTGATCTCCCCATGCGTCCAGAGGAACGCCTCTCTCGTTGACCGTCACGCCCATCTGTTTATCGACGTGAGCGAACCTGGCTTCGGGGGCCGAGCCATTCCACGCGAAGCGACGGTCCTACTCGCTCGCCTCGCGTGGGTGGGAGCTCCAGTCCGACAATCAGAACGGCGTAAAGTGGTCAAGGTTCCATTCACTGTAATCGGTGGTGGCGGACTGGAATCCGTTGTATCCGTTAACACTGTATCCACCACGGTAAAGGTCCCAGCCGTCCGATTCACACCTTGCCCCGGCGCAACCAGATGGGAGAACTGCACTGCAGCCCCAGGCGGTCCCCACCGATCCGTCAGCCATCGAAAAAATCACGTCGACCACCCGCCCAGTAGTGGTATCGACACCTATCGTCAATAACTTCCGCATGCCCCAACGTGCTGGGATTCACTCTCAGCCCAGGCTTATCGCGGCAAACCCCCAGAAACGACTGTGGCTGCCACCCGCTTAGCCGCCACAAACGTCCTCTCACGCTGGCCGGTGCATTCGTCACAGTTAGCGTGCCACCGCCACCGCTACCGCCGGATGAGGTGCGGTTTCTGCGCTCCGAACGTGCCGCTCCCAAAGCAGTCGATGTTTGGCACGCCACCTGACTCAGAGAGAATTTGGTACACAAAGGTCCCCGTCACTTTGGTCAGATCGCCGGCCTTGTTGAAGGTGGCTTGGCCACGGATGGTCATGAAGTGGTCGGGATTTCCGGGATCGGTGCCCGAGAGCACGAGTTGCGCGATGGAGCCCGACTTGTTCGACAGGCAAGGCCCGTCCGTTCAGCGTCATGGCGTCGATCGTCGCGTTGCCAGTATGGTTGATCGTGGCCTGAATATCGGTGAGATCGCCGGTATTGAGGACATCGCGCGTGAAAGTTAACGTGTCGGCCATCCGTGATTTTCACCATGTATAGGCTGTGACGAATTTGGGGTCGTTCCGACACCACTCTGTGCCCGTCACTGTCAAGGGAAAGGTATCCGTGACCGAGGTGGCGCAGCGCCGGGGCGAGGCTGCTGAGCGACACCAGGCTGACGAGGGCTAGGGCAGACCATCGGCGGGGCGAATGCTGTGAGGCCGGTTCATGTATACATCCTTTCTCATGGTCGAACATACTCACGAAGGCTGACTACCGCAGAGAGTCTCACCATCCCGCGTCCCAGCAGCGGCCAGAACGAGCGGCGGCATGCTGGCGGTGAGTCGTGTGGTTAGGGCACCAGTATCTTCTTCCCGGTTCCAATCGTGCCGCTGGCGAAACATTCCACCGGGTGCGCTCTGCGCACAAGTCTTCTTATCAGTGGTGTACGTGCCGGTAATCTGAGTACACGAACGTTCCGGTCACTTTGGTCAGATTGCCGAACTTGTCGAGCGTGGCTTGGCCCCGGATCGTGAGGAAGTGGTCGGTGTTCCCGGGATTCACCCCTGACAGAACGAATTCCTCCGGCCTACGGGACTTGTTTCTGGGGAAGGCCAGTCCGTTCATCGTGATCGCGTCGATGTCCGTGCTCCCCGGTATTATTGATCTTGGCGTCAATATCGGTGAGATCGCCTGCTATTGAGGACATCGCGTGTGAAGGTGAGGGTGACGCATCCGCGACCTTCGCAGTGATCGTTTCGAAAAACTTCGGATTGTCCTGGCACCACTCCTTGGCGGTCACTTTTAACTCAAACGTGTCGGTCACCGTGGCCGCCTGAGCCGGGGCCACCATGCCCAGCCATGCCTGGCCGCAGAATGCCACCGCCACCATCGCCATCGTCACGTGTATGAACCGGTTGCATCGTGGTCCTCCTCCGGTTGAAACACATGGATCTCCCGTGTCGTTCTCACGAATCCACCTCAATGGGGTGAGCGCCCTGATCGATCTGGCCATTCCCTCTTCCCGTGATTCAGTAGGATCTCCTGTCCGAATATCAGAACGGCGTAAAGGTCACCGTGCCGTTCAATGTAATCGATGATAGCTGGACTGGTGGCCGCTGAATCCGTTAACACCGTATTCGTGAAGCTGGCAGTCCCCGTAGTCCTGTCAATGGTCACCCCAGCGCAAGAAATGCATGCATTGCCACAGTCGTGAGAGGTGTACAGCACCTTCCAAGCGTGACGATGGCGAATACGAACCGCAACAAGGTGGTGGGTGGTGTCTGAAAACTACTGACGAGAATCTCATCGTGAAATGGACTGGCAACAGGCACTTCACCCCAGTCGAACCGTTGCACCACTAAACTACGTTTGTCTGATTTAATTAATGGTGGATCCGCCACAAACGTGCCACCCACGCTGGCTGGTGCATTCAGCACGGTCAGCGATGCCGCCGACTGATTGAGGTGTTTCCTTCGCCCGTTGCGAACGTGCCACTGCCGAAACAGAGTTCCACCGCTGCGCTCTGGTTGTCAACCTTGTCGATGGAGTACGAGTCAGTAATCTGAAACCCAAACGTTCCGGTCACTCTGGTCAGATTGCCAAGTTTATCGAACGTGGCTTGGCCCCGGATCGTGATGAAGTGGGTCGGATTAACAGGATTGCGGCCCGAGATGGGCAAGCTGCGCAATGGAGCCCAGACTTGTTCCCTCCGGTAAGAGCCCGTCCCTCCATCGGAATCACGTCGGCTTCACTCACCATTCAAACCGAACGTGGCCGACATTATCGGTGAAATCGCCATCCCCATTGACATCGCGCGTGATGGTAGGAGAGGCGCTGTCGGTGAATTGAAGAGTGTTACTTTCAAAAACTTCGGGTTGCCTTGGCACCACTCCTTGACGGTTCCTTTGATCTCAAACCTGTCGATCACGGGGGCCGCCTGAGCCGGGGCCACCGTGCCCAGCCACGCCTGGCCGCAGCAGGTCACCGCCACCATCGCCACGTGTATGAACCGTTGCATCGTGGTCCTCCTCTGGTTGAAACAAGGGACTCCCATGTCTTTCTCACGAATCCACCTCAATGGGGTGAGCGCCCTGGGCGATCTGGCCGTCCCTGTCTCCCCTGATTCAGTGGAAACCGCCTCGTCAGTTCGAGCACGATTCCCGCGCTCAGGTTCTTGCGCCATCCTGGCCTCGCTCACGAGCACCCCGCACGCCCCTTCGCGCTCCAACTACCGAACGGCTCCGGCAAGCCGCTCGAAGCGACCTTATGGACTCCTCATTATCTCGCTGTCAATGGCCCCCTACAGAAGAGGGGATGGCTGAATCAGGAGCTCCCAAGCAAGGCTGATGCGGGTGGTATCGAAGTATGCGCACGGGGATACGGTGATTGAAGAGCTGGAGAACGAAGCACGAGAGGGACGGAAAGCATTGTGGGCTGATCCACAATGCCGGTGCCGCCGTGGGAGTGGCGACGGTGAAGGGGGCTAGACGGTTGATAAAATACGTCCATTTTTTCCGCGAATCGCCCTAGCTGGCTCCGGGATGGCCTTTTGGTCATGTTCCTCCAATGCGGTATTGCTCCACTGTGTGTTAAGGCATAGAATCGTCCCCTCTCATCTCACTGCTGTGACAGCTCGTTCCCCCTCCCTCACCACACAGGAGAACACCATCTCCGATGTCCAGCGCTATTCGTGTCCTTCTCACGCTGAGTGTTCTTCTTTTCCAGCACGAGCCTGCCTCTGACTGCCTGCGACACTAGTAGCCTTCCCGTATCGAACCTGGCAGAGACAAGCACGGGGCGTGAGATGGCGCAACCGTCTCGTTCCCGGGGAGGCGTTGGTCAAATTCAAGCCTTCCGTATCCCAAGAAGCGCGCATCGACGCCATTCTCAAGGAAAGCGGGACGGAACCGATTGCCGAGATCAAGGGCATTGGAGTCCATCACGTTCGAATCGTGGGCAAGGAATCTGTTGAATCTGTTGTGAGAAATTCTCCACCTTCCAGGAAGTTGAATATGCCGAGCCAAATTTCCGATTCCGGACCCAATAAATGGCTCCGGAACTCTTTCCGTAAGGGAGCCTGGATGAAGGTACTGGTTGTCGCTCTCCTCGTCTTCTCCCTCCGTCTGTTTGGTCTGGACCAGCGCCAGGACGGCTGATACTCAAAGCGGCAGAGTGGGGCGTTTACGCGGCTCTCCGGCAGCGAGTCGCAGCCAGCTCAGTATGTGCCTGGCGAGCTCATCGTGAAATTCCGAGACGCGGCTCTCAGCGGCCACGATTGCGGCGGCGCATAGCTGCTGCAGCAGGGGCCGCACACTCAAGACCTTTCGGCAGGTACCAGCCGGCTCCATCATCTCAAGCTCCCAATCCGGGGGTCGTCGTCGAAGATGCTGTGAGCAGGAAGTATCAACAAAGCCCGGCGGTTGAATATGCCGAACCCAACTATCTGTACCAGGCATCGGCGATCCCTAACGACACGCTATTTACAACTCTCTGGGGACTTCATAATACCGGCCAGACCGTCAACGGCACTGTCGGCACCGTCGGCGCCGACATCGAGGCCCCGACGCCTGGGACCTTACCATTGGCAGTCCCAATGTGATCATCGGCGTGGTGGATACCGGAATCGCCTATGACCATCCTGACCTCGCGCCGAACATGTGGATCAATACAGGTGAGATTCCCAATGATGGCATCGACAATGATGGCAATGGGTTCATCGACGATGTGAACGGCTACGACTTCGTCAATGGCGACCCCGATCCTATGGATGCGCCATTCTCTCCCGAGGAAATCCGGGACATGGCACGCATGTGGCGGGAACGATCGCGGCGGTTGGGAATAACGGCCTCGGCATCACGGGGGTGATGCACACAGCCAAGTTGATGGCCTTGAAAGCCGGAGATGTGAACGGGATTTTTCCCCTCACTGCCATCCTCCAGGCAGAGGATTATGCGCGAGTGAACGGAGCTCGCGCCATCAATGCCAGCATCGGAAGTGCCGGTGGTCCTTGCAGCCAAGCGGAATATGACATGCTCAGCGCCCTCAATACTGGCCGGTGTCATGTTTCTCGTCGCCGCCGGCAATACCAATCCCGCCGGCGTGAACAACGATATCACCCCGAGCTATCCGGCGCAGTATAGTGTGGCGACCGCTTGTGGGCCTGGTCTGCCTCAACAGTCATCGCGGTAGCCGCGATTGATCAGAGCAGTAACAGGGCGAGTTTTTCAAATTTCGGCCCCACCTCTGTGCGAAATTGCCGCGCCCGGCGTGAACATCAATAGCACCAGACCGACGTCGACTGTCACCTTTGCGCTGTTCCATAACTACGACTCGAATCCCGGCAATCTTGGCTATACCTTCACCGGCACGAATAATAGCTGGGGTTTCACGAACAAGGTCTCCTTGAGTCCTCCGACCAGTTTGACGGACAGTCCGGCGGGTAGAGTACCTCAACAACACCGATTCATTTGCGACCGGTCCAATTTTTCAGCACGGTGGGACAGCGTGGCTGCCGACTTGTTGGCTCTTTACGACTTGCCACCGAGTTGGGCTTCGATGGGTTTCTTCTTGATATATCCCGGGATGGGGAGCGACCTGGACTACGATGAACGGCGTTACGGGCTCGACAGACGGTACATTCGTCAACTTTCCATTTTCGGACATTCCCGATAGAAGTGCGAATACCCAGTTCCGCCTCAACTTCATTTCGGACAGTAGCAATGTTGACGACGGCGGATATTTCGACAATATGGGGGTCGCGTGTACGTCCGGCGCGCCGTCTGGAACGACCGATTATCAATTTCTTAAAGGCACGTCGATGGCGACGCCTCATGTGACTGGAGTCGTGGGGTTGGTCCTCGCTGCGAATCCAAACCTGAATGTGGCTCAAATTCGAGATGCGATCCTTAATACAGGTGTTCCCGTTCCTGCCTTGAATGGAGTTGTCTCCACAGGCAGCCGGCTCAATGCTCGCAACGCTGTCGTCAGTGTGGTGAATAACTTCACCGTCACTGTTACCAAGGCTGGAACTGGCACGGGGACCGTGACCTCTAGCCCGTCCGGAATCGATTGCGGCGCGACGTGCAGCAGGGCATTCCCGTCTCCGGGTTCTGTGACTCTCTCAGCGACACCCACAGGTGGTTCGACATTCGATGGCTGGACCGGCGGAGTCTGTGCTGGAACCGGCACCTGCGTGGTCAGCACAAATGCCACCCTTACGGCGACTTTTACAGCCGCACCGGCTGCCCCGCCCGCGGCCGATGGTGGCGGCGGAGGTTGTACGTTGGCTCAGGCTGGCACGAGCGATGTCCTGATGCCGACCCTGCTGCTGGTGACACTAGGGGCATTGATTTGGAAAGTCAGACGTCGATCTAACTAACGTTGATGCGCAATTCTCCAAAGCCACTCTCCTGCCGAGATTCCTGGGGCAACCATGGGAATTTCGGCGAGATGTGAACACCACTGAGTCCCATAGTTTGTCGGCACCATGGGAGATCCTTGGGCTCAAGCAGGTGACTGGCTTTTATCGTACTCCGATTTTTCTCTCCTGCCTCGCCGTAGGAGCTGTCTTCTGGGCTGTGCTGCCGCTCTTGGTGGCCGTCCAGCCGTTGCCATGGCATGCGCATTCATGTCCCTAGCCTTCTTATTGGCTGTGGTCTGGCAGCCGATTGTCGAAGAGCTCTTGTTCCGTGGATGCCTGCAAGGGTTCCTGTCCATTCGTGGATGGGGGACAGCGATCCTTGGTCGGGATCAGCATCGCTAATCATGCTGACTTCTGTGGTGTTCACCGGCGCCCACATCGCGACACATTCGCTCCTTTGGGCAGCGTTGACGTTGTTCCCCTCGCTGCTTTTGGGGTGCTGCGTGACCGGTCTGGTTCTGTCTTCCCTTCAATCGCACTGCATATCATCTACAACGTAGGGTACTTCATGCTGACAGGGGGTTCGTCTCTGTTCTGAGCAGGCGAGATATGACGGAATAAGAAGTCAACAATGATCATTAAGCCGTGGACTGGTGCTATCAAAGGATCACGATATAAATAGCGGTAGATCAAGTACTGTTGCCAGGTACGAGAAAGGAACGCTGATTCTCTCCGAATGAGGCTTTCAAACCAAGGCATCCACACACGACGTATGCCTGGCTAGACGTCGTGTTCCCTAGAACTGCCCCTGCCTGTCGACAAACCCTCCTCATTCCTGCTTTTCCGGCTCCGGTTTTGGTCCCAGTTTAGGTCCCAGTTCTAAATCTAATTCGATCACACTTCGTCACACTCCCCGATCTTCTCAAGCCTCAGAATCGCCTTTATCGATGCGCGATGTCACGCACTTTCACTCTGCATCACTCTCCGTCTCAATCGGCGCTTTAGTGACTTCGGATCCGAGGGTTGGGGGTTCAAGTCCCTCCGGGCGCACCATTCCATCCCTGAGAAGACACAGGATGGAATTATAGAAGTATCAGTAGCTTATATCTGACTTGCCTGACCCTTTCGAACCGATTGTCCCCCCACCAAAGTTGCATAGATTTCTTATATCTCCAGCAGTATTCTTAGCAAAAGCAGGAGGATCCATGGGGTGTCCGAATGGTGCTATGCTATGGGCATGACGGAGTGAGACTTTTCAGGAGGAGGTTTCTAGCCCGAGGACAGCGGCACGCTTGGACGAGGCATTGTCCCTGTTGCGGGCGGTGGTTGACGAAGCAGGATCCTACGGCACCCTGGGTCTGTTCCTGCGGATGGCTGAGTGGGTAAAAGTATAGTCACAAAAGGAGGGGCGCATCATGAGTCATGCAGTCCTCCATGACGTCCGGGCTGGTTTTCTTCTGATGGTGGGTTTGGCCATGTTGGCTTTCATTTTGTGCTGTCGCCGCGCTAAGCACCGTGATGCGCCCGGCTCGATGGGCTGATCGTAAGGCCCACATTCTAAACTGTTTCCTCGCTGGTTCCTCCTTCGCGGTTGGACACAGCGGGATACCCGCTCTCCTCACTTACCGCATCCGTCCTCAAGTTAAGAGCATCTACAACAGCCTGACAATTCAAGCGAAATGGCTACGAACTGCAGGAGAGCCTCATCTTTTCATTCAAGTGCTATATTTCATGTACACAGGCGAATTCTTATTTCAAAATGGGAGAATAATCATGATTGGAAGTCCACTGAAAACAGGTATTGTGGCAGCGATGGGGCTTGTTCTGTTGGTTGGTCAGGGTTGTAGCATGAAATGGCTGCAGTCCGATGGAGAAACGGGAGCAGGGTCTGCACAAAAAGGTAGTCAAGAGAGGGGCTCAGTGGTTTCTCTCAGAATCCTTCAGAAGAGCGTCTGGGTAAGGGCGGCGATATCGTCTCCCTTTCACCCTCCGGGATAAGTGCCCGCCAGCGTGCGGAAATAACCAAAGAAGAAAAAGCGGCCATCGAAGCCGGATTACTGGACGTGTTTTTGGATATGATCAGTGGATGCTTTCAGATGGCGGAATGGGAGGCACTCAAACCTCGACGCACAGTGGCTGAAGGATCATCCTAAAGCGGTAATGAGGGTCGAGGGTCATTGCAGACGAACGAGGCACCGCCGATTACAATGTCGTCTTGGGGGATAAGCGAGCCAAAGGCTGCGCGCAACTATCTCATCGAGTCGGGTGTAAGCCCCAGGCAGGTGGCGATCGTGTCGGTATGGCAAGGCGCGTCCTTTCTGTACGGACTCTAATGAATCCCTGCTATCAACAGAACCGCCGCGGGCACGTATTGTTGAATGTGAAGAAGCAATCTTACGATTCAGCAGCTTCGAGGAGCCCCGGTGCCTCTTATAAAGAAAGGGCCTGGGGCTCATTGTTTTGATGAGAGAGGAGTAGGCATGAGTTTTGTGAAGAATCTGTGGGACTCAAGTAAGAGGCATTCTCAGCCTCGCATGATCGAAAAGGAGCCTCAAAGGAAAACGCCAACAGCCGCGTTTTACATCACAGTTCAGGAGCACCATTTCCGGTGGACAAGGAGACAGGTCAAGGTCGGACGCTGGACCTCTCTATCGGCGGGTGTGATGATCGAAACGGATCTCCCGGTCGTCGTGGGGTTTCATTTGAGTGTCGCATCTATGTTCCAGGGCTTGACTGGCCTTTGCGGATAGACGAAGCCCAAGTGCGCTGGGTCAAGGCCAATACATTTGGGATCCAGTTCATGAAGATCCAGCCCGATGAAGAGGCGAAACTCAAGCAGGTCATTGCCAGTCTCAACGAAGAACTTCAGGCGTAGCCGTTCTCATTTCCCCATTTCTTCCTTTATCGTCAGACGGTTTGGATACCCGCCTACATTTTGGTTGTAGTGAGCCCGCGCTCGTTCAAGAACCCTATTGGCAGCCTCGTGCCGCTCCATGGTATAAGGCAGAGAACTATCCGGAAGAGAATGGAGCTTGTCATGACTCATTCTTTGTCCAAGTAATCAGATATCTGCACTCGTATGAGACAAACCGTATCTCCAGCGCAGACTGGATTCAGCATTGCAACCGTAGCCGGCGGTTGCTTTTGGTGCCTCGAAGCGGTCTATGACCAGATGAAGGGGTGTAGCCGCAGTCGAGTCCGGCTACATTGGCGGTCAGGTAGATCATCCGACGTATGAAGCTGTATGTGAGTGGCACGACTGGTCACGCAGAAGCGGTCCGTATCAAGTTCAATCCCGCCGTCATCAGCTATCGAGAGTTGCTCGAAGTGTTGTTTGTCACCCACGATCCTACGACCCTCAATCGGCAGGGGCACGATGTCGGCACACAATACCGCTCGGCCATTTTCTATCATACTCCGGAACAAAAGCAGATTGCGGACGATGTCATCGCGGCAATCACGAAAGAGGGGCTGTATTCCAGGCCGATTGTGACGCAAGTCGAACCAGCCGGAACCTGGTACGAAGCCGAGCCCTATCACCAGGAGTATTTTGTGCGGAATCCCTTCCAGGGATACTGTACAGCCGTCGTTGGGCCGAAAGTGGTCAAGTTTCGCAAGCAATTTGCGTTGAAGTTGAAGACGTAACCTCGCCCAGTGTGTTTCGATGCATCCTGAACAATTCGTCAGGCGCAGGTCTATCCTTCGAGGAGGAGGTGCGTGAGGTCTGAATGTATGGGATGACGGGTGCCTGCATCGGTGCCAGGTCGAACGATGTGGGCGGTTCTGAATCCTGTCAATGCGGCAGCATCGAGTTCGCGTTCAGCGTCCGACAGAAAGAGAATGTGCTGGGGCGGCCGACCGATCTGCTCACTGATTTTGCGGTAGCTGGAGGCTGTCTTTTTCTCACCTACGCTGGTAACGAAAAATGCTCAAGCAACGATGTGACTTCTCCGGCGTTGGTGTGCGCAATGAGGAGACTCTGTGCCTGTTCTGAACCGGACGAGTAGATTCCAAGGCAGATGCCGCGCGCCATTGTGTGAATGCCGGCAGGACATCGCCATACAGTTCCGGCGCAAACGCCCGGTGTCGATACCCTTCATCCCAGATCATTCCTTGCAACGCCTTGAGGTCGGCTAGCTTTCGATCTTGATCGATCCAGCCAGTCAGCATGACAGGCAGCTCTTCGTACGCGGGGCGCGACCTGGTTCCTGCTCAATGCAGGAGCCCAGCCCATACGAGACGCCCACCGGGCTGTCTGGACCAGTTGTTCAGCAACCATCTTGATGTCAGGGTAGTGCGTCATGAGCCACAACCTGCTGGTTAATGATAGGAAGCTCTCTATAGCGCGAATTACGGAATTCAAAGCAATGGCGAGCTCCCAGGGATTGCACGGCTATGGGGGCAATATCCGGGCGCTTGTCAGATACTACTTAACTCATCTAGTTGTGAAGTTCATGAGAATTGGGCAGGATCTTGATCCAACCAGGCATCTTCCTGTCCCTCAGCCTGACCGGATGCGCGCAGGCCCATGAAATCAAACAGCCGTCGGTCCAGCAGAAGCGGCGGCGCCACGTTCGACAGGGCGGCAAACATACTGTCAGTACACCCAGGCGACCGTTGCTCCCATTCGCGCAAAAACTCCTTTACTTGTTTTCGTTTGAGATTCTCTTGTGAGCCACAGAGATCACAAGGAATGATGGGAAACGCGCGGAGCTCCGCATACCGAGCGAGATCGTTCTCCCGTACGGCGGATAGTGGGCGAATGACCACATGCCGGCCATCTTTCGAGCGTAGTTTTGGCGGCATTGTCTTGAGCTTGCCGGTATAGAACAAGTTCAAGAACAGGGTTTCAACAATGTCATCCCGGTGGTGACCCAAGGCGATCTTGGTCGCGCCCAATTCCGCGGCAACGCGATAGAGATGGCCACGACGGAGTCGGGAGCAGAGCGAACAGGTGGTCTGCCCTTCAGGAATCAGTCGCTTGACGATCGAGTAGGTATCCCGTTCCTCAATATGGAAGGGCACTCCCATACATGAGAGATAGTCGGGAAGTACATGGGCAGGAAACCCGGGCTGTTTTTGATCTAAGTTCACCGCGACAAGGTCGAAGTGAATTGGGACACGCCGTTGCAAGACCAGCAATAAGTCGAGCAGAGCATAGCTGTCTTTCCCGCCTGATAGGCAGACCATGATCTTGTCTCTATCTTCGACAAGACCGTACTCGCCAATGGTCTCCCCAGCAAGGCGAAGCAGTTTGGTTTGAAGCTGTTCAGTGGCTTCGTCCAATCTGAGGTATGGGCGTGAGGAGCTTGCCGAATGCGACATGGGCTGGCATTCTACTCGGTCAGGCGCGAGGCTGTCGATCTTCAGCCTGGGGGATCATGAGGAAGGATGAGAACCAATCGGGCGCGAAGCCTCAGTCAGTCCTCTTCGTGTGTACGGGGAATATTTTCCGGAGTGTGGCAGCCGAGTATGCGCTCAAAGCCGGACTCGGCGTCGGCACATCTTGCGCTGTCAGCTCGGCCGGGATCGCTGTCAAACCTCAGTCGGTGCATGACTGGGTCCAGACCAGGTTACGCGAGAAGGAGCTGATCTCACCACACACGTCCAACGACAACTCACCAGAGAACTAGTTGAGGCTGCCGATCTTGTCATTGCAATGGGGCGAGACCACCGAGATTTCGTTCGGGAACAATTTGGACGCGACGTTCCCCTGTTTAATCAGGTCTGTCTCGGCCACGATCAGCCGATTCTGGATCTACACGAAGCGATACCGGATTGGGAGACCGACTCCGAGCGAGCCCGGGCTTACGTGTGGTCGGTGATCGATATCATCTGGGCTACGGCACCGGCCCTTCTTCCCCACCTCCGTTAGCCCGACTGTGCAACGCATATTGTCTGCGCCGGTTCATTCTTGGACTCGATCGGACATTTTTCTCCACTTATAGGAGGCAGTAAACGGCAAGGCCTCCTAAATTGGGGCAATGGTGAGCCACGTGCTATATTTTCTACAGCAACTCTGACAGATTGACTGTGCGAACATGGCATCAATGCAACGATTACGGACGCAGGAAGTAACAGAGTCTGGCAGCCAAGATCATGAGCCGGAATGGGTCTCGTGGTCGAACGAGAAGCTCCTAAACCTCCCGATGAATCGACTCGGAGTCACCCTCGACAGGACATTCTTGTCAGAACAGATTCAGCAACTCTATGCCGAACTCGAAGCCAGACAGCTCACATTCCGTCCCCACTTTTGGGTGTCCAACGAATGGTTCACACCGGATGGGGTACCGGGGATCGCCGTGCCATTTTATCTGGCCCATCCTCGACTCGCGAAACTTGAAATGGAACAGATGCTTGAGGTCGAGGGCGGGACACCGGAATGGTGCATGCGCATTTTACGGCATGAGGTCGGCCATGCCATTGAGAATGCCTATCGCCTCCGCCGCCTCCGCGGTCGGCAACAGGTATTTGGTCGCTCCTCCGATCCCTATCCCAAATATTACAGTCCCCGGCCCTATAGTCGGAGCTTCGTGCGGCATCTCGATGTGTGGTATGCGCAAAGCCATCCGGATGAAGACTTTGCGGAAACCTTTGCTGTCTGGCTCACACCCGATTCGACATGGGCTGATCGCTACAAGGGATGGCCCGTGATCAAAAGCTGCAGTATGTCGATGGCCTGATGAAGGGGCTGGCGGCTGTTCCGCCCAAGGTGGTCACGCGTGAGGAGATTGATCCGCTCTCCGAACTGAAGAAGACTCTGCGCGAGCACTATGAGCGAAAGCGGAATCACTATGGGATTGAACGACCGTCATTTTACGATCCGGACTTGAAGCGACTGTTTTCCGATGCCCCTGCCTACGCCGATAAACTGAGTGCCGCCACATTCTTGAACCGGTTCCGAAAAGAAGTCCGCCGCAAAGTCGCCGCCTGGACTGGTGAATATCAATATACGATCGATCAGGTCCTGGAGGACATGATTCAGCGCTGTCGTCAGCTCCACTTGCGATTGCCCTCGCGGAAGAGCAGGCGAAACTGGATTTCACGATCTTGCTCACCGTTCACACGATGACCTACCTGCGCAGCGGTCGGCATAAAGGTGGCGGTATGAAACGACTCACGAATCCTCGTCCTGATGCACGAAGATCTGGTTCCTCCGGATCCGCTCAACGGGCAAGATGTGACAAGAGCCGAGTGGAAAACGGAATATGATGTGGTCTCCACGCTCCGCAAGCTCGGGCATGACGTCAAGCCGCTGGGGGTCAAGAGCGATCTCGGGGTCCTTCGATCGGCCATAGAAGATTGGAAACCGCACATCGCCTTCAATCTGCTCGAAGAGTTTGACGGTGTCGCGGTGTACGACCAGAACGTCGTCTCCTATCTTGAATTGCTACACGTGCCGTATACCGGCTGTAACCCGCGTGGGTTGATGCTGGCGCGAGACAAAGTCCTTTCTAAGAAGCTGTTCTCGTTCCATCGCATCCCGTTCCCGGATTTCATGGTGGTGCCGCAGGGGCGGACTGTCAAACGGCCAAAGTGGCTGGCATTTCCCCTCATTGTCAAATCGGTGACCGAAGAGGCGTCGCTCGGGATCTCTCAGGCGTCCATTGTTCAGGATGACGACAAACTCAAGGAGCGAGTCGAATTCATCCACGAGAGCGTGGGAACCGGCGCCCTCATCGAGCGGTACATCGAAGGGCGCGAATTGTATGTCGGGGTGATGGGCAATGGGCATGTCCACGTCTTGCCGGTCTGGGAGTTGGTCATGGACAAGCTTCCGGATGACGCCCGCCGGATTGCGACAGAACGAGTCAAATGGAGCCGCACCTATCAAGACAAATATGGGATTCGGTCCGGGCGAAGCCAGGAATCTTCCTGAAGGGAAATCGGAAGAGATTCAGCATCTCGCGAAGCGTGTCTATCGCGCACTCGGCCTGAGCGGCTATGCCCGCATCGACGTGAGGATGGACGGGGAGGGCAACGTGTACGTGCTGGAAGCCAATCCGAATCCACAAATCGCGCACGACGAAGATTTTTCGGATTCGGCAGAGAAAGCCGGCTATTCGTATAAGGATCTGTTGCAAGAACTGCTCAACATCGGACTTCGCTGGCGGCCGGCCAAAGCGGCCTAGCCCCCACCCTCTCGCCCCCTCTCGGATTCGTCATTGCCTGTCAGAGTGTCGCATCCCTCGCAGAGCTCCGCGAACGTGCCTATGCCTCGTTGCAGTTGGCCGCCTCGAACTTCGAAGCAAGAGGTGGAGGGTGTGAATGAAGTCAGAGGATTCCCCTATCGTATTCCTAGGGGCCGAAGCGGAAACCGAACAGCACGGCAACACTTGTTGTATCATTCTCCGGTATCGACGGAGACATATTGATGTCATGGAGGTTGACGATCAACGTCGAAGTCAAGGCGAGATTGTGGGTAGCCTGGTACTCTAGTGAGGCACCAATAGGGATGTACCAGCTCGTGTCGTTGCGGTCGATGCTCCCAGGGCCGGTCCCTTGGTCCAGGTCTGCATGGATCAATCCAATTCCTGTAAAGGGCACCAGGTTAATGCCGTTATTGAGACGAAAGTAATAGCGGCCGACTCCGCAAAGGAGATCTGGAAGAGATCGCCGGTCGGAGTGATCTGCATCAACGGTCCGACAGAGAAGTTTCGATCGAGAAAGTAGTCACCACTGAATGCCAGGTTCAATACTGTGCCATTGACCGTTCCGGATGTGAATCCAAGGCCACTGCCGAATCCCCAGCGGTTGTCGTCGGCTTGGGCCCGAGGTGCGAAGACTACGGCGCCAGCGATCAAGATAGTCAACAGACTGGCGGC
>ERZ1370068.7842-contig-6736_pt1 | contig 25360 bp, 38 predicted proteins | sample MGYA00561227_ERZ1370068 | MGnify/ENA primary metagenome ERZ1370068 (study PRJEB38410, sample SAMEA6850437) | metagenome | study: Metagenomic assessment of the ecological functions of the soil: analysis of the soil microbiota associated with the...
AACGAACGGGTAATTGCTTTCCTCAAATGATACATTAAAATATCTCAACTGAGAATATTATGGCAACGGCAACTTTAAGGCGAAAGGCTGTAACGGTGCATCAGCAAATCGAGCGATCCATGCCGGGTTAAGCTTTCAAGCGGTGCAGAATTCTGCAAAGGGCGCTTGATCTTCCACTGGAGAAAATGGCGGCGGTCCTCGGAATGTCACGCGCGACTTTGCACCGGCGGAAAACGCAAGGCAAGATCGACCAGCCCGAATCGGAGCGATTGGTCCGGTATCAGCGATTCGCTAAAGAAAGGCGGAGGATGTTTTCGGCGATGTGGCGAGCGCGCGAGAGTGGTTGACCCATAAACAACCCGGGCTCGGCGGCGCCAGTGCCGCTGGATTTTGCCAGAACGGAGATCGGCGCGCGAGAAGTGGAAAATCTATTAGGCCGGATCGAGTACGGTGTTTACTCCCGATGGCCAACGTCGTCGGCTGGCGCATCGTTAAAGAGAAACACGCCAAGTCGGCTTTTCCGGGGAAGGAGCACGCATCTTCGAGGGACGATGGAATTCCGCGGGAGTGCGGATGGTTTATTGCAGCGAACATGTCCCGCTTGCGGCGCTGGAAATTCTCAGTACACTCAACCGGTCACGATTCGGGATAAATTCCGAGTGTTTCGTGTCAGTTGGGACGGAAAGATGATGATCACGATTGATTTAAAGAAATTGCCGAAAGGCTGGAACGCCTCAACCGCCGAGTTCCATTTCAAAAATGTTGGCGACAATTGGGTTCGCTCAGCTCAATCCGTGGTTCTTGCGATTCCGGAGTGTGATTGTGCCGGCTGAGAGAACCTTTCTCCTCAATCCTGACCATCACGATTTCGGCAAAATCAAAATTAAAGATACCGGCAGTTTCTACCTCGATCCGCGGCTTCGCTAACAATTGTAGGGCAGGGCGTTCCCGCCTGCCGGATTAAATTGCTTCGGCCAGCGACGCGCCTGGCCTACAAGCTTGGCGGAAAAGTAATCGCGCCAAGTCTGGTAGGCGACGCCTGCATAGCCGGGAAACATGCATTGCTTTTGTAGGGCAAGCGCCCCGCTTGCCGTTGGTCAAGGAACGGCGATCTCCAGATCGGTTCGGCGATTTGAAAACGCCGCCCTGATAAAGGCGGCTCAACGGAGTCTCGCCTCTACTAGAGAATAGTTTGTTGCAGGTTGGCCAGCAATTTTTCGCCAGTCGGTTTTTCCATCGTGACCGAATCGACAAATGACCGAGTCCTGCCGAAATATAAAGCTGTGAAAACAATCGCCTCAGCCGTCGTTCTTCTTACTTGCTACGGAGTGCCCTGGCCCAAGCGCCATCTGCCACGCTTGCCGGCACACGTCCTACTTCGCCCGCGCCTGAAACGCCGAATTTGCCGGGGCATGCCTAGCAACAAGTCCATCGTCTCTCTCCGCGGCGTCTTCGCCCGCATCGAGGTCGTCCTGCCGAAATTGACCGACATCCTGTTTAAGAATTTCAAGGCGCGGTCAATCGGGCCGGCGGCGATGGGCGGCGCGTTTCAGATATCGCGATTGATCCGCGCAATCCCGCGATCTTTTTCGTCGGGCTTTCAACCGGCGGCTTGTTCAAGACGGGCGACAATGGCGTGACTTTTGATTCGACTTTCGACAAGCAGCCGGTGCAATCAATCGGCGCGGTCGCAATCGCGCCGAGCGATACTGATATTGTATGGGTTGGAACGGGCGAACCAACCGACCGTAATTCGGCGGAGTGGGCAATGGCGTTTATCGTTCGAGCGATGGTGGGAGCACGTGGCAGCGCGTTGGGCTGGAGAACAGTCGCGCTATAGGACGCATCGTCGTTCACCCGAAAAGTCCCGAAACGGTCCTATGTTGCCGCCCTCGGAAACCTTTGGGCGGATGGAGGTGACCGGGGTTTGTTCAAAAACGACAGACTCCGGGAAAATCTTGGAAATCCGGTGCTGATACGCGCCCGCGTCGCAGAACGCGCGCGTGGGCTGCGTTGATGTCGCGATGGCGCCCGACAACCGGAAATAATTTACGCGGCGCTTTATGGGCGACGCCGCACACCGTGGAGTTTCGCTTACGGTATTTCCGCGACAAATGGTGAAGACGTTGGCGGCATTTTCAAGCAGTACGAACGGCGGTGGGACATGGAAAAATGCAGCAATGGTTTGCCGACGCTAACGGGAAAGATCGGTCTCGCGGTAACAGCGGCGAACTCCCAAGATCGTGATGGCGGTGGTGCAGAGCGACGAAGGTGGCGCAAATGATTTCACCGATATTCACAGTAAACGCGGCGGTGTCTTTCGTTCGGAGGACGGCGGCGAAACCTGGAAACGCACCAGCGATCTCGATCCGCGCCCATTCTATTTCCAGCCAGATTCGGATCGATCCCGCGAACGATCAGCGGGTTTATCTGCTCGGCTTCGCACTCCTCGTTTCCGATGATGGTGGAAAACTCTTCCGCGAGGATCTTTCGGACAAATTGCAATCCGGATATGCACGCGCTGGCCATTCAAAATGAAGTGCACCGCCGCCGAAGCCGCCGAAACCCGAGGACAAGAACAAGCCACCGAAACCGCCGGTCTCGTTGCGTTTGATTGTCGGAAACGATGGTGGCGTCTATCAAAGCTACGCCGGCGGCAAGGGCTGGGAACATTTGAATCGGATCCCAGCTGGCGAATTCTACCGCATCTCGTTAGACGACTCGCGCCCGGTTTACCGGATCGCCGGTGGTTTGCAGGATAATTGCAACTGGATTGGTCCAAGCGCAGTGCAAAGCAAGGAAGGCATCCGTAATTGTGATTGGACGCCCTTCACCGGCGCCGATGGGTTTTATGCGCTGTTCGATCCGACTGATCGCGACACGCTTTATGGCGATAACCAGGAAGGCGCGTAGTGCATCGATTTAACATGCGCACGGGCGAGCTGCGCGTCTTGAAGCCGCAATCGCCGGAAGGACGCGAGCCGACGCTGTTTCCATTGGAATTCACCGCTAATTATGAGCCGGCGACAAACCGGGCGTAGCTTTACCTCGGTGGCAATCACGTGTTTCGGCCTGACCGATCGGGCGGAGCATTACGGCGGTCATCAGTCCCGACTTATACGCGGAACGAGCCGGACGAAAACGCGAGTGGTCGGGAGCGGCGCGGAAGCTTATGGCGTCGTCTACTCATTGGCGGAATCCCCAGTGCGCGCTGGAACTTTGTGGGCTGGGACCGACGATGGCCGGCTCTGGGTTACACAAGACGATGGTGGGAAATGGACAGAGTTGACGGCAAATTGTTGTCCGAACCATTGCGCAAACCAATGGATCGTGCGAATCGAACCTGGCGCGCAAGATGCGAATGTCGCTTAGCGTCGCCGCGAGCGGTTATCGGGTAGGGGACGATCGACCGATGCTGGCGCGCATGCGTCCGACGGCGGGAAGACCTGGACGAATATTACCGGCGACCTTCCGGCGAACGACCCGGTGGAAGTAATCCGCGAAGATCCGGTAAATCCTGAAACTGCTTTATGCGGGCACGCATTTCGGCGTGTTGCCTCTTTCGACCAGGGGGTGCACTGGGTCCGGGTTGGCGATTTGCCGCCAGTGCGGGTGGGATCGACTTGCAGATTCATCCGCGCATTTTCGACCTGGTGATAGCGACGCATGGGCGAAGCATCTACGTGCTGGATGACGCGCGTCCGTTCCGTGAATTGACGCCGGAAATCGCGAGTGAACCAGCGCATTTATTCAAGCGTGCGTCCAGTGAACGGTGCTTACGCGCCCTCTGATTCTCGGAGGGATGGAATGGCAAAGGCGTTTATCGTGGCGCCAATCCCGCGGAAGGCGCGCTGTTCACGGTGTGGGTGAAAGATTTCACTGGTGATGAAATTAAAATCGCGATCACGAATGCAACCGGTGCGCCGGTGGCGAATTTAGCAGCTGCGCCCGGCGTCGCAGGATTCACGCGTTTGAACTGGGATCTGCGTCCGACCGACGATGTGCTGACGAAATATGGTGGGGATGATCCGGAAAATATTAATGTCGAGCGGGGATTACACCGCGGAATTTTCCTTTCGGACCGAACAAGATGAAGCAAACCTTTCACGTAGACCTGGCCGAAGTGGGATCACGCCGCGTGGCGGATCTGAACCGCAGAACTGACCAATGAACGTCAAAAATATTCGCGAAGCGAGCGATTGGTTTGAAGTGCTGCAAACAACAAAGCGAACCCAGACGGCTGTGATGATATTGAAACCGGGCAAATCATCCGGCAGCGAACCGGAAGGTCACAAGAAAAGCGATCAGGTTTTGTTAGTCTTGGGCGGGGAAGTGGAAGGTGAGATTGCGGATGAAACAGTCACTTTGCGAGAAGGCGATGATTGTGATTACTGCGCTGCACGCGATACGCGTTCAGTAACCGAGGCTCAGCCGACGCGGTTACCTTTAACACCTATTCGCCGCCGGAATATAGATCAGCTGTGGTAACAGCGGACAGATGCCTGCTGGCCCACGGCCACGAGGACTGCGCTATGGGTTACGCCGCCAGGAGCGGCTCGATCAGGGAGGATTGGCCGCCGAATTTCGATACAAAAAGCGGCAGCTGGTGAGTTCTCTCGGGTTTTGGCGCAGGCTCGATCGATCCCGGCATCTCGCAAATGCCGTAACGCAGAACGAAGCAATAGAGTGCACCAAGACCGCGGTTCCGATATTCCATCAGGATACACGGGCCTGGAAACAGCTGCGCCGGCGCATCAGGGTCAGTCATTAGCAGCTACCACCAACGATGCGGGCACCATGTTGAAGCGCCAGCCAGTTGGCAGATTCCGAATCAAACGCAGCGGCGATTGAGCTTTGACACCAGCGCGTCAGCATCAGTGTGCAGCGCCGCGTTCCAACCGGGATCGAGCGAAAGATTTCTCGATCACAGCTTGCAATTGCTCGCGTTCCGCGGCTTTGACCAGGCTCAAGCGGTACTGCCTCGGCGTGGCAACCGCTGGCAATTCGTTCCCGGCTGCGTCCTGTGACAAATTGACCCATCCTGTCTCTTTTCATGGTGAGGTGTATACAGTGAGGGCAACCGGGCGCGCATCTGGGACGCGCCGGTAAGATCCGGCACAAGATTACATCGTCTGGACCGTCTTCAACGTCGATTGGAAAATGATACATCTCCTGATGTTCGGTCATCCCTCGGCGGAGAACTGGTTTGAAGTTCGGTAGATCGGCAATGTTAACAATCATGATCGACGCTGTGAACAAACGCAGCCATGGAATTGTTGGTCGGAAAGAGATGGCTGGAGCGAGCGACAACAAATTGCTCGCGCCGTTGGGCGGCGGATTCGCAGACGAGCTTTTGCAGGATTGATTGGTCGCGAGACTGAGCCCTTGAAGTTTTCGTAAACGACAATGACGTCATAAGAATAAGTGCGCAGCTTGAGCAGCACATCTTCTTCGTGAAGGCCCACGTGGACTTTACTTCAGATCGGTCAACTGCGGGACTACCATCTTCTGGTATTGCTCGTGATCGACGCAGACCAGCGCGTGGTGCTTTCGCCGGCTTCAAACAACTGCAAATCGTCCTTTTCCATGGCCTAGACGAAGAGCGTTGGTTGGGACGTCCATGCGCAGACCGGATTCGAGTTCGTCGTTCGCGCCGCGCGTTTTCAGAATGCGAGATCGATCCCGCGGGCAACGGCTGCGCCTTTGCGCGAGGCATAAAGACCGCGGTTTCTTCGCTGATCAAATCGTTCTGGAAGGCACTGAGAATGTATTGATCGAAAGTCATCCAGCCCAATTGTGAGCTGGCTTCGATGATTTCATAGAAATGCAGCGATGCTCGGTCTCCCCGAGGGCGACTGCTTCCTTGGTTCGCAAATTGTTTCCCATGATTTCCCACTGAGCAACTGACGACCACCGCTCGCTTTCGGCGCCAGACGCTGGCTGACGACGTAGCGCAGACATCGGACAGGCGGACGCGCAGTTGTTGCTCTTCGCCGAGGGTGAAACATACCGAGAATACGATTGGATCGATCTGGCCGGCGTCGACGGTGTGGAGCGTGCTCAGAACAAGATGACCAGTCTCTGACGCCATCAACGCGACTTCGACCGTGGCACGGTCGCGCATTTCACCCACGAGAATGACTTTCGGCGCCTGCCGCAACGCCGCCCGCAGGCCATTGGCATAATTGTTAAAATCCTGGCCCAGCTCGCGCTGATTGAATGTCCCCTGGCGATAATGGATGAACGAACTCAATCGGGATCTTCCAGCGTCACGATGCGGCACCGCCTCGTCTGCGTTAATTTCATTGAGCATCGCCGCTAAAGTGGTGGTTTTACCGCTGCCGGTCGCACCGGTGACGAGCACGAGTCCTGTTTTTTCCTTCGCGATTTCCCTGAAAATGCCGGGGAGGTGAAGTGTTTCCGAGGCGGGAACGGTGGCCTGGAGCCGATGCAGAACGACCGCAAAATTTCCGCGTTGCCGGAAAATGTTCACGCGAAAGCGTGCCTCATCGCTCAACGAATAACTAAGATCGCAGGAGCCGCCGCTTAAATAATCGTACATCAGTCGCCGATCGCCCTGCATCAAGCGCGAGCGCGATTCGTTCGGTCTGGAACGGAGTGAGGATGTTCGATCGGGGATCGATCAGAGCCGGGCTTTAGCTCGCCAAAAGACTCCACTTGCAGCGGATGCCCTACCGAAAAGTTCAAATCCGAAATGCCCGGGTGCGTATGCAGCATTGCAGAAAGGATCTTGTCGAGATCGGGCAGTCTCAGTTATTCCTCCGTCCAATCTTCCGGCGGGTCTTTGAGGAATTGCCGGAATTTTTCTTATCAATCGCCTTGTCGTCCGCTTCCTCCGGCGAAATGCGGGCGTGACGAAGGTGATCGATGATCGCGTCGTCGAGCGGTTGGTTGCCCTTCTCTTGCCGACTTGAATCATACCCGGGATCTGGTGCGTCTTGGCCTCGCGCACGAGGTTGGCGATCGCCATGTCGACCACCAGAATTTCCAGCGCGGCGACGCGGCCGGGTTTGTCGATTCGTTTGAAAAGATTTTGCGCAATGACCCCTTGAGCGATTCCGCGAGAGTGGCCCGGATTTGGTTCTGCTGATTAGTTGGGAAAACGTCGATGATACGATCGACCGCTTTGGAGGCGCTTGAGGTGTGGAGGGTTCCGAAAACAAGGTGACCGGTTGCAGCCGCGGTCAGGGCGAGCTCAATCGTTTCCAAATCGCGCAGTTCGCCGACCAGCAAAATATCCGGATCTTCACGCAAAGCTCCGCGGAGGGCGTTGGCGAAAGAGCGGGTATGGACCCCGACCTCGCGGTGTTGCACAAGACAGTTTTGGCTGCGATGCACGAATTCGATCGGGTCTTCCACCGTAATGATGTGGTCGTGCCGCTGGAGGTTGGCGAAGTCCATCATGGCGGCAAGAGTGGTGGATTTTCCCGGAGCCGGTTGGACCGGTAACAAGGATAAGACCTTCTTTAGCAGCGGGAATTTTTTCAGCACCGGCGGCAATCCCAGATCGTCAACCGTCGACACCTTCGATGGAATCAAACGAAAGACCGCGGAGATCCCGTATTTTTGCTGGAAGAAATTGGCGCGATAACGAGCAACGCCCGGCACTTCGTAGCCAAAGTCAACATCGAGATTCTCTTCGAATAGTTTGATCTTTGTTTCCGGCGCGATCTCATAAACCATGGTTTTGAGTTCCTCGTTCTTTAGGGCTGGGTAATCCACCCGCACGAGGTCGCCATTGATGCGCAGCATCGGCGGGTTATTGGTAGAGAGGTGGAGGTCGGACGCCTTTTGTTCCGACATCAATTTAAAAAAGCGTCGATGCGAGCCATGCGGTTCCGCGGCTTGAACAGCTAAATTGATGCCATGGGCCAGCCGAAGCGTCATGCGCCGCGCCGTCTGTTTGGGGGCGTTCACCTCCATCTGACAGCGCCCTGGGCTCCGAATTCCCGACGTCGATTGGGAGCATTAACGGGTCCGGCCGACGCGGCGCGTCGAGGGTCGAGCGGACCTGCTCGAGCAGCTTCTCGCGGGTGTAGGGCTTCGGGATAAACCCGCGAAGCCCCTGCGCCAGCATGGCGCCGATCTTGTTTTGCTCGGCAAATCCGCTGCTCAACACGACGTCAACGCCTGGGTTGATCGCCTTCAATTCCTCGAACACAGCGTCCCCATCCATCACTGGCAGGAAGAAATCCAGGATGATCAGGCCAATTTCACGATGGATTTGCTGGAAGATTTTCAGCGCCTCGAAACCGTCCCGGGCGATGATGACCTTGTATCCTTCTTCCGCCAGAATTGTGGAGGCGAACTCCGCAATTTCCGGTTCATCATCGACGATCAGGACCAATTCGCGCGCGCCCTCAGGATTCAGGATCGGAATTTCCGGTGGCATCCCTGGAGCTCTCGCTTCGGTCGATTACTCTGCTTCAGCCGGCCAGCGCTGCCCCGGGCGCCGACGAGGTGGCCGTCGGGACCCCAGGGCTCGGTGTTTTGTCCGGAAGTATTCTCGAGAATCATGGACATTACGCGATGAAGCAATGCCTGGGCCGCCTGCGTGGCTATTTCTACCTGCTGGCGTTAAGCTGGTCGATGTAGTCATGGTCGCCCCTTCTGCCGTTTCGCTAAGTCGGCATAACGGGCGATTTGCTGCAAAACGGTATTGAGCTCAGTGGACGTCTTGGCGATCCACTTCAGGTCATCCTGATGCAGCATACGCGTCTATGTCTGGTCTGTGTCCTTCGCACATGCCCACAAAACGCAACCAAAAATCGTAATGCAAGCGAAAGCGAATGAACCAAGAGTCAGCATAGAGCGGATTTTTTCAAAGTCGAGCCCGCTTCATGCCCACACCCTTTCGGGGTGACCGCGATTTTCTCGACCTTCGAGATCGCGCGCCGAACCCGAGCCCTGTTTATAATTACTAGCAATTTATTTGCCCAGGGCCCGTTTCAGTTCGGTTTTTGCGGACTCAACCTGCTTCGGTGTGCCCGCTGAGATCAAAATGCCTCGTAATCTGTCCCCTTGGTAATAACGCGCGGTAAATTTTTTCTGGCGTGCGTCCCGGTAAGGTCCACCCGAGTCGGTTGGATGGTAAAATCACCGACAAAATCGAGTCGCAAATCGAACATCTCCGTCCAGAAATAAGGCAGCTGTTCGTAACGGATTCGCTTTTTGCCCGTCATGTTCGCACCTGCCACGAAACCTTGTTCGCGCGCATTTTCCCAATGCGTCTGCCGTCGCATTCCACCCATCAGACGGTCAGGATAAAACGCCAGGTCACCAATTGCGTAAATTCCTTTCTCTTCGGTCTCGAGATAATCGTTGACCGGGGAACCGTGTGGCCCGGATAGAGGGGTGTTGCGCACCAAATCGAGGTTTGGCTCCGCTCCACACGCCACCACTGCCAATCCCGCCGCGACTCGGTTTCCGCTCTTAGTTTGGATATTTCGCAAAACCGTTTTGCCTTCAAAGCCGTTTAAGCTTTCGCCCAGGAGCAACGTCACCCCGTTTTTCGCGAAATAGCCAGTTACCCAGGTCGCCGTCTCGAAATCGAGGTAGCGATTCAAGAGCGCGCTATGCCGATGCATCACGCTCACTTTCATTTTCATTTGCCGCAGGCTGGCGGCCACTTCGCACGCGAGCAATCCGCCGCCGACCACCATCACGTTTTTCTCGTGCTCGGCCATTTCCCGCAGAGCAAGCGCGTCACGCATGCTGCGCAGGTAAATGACGTTACCCAAACCGACACCCGCAACCGGTGGCCGCCCTGGACGGCTGCCCATCGCGAGGCAGGCTTTGTTAAACTCGACGCTCTCACCGTTGCCCAGCACCGCTACCCGGCGATCGATGTTTAGTTGTGTCACCGCGGTATTGAAACGTGCGTCGATCTTATGCGCGGCGTACCCAACGTTCATCCACTTCGGCATATTTCCTGGGGACGAGCGTCTTTTCGCGGAGGAAACTTTTCGAGAGCAGCCAGCGCTTGTAGGGCGCGTAGGCTTCAGAGCCTACTAATGTCACACTCCCACGCTTGTCGTGTTTTCGAATTGCTTCACAGGCGCATGCCCCTCCGATACCTGCGCCGATAATGAGATAATCCCGCTGAATCATTCTTAAAATGTGACGATAGAGAAACCACCGCGTACCTGGCTAGGGAAAAATGAAGCGGCTTTCGTAACTTGACGTTAAAAACCTTAAAACTGGTTACAACGGGCGCGGATTGGGAGAGGCGAGCTCCGCCGCCCTCCAGGGTCGTCAAAGCATCGCGCGGCAAATCGCTACCGAGGCGATCACGCCCACAAGATCCGCGAGCAAGCCTGCTGGAATCGCGTGCCGGGTCTGTTTCACACCGACCGATCCAAAGTAAACGGCAGCGACATAAAACGTGGTCTCCGTGCTTCCGTAAATGGTCGCTGCCGTAAGGCTGACGATATTATCCGGACCAAGCCGATGTACGATTTCAGTCAATATCGCTAACGTCGCGCTTCCACTCAAAGGCCGCATTAATGCGAGCGGGAGGAGATCGGGCGGAAAATGCAATGGCCCGAGGACAGGCGTCAGCCATTTCGTCAGCAAATCGATTCCGCCCGCGCCTTTAAACATTCCAATGGCAACCAGGATCGCGACCAGAAACGGAATGATGCGCAGGATAACGTTAAAACCTTCCTTCGCGCCCTCGACGAACTCCTCATAAACTTTGATCCGGCGCGCTGCGGCATAGATCGGAAAGAAGCTAAGCAGGAAAGGAATCGCCAGCAGAGAAAGCGCGTTCACGCCTCGGACAAAAGCATTCGCGTTGTCAGTGATCGGATTGCCGAAGACCGGTGGCCAAACCATTCGCACGAAAATGAATGCGAAGAAAATGAGGAGAGCGACGGTGGCGATGCGTCCCAATAATGTTGGCTGCGCACTGTAGCCGCGGTCGTCGGCCGCGGCTTCTTCATTGCTCGAACGATTTTCGCCTGTCGCTCTTTGAATTAAGATCGTTAGTTGCAGCAGCATTTTCTCTCGAGCCGCGGCCAGCGACCGCGGCTACAGGGCGCGCGAACCACGGCAACTTCTCCAGAGTTTTCACCGCGATAATCGCAGTGGTTGCGGCGCATAACGTCGCGAGTAATGCCGTGCCCACTATTGCCGTGGGCCGTGTCGATCCTGCTGCGACTAAAATCGCGATCGCAGTCGTCGGAATAAGTTGCACCGATGCCGTATTAATCGCGAGAAATGTGCACATGGCGTTGGTGGCGGCGCCTGGGTGCGGATTGAGTGATTCGAGATCGCGCATCGCCCGTAAACCGAGCGGCGTGGCTGCGTTCCCGAGGCCAAGCATGTTCGCCGCCATGTTCATCAGCATCGCACCCATTGCTGGATGCTCCGCTGGCACATCGGGAAACAACCGCCGCATGATTGGCCGTAGCGCGCGCGCAAGTTTTTGCACGAGTCCGGCGCGTTCCGCCAGGCGCATCACTCCCAGCCAGAGCGCCATCACGCCGATCAAACCGAGCGCAATCGTGACCGCGGTTTTGCACCGTCGAATGCGCCGTCTGTCACTTCTTTCCAGCGATCGTTCCAACCGCCAATCGCGACCGCCAGCAATACCAGCGCGAGCCAAATGTAATTCAGCACCTCGAACCTGTAGCCGCAGTCTTTGGCTGCGACCAGCGCGATTCAGCATCTCACTGCTTGTAGCACTGCCAGCGCTGGTCGGAGGGCCAGCGGCGCATCTTGCCCGCTGATTCCTCTCGGTCCCCGCGACAGGCTCTGAACGACGCCTAATGTTGATCCAGCATGGTCGCAGCCAAGTTTGCAGCGCTTCATCACTCTTTCCCCGAGCATGCGCGCAATCTCTTCGCGCCGCGCCTTGCCGCTTACTTCACGCAATTGAGTAAAGGTGCGACCGCCTCTTACTTCTTTCATCACCACGAACTGGGATGTCGCCGCCGCCGCCACCGGCGGCAAATGTGGTAATGCAAGCACCTGATGGCGCTTCGCCAACTCACGCATGCGCGCGCCGACGGCGTGGGCGATTTCGCCGCCGACGTTCGCGTCAATCTCATCGAAGACCAGCAACGGCACTGCATCCTGCGCGGCCAGCGCGGACTTGATCGCGAGCATCAGACGGGAAATTTCGCCGCTCGAGGCGATCGCGCGCATCGGCTTGAGCGGCTCGCCCGGGTTGGGTGAAAACAAAAGTTCCACCGCATCAAAACCGGACGCCCGCGCCGCTTGCGTTTCGTTCATTCTGGCTTCGAACTGCGATTGCTTGAATCCGAGGTCGCGCAAATTTCGACGGACCATTTCCGAAAGTTTAGGCGCCGCTTTCGTGCGCAGTTTTCGCAATCTCTCGCCCGCCTGCCGCAAGTCCACCTCGAGTGTAGCGATCTCGTTAGTGAGCCGCTGCAATTCTTCATCGCGTCCTTCAATTTTCCGCATTCGCTCGGCCGCCCGCTCGCCAAAAGCGATAACTTCAGAAATTGTTGTTCCGTATTTTCGTTTCAACGACTCAAAGAGCGAGATTCGCTGCTCGATGGCGGACAATTGCTCGGGATCGAGATCGAGATTCTCGGCGTAGCGGCTGAGATCGCGCGCAATCTCCGATAACTCGACCACCGCCGTTTCATGCGTATTCGCCGCCGGCGCCATCGCCGGATCCAACTCTTTCCAATTCGCGCAATAGCTTTTGCGTTTCACCCGAGCTGCGACAAGATCGCATCGTCCGCTTCGGAAAGTTTTGTCGCCACAGCCGGATGCAATCTCAATCAACCGGCCGGCTGTTAGTCGCGAGCCGATAGCGCGACTCAATCTGCGTTTCTTCCTCGGCCGACAAATTAGCCGAGGTGATCTCGTTGACCTGATGTCGCAACAAATCGAGCTCCCTGTTCACGCGCGGTCTCCGCCGTATTAAGCGCTGCGTGTTCCGCTTCCAGCGCGCGTAGTTGCCGGAAAATTTTCCCGAATTTTTCCCGCGGTTCATCCGCATTAGCAAAGGCATCGAGCAAATCGAGTTGTCGATCGGGTGAAAGGAGTGATTGATGATCATGCGGTCCGTGGAGGTCAACCAGATCGTCACCAAGCTCCTTGAGATTCCCCAGGGTGGTGGGCGATCCATTGATGAACTGACGGTTCGTTCCGGAAAGAGAAAGGCTGCGTTTCAAAATCAAATCGGGATCACATGGTTCGATTCCCGATTCCTCGAAATGCGCATTCCATTTCGCGAAATCATTGCCCTGAAAATTGCCTCGACCGTGCACATCTCCGCTCCAGTCCGGACCAGAGACTTGTCGGCACGCTCGCCGAGCAACAACTGGAGCGCGCCGATAATGATTGATTTGCCGGCGCCGGTTTCGCCTGTGATAGCAGTGAACCCCGGAGAAATTTCCCATTCCAAATCCTCAACCAGCGCGAGATTCTTGATTCGTAGGAGTTGGAGAAGCATCGGTTGAGTGTTGAGAGCTCAGAGTTGACAGTGCGCGCGCCGAAAAATCTTGAACTCTCCACCCGCAACTCTCAACTCCGAACTCACCCTCACTTTTCTCGGCACCGGAACTTCGCAAGGCGTGCCAATGATCGGCTGCGATTGCGCCGTTTGTCGCTCCCCCGATCCCGCGCGATAAACGCCTGCGCTCTTCCGTTTATATCGAAACGCCCGAGACCGCCTTTATCGTCGATACTGGAACGGACTTCCGCACCCAGGCGTTACGCGAAAATATCCGCCGGGTCGACGCAGTCGTTTTCACTCACTCGCACACCGACCACATCATGGGGTTTGACGATCTGCGGCGCTTTTCCTGGCAACGCGGCTCGATGCCCGTCTATGCCTCGGCCAAGACAATGGCGGATCTCGAGCGCGTCTTTATGTTCGCCTTTAAAGGGACCAACCCATTTCCCGGTTATCTGAAACCCGAGCCGCATCTTGTTAACGGACCCTTCTTTTTAGGCGAAACCAAAATCACGCCGTTGCCGGTACTGCACGGCACGGCCGAGGTGAATGGCTACCTCTTTTTCGCGCAGTTACCGGAACACAGACTTGCAGTTCTGTGCGCCCAGCGGCGTTGCACTCCGCTGAATCGAAGACCGGAAAGAAAGCCGAAATTTCTCAGACAGCGGACAAGATGTCCGCTGGGCGCACAGGGCAGAGCCCCGTGTTCCAACACGAACGCAAGCTCATCGCTTATCTCAGTGATTGCAGCGCCGTGCCCGATGAAATCGCGCAAGAGATTTTCGGCGTTGAATGTTTGATCATCGATGCGCTGCGGGAGAAGCCGCACCCGACTCATTTGAGCGTGGCGCAGGCGCTCGAAGTGGCCACCCGCGTTCAGCCCAAAGAAACCTATTTCATCCACATTGCGCATGAGCTGGCACAATCGTTCGAGCAAACTCTGCCGCCGCACACCCACATCGCCTACGACGGATTGAAGCTAAGCTTTTAATGAAAATCAGAATTCGTCCTTGTAGCTGCCGCCGTCACTGGCGGCAGAATGCAAAGGTCCTGCCGCCGGTGACGGCGGCAGCTACATGCGATCTTTCCGCTTTGGTGTCCTGCGGATTCTAGTGGTCCTATTCGTTTTCCTGTTGGGCAACGACCGCGCTACAGCGGAAAATTTGCCGGCTCAAACCATCGTTGTTTTTAACACCGCCGTTCCCGACTCCGAAGCGCTCGCGAAATTTTATGCCGGGAAACGCGGGATCGCTGATGATCATCTGGTCGGACTCGACTGTCCGCCTCAGGAGGAAATTTCGCGGGAAGAATACGATGCCACCATCGCTGAGCCGTTGCGGAAAATTTTCGAGCAACGGCAATGGTGGCACGTTCACGAAGCGCCCGATGGGGAGAAGCGGGTGCAGACCCTTGGGATTCACTTCGTCGCTCTCATCAGGGGCATGCCTCTTAAGATTCGGCCCGTGGCGACGCCCTATCCAGGGTGATACTCCTGGAGGCGGTCCGATTCAAAGCCGGAACGAGGCCTCAGTTGATTCGGAATTGAGTGTGCTCGGTCTCTTTACCAGGCAAATCTCGGGTGTGGTTCCCAATCCTTATTTTCAAGGATTCCGTCCCGTTGCCGAGGTGACTGCGGCACCTCTTCTCCTCGTTACCCGGCTCGATGCTCCGGAGAGCGCGACAGTCCGACGAATGATTGTGGACGCGATCGAGGCGGAAAAAACGGCTTATGGGGACGCGCATTCGTGGACGGCTCCCATGAAACCAGTGGCGGCAAGGAAGTCGGCGACGCCTGGATGCGCGCGATTGTCGATCAATGTCACAAGGAGGGCGTGCCGGTGGTGTTTGATGATCTGCCCACGATTTTTCCGGATGCGTTTCCAATGAGCGACTGCGCTCTTTATTATGGATGGTATGCTGGCAACATTGCCGGTCCCTTCAATCAGCCGGGCTTTAAATTCGTTCCGGGCGCGATCGCCGCACACATTCATTCCTACAGCGCCGCAACCCTGCGTGACGAGAATTCAGGTTGGGCCGGTCCGCTGGTCTCGCGGGGCGCCGCTGCCACCGTCGGCAACGTTTACGAGCCACTATCTCGAGCTGACCGCGCATCTCGATATTCTCAACGATCGCTTGCTGCACGGCTTCACCTTTGCCGAAAGCGTATTCATGTCGTCGCGGGTGCTCTCCTGGATGGGAGTGGCGGTGGGAGATCCACTTTATCGTCCCTATCTAAACTGGACGCCAGATCGACTCGAAAGCTTCGCCGAAATCCGCCGCCGGATGGCGCGCCTATCATGATTTCGCGATCAAGAACAGCAACCTGGAGCCTTCCGATTATCGCACTCAGGCCCGGATTACTGCCGGTCGCACCCGCAACGCCGCCATGCTGGAGGACGTTGGACTAATGGAAATGCGCGACGGCAATTTTTCCACCGCAATCGCGGCGCTGGAGCAGGCCCGCGGCGCCTATTCCAAACGGGATGACATCATCCGATGTGTCCTGGAAGAATGCGACGCTTTCATAAAATCCGGCAAACCGAACCGCGCCCTCGATCTTGCTCGCAGGGTCTTGCGCATTGTCCCGAATCGCCTGCATTGAATTTGTTGCACAAAATCGAAAGCGACCTCACGCCCAAACCAGCACCCTAGTAGCCGGTCATCCCGAGCGCAGTCGATGGATCCCGCCGCGAAATCTTAAAGGTAACTTCAACGGGATCCTCGACTGCGCTCGGGATGACGGTCTTCACCGAACAATCCCGCGCGCGCTTTTTTCGATGAACTCGATCAACTGCGTGATCTCTTCGCGCGGCTCGATTTGTTTGCGCACGGCTTCGATTGCCTGGCGCGTGTTTAATTTCGATCGGTAAATCAGCCGAAACGCTTCCTTGATCGCCTTGATGCTTTCGGGCGTGAATCCGGCCCGTTCGAGTCCGATCAGATTGACTCCGCGAATCTCGGCCGGATTTCCGTCGGCGATCAAGAATGGCGGGACGTCCTGGACGATCTTGGAACAACCGCCCGTGATGGCGAATCGTCCGATCCGGCAAAACTGATGCACGGCGGTGAGTCCGCCCATAACCGCATGATCGCCGACCTCGACGTGACCAGCGAGAGTGCCGTTGTTCGAGAACACCACTGAATTGCCCACCGCGCAATCGTGGCCGATGTGGCTGTAGGCCAGAAAATTTCCGCGATTGCCGACCCGCGTCTTGCCATCAGCTTCGTGCTGCGGTTAACTGTGCAGAACTCGCGAAAGGTATTTTCGTCGCCAATTTCCAGATAAGTCGGTTCGCCCGCGTATTTCAAATCCTGCGTTTGCTGTCCGATCGAGCAGTAAGCATAGAATTTATTTTTCGTTCCCGCCCGCATCGGCCCGCAAAGGGTGACATGATGTTGTAGCCAGCATCCTTCACCGAGGACGACTTCGGAACCGACGATGCAATACGGACCGACAATTGTTTCCGCGCCGAGCTCTGCTTTTGGATCAACGATCGCGGTGGGATGAATCTGCAGGTCGCTCATTTCGAGGATTAACGTTGCGGCGGGACGTGACCGTCACTCCTCACCAGACGCTGACGACGTCCTCCTCTCCCGGGGGAGAGGATGGGTGAGGGTCTCTTGGAAACTCATAAGTCTCTAGCCTCGCTCACTTATCCAGGAATGTGAACATGAGATCGCCTTCGGAAACGACAGCGTCATTCACCACGCAACTGCAATGCGCTTTGGCGAGCCGATTGCTGCGCGCTTTGATCAATTCCGCGTGAATGAAAAGCGTGTCGCCCGGAAAAACTGGTTTGCGAAATTTCACTTCATCAGCGCTCATGAAATAACCGATGCGGCTCGAACTCTTCGCCAGCTTCATCAATAAAATGCTCGCCACCTGCGCCATTGCTTCGACCTGAAGAACGCCAGGCATTACCGGGTGGCCGGGAAATGCCCGGCAAAATACGGTTCGTTCACCGTTACCGTTTTCAGACCAGTGCATTTCGTTTCCCCTTCGAAACCCAGGATGCGATCGACCATCAGAAATGGGAAGCGATGCGGTAGAATTTCCATCACCTGATTAATATCGAGGCCACCTTCTCCCGGCGGAAAAGTGCGGGGAACGGAAAGTGCCGTGATCTTGGCGTGTTGTTTCACGATCGCCCGCGCCAGCTCCGCGTTGACGGCGTGACCAGGCTTCACCGCAATGATATGACCGCGAATGCGAGTGCCGATCAGCGCAAGGTCGCCGATGATATCGAGAATTTTGTGCCGCGCGAATTCGTCGGCAAAACGCAGCGGCTCCTTGCTCAGGACGGCGTCGCCCCGAACCACAATGGCGTTTTCCAAGCTGCCCCCTTTGATCAAGTTTTTCTCCATCAAAGGCGCCACTTCCTCGTAGAAAACAAAAGTGCGCGCCGGCGCAATTTCGCGTTCGTAGAGTGCCGGTGAAATTTCGGCTGAGAAAAATTGGGTAAAGCGATTGTTTGGTCCTGCTTGGGTGCAGGAGACGCGAAACTTGTCGTCGGGCAGGAGCACGAGAAGCGAGCCGCTTTTTGATTCGACATGAATTGGCTCGCGCACATCGAAAAATCGGCGCGGCGCTTCCTGCGCGGCCGTGCCGGCCTTTTGATCAGCTTCTACGTAGGGCGCGGCGCTGCCATCGCCAATCGGCGGCTCGTTCGCCGTCATCTCGATGATCGCGTTATCCACCCCCATCGCACTCAGCGCGGAAAGCACATGCTCGACCGTGTGCACCCGGACCGCGCCTTCCCCGATCGTGGTGGCGCGCTCGACCGTCTTCAGGTTTGCGATGTTCGCATCAATGGTCGGCTCGTCCGCCAGATCTTTGCGCTTGAATTTAATCCCATGATCGACCGGCGCCGGCTGCAACTTGAGCGTTACCTTTTCGCCCGTGTGCAGCGAGGTGCCACTGAATCCGGCGGATTTCGCAAGCGTATGTTGAAGCTCGGCAGTCATCGCGCGCTAACTAACAAAGAATTGGCGCGCTGGCGAGCAATCGGTTGATCAGGTCGATGATCCCGCTCGTATTCCGCGGCCGCGCGTTTTTGGTAGGGCGACGCTCGCGGAGCCGGAACACAGGCATTCCTGCCTGTGCGCCCAGCGGGCTTTTAGCCGGCTGTGTTTGTGTGCACGGGAAACAGGCAGGAATGCCTGTTTGGCGCACAGACTTGAAGTCTGTGTTCCGTCCGCGGTAGAACGGAGCTATTTCAATTCAAATGAGCCGCAGTCGAACGCCATCATTTTGGTAATGCCGCTGACTTCGAGCTGGCGGACATTCGTGCCGTTACTTAAGAAAACGATTACGCTTTTGTTGTCGCGCCCGCGGCCACCGACACGCTTTTCGCATCCTGGCGCTTTGCGACGGTGACCAACGGCAGGCCATCGATTGTTTGCAGATAAACGTCGTCATCATCAAAACCTGCGCAGATATCGACGGTTGGCCGTTCGTTATTCTCCAATGGATTTGCTACCAATTTAATACGGACAGAAATGGCACCTGCCGCCGCGGCATCGGTTGTAGTCGTTTCGGCTCCGATCTTCATCGGCGCAACCTGAAAACCACGGGCGGAATATTTTCCCGCCGGCAAATCGTAATCGTAATCATCCTTCCCGTCCCATTTGCGTGCTGAGCGCATCGGCCCCGATGGCGAACTCATCGAAATCCGCTTCCTGGTGTAACACCCGCACCAGTTGACTCCACTCGTTATAGACCCCGAGACAGATTTTGCCCTCGAGCGGGGGCGGAACAAAACTGATCCGAACCGCTCGTGGCGGGTCGCACTTGCACTGGGTGAAGGTGAGATTTCTTGCGCGCGCAAGAATGAGATAGCCAGGAGCCCGATCGTGAGCGGCAGGACCGTTTTTGTCATGTCGAGCAGAAGTCGAGACATCTCTTACTATTTTCTCTTCTTCAGAATATCGAGAGAGTCCTCGACTTCGCGCGGAATAACAAGCGAGAGAAACCGCCGCCAGTCCACATGCGGAAACAGATTATCCCGTTCTTCGCACTGGGCGAGAAATTCGGCATCGACCTTCTTTTTCTCAAATTGCTCCGCCAGTTTTTGGAAGCGTGAAAGATGAACGGTCACTCGTTCGGTTGCGTAATCCTTCGCCGTTCCGTTGCGAATGAGAAATGCCCAATCGCTAGACTGCGCGAGCAGGAGCTCGCGCGCGAGCTGACGCAGGACGCGGTCATCATCAGCCTTTGCCTCCCGGCCACGCGATTTTGCCAGCGCGGTCATGCGGCTGTTCGCCGTCAAAAGATGCGGATAAATCCAGCCACATTTCTGATCGAGCCAGACATCAAGAAAACCTTGATCACCCCAGCTGGAGGTCGCCGGCTCCGTCACCTGCTGGGTCGGATTTTTGTTCGAGAAATTCGCTCGGCGTGGTCAGCGGCAACTTATTTTCCGCCGCCGCCAGAATCAGGTGCTCAAGAAAAATTGGTCCTTCAAACCACCAATGTCCGAAGAGTTCGGCATCGAAACGGCACTGTCATGATTGGATTCCAATCTTCAGCTTGCAGACTTTGAAGTTCGGTCGACGCATCTCTCGACAAAATGATGGGCATGCCGGCGGGCCGTTTCTTCCGCGGCCGCGCGATCATAAACTTGTTTCTGCAACATCGCAGCCGGTGACGCGATGATATTTTATTCCCGTAAAGCTGTTTCCGGGTAGCGGTGCAAGCTCCTGGCTGACAAATCGAAACCGATGTCGCGATAGAAATCGCGATAAGCCGGATCGCCGGGATATCCCTGTTGTGCGCTCCAAACCTGACGGCTGGCCTGGATATCGCGAGCGAAAGCGGCTGGTCCCGCCCTTGTAAAACATGGTGCGAAAGTTCCGCGCCGCGCTGGCGGCACGTGCCTGTCCAAACGCATGGGCATCGACGACGAACCAGCGAATATTTTCCGCCTGCAACGACTTTGCCAGAGCCGGCGGCGTAGGCGCATTCTGGCAGCCAAAACCCACTCGGTTCGCCGCCGAATATCTCGCGAAACTGATCGCATCCGATTGCAATCTGTGCGTTCGCCGGCCCCGGCGATTCCTGCAAAATCGGAAGAATCGCATGCGTCGCCGCACTGGCCATTATCTCAACCGCGCCAGTCCCGCGGAGCTGCCGAAAAACTCCAAGCAGATCGCAATCCCATTCCTCGACAAAGGTGCGCCGTGTCTCCGCAAAAATTCGCGATAGAACTCCGAGAGCGACATCAAATTTTTCTCGCGCGCGATTGCGTTCGCATTCGCGCTCCGCCAACGCAATCAGCAAATCGAGATGTCTGATGTAGCGGTCGCGCAAGAGCGGATCGGCTAGCATGGCGCACAGGGTGGGCGAAACCGAAAGAGTGAGTTTGAAACGAACGCCTCGGCGGAGCAGGCGCCGTATCATTTGCAGGAGCGGCACATAGCTCTCGCTGATCGCTTCGAATAGCCAGTTTTCTTCGTGAAAGAATTCGTGCTCGGGATGCCGCACGAAAGGCAAATGCGCGTGGAGAATGAGGGCGAGTGAGCCAGTGCCCTTCGTCATTCCGGAGCGAAGCGAGGAACCCTCGCGAGTGGAGCGCTGATTCTGAATGTCGAGAGATTCTTCGTCGTCTGCGCGACTCAGAATGACAACGCTCTGGATGTCGCCCAAAAGCGCGTGGAAAACGAAAGCCAGAGAACCGGTCATGACCTCATCCCGAGCGAAAAACGCCTGTCCGGCTCGGGATCCCGCGGCGAAACCTGAAAGCTCATTTCAACGGGATCCCTCGCTTTTGCTCGATGACCAAGTTTCTGCAGGCCTCGCTATAGCGTCCGGCAAAATCCTGGAAGCGATCGAGTCCTTTCTTGATTATATCGATGCTAGTGGCGTAGCTGAGCCGAACGGTGCGATCGTCGCCGAAGGCCGCGCCTGGCACGACTGCGACGTTCGCCTTACTCAGAAGGCGATCGGCAAAATTTTGCGAGGTCAGCCCGAGCTGGCTGATATTCACCAGCACGTAAAACGCACCTCGCGGTTTGACCGCAGTCACGTTCGGAATCTTGGAGATGCGATCAAACATGTAGTTGCGGCGCATATCGAATTCATCGCGCATGTCCGCAATCGGCTGCTGATCGCCCTTGAGGGCCGCGAGCGCGCCACGCTGCGCGAAGGAGCATGGGTTCGCCGTGCTGTGACTTTGAATGGAATCAACTGCTTTCGCCACTGCCTCCGGCGCCGCCAGATAACCGAGTCGCCAGCCCGTCATCGCGTATGATTTACTGAAACCGTTGACCGTAAGGGTGAGATCGTAGCGCTTCTTTCGAAAGCGATGCGATGCTGACGTGTTTTGCGTCGTCGTAAACGAGCTTTCTCGTAAATCTCGTCCGATAGAATGTAAATGTCTTCGCCGGCGGCGATGTCGACGATGCGCTTCCATTTCCTCGCGGGTATAGACTGAGCCGCTCGGGTTTCCGGGCGAATTCAAAATCAGCATTTTCGTGCGCGGCGTCATCGCGTTCTCAAAATCTTCCGCGCGGATTTTCCAGCCGTTTCGCTCGCTCGTTGGAATGATCACGGCCTCCGCTCCGGCCAATTTCACCATATCGGGATAGCTCACCCAATAGGGAGCCGGAATAATGACTTCATCACCGGGCTGGCAGGTGGCGAGAATGGCGTTGTAACAGGCATGCTTCGCGCCGTTGCTCACCACCACTTGTGTGGGTTTGTAATTGAGTCCGTTGTCTGCTGCTAATTTTTCTGCAATCGCCTGCCGCAACTCCGGAATGCCGGAGCTCGGGGTGTATTTGGTGAATCCAGCTTTGCAGAGCGCTAATCGCCGCCTGCCTTGATGTGTTCGGGCGTGTCGAAGTCCGGTTCGCCTGCCCCAAATCCGCAGACGTCGATACCCTCTGCTTTCATCGCTTTTGCTTTGGCGTCGATGCGTGAGGGTGAGGGAGGGAGTGAGTTGGCTGGCGCGACCTGAGATTTCCATGGGGAGTGGTAGTGAGTCATAATTTAGTTATTTCTGGCGGTAAAAGCTCGTCAATCAGCGGTTTAAAATTGTTCTCGTCAACCTGCACGATCTTCATCTCGCGTTGGGCGTTCTCAATGGAATCGGAAGCATGCGCGGCATTGATCATGATGGTTTGGCCAAATTCTTTTCGAATTGAACCCGGTGGCGCCTTGCTCGGATCGGTCGGACCCAACACTTCTCGAATTTTTGCACCGCTTCCTCGCCCTGATAAACAATTGCGATGCATTTTTCCGTGCCGGGTTCGCCCTTTTGAGCCGACGCGATTTGGCTTCGGCCGCCCGCCGGACATAAATTCTGACAATGTCCTCCCACGCGCTCCGACCTTTTTCGGTTCCGAGTTTTTCCTCCAGCACAGGCAAGACCGGTCCATAAAATTCTTCCGCCTGCGCCACGCTCATGCGGTGAACCTTGAATCCAATGATGTGAGAGCCCGTGCGCGAAAAACTTCGATCACGCCGCCTGGTCGTAAATTAGGAAATTTGAAGTTGTCTGGCTTGATCAGAACGAGCGTCTTTTCAACCTTCGTCCCGGCCGGATATTCGATCACTTTTTCCAAAATCCCCCGTCCATGTCGGAGAATTCGGCCCATAGTTTTAGGTCGCGTTCCACCTGATCGGGTTGAATCGCAGTCAGCACCGCAGGTTCGAAATAGGTGACCTTGCCAGTCTCATCCGCGATGTAGTCGCCGAAAGTATCGCGAATTGTTTCGCCGCTCGTCCGCTCGTTCACGATATGGCCGACAGTGCGATGAACCTTGGCCACGGCGTCCGGGCCGCGAAAAACGAGAAAGAGGACACGCGGCCGTTGACCATTGATCTTACCGGTAAAATTCCGCCGCACGTATTCGCGAATCAGTTCCTGCGTGGCGCGGTGCCGGGATTCTGTTTCCGTTACAATCGTCTCCGGCATACCGTTTCACCAGCTCGGCGCTGGGCGCGAACATCCGCCCGCCACGACATCCAGCCTCGGTCCGCGAAATTAGTCGCGCGACAATTCCCGCCGGTGCGCGATTTGCGCATCGAATAAGGCGTCACGATGGCGTAGGAAGTTCCTGCATGAAATTTCTCCGGCGGCCCTGATTAAACCGCCTAAATGCAGGTGGAATCGAAGTCGCCTGAGCCGAAGAAAATGCAGGTTGGCTAATGCTCCGTCAACTCTTTTCCCGTGGATCGGTCATTCCGGGGTAGCGCGCACATCCTGTTGCGCTCGGCTCCGCATCCTGCGGAGCTGCCCTCAATGCATCGGACAGAATGTCCGATCCTGTGCACAGAGCTGTGCGCGCTACGCCCGAGCAAGAATTGCGATCCATTTCCCGCGTCGCCGCATTTCCACGATAACAATCCCGTTTCGCTTCAGCGCGCGGACCAACTGAGCCTCCTGGTCGCGCAAAATACCCGAAAGAATCAACCGCTGAGCGCGTTTCAGTTTTGGCAAAATCTCAATCAGCAATTCGCTGAACAGATTTGCGGTGATGATTTCAATTCTTGGCGGAAACGGCTACCGCCGCACGTCGGCGACGCGAAAATCGATGTTATCGAGCTTGTTTCGTCGGGCGTTTTCTCTCGCGGTCGCGATGTGCCACGGGATCGTGATCGATCGCAATGACGCTGCTGTGCGCCGAAGCGTGCCGCCGCCAGCGCGAGAATTCCCGAACCCGTGCCCAAGGTCGAGCAGCGTTCTTTCCGGTTCTGGGGAGCGCAGGCTGCCAGCCTGCTTGGTTCGAGCTGCCAACGAATCTTAAAGAGTCTTCGTCGGCGAGCTGCCGGCGACTGCGAGGCTGGCGGCCTGCGCTCCCAGCACCGAGTGCATCTCGCTCCAGCAAGCGCAACGACATCGCCGTTGTCGGATGTTCACCGTCCCAAAGGCTCTACCCGCTGGAATCAACAGGAACTGCTTATTCCAGCCGTCCGACTTCCATTACGGCGGTTTACAACCGCCCTGTAAATGCAACCAGTCGATTTCCGATTTTGATCGGCTCCGATTTTTGCGATCGCGAAAATTCCTTCAGCCAATCGCGCGGCAACTTTTCGATCGTCCCGCCAAAGCGGGAGCGAATTTTTCAAATTGCGCCGGCTGCTACCGGCAATTTCCGCGATCGCAGTTTTTGCGATCTGGTCTCGAAATAATGGCGAGCCGCTGGCCCCTATTTCACGCAACGGCGCTTCGTTGGCTGCGAGCCAGACCGCGCTGGCTCGCTTTCGCCAAACGAACATCAACCCACCACCAAAAATTATTTCTTCTCCGCGCTTTCTGTCTTTTCCTTCTTCGCCATTTTCTGCGCTAACCCGGCGACAAACTTCGCGTACTGATCGCTGTCGATCGTGAAGAGTTCCCAGCATGTAATTCGTATCCGTCCAATCCCAATTCTGATCAGAATCGTTGTAGGTCATCTTTGTCGTCTTGCCCTGCGCGTACTGATGATGAAGGGGATCGGCGCCCGGCGGATTGGTTATCTTCGACGAACCGCCGAGACCACCTTCGACCAAATGGCCGGTAAAGGTGGCGACGTTTCCGATGGCAATGATGTGATCTTTGCCTTCGATTTTACGCGTGATTGGAACGTAAACAGTTTTGAAATTCTTCGACCCGTTATTCGAAGGCAGGACGACTGCTGCGATTGCTTCCAACGCTTTGCGTTGTTCGGGATTCGCTTTCTCGTCGATGTAATTCGTGGAAAAATTCCATTTCCCGAACGAATCCATCATCGTCTGGTTTTCCGGGCTCTGGGCGTAATTGGCCACGGCCAGTCCATCGAGTTTCACGTTTCCGTAATTGCCCTTCTGAATAAAAAGAACTTGATTGCCGCCACATGTTGCCCGGGTCGGTTTGGAATCGAACCAGCAGGGGCAGGCCGCGTTACAGGAACAGCAATACGTAAAACGGAACCGAAGTACAA
>ERZ1370068.9642-contig-8404_pt1 | contig 25358 bp, 30 predicted proteins | sample MGYA00561227_ERZ1370068 | MGnify/ENA primary metagenome ERZ1370068 (study PRJEB38410, sample SAMEA6850437) | metagenome | study: Metagenomic assessment of the ecological functions of the soil: analysis of the soil microbiota associated with the...
AAGTTACGTATTGCTCGGGCCTTACCTGAGCGCTGGCCTCGCTTTCTCTTCGAGGTGCAGCCGAACGACGTCCGGGCATCTTCGCCGGCGGCGCCGCGGTGCTCGCCTGGGTGCCGGGACTGCTGGCGAGCGCGCTGCCCGCCCGCCGCGCGGCGACGTGTGGATCCGCTGATTGCGTTGAGGAGCGAGTAGCGCGATCGGGGATCGGGGATCGGGGATCGGGGATCGGGAGTTTCAAAGGCGCTGAATAAGCCCCTGAAACCGATCCCCGATCCCCTGATCCCAATCCCTACCCCGTAATCCTGAACCCGATCGCGCTGATCGACCGGGCCTGACGGGCCGGGGACGCTGAAGAGCAGGTAGTAGTCGCCGGGCGCGAGCGGGGCGAGCGGCAGATCGAACTGCGCGATGCCGCCGGCGTCGGGCAGCGCTTCGAGGTCGTGCATCGGCTGCGCGAGGCGGTTGAGCAGGCGGCCGGTGACGCGCACCGGCGTCGCCTGACGCGTAGGCCGGCACGCGGATGACGCAGGCGCTCGGTGCGGCGGAACTGCCGCGAGGATCGGGCGCGGCGTTCACGTCGGCCGTCACTTCGCGGAACTCGCGCGCCGACTGCGTCGCGATCAGGATCGCCGGCAGCAGCAGCGGCGCTGCTGCCCTTCATCGCCGGCACGTCCAGGTCGCGCGCGTCGACGTCCAGCTTCTGCCCGCGATGCCGAGGATCGTCATGTCGAGCTGCACGCGGCCGGCCGGCGCGTCGAACTCGGCGCGATCGCTGGCGGTCGCGTCCTGCACGCCGCCGACGCGCATCGGCGACAGCATCCCTCGAACAGGACCTTGCCGTCCCGCGTCGTCGCCGTCAGCGTCACGCGCGCGGCGTTCGATCGGCCGGTCCCGACGAAGTCCGGCCCGGCTCCCAGGTCACGACGACGCGCCCTGCGTGGCGTCGGCCCTGGTCACGCCGAACCAGACGTCGATGAGCGGGCTGCGGCGCAGCAGCCGCGTCGGCAGCACCGGTCCGATGCCCGACGCGTCGCGCATGCGCGCGGCGCGCCTCGGCCGACAGCGGCGGCACGTAGCCGGCCGCGGCTGCGCGCATCCGCTTCGCGCCGCACCACCGTCACCTGCACGGGATGGTAGCGCCCGTCGTCGCCGTGCGCCGGCAGATAGGTCAGCGTGTAGCCGCTGTCGATCTCCGATCCGGCGCGCGCGAGGTTGCCGGCGAGATCCTCGCCGCGCGACAGCGTGCCGCCGGTCTCCGACACGAGCTTGCCGAGCATCACCGCGGTGGCATCCGGCTCGGCGCTCGCGGGACGCGGATCGAACGCATAGACCGGCACGTCGTAGCGGTTGGCGTAGCGCTCGACGATGCCGACGTCGGGGAGCCCGCGCGCGCTCAGGCCGGCGCGGCTGCTGCGAGAAGCCTTCGCTGACGAGCAGGATGGCCGAGCGCCCCGGCGCCGAGCCGCAGCTGGCCGCGCGAGGGCGCGCAGCGCGGACAACACGACCTGCGCCCGCCCCGCCTCGACGAGCGCCGGCGCGCGGCCGAGCGTTTCCTCTTCCGAGCGTGGTGCGCGGCTCGAGGTTGCCCTTTGCGTCCTTCGAACGCTCGCGATGGCGCTCGCGACGCCGGCGCGGTCGGCCGTCAGGCGGATGGCGTGGCAGGGAATCGAGCGGCTTGCAGCACGACGACGAGGTCGTCGGCGCGCAGCCGCTCGTCTGACGAAGCGTCGTCACCGCCTCGCGGACGCGCGCGGTGTCCGCCGGCTGGATGTGGAACTCGTCGAGCAGGATCGCGATCCGCCGCGGCTCAGGCCGCCGCATGTCGACCGCCGCGGGCTTCTGCACCACGCCGTCCTCACGCGCAGCCTCGAAGTCTTTCAGCGTGAGGCCCGTCACCGGCTTGCCGGTCCGGTCCGTCACGACGGGTCGAGATGCGCATAGGCTTCTGGAGCAGCGCCCGTTCGGGGCGAGCCGTGACTGCCAGCAGGACGGCGAGGGCGGGGCCGGACGTTCACGGGGAACCTGCAGGCAATCTTGCTACAATCGGCGGCCGGAACCAAATGAAGAGACACCACGGCCGATACGTCCGCGACCACCCTCCTGACCGCGGGGGTCTGGCTTTGCCCAGGATTTCGTCATCACCTTCAAGGACCGGCCTGGCGGGATCTCGCTCGTCGCGAGCCATTGATGCCGCGCTCGCGCGCGGCGACGGATCGGTCAAGAACACTGCACTCGCTGGTGCTGAAAGAGGCACGCCGGATCAGCGCAGGGCAGGACGACGGCCGCGGTACGGGAGTCGGCTGTGGTGATCAAGGTGCTGTTGCCGGATTCGTGCACTGCGGGTCGACACCTTCCCCGGCGACGGTCCAGGCCACGGGTTTCCGGGGAACCACCTGCTGACGTCGATTACCGAGGCCGGGCGGACGTCGACGCCGCCGCCGGCGATGACCGACGCGCTGCTGAAGAGCGAGCGCGCGCGAGTCACGCGCCTGCTGCTCAGGCTCCGCGACCGCGCTCCTGCCGGCGCTGGCTGATCGGACGCACGGCGCCCGGCATCGGCAGCATGGAGCGCCCGAGCGCCACGACCACCGGCGCCACCACCTACGACAGCGCCAACGAGCTCCGGCTGATCGAATTCTCGCCGGCCCGGACGGGTTCTACGCGCGATGCGTCGTCGACGCCGGGCGGATCCCGCAGCGGCTGGAGTTCCGCGCCGCCAGGACGAGATCTGGACGACGACGTTCAGCGACCGGCGCGCGGTCGGTGGTCTCCTTCTTCCGTATCACATCGTGACGACGGGCCGCGGCGGCGTGCGCGAGGATCTGAAGCTGGACGAGATTCCGTCAACGGCAGCTGTCGAAGGGAGACTTCGTCAGCGCGAAGTAGTCGTCGCCGTCTACCGCTCTTTTTTGAGGACGCTCCCGAGGATCGACGCGCGCGGCCTCGGCGCCGGGCGAACACTGACGAGCAACGCCAGCGTGAGAATCAGCAGAGCGCGCACCGGGCGGCAGAGCGTCAGCGGGATGCCGGCGGCGTGATCTGACCGGGAGAAGGCGCGGACCGTGCTCGCGCCCAGCCACGCGAGTCCGAGGCCGGCCGCGAGGCCGAATCCCACCAGCCGCCCTGTTTCCACGATGACGATGGCGCCGAGCTGGCGTCGTGTCGCCCCAGCGCGGCGCGGATGCCCATCTCGCGCATGCAGCTGATCGCCATCGACTCGCCGAGGACGTAGGCGCCGAGGACCGTCAGCAGCAGGGCGATCGCGCCGAGCGTGCCGAGGACCAGCGCCGCGAACGCGCTGCGCCGCCATCTGCGTCCCGATGCGCTCGGAGCGCCAAGAGTGGTGACGGCGCGATGGTTGGATCGGCAGCCTTGATGGCGCCGAGGATCTCGCGCCGTGCGGCATCCGCGTCACCGGCAGCGCGCACGACCAGGGTGCCGCCGATCACCGGATCGGTCTGCCCGGCCGGGAGTGCAGGTTCAGCGCGGCTCGAGCACGGAGACCCGGTCGACGACGTCCTCCACGACGCCGACGACTTCGACCACGTCGGCCGGCTGTCCGTTCTTGTGGAATGGCATGGTGATGCGGCGGCCGATGGCGTTGCCGTCGCCGGCGAGCTGCCGCGCGAGCGACTCGCTGGCGAGCCCGGACGGGCGGCGCACCCCGTCGATCGCCGCCGGTGAAGTCGCGTCCGGACTTCAGCCGGACCCGCATGGTGCGGAAATACTCCTCGTCGACCGGGATGAACCACACGTCCGTCGTGAACTGACGGGGGACGCCATCGATAGGTCAGCTTGCCGAGCATGCCGCGACTGGAACAGGACCGAGTGCGACGGACGCAATCGACGCATTCGCCCGCAGCCTGGTCAGCTCGGCTCGTCGAAAAACGCCGCCGAGCGTCTGCGCGGTGCTATCCGGCGGGCCTGAAGCGCGACGTCGCCGTGTGACGACGCCGCCCCATGTCGATGCCCGCGTTCAGGCTGAGCGCGGCGGTGAGGTTGCGCGCGAAGAGGCCGGCACCCGGCGACCAGCACCATCGCTACCGCAACCTGCGCCATCACCAGCGCGGCGCGCGTGCGGCGCCGCCGTCGTCCGCGGCGTGGCGCCGCCGCGCGATCGCAAGCTCTCGGCCGCGTCCGCTGTGAGTCCGAACGTCGCGGCAATCAAGGCGATCGCCACGGACGCGAGAGCGACGCGGCCGCGGCGGCGGCGACCGCGCGCCCGTCCACGCCAGAGAGGGCAGTCCGATGTCGATACCGCCCGGCAGCTGAAATGTACCGATGCCCTTGAACAACCACGACGCGATCGGGACTGCCGCGATCGCGCCGGCGCCGGAAGGATCGCTCCTTCGAGGGCGATGCCTCGCGCCAGGCGCGCGCGTGACGCGCCCAAGGCGACGCACAAAGGCCAGCTCCTCCCGCCGCGCCTCCGTCCGGATCAACAGCAGCATGCCGACGGTGCCGCAGCCGATCAGCAGAAGGAACGCGACCGTGGTTCCCAGCAGCCGCGCGAACTGCGCCATGCCGGCCCGGGCGCGCACGGGGATTGCCGCGGTGTTGATCGGAGTGAGCGTGTAGACAGGCGGCGTGCCCTTGCCCGAGCCGGCCGGGTCGAGAGCGGTTACGCGAGCCAGCGCTTGCGTGACACCGGTGTCGCTCCTCAGCCGCGCGACGATCCGCATGCCCGACGTGGGCGAGCTCGGGTGATTCGACTCCGCGAAGTGATTGGTCGGGCCGGCGTCGACGTCGCCGATCGTGTGGAAAGGGCAGGTAGAGATCGACGGCCCGGCTGAGATCCATGCCGCGGAATCCCGGCTGGGCGACGCCGACGATCGTGACGGCCTTTCCTTGACGGTGATCGCGTGCGGCCGATGGCATCCGCGCGGCCGTCGAAGGCGCGGCGCCAGTATGCATCCATCAGGATTGCGACCGGCGGCGCGCCGCGGCGATCGTCGTCGTTCGTGAACCCGCGTCCCAACGGAACGCCGAGGCCGAGGACATCGAAGAAATCGAACGTCGCGAAGCCGACCGCCGTTCAGACCGGCAGCCCGCCGGTGCTCACCGGAAACGTGGGCGGCGAGCTCCATTCCGCCGCCACGTGATCGAAGATGCCGCTGTCGCGAAAAAGACCGGGAAGTTCGGATAGATGAAACCGTCGTAGACCAGTCCCGCGGCGCGACCCATGGTCTGCATCGTCCCGGGAATCACCAGGCGGTCCGCGTCTTTCACCGGCAGTGGCCTGAGCAGCACGGCCGACAGCAGCGACCACGTCGCGGCCGCCGCGCCGATCGCGCAGGCGAGCGTCACGATGGAGACGATCGTCGCGCCCGGCCGCTTCGTGAGCCTGCGCAATCGCCAGTCGAAGCTCGTCCATCCGGTTCTCCTTCCGCGGTTTCGTGAGCCCGAGGCTAAGACGTCGAGCCTCGGAGTGCGGTCTGGGACGTACGGCAGGTCGAGGGTGTATTATCCGCCCGCAGACCCGATCTTCGCGCCCGCATCATGCTGGAACTGCGCACACGCCTTCGCCGACTGCTGCAAGAGCCCGACCTACGTCGTCGCGGTCGTGCTGTCGCTCGGGCTGGGCACGTCCGTCACGCTCGCCGCGCTCTCCGGTGTGAACGCGCTCGTCTTCAAATCCTTGCCAGGCATCACCGAACGCCGCGATTTGATCAGAGTGGAACGGGCCACTGGCGCGCCGCTGGCCAGCGCCGAGTTTCAGGCGATCGCGACCGAGCGCCTTCAATCCTTCACGATCGCTCGCCGCGCAGGGTCATTCGCCGCTCCCGGTCATGCTGCCCGCGGGACCGGAATCGCTGCCGGTCGCGTTCGTGTCTGCGGATTTCTTCGCCACGCTCGGCACGCGGCCAGTCGCCGGGCGCCTGCTCGACGCCGGCGATGCGAGCGCCGGGGCGCCGCCCGTCGCGCTGCTGAGGCGAATCGCTCTGGCGAAGGGCGTTCAACGCCGACTCCCGCGCCATCGGCCGCGCGCTGATCGTGGGAGGACATGCCTTCACGATCGCCGGCGTGACGCCCGACGGCTTCTCGGGCCTGCGGAACGATGGACGTGAGCGGCCGCGCGTCCGACGCGCCGCAGATCTGGGTGTCCCTGCGGGAGGCGCGCCTCTGGCCCGCCACAGCGCGGCCGCGGACGCCGTGGCTGTCGCTGGGCGGCCGGCTGTCGGAGGGCGCGACGCTGAAGCGCGCGCGCGCCGAGCTCGACGTCGTCGGGCGGCGGATCGCGATCGAGTCGCCGGCGGGCGCGCCGGCGGATCGCCAGCCTTCATTCTTTCGCATCTATCGCGCCGGACTCAGCTGGCGCGACGAGCCGAGCCAGTCGCTTCTGACCCTTGGCCTCTTCCTGTTCCTTCCACTGAGCGTCCTCGCGATCGGGTGCGTCAACGTCATCAACCTGCAGCTCGCGCGGGGGATGGACGAAGCCGGCGAGATGAGCCTCCGCCTCGCGCTCGGCGCCTCCCGCGCGCGGATCCTGTGGCTGCAGTTGCCGGACATCGTGTGCCTCACGACGATCTGCGCCGTCCTGGGCACCGCCGGCGCGCGTGTGCACTCGCCCGACGGGCGCGTACTGGCGGCGCCGCCGGAGATCGACGGCGGCGTCCTGGCGTTCACGGTGTGTCTCGTGATCGGCGTGGTGTGCGTGGCCGGCGTGCTCCCGGCCTGGCAAACGTCGCGCGACGTCGTCGCCGCCGGTCTGCGCGAGTTTCACGGCCAGTCGCGGCGGCGGGTGCGCTTGCGCGGCGTGCTGGTGGTCGTGCAGGTCGGGCGTCGGTCACGTTGCTCGCCCTGAGCGGCCTGGCGATTCAATCGCTGAGGACGCGGACTCCCGCCGTTGCGGGGGACGCGCATCAGATTCTCACGGCGGACTTCGACTTCACGCAGGTCCGCCCGGACAGCGTGCGGTCCGGCCTGTTCGTCGAGTCGGTGCTCGACGATCTCGGCCGCGCGCCGTCCGTCCGGGCCGCCGCCTTCTCGACGTTCGCGACCGGCGGTGCGCCGGTTCGCTATTGGCTGGACTCCGATGCGCCTTCGGTGGCGAGGGATCGCATACGGCGGATTGGTCACGCCGGGGTGGTTTGCCGCGACCGGCGCGACTTTCGTCGCGGGCAGCCCGGCCGGCCGCGGGGCGCCGCGTTCCGCAGTCGTCAACAGCGCGTTGGCGGCGATCCTGGCCGGAGACGGCAGCCGAGGCGTCATGGGCACGCGCTTTCGCGTCGGCGATCAGCAATCCGTTGTCGACGTCGCCGGCGTCGTCGCCGATACCGAACGAGGCCGGCGACGGCACGCCGTTGCCCATGCTGTTTCTTCCCATGCCTGCCGTGCCCGCGCCGTACTCTTTCTCGTCGTCCACGCAGCCGACATCCACGCGGCCACGCCGGCGATCCGCGCCGCCGTCGCCGCCGCGGATCCAGCGATCCCCGTCGCGCGGCTGGAGACGCTGGACACGCGGATGGGGGATCTCACCCGGGGCGCTGCGCGCGATCACCTCGATGGCCGCAACCATCGGCATCGTTTCGGTTGGCCTGGCGGGCGCCGGCCTCCACTTCGCTGCTGTCGCATAACCGTGCGCCGCCGGAAACGTGAGATTGGCATCAGGGTCGCGCTGGGGGCGAGGACGAACGAAATCGCCTGGCTGGTGACGGCGCCGCTGGTCTGGCTCGTGACGGCCGGCGCGGCCGCGGGGCTTGCCGCCGCGATCCCGATTGCGGCCCTCATCCGGTCGGCGCTGGCCGGCACCTCGCCGATCGACGCGCGAGGGCTGCTGCCGAGCGTGGCGATCCTGTTGTGCGTGGCGCTGATCGCGGCTCTCGGTCCGATGTACTCACGCGACGCGCGTCGATCCCATTCGGGCGCTGCGCGAGGAGTAGCTGCAGAGCCGCCAGGGACCTTAACTCCCCAACACCCAACTTCCAACACCGAAGGTGGGTGTTGGGGTGCTACAGCTTCATCGCGGCCATGACAATCGGCTTCGCCCAGTCCGGCGTGGCGGCCAGGTCGCACTTCGTGACGATGCGTCCGCTGCCCATGTGGAGGACGAGCTCTGGCTGCGGCGCTCGTCCTTCGGCCGGATCGGCCTCGGGACTGTTGTCGCTACAGGCGCAGTTCGGTCAGGCGCGGCAGCAATCGAATCAGATTCAGGCGGCTTCGGTCGTAGCGCTCACGGATCTTCTGATCGGGAATGTCATGGCCGCCCCGGGCGACGCGGCGTCGGACGCGGGCGATGTGCCGCTCCACGGTATCGAGTCCCACGCACCAGACCCGGACCGCGAGTCGGGCGTCCAGCGCGTCGTCGAGGAGCGCCGCGATCGTGTCGCCGCCGAGGGTCGTCTCGAACGCGAACGTCAATCGCCCGGCGATCGCACGCTCGAGGCAGCCGCCGGCCGTGATGCCATGCCGCCGCGTTCGCCTCGTCCCGGCCAAGGGCCGGATCCGCGGCGAGGATGCGGCGGGCCGCTTCGTCAGGATTGAGTACTCGCCGCCGCTCGCGCGAAACCGCGCGCCGGCGATGGTGCTCTTGCCCGCGCCGTTCGTGCCGGCGAGCACGTAGATGCACGGTGGGTCAGCCACGCTTGCGGGCGGCCGCGACGGCGGCGCGCCCGAGCTGCTTCGGCGACGCGCCGAACGCGGTCTTCATCGCGGCGCGGCTCGACGGCCGCTGCATGCCCTCCAGCAGCGCGTCGAACTCGCCGGTGAGACGGTCCAGCTGCGCCGCCCCGGCCCCCTTCAGCTGGTTGTACTCCTCGAACGAAATCAACACGGCTTTCGGCGCGTCATGCCGAGTGATGACCACCGCGCCTCCCTGCAGCACGTGTCCATCGCCCGCCCGAACTCGTTCTTGGCATCGGTCGCGGTCATGGATGTCACGCGCGCGGCCGTGCCCTTCACTGACGCCATTCAGCACCTCTGCTCAGCCATTATAGCCAATATAGCTAAAATGGACATTGTCGGGTCTGGCCAGCGATCGAGAAGCCGGAAGCGCGGAAGCTGGGAGCTGGGAGCTGGGAGCTGGAGCTGGGAGCTGATGCAGCCCCCAGCCCCCGAGGTCGGTGTTACAGCGTCAGCTTGAAGCCGTTGCGGTAGTCGCGCTTGAGCAGATCGTTGGCCGTCGTCGAGTTGGTCACGCGCATGTTCTCGGCGTCGTAGTAGATCTTGCTCCGCGCGCGGAGCGAGACCACGCCGAGCAGCATCACTTCCACCAGACGCGCGGCGTACTCGAACGGGCTCGACGCCTCGGTCGTCCCCTTGGCCGCCTCCACCCAGTTCATCTCGTGCGTCGTCTGGATGCGCTTGATCTTCTGCTTCGGCGTGCCGTACGAGTCGTGCAGCGACTGCGGCAGCAGGCGCGGCTTGTAGCCGTAGGTGTCGTGCAGCAGCTTGCCCTTGCTGCCGAAGTACATGACGCCGCCTTCGCCGGCGAACTGGTCCTTGTAGACCATGCGGCCGCCGCGCTCGACCATCTCGTCGCTGAACTCCGCCGGACGCGGCGGCATCATGCCGCCGTCGTACCACGTCATCTTGACCGCCGGCTTGTTCGCCGCGCGCGGCGAACTCGAAGTAGCTCGTCGTCGAATTGGGGTAGCAGACGTCGTTGAACGGCGTCGAGATCGTCTCGACGCTGGTCGGCATCCCGAGCTCGAGCGCCCAGAACGGGAAGTCGATCAGGTGCGCGCCCATGTCGCCGAGCGCCCCTGGCCCCAGTCCACCCAGCCGCGCCAGTTGAACGGGTGATAGACCGGGTGATAGTCGACGCGCGGCGCGACGCCGAGGAACAGATCCCAGTTCAGCTTGTCGGGCACCGGGTAGTCTGCCCGCCATCGCCGCGGCAAGCCGCTTCTCGACGCCGGGTCCGTTCCACTGCAGGGGCTGGCCGTCGTTCGAGGTCGCCGCCGCGGCGTCGGGACGCGGCAGTCCCTGCGGCCAGTAGCCGAGCGGACGGTTGGTCCAGACGTGGACTTCCTTGACGTCGCCGATCGCCCCCTCCTGGATGTATCCACGGTCGTCCGGGATTCGAAGCCCGAATGACCCTGGTTGCCCATCTGGGTCGCGATCTTCTTCTCCTTCGCCTTTTGGCGAGCAGCCGCGCCTCTTCGACCGACCAGGTCAGCGGCTTCTGCACGTAGACGTGCTTGCCGAGGTCCATCGCCGCCGACGCGATCGTGGCGTGCATGTGATCCGGCGTCGCGATGATGACGGCGTCGATGTCCTTCTGCTGCGACAGCATCTCGCGATAGTCGGTGTAGCGCTTCGCCTTCGGCAGCTGATCGACGAGCCGTTGCAGGACCTCGACCGGCTCGCCCTGGCGCACCGGGTCGGTGATCGGGGCGCCGTGTTCTGCCCGCCTCGGCCGCCCCGGCCGCCCGCCTGAGGGTTCTTCCGCTGCTCGAGGTCCTGTGTGAACCGGTCGACCGACTTGCCCGCGTAGTCCCAGTCCACGTCGCAGAGGGCGACGATATTCTGGCTGGCGACGGCGCGCATGTTGTTGCGCCCCATGCCGCCGATGCCCACGCAGGCGATGTTCAGGAGATCACTTGGAGGGTGAAGCCCCGTCCGAGGACGTGTCTCGGCACGATGGCAATGCCCGCGCCGGTGATTGCCGCGGTCTCGATGAAATGCCGTCGCGATACGCCTTTGTTCGTCTCGTCCATGCCGCCCCCTTTTCGCGGGGTCATGATATACCTTTCGGGCATGGCATCGATAATCCCGCTCTTCCTCTGTCTCATCCTTGGCGCCGCCGCCCAACCGGCCGGGAAACCCGGCCCGTGGAAATCCCTCTTTGACGGCAAGTCGCTCGACGCGTGGCGCATCTTCAAGACCGACAAAGCGCCGAAGATGTGCGACACGCCCGGCGCGAAGGACTGCTGGGAAATCAAGGACGGGCGTGCTGCAGAAGGACAGCCACGCCAACGACATCGCGTCGAAGGAGCAGTTCGGCGACTTCGAGCTCGAGCTCGAATGGAAGATCGGCGACGCGAGCAACAGCGGCGTGTTCTACCGCGGCACCGACGAGTTCAACCAGATCTACTGGAGCGCGCCCGAGTATCAGCTGCTCGACAACCTGAACGCGGTCGGACAACAAGCAGGACAACCACCTCGCCGGGTCGGTCTACGATCTCTACGCGGTTCCCAAGGACGCCGCGAAACCCGCGAACGAATGGAACCAGACGCGGATCGTCGCGAAGGGCAATCACGTCGAGCACTGGCTGAACGGCAAGAAGGTCGCGTCCTATGACGTCGGCAGCGCCGACTGGGACAAGGCCGTCAAGTGCGAGCAAGTTCAAGGCGGACAAGTATCCGAACTTCGGCAAGGCGCCGAAGGGGTATCTCGGCATCCAGGGCGATCACCCCGGCACGCTCGCCCTGCGCAACATCCGTATCCGCGAGCTTCAGTGAGCATCAGGAGACAACCAATCATGCTGTCGCATCACCCTCGTCGCATCGTGGCGTCGCTTCTGGATCCGGTCTCGTCGTGGTGTGCGTGGCCGCGGGCGCCGCGCAACAGGCGCCTGCCCCAAAGCCGCCGCCGCCCCCGGCGCCGACCGGCTACAAGGACACCCCGAAACAGATGTACGGCAAGTGGCTCATCCACGACGACGATCGGCCGCGGCCCGCCGTCGTCACGCCGGGTCCCTTCGTCGGTCTTCCGGCGCCCACTGACGCGATCGTCCTCCTCGGCGCCGGGCAGGATCTGAGTCAATGGCAGATGACGGAGGGCGGCGGCGCCGTCACCTGGCCGATCGCCGACGGCGTGCTGTCGAGCGGCCGCGGCATGATCCGCACCAAGCGCGACGACTTCACCGATTACCAGCTGCACGTGGAATTCGCGACGCCGACGGAAGTGAAAGGCAACAGCCAGGGGCGCGGCAACAGCGGTGTGTTCCTGAACGGCGTCTTCGAGATCCAGGTGCTGGACAGCTACGACAACAAGTCCTATGCGGACGGCCAGGCGTCAGCGATGTACGGCCAGATCCCGCCGATGGTGAACGCGTCGCGTCCGCCGGGCCAGTGGCAGTCCTACGACATCGCCTTCAGGGGTCCGCGGTTCAACGGGACGACGCTCGAGAAGAAGGCGATCGTCACCGTCCTCTGCACAACGGGGTCGTCGTCCACGCCTCCGACGAGTTCTGGGGCCCGACCGCGCACAAGCTCAATCCGCCCTACGAGCCGTCGAACGCCAAGGGCTTCATCCAGCTGCAGGATCACGGGAATCCGGTCCGCTTCCGGAATATCTGGATTCGGCCGATCAAGGACGCCGAATAGGGGCGCGGACCGGCGCGGGCGTGACGGCATCCCAGCGCGCGTCGCCGGTCTGCTCTGTAATCCTTCGGCAGCGTGTCCCAGTCGGGGCGCGTGATGCCGTTCGAGATCGTAGACGACCTTGCCGTCGCGCAGCGTCAGCTCGCAGGCGAGCTTCTGCGTCCCCTTCAGCCGCGCGCCATACATATCGACGAAGCCGAAGCGGCCTTTCTCGACGCCGGAACACGCCGATGTCGGCCACGGCGCCCGGTGACAAGTGGCCCAGCTCGTCGTGGCCGATCTCCTTCGCCGGATTCCACGTCGATCGCAGCATCACATCGTCGAGCGACAGCCCCATCGCCAGGAACTTGTCCATCACGTTGAGCATGTCTTTCATGCCGGCGTTCATGCTGCCGATGTGGAGATCGGTCGAGATCGAGTCGGGCAGGAATCCCGCTTTGATGGCCGGCACCGCGATCCGCCACAGAAAGCTGCCGCCGCCGTGCCCGACGTCGAAAATCACGCCGCGCTTCCTGGCTTCCCACATGCGCCGGGTTCACGCTGTCCGGATGCGTCCTGCTCGTCGCGCAGCCCGGAATAGCACATGGGTGTAGATGTCGCCCGGCCGCAGCTTCTTCGTCACGAGCTCGCGCATCGGGCCGCTCCGGGCGATTGGTGCCGAAGTCGACCATCACCGGAATGTTCGCGATCGTCCCCGCCTCGACCGCGCGCTCGACCGGCGCCCACTCCGGGCCGGCGTAGTGCGCGGTCTTGATGCCCGACGACCAGGCCTTTGTAGCGAAGCGCCATGTCGGCCGTCGGCTTCGCTTCCATGTCGGCCAGGTCCTGCTCGAACTTGCCGCCGCGCATGCCGTGGCCGACGATGTTGAGGAGCGCGAGCACGCGCGTCTTCGATCGATCGATGATCCGCTGCTTGAAGTCCTCGAAGTTCCGCCAGCCCGAGGATCCGGTGTCGGCGACGGTCGTCACGCCGCTCCGCAGCGTGAAGCCGTCGGGATACACGCTGTTGTCGCCGGCGTAGGAACTGCGCTCGCCCATGCCGGCAAAGACGTGGACGTGGATGTCGATGAGCCCGGGCGTGACGTAGAGTCCCGAGACGTCGACCACCTTGAGCGCCTCGACAGGATCGATGCGGGCCGCGACCGCCGCGACCTTGCCGTTGGCGATGGCCACATCACGAACGGCGCTGATCCTGTTCCTGGGATCGATGACATGGCCGCCCTTCAACAGCAGATCGTATTGCTGCTGCGGCTGCCTGGCCGGGAGGCGGTCGATCGCGGCCAGCGCAAGACACACCGCGGCCGCGGTCGTGACCTTCAGTCTCATCGTTCTAGCCTCGTCTGTAATCGTGCCGTTTCGCGGTCCACTTCGCGGTCAGGTACTCGCCCATGTCGAGCGTTCCGGTCATCGTGTCGCCCGCGACGGTTCCGGTGAAACGGAAGCTCAGGGAATCTCCGTGGCGCTCGGTATAGCGCGCTCGAGAGCTGCACGCGGCTTCCGTCGATCGTGCCGGAGAGATCGCGCGACACGAAGTCCCCTTGATGCGTGCCTTCGAAGCGGCTGCCCGTCTGTTTCAAGTGCAGCGTGTGCGTTGACGTGCTCGCGAGGTACTCGATGCGCACGTCCCATTGGCCGCTCAGGTCGCCGGTCGGGCGCCGCCGCGCGGCGCGGCCGCCAGCCGCGCCGAGGCGGGCGGGTTCGAGAGCGTGGCGTAAATCCGCTCGGCCACGATCTTCTCGTCGCCCGCCGCCATCTGGTACGGCGTGATCGAGATGCTGCTCTCACCGTCACGGTCCCGTCCGCCCGGCGTGGCGATGCGCGGCTCGGTGTCCATCAGATGCTTGGCGAGCGCCGCGCCGGTGATGCCGAGTCTCTTCGGATCCCATCGGATCGTCAGCGACGGCGTCCGGTTCGACAGCTCCGTCGGTTTCCGTCACCGACGTGGTGACGCCGTCGATCTTCGTCGACCTGCTTCGCGATGTCGTCGAGCCAGCGACAGCCACCGGCTCCATTCGGCCTGGTGGTCCCGCCGCGTCCACATCTCGACCGCCATGAGCATCCCGATCGCTTCTTCCTTGCCGACCTTCATCGCCCGGGCGAAGCCATGATGCGGCGCGCTGTGGACCCACGCGGCCTGGACCAGATCCTTGCGTCCCAGCAGCAGGCCCGCGCTTTGCGGCCCGCGAAGGCATTTGCCGCCGCTGTAGCCGACCAGCGTGGCGCCGTTCTCCAGATGGACGTTGGGCACGGTGAGGATCTCGGCGGCCGCGTCGACCAGGACCGGCACCTGTTTCTGGCGCGCGACGGCGGCGATGGCCTTGCGTGCTGAGCGGCCCCGTATCCGCGTTCGGGCCGGCGAGGATGTAGACCATCGCGGTCCGCGGGCCGAACGCCGCTTCGAGCTCCTCCGCCGTGCCGACTTCGACGACGCGGACGCCGACGGCGCGGATGGCGGCGTCGTAGACGTTGCGCGAATGCCGCGGGATGATGACTTCGTCCTTCGCGAATCCGCTCAGATTCGGAATCCGCACGTGCAGATCGGGATTTCCGCCCGCGACGCAGGCGGCGGTCGCGTGCGTCAGGCCCGCCGAGCATCCGGACGACACCATGCCCCATTCCGCCTTCGTCAGCTCCGCCAGGCGGGCGCCGATCGCCGCCATCAGCTCGTCGAGGTGCACGTGCTGCTGCGCGGCCGCGTCGATGGCGGCGCGCACCTCCGGCAGCATGAGCGACCCGCTGATGATCGTGAACGTGCCGCGCGCGTTGATCAGCGGGCGCACGCCGATCGATTCGTAGACGTTCTCTGACTCGGACGCGCGGCCGACTTCGCGGCTGCGCCGCTTCGTCGGGACGCGGCTTCGCGCGGCGTCGCGCGAGTCGAAGAAGCGCCGGCACCGTCAGCAGCGGCCGACCAGCGGAAACAGCTCACGGCGGCTGACGGTGGCCATGTCAGAGCACCGCGATGACGTCGATCTCGACCAGCGAGTTGCCGGGAATGCCGCCTGCCGCCGCGATGGTCGTCCGCACCGGCGGCTCGTCGCCGAAGCGGCCGAGGAACACCTCGTTCATCCCGGCGTAGTCCTTCAGGTCGTCCAGGTAGACGTTGCACTTCAGGACCTTGTCCATCGACGATCCCACGCGCTCGAGCTGCTGCTGGATCTGATCGAGCACGTTCTTCGTGTGGACCTTGATGTCGCCCTCGAGGTGATAGCCGACGCCGGCGATGAACAGCAGATTGCCGAACGACACGGTGCTGTTGAAGAGCGGCGTCTTCTCCGGCTTCGTTCCGTTGCGATAGTGGACCTTCTTCACGGGCTTCTCGGCCGGCTGGGCGGCCTGTGCCGGAACCCCAGCCGCCGCGACCGCCGCGGCCACGGCGGCGCCGCGTCCGATGAAACGTCGTCGATTTGTGCTCATCATCCCTCCCTCAGAACCATTAGAAGAAGAACTTCAACACGAGCTCGCCGGTGCGCGCCGTGCTCACTGTGCTCGTGATCGTGCCGAACGTGTTCGGCGCGTTGATGTCGCGCGGCGGGCGGACCGAAGCTGGGCGTGTTCGTCAGGTTGAACGCCTCGGCCCGGAATTCGACGTAGCGATCGCCGCCCACGCTGAACTTCTTCGCCAGCACGGCGTCCACGTTCTGATACTCGGCGCGCGCGCGACGCCGATGCCGCAGTTGCCCCACGTGCCCCGCGGCGCGCGGGAGAAGGCGTTGATGTCCAGCCAGTGGTTGATGTTCTGGTCGGACGGGACGCGGATCGCCGACGCAGTTCGGCCGCTCGTTGCCGCGCTGCCCTGCAGCGAGGGCGCGCTGCCGTCGGTGACGGTAATGGGGAAGCCCGTTCGTGCCTGCAGGATGCCGCTCGATGCTCCAGCCGCCGAGAATCGCGTCCATCACGGCGCTCGACTGGCTGCCCCAGCGGCGCCCCTTGCCGAACGGCAGCTCGTAGTTCGCCGAGAACACGAAGTTGTGCCGGGCGTCGAAGAACGCCGGCCCGTAGTTCCACTCCGGCTCGTAGGTGTTCATCCAGTGCGCCCCTCGGCCGCCACGCCGGCGGAGCCGTAGTAGCCCAGGTTGTTCGTCCGTACCGACTCAACGTATACGACGCCAGATACTCGACGCCCTTCACGTTACGCTGCCGGACGCTCGCCTGCAGCGCCGTGGTAGTCGCTGCGGCCGCGCGCCGCGGTCGTCGAGATGTTGGTGATGAGCGGCGCCGTCGCGAAGAGCGGACGCCGCGTCTGCTGTGGGCGCCCAGGTCGGCGGGATCGCCGACGCCGGGCAGTGGCTGGTTGCCCTCGACCGGCGTCACCAGGTGCGTCGCGTTGTGCCCGACGTAGCCGACGTTCGCGGACATGGACGACGGTCAGCAGACGCTCGACGAAGACGTTCCACTGCTGGGTGAACTGCGGACGCAGGTTCGGATCCCACGCCCGCACCTGGCCCGACGGCTGGTCGAGCGGCCTCAACTCGGCGAAGCCGGTCGCCAGCGTCCCGGGCCCGACGTCGCATCGTAGCTGACCGCCGACTCGAAGAAGAGCGGCGGGTTGAGCGGCAGCCGCAGGTTGGCGCCCGTGCCCTCCATGTACTGGGAGATGCCGTAGCCGCCGCGCACGACCCACCGATCGCTCGCCCGCCAGGCGACGCCGAGCCGCGGCTCGAACCCTTTCTTGTAGGCCTTGTAGAGCGCGCGGCTCTCGCGGCTGCCATCCTGCGCCGGGATCTGCCGGCCCGGTCGTCAGATCGAAATTCGCCTGCCGGTTGTCCTTCTCGACGACCGGCTGCGTGTACGCCCACCGCATGCCGAGGTTCAGCGTGAGGGCGGGCGTGACCTTGAAGTCGTCCTGGACGTAGAGCGCGCTCCGGTTGTGCAGGTGCGTCCAGGGCTCTGCCAGGCTGCCGCGGCCTTTGCTGGCCACCTGGTCGAGCAGGAAATCGGAGAACGGGAAGCCGGTAAACGCGGCCGCTGTAGCCGAACGAGCCCGAGCAGTCCGTTGTTGCCGGCGTAGAAGCGGCGCTGGACGTAGTGCAGCAACTGGCCGCCGAACTTCAGCGTGTGGCGCCCTTTGAGCCAGGTCAGCTTCTCGTTGATCTGATAGGTCTTGTCGAGGGTGTCGGTGTCGCTCGCGCCGGCGCCCACGCGCGGTGAGCCCGCTGCCCCAGCCGATCGAGCTGAGGCCGGGGATCGGCTGTCCACCCGCGATGCCGAAGGTCGCGTTGGCGTTGCCGATGCCGTGCCCAGTCCAGCGTGTCGCGAGACGATCGTGATCTGGTTGTAGCCGACGAGCACCTCGTTGACGATGCGACGAGCTGACGACGCGGTTCCAGTTGACCGCCAGGTTGCGGAACGGCGCCGTCGTCGAGGTTGCCCAGGAGCAGCGGCAAGGCCCGCTTGTCGTTGCTGCGACTCGTATTCGGCGAACGAGTAGCGTCCGAAGATCTTGTCCTTCGGCCGAGGCGTTCCAGTCGACGCGCACGTCCCCCTGCTTGCGCGCGGATCGTCGTCAGCGTCTCGCCGACGATAGTTGCCGGATCACGCCGCTCACGTTCGCGGTTCGGCAGCGGGTAGAGCGACGTGTTGTTCAGGATCGCGCGGGCGATCGGGCTGATCCGGCCAGCGGAATCTGGTTGCCGGCAAACGCCACGCCCGGTGGACGGATCGCGGATCGTCGCCGTCGTCACGCTCGACAGATCGCCGCGCCGCCACGACGTCCGGCGCGACCGAGATCGTCTCGAACCCGGGCGCGTCGAACCGCGTGCCCTGGTAGTTGCCGAAGAAGAACAGCTTGTTCTTCGACGAGCGGCCCGCCGAGCGTGCCGCCGTAGATGTCCTGCCGGCGTTCCGGCTTGGCGCGCCCGAGCGATTGTTCGACCAGGAGTTCGCGTCCATGCGCGCTGTTCCGGTAGTACTCGAAGGCGTTGCCGCTGAACCGGTTCGACCCGGACTTGATGACGTTGCTGATGACGGCGCCCGCCACGTTGCCGGTGTCGGCCGCGTAGTTGTTCGTCTCGACGCTGATCTGCGGCCAGCGCATCGGGGCTCGGCTGGTACGCCACGAGGTTGTCGATCGACTCGTTCATGTCGACGCCGTCGATCGTGTAGTTGTTGGTCTGCTCGCGGTTCCCGTTCACGTAGCGGCCGGCCGCCGCTGAAGTTGCGGATCGCGGTGAACGTGCTCGGGTTCGGCGTCACTGTTCCCGGCAGCAGCAGCGAGAGCTGCCCGGTGTTGCGGCCGTTGAGCGGCAGCGCGCTCGACGCGTCGTGCCCGAGATGACCTGCCCACCGTGGCCGACTCGGTCTGCAGGATCGGGCGACTCGCGCGGTGACTTCGATCAGTCCTCGACCGCGCCCACGTCCAGCTTGAAGTCGAGCCGCAGGATCTGCTTCGCTTCCGACCTGAATCGGCTTCGTCGCCGCCGTCTTGAAGCCGGTGAGCTCCGCCTTGACCACGTAGATGCCAGACGGGCAGCGACGTCAGCGGTGTAGTTGCCGGCCTCGTTGGAGACGCCGGTGTAGCTGACGTTGGTGTCCTGGTTCGGTGGCGGTGACGGTCGCGCCGGGCACGGCCGCGCCGCTTTGATCGCTGACGATGCCCGTCAGCGAGGCGCGCGCCGGTCTGGGCAAGAGCCGTTGCGGGAAGCAGAGGCCGATGGCGAGCAGGAGCAGGACCCGGTCGAGACAGGCAAAGCCGCGCAGGTTCTCATGGGTTCCTCCTCGTGAAATGCCGGAAGTTTGCGTAACCATGGCGCAGCCGTGAGCCTGAGCTAGCGCCGGGGGATCGGCGGATCGCGATGGTAGGATGGCGCTGCCCATGCATCGCCGAGCATTCGTCCGGCTGTTGGCGGTGCAGCCGCGTCCTTCCCGCCGTCTCAGGCTCGCTCGGGCTGCCATCGCTGCGGGCCGTGCTCGCAGCTACGCGCCGGCGGCGACGCCCGGGATGCCGGGTCCTGTATCCCGGCCGAGTGGTGTCGGTGCAATTCGGCTACATGCGTCGATGTCTCGCGACGCGGCGCGCGGCACGACGAGGTCGTGCGCGAGATGATGGCGCGCGGGCATGCGCACGCTGACCGGCGCCGGCACGACGCCGGACGCGCTGGCGGCGGTTCTTCGAGCCGTCGGACGTCGTCGGCATCAAGGTCAACTGCGGCGGCTATCCGTACTGCGTCTCGGCGTACGAGATCGTGGCCGAGGTCGTCCGCCAGCTCACGGCGCATCGGCGTGCCGGTCGTCGCAGATCTACGTCTACGAGCGGTTTCAGAATCAGCTCGACGAGGTGAACTACGCGCCGCACCTGCCCGAAGGCGTGCAGATCGTCGCGGCCGAGCGCGCCAACCGGAACGTCGACAACAGCGGCTACGATCCCGCCACCTACCTCGAGGCGGATCTCTTCGGCGAAGAGGACACGCGGTCGAACATGATGCGGCTCGTGTCGCGCCGCCTGACGAAGATCATCAACATCCCGAACATGAAGGACCATGGCGCCACCGGCGTCACCGGGTGCCTGAAGAACATCGCCTACGGCAGCTTCTCCAACGTCGCGCGCACGCACCAGCGCGGCAAGTCGCACACCTACTCCGTCGTCGGCACGCTGGCCGGCGATCGAGCCGCTGCGATCCAGGACGGTGCTCCAGATCATGGACGGCCTGCGCGGCGTGTGGCACGGCGGTCCGTTCGCGCGAACGACGCGCTACGTCTTCTATCCGCGGCAGATCATGTTCGGCACCGATCCGGTGGCGATCGATCGCCTGCTGCTCGACATCATCGACGAAGAGCGCGCGCGCGAAGGCGCGATCTCGATCTGGGACCGCTCGCCGAGCCTCGCTGAAGATCGACGACACGCGAGCGCGCGACGCCGATCCCAACGTGAACATCATCATCCGCGAGCCGGGCCACGTGGAGTACGCCTCGACGCTCGGCCTCGGCGTCTACGACCGCGCGAAGACCGCTGCGTGGAGAAGCCTCGGCCCGTTGAGCACTCTCGTCCTGCTCCTCCCTCTCCCTCCCTGCGCTCTATTGGCCGCAGGACATCGCGAGCGCGCCGGCGCTGCGGGCGGGATCGAGCGTCGTCGTGGGTCCCACCCGGATCGGCCGAGGCGTGGCGGGACGCAGGCCGTCGTGACGCCGTTGGGCGTCCGGCGAGCGCGCTCTCGCGACGCGGCCCTGCCTCGCGCGAAGCCGCGCTGCCGACGGCAGATCGCGCCGGTCGCCTCCGACGCGCAGCCCGTGGCTCGCCGCGAACGGGTGGCGCTTCAGCTGGCGCGAGGAAGCCCCGGGCGCGAATGCTCACGCGCTACGAGCCTGCCGGCCGGAAAGGCGGTCGCTGGCTTCGCGGCCGGCAGGCGTTCGCCTTACGGCGCGGATGCCGTCCTGCACCATCGACCCGACGCCGGATCTGAGGCCCTGGGCCGGAACGCTGCCTGAGACTCCGGACAACTGCCGGCGGCCGGTCTCGCAGCCGGTCGCGGCCCCCGGTGCAGCGGACGACGGCTCGGCGATGACGGGCGAGGTGTTGAACCTGCTCGGCGCGGCGGAACCTTCGCGTCCGCCGTGGGTCGACGGCGCCGGCGCCGCGGTGGCGTCGTCAACGTCCGCCATGGGCAGCCGCGAGTATCCCGTCGGAGGAGGCGGCATCCGAGCGCGTTTCGCGCTGAAGGTGTCGGCGGCACCACGGACGACCAGCGGACCTTGCGTGGTTGCGCATCTTCGGCAGCGAGGTCGCCGCGCGCTGTTCGCCGGGGACGGCACCCTCGGTGCGGCTGCACTGCTCAACTACGGTGGCCGCGACACCTTCGGGCTTCGCATCCGGACAGGGCGCTGGGCGGAAGGTCGAGGGGTTGGGTGGAACCGGCTTGGCCGCTGCGCGGCCACCTGACCCGACACGGGCCGAGCGTCTACATGCCCGGCGATGGGACTTGCAGGATTACGCCGTGGCAGATGGCACCGCCGCGAAGTGCGCTGCCGCGGCTCGGCGTCTACGCCGACGATCGATCTCAACGCGGCACGGTAACGCCGGATCCCACGCGTGCCGGGTCCGGCAGGAAGAACGCTTCTGTGCGCGCGGAAGGCGCTGCTCAGGCAGCGCGCGCGCTGCTCCGCCGCCCCATCACGAACAGCGCATCGTCCAGCGCATCGCCTGCGGTTCCGGTGTCGGCGAGCACCGCGACGCTCAGCACGCCCTGCACCGGCCGGCCGGTGCGCGGGTCCATGATGCGTGAGTATCGCACGCCGCCGGACTCGAACGATTTCTCCGAGCTGCCGGCGACCGAGACGCGCGCGGTCCTTCGAGCGTGACGGTGCGCGCGGTCTGTCCGCGCATCGATCGGATCCTGAATCGTCGACATCCCATCCGTCGCGGCCGGGCGGCGCGCCCAGTCCGTAGATCGTGCTGCCGCCGGAGCTGACCAGGGCCGCGGCGATCTGCCGCTGCTTCGAGCAGCGCGGACGACGCGATCGACCGCGTAGCCTTTGGCGATGCCGCCGAGATCGAGCTCGACGCCCGGCTCGTCGAACGCGATCGTCCTGCTCGGCCGGATTCAGACACGACGTGCGCGGCGCCGACGTGGCGCGCGCGGCCGCGGCGAGCTCGTCGTCGGACGGCATGCGGCCTTCGCCCCGGAAGAAGCCCCACGCCTTCATCAGCGGGCCGACCGTGATGTCGAACGCGCCGTCCGACTCGCGGTTGTAGCGCATCGCCTCCGCGATGAAGTCGAACAGCTCCGGTTCGACGGCCACGCGGATGCCGCGCCGCCTCGCGATTGAGGCGCGAGAGCGGGCTGTCCGGCCTTGTAGTGGCTCATCAGCCGATCGATGCGGTCCACCTCGTCGAAGCGCGTCCTCGACGATGCGCGGCAGCGTCGCGCGCGTCAGGCCGTAGGCCTCGATGGCGTAGACGCACGCCATCGAGAGACGCGTGGCCTACGTGGTGATACGGTGCGGAAGGACTGCGCGGCTCGGCAGCCAGCGGCAGTCCAGCCGCGACTCGCACTGGCGAACAGCTGAGTACGAGACGGGAGATCGCGACAAAGCTTAGCTACTGAAACAAGACTCGAACGCTGATCGGTGCCGCGACGTGTCCGGCGGCTGACGACTGCCGAGTTCTTCTGCGGCGGGTGGAAGAAGAGCAGCAGCGATCACCGCGGCGCGCGACGGCCATGCTGAACGGCACCAGGAACAGGCTCCTGAAATCCACGACGCCGTCGCGGTCTTGAAGGTTTCGCCCATCAGCTTCGGCCCGATGACGTTGGCGCACCAGCGGACCGAAACCCGAGAATCATCAGGTTGAACAGACCCTGGGCGCTCGCGCGCACGTCCGTCGGGAAGAACTCGTCGACGAAGATGTAGACCGTCGCGAAGAAGAACGCGTAGGCGATGCCGTGCAGCACGTTGACGAGAATGACGAGCCGCTGGCTACTGGGGCAGGAAGGCGAACACCGCGAAGCGCGCCGCGTGGCCGAGAATGCCGACGATCATCGTGGTGCGCCAGCCGAAGCTTCTTCAGCGTCACGCCGAGGATCGCCATCGTCAGGATTTCCGCGATCTGCCCGATGCTCATCACCGGCATGATCCAGTTGCCGGCGATGCCGACGCCGCCGGCGGCCGCCGCGGTGCCGAGAAACGTGCCGGTCCAGTTGAAGAACAGGTTGTGCACCGTCGCATCGACGAACGTCACCAGCCACAGCACGAGGATGAACGGGCGTGCGCAGCAGCCTCAGCGCTTCGAGCCAGGCGAACTTGGTCGCGCCGGTTGCCGCCGGCTTCGGCGGCGTGTGGGGAGCGTCAGGCTGAAGGCCGCCAGCAGCAGCGACGCGACGCCGGCGACGACGAACGTCCACTTCGTGCCGGCCTGCAAGCGCCGGCCCGGTCAGCCCGGAGCCGAGCACCGTGCCCGAGCCAGCTCACGAATCCTGTCCGTCTGGCGTGGCGTTGACCTTGTCCCAGTCCACGAGGATGAAGGTCATCGGCCAGGCCGCCAGAATCCACCCGATCGTGCCGCCCATGCGCACGATGCCGAATTCCTTCTGCGCGATCCTTCATCTGCGCGAACGCGATCGAGTTCATGATCGAGATCGTCGGGACGTAGAGCAGGCAGTGCACCAGCATCGCGGCGAAGAACGGCCAGAACGACCTGCGTCCACGCCAGCGACAACATGGCGACGCCGCCGATGAGATGACTGGCCGACAGGAATCGCTCCGCGGCAAAATTCCGATCCGCGAACTGATTGCTGAAGAACATGCCGACGATGGCGGCGACCGGGAAGGCAGCTGAGGATCCAGGTCTGTTCCGTCGGCGCTGAAGCCGAGGCTGGGCAGGTAGCTGAAGATCAGCGGCATACCACGCGCCCCAGATGAAGAACTCCAGCACCATCATCAGGAACAGTTTGAAGCGAATCGATCGATTCATGGGGGTGAGGCGGATAGTAGCATGAGCCATCAGGGCTTCAGGACTTCGCGCAGACGGCGGCGCGACGATCTTGTCCTCGCCCGGCTGCATCATCCAGACGCCGATGACGAGCGCGTCGCCTTCCGAGCGGGTGCCGATCGACGGCTCGCCGTCCCGCAGCGCCTTGACGGCGTCCGCCGCCGTGATCCCTTTGGCGGCCGCGTCCCACGAGATGCGCACGTGGGGACGTGGTTGGCGACCTCGGGGACGAAGACCTCGGCCTTGACGCCCGGCGACGGCGGCCGCGCCGCTGCCGGATCGTCTCGGCGCGCCGCTCGAACTCACGCAGCTCGCGCCGCGTGATCCAGCGCCACGTAGCGCTCGAGCGCCGCCAGCATGCCGACCATCTCTTCCTTGTTCACCTTCAGGCCGCGCCCGATGGTGTTGCCGTTCGGTGAGCGCGTTCAGGCGGGCGGCCGCGATGAGGTCCTTTCGGCCGAGCAGCAGGCCGGCGCTCTGCGGTCCGCGCAGGCCCTTGCCGCCGGAGAAGGCCACGAGGTCGAAGCCCATCTTCGTGTACTTCCACAGGTTCTCGACCGGCGGCACGTCGGCGGCGGCGTCGTTCAGCGTCGGGATGCCGTGCTTCTTTCCGAGCTGGACGAACGCCTCGTCCTGGATCCGCCCGTCCGTGTTGTTGTTGTTGTAGAAGAGCATCATCGCGGTCTTGTCGCTGACCGCGCGCTCGAGATCTTCCGCGCGTCTCGACCTCCACCAGCCGCACGCCGCAGTTGCGGACGGCATGCTCGTAGCCGAAGCGATGCGCTTTCTGGATGATGACCTCGCTCTTCATGCCGGCGAGGTTGGGCAGATCGACGATCTTCTGCCGATCCGTGCCGGTGAGCACGGCGGCCGTGCCCGAGCGTCAGCGCCGACGCGGCGCCCGACGTCACCATCGCCGCCTCGGCAGCGCGACCAGCGTCGGCGATGCGCTCTCCGACGCTTGATCGTGGAGCTCGTCGAGCATCACGTAGCTGCTTCGGACGCGTAGTTGATCGCCTCCATGACTTCAGGCGGCATCAGCGACGCGGTCATCGCCGTGTAGGTCCCGGCCGCGTTGATGAAGGGGCGCACGCCGAGGTCGCGGAAGCAGTCGCGGGCGGTGGCCCGGGCGGCTGCGCGCCGCCGGCGCCGCGTACGAGCGCGATGACGCTCCCGCCAACGGCAATGCTCGACGCGGTCTCCAGAAACGACGAGGGTCCACATACTTCCGTTTCCCGGCCTGGGGCTTCGCCCCGACTGCTGACTCGCTCGCTCGCGGGACCCCGTTGATCCGCACCTGTTGCGAGGCTCACTCGCGACTGGTCAGTTCGCTGCGGCGAACACCTCAGCCTCGCCGAACTTTCTACCGTGGAAGCCTGCCGACCGGCGCCCAGTCCCACTGCGTGCGCTGTCCCGCCGTCGTGGTCCATGCGGTAGAAGTTGGCGCGCCAGACGCGTGCCGGTAGCTTGAGCGGCACGTTCTGCAGCGGCTTCAGCAGCGCGTACGGGATGAAGAACTCCGCGCGCCACCCAGCGATCTGACGCTGCGGCTCCTTCGGCCCGCCGGTGGTGCTGCGTGTTGCTGTGCGGGTCCGGCGATTGCTCGTCAGTGCCACGGCCGCCAGCCGAGGAACTGGGCAATACGTAACTGAACGAAGTACAACAC
>ERZ1370068.2572-contig-1713_pt1 | contig 25356 bp, 45 predicted proteins | sample MGYA00561227_ERZ1370068 | MGnify/ENA primary metagenome ERZ1370068 (study PRJEB38410, sample SAMEA6850437) | metagenome | study: Metagenomic assessment of the ecological functions of the soil: analysis of the soil microbiota associated with the...
CAGGAAATCTCAGGTCGTAACATACCAATAAATTTATCTTCCATCCTTTGACTGAAGCGATCAATCTTTTCTGGCCCGGAGTGTAATGTTGATCTTCGTCTCCATAAGCAAACAAATGCCGTTTATCATAGTATCCAACCTGGCCCGCTTGGCAGCACCCAAACCAGCCGATGCTGTAGTAAGCCTTGCTGCGGCGCAGCCGTGACTCCTTCATGGAGAGGGGGAGGTGAATCTTTATTACGAGACTCCCTGTTAAGAATAATTTTTTTCTTAGCAGCAACCTGTTTCATCCATTGCATAGTTTCGCCCTCCATCGTCTCCAGCCAATTTTTCCGGTTGCATACTAAATCCTGTGCTGAACATTTCCGGCAGACACAACAATCTCCGTTTGTTTAGAAATAGAAAATATTTTTTCCTTCGAACATTTGAAGGTTCGCCTTCTTGTCTTCCCAATGAAGTGTTGATTGAATACCGGTAATAGTAAGAGTTGACATGTCTTATTTTGAAAAATTATTTATAGTGTCCCTTATCAAATCTACTTCATATCCCTTCTGCATCAAATAATCCATTGTTTTCTTTTACGAACTAAATATTGTTCATGTTTCAACGAGGCATATCTTTCTCTTTGCAAGTTTATTTTAAAATAGCCATGTATTCCTTTTTATTGATTTGCTCCAGTGCTTTTTGAGCAATTTCATCGCTAACCCTTTTTCTTTCAAGCCTTTTTGGATCTTTTTTTCCTCCCCCATTGCTTTAATTTAAACCTTCCACTCACAAACGCCACTGCAAATCTCTCGTCGTTAAGGCAGTTTTCTTTAATTAACTCACCTATTAATTCATCGTGGTCTTTCGTTATTAATGCCGAGCTCAAACAATTTTTGCTTTTATCTCGCTTTGACATCGCTGCTGGTAACGGCAATAAAATCTTAATTTCTGCAAAGCCTGTTCCTTTGTAAGCCTCTTCCTGTACATGCTCCAAAACTAAAGGTTTTGTAAAACAATTCACCGCAGAAAACTGTTTTTATAAGTTACACGTAAATTTGATGGTGGATAGACTCAAATTTCAAAAAATAAAATTATGAGCGATAAGAAAACCCGGTTTATTCAAATACAGATACTTCAAAAGTTGTATTAAGTGATGATGAATGGCAGAAGATCCTGCCAAAAGATATTTACCATATTGCCGCGTGAAAAGGGAACCGAAATGCCGTGGAGCAGCAAGTTTGAAAATTTTTCTGAAATCGGAACTTACTATTGCGCTGTATGCGGTAATCCACTTTTTAAAAGTGATACCAAATTTGAAAGCGGATGCGGCTGGCCCAGCTTTTATCAACCGATCAGCAAGGGCAGCATCATTTATACCCCTGACAACACGCATGGCATGAAGCGTACGGAAGTGACGTGCGGCCGCTGTAAATCGCACCTTGGTCACGTATTTGATGACGGCCCTCCTCCCACAGGTCTTCGCTATTGTATCAATGGCGTGTAGTGCTTGACTTCGAAAAAGCAAAGGAAGCAGAGAAAAAGTATGAGCAGGAAGCAGGGGACAGAAGCAAGAAAACTAGACTTGCAAAGTTTCATTATTGATTACGTCGATTACTCATTATTTGTTTCTCCTGAACCTTGTGTCCTGTACCTTGTATCTTCCACATTTCTCCCTTCATGTAAAAGGGAGCTTTTTATTTTATCGTATGAGCAGGTATAAATACATTTACCCGTCAAAAATTATTTATATGAAGATCTTTATAAAGCCGTTGTTTAGTCTCATTTTCCTTATAAGTTTTTTTCCCCGGATCTTTTTCCCAGGTCAATCTTTAACCAGCCGATCCCTGTTGATCCAAATGTAAAGATTGGTAAACTTCCGAATGGCCTCACCTATTACATCCAAAAAACCTGAAGCCCGAAAAAAAGATGGAGCTCCGCCTTGTAGTGAATACGGGTTCGATCCTTGAAGACTGCTGATCAGCGTGGGCTTGGCTCATTTTATGGAACACATGAACTTTAATGGTTCAAAACATTTTCCCAAGAATGAACTGGTTGACTATTTACAAAAAGTAGGTGTGAAATTTGGCGCTGACCTGAATGCTTATACAAGTTTTGATGAAACTAGTTTATATTCTTCCTATTTCAAGTGATGATCCTGGTATTGTGGAAGAAGGCTTCACTGTTTTAGAAGACTGGGCCGGGAATAATTTATTGGACAAAACAGAAATTGATAAGGAAGAGGAGTTGTGCTGGAAGAATCCCGGCTTAGCAAAGGGGCACAGGAAAGAATGCTTCGCCAGTATTTCCCGAAACTTTTTAATGGCTCCAAGTATGCAGAGCGTTTACCGATCGGTAAAGATTCTATTTTAAAAACATTTAGCCCTGCAACACTGGCACGGTTCTACAAACAATGGTACCGTCCAAACCTCATGGCTGTGATTGTTGTAGGAGATATTGACCCTGCAGAAGCTGAAAAAAGATCAAAGCCCATTTTAGCGCATTTAAAAATCCAACCAATGAAAAACCAAGGCCTGCTATCACACCTATTGCAACAAGAACAAAACCTGATGCAATGGTTGTTACCGATGATGAGGCTACCAATTCTATTCTTGAAGTTTTCAATTATATAACTCCCGCCAAAAAAGTAAAAACATGGGCCAATTACCGTGAATCGGTAAAAAAGAACTCGTTAATTCCCTTATCAATGAGCGTCTGCAGGAGTTAACGCAAAAGGAAAACCCTCCGTTTGTGTATGGATATACAGGGACGGACCAGTTTATCCGCGGATATGATGCTTTTATTTCTTTCGCTGTATTAGGAGATAACACTACAAAAGAGGCAATAGACGCATTGCTCGCGGAAACAGAGAGAGCAAGAAAATTCGGTTTTTAGCAGCTGAGTTGGAAAGAACAAAAGCTAACCTTTTAAATGAGGCGGAACAGGCGTTCAAAGAGAAAAGATAAAACGCAATCATCTGCTCTTGTTTCAAATTATATCAACAATTATCTTGAGAGGCAGTCCCATTCCCGGTGCGGAAAACAGGTATAAGTTTTTGAAACAAGTTTTACCAGGCATCACATTAAATGAGATCAATGAGTCAGCGAAAAAAATGCCGGCAACGACAAATGCTTTGCGCTGGCTATGGCCCCCACAAAACGGAAAAGATAAACTGCCTTCTGATGATGAACTCGAAAAACAAATAATAGCAGCATCGAAACAGCAGGTAAAACCGTACGAAGAAAAAGCGGTTCGCATCGAGCTTAATGGAAGGTTCTATGTCTGCAGGAAAAATAGTTTCAGAAACAAAAAATGAAAAGCTTGGTACAACAGATCTTAGTTTAAGCAATGGAGTAACTGTTACTGTAAAATCAACAACTTTCAAAAATGATGAGATATTAATGGATTGCTGGCGCTGGGGTGGATGGCAGCGCTTTTCACTGGAAGACAAGGACAATGCCAAACATGCCGCCGAATTGGTAAGCATGATGGGAGTAAAGGATATGTCGCCGACCGATCTTCAAAAATTCCTTTCGGGAAAAACGGTAGATGTGATGCCATATATCAATGACCATGAAGAAGGAATACAGGGAAGCAGCAGCGCAAAAGATTTTGAGATCTTTCTTCAGCTCGTTAATTTATACTTTACCCGGCCCCGAACGGACCAGGCCCTGTTTAATTCTTATGTAACCAAACAAAAGGGCCAGTTGCAATTTTTAAAATCGAATCCAAGATATTTTTTCCAGGACACATTATATAAGATTGCATACAACAACAGTCCCATGGGTTAGCTTTTTACCTTCATCTGCAGAATTTGAAAATTTGAAGCTGGATAAAATAATGGCTGACTACGATAAAATTTTCGGTAATGCCGATGGAATGCACTTCACATTTGTCGGCAATATTGATCTGCATGGTGCAAAATCTTTGTTCGAAAAATATCTCGGTTCGCTCCTGCTAAACCTGAAGAGCATGCGTTTAAGGACAATGGCGCAAGACCTGTGCAGGGAGCTGTATTAGCCAATATCAAAAAAGGAAAAGAGTCTCAAAGTGTTATTAACGTGATCTGGTCGGGAGAAACACAATACAGCCGCGAAGAAAATATTGCTTTCAGGGCTTTGATCGACGCTCTTAATATTAAAATAGTTGAAAAGCTAAGGGAAGAAATGAGCGGTATGTATAGTGGAGGATTAAGCGGCTCTATTCAAAAACGTCCCTATGTCCATTATACAGTTACCGCCAACATTCCTTGCGGACCTGAAAATGTTGACAAGCTCACTGACGCTTTGTTTGCGCTAATTAAAAATGCCCAGGAGAACGGAGTTGATCAAAAGGATCTTGACAAAGTAAAGGAAACATGGAAGAAACAGTACAAGGTAAATATGCAAACTAATGATGCATGGCTCGAAAATCTTTCCAATGCCTTCATTGATCAGAATAATCCTGAAAATATTTTAGACTATGAACAAAAAGTAGATGCACTAACAGTACAGGATCTCTCAAAAATGCGGCGAAGAAATTTCTGAGTACCACCAGTTATATAAAAGCGGTTTTTATACCCGGAAAGTGCAAAAGTGGAAGAAGGCGTGAAAAAAGCATTTTAGATTTGTATCACAATTAAAAATGAATTCAGACAGGGCTTAATGCCCTGTCTGTTTTAGATATACCGATTCAGGGAACGTTGTGTACTTTCATGGAAGTAATCAATTCATGGAATACAAATCCCTGTCGCGTTTAATTTACCTCGCAGCCGGTTTACTGGTTGCTCTGTGGTTTTTACACGAGGTATTACAGGTCATCCTTCTTTTATTTTTTGCCATCGTTATCACTATTGTGTTGAATGCTCCCGTTACCTGGCTTGAAGGGAAAAATATTCGTCGCCCTATTGGATCGCTGATCGTCTTTTTACTGTTCTTTTCTTTGCTTCGCCCTGCTGGGACTGGATGATAGTCCCCAAATTGGTGACACAGGTTAGACTATTGATCACAAATCTGCCGGCTTACCTGGAAAACCTGAATGCGAGAAGTGAAAAATGGTTGGGAGAACACGGAGGCGACGGTCCAAAAAGTGCAAAAGATACAGCAAGCGCCATCACAGCTTTGCCGTCTGTTTCGACAATTATCAATAGTGTAGGTCAGTATTCCATCCAGCTATTCCAGAATCTTCTATTGATCATATTTTTCTTTTTGCCTGGTGATCTATATGCTCATCAATCCGAAGACCATTGCTCGGGTTATATCTTTCTTATTTTTCTGACAGCAAAAAGGACAAGGCTGCGGAAGCATTTTCTCTACGCATCGAAAATGACTATCGGCTGGATGTGGTCAAATATAGTTGCCGGCACTATAAGGGCAGTTATCGTTTGGTTTTTCTTTATTTTATGGGTATCCCCGGGGTATGGGTTTGGGCTGCTAGTCACCTTTTTTGCGGAACTGATCCCCAAAATTGGCTTTTATATTATGGCCGTTCCTCCCATATTGATCGCCTTTCTCGATCTCCCCGATTACCGCCTTGTGGGTTGACCTATATTTTTATCTTGGCTCGTGATGAAATAATCGGGGATTTTATCATCCCCCGCATTCGTTCAAAAACGATGAAGATCCACCCGGTCTTCATTCTGATTATGATCATTGCCATGTCACATCAGCCTTTGGTGTTATGGGTGCATTTATTGCTGCGCCACTTTCAGCCTTCATAAAAGCATATTATGAAACTTTTTACCGGAAAGAAATCGAACAGGAGAAACATGATAAGAATATTGACCGGATGCTCTATCGCAAAATAGTTTTAAGTGAATTCAAAACTTAAAATACACAAACAATCTCCCAAAATTTTTGCTGTCATTCTCAATGCGGTGATAAAGCGGTTTTATATGCGGCTGTTGTAAAAAACGTTCCACTTTTTTCCTTAACTGCCCGCTCCCTTTCCAGGAATAATTTCCACTTCACGAATTCTTTTTTTCAATGGCTTCTTCGAAGATCTCATTCAAAGCCTTGTCAATTGCTTTGGTGTTATTGTAGACGTCGTGCAAGTCAAGTTTTAATCTGCGCCATAATTTTTACAAGGCGGAAAAGATAATGAATATGGCTTTTGGTAATATTCTTGTACGTCTTCCACTTAAAATAATTTCTTATGGCAACTAGGAACAATATCATGAACCGGCAGAAGAATTAACCCAGGAAACCAGGACGTTTGCACGAATGGTCGACATCTTTGATCGAAGAAGCCGAAGCCATTGGTTGGTATGAACAGAGGATTTCGCTTGAAAAAGATAAGCAGGCAAAAGCCATTATGGAAAACGCCCAACAGGAAGAATTCAAACACTTCGGAATGGATCTTGAATTCCTGCTTCGCAGGAAAGGAAAAATGGAGAACTGTTTTGCAAAGCATCCTGTTTAAAGAGGTGATATTGTTGGAATTGGGAGAAAAAGGCGAAGAAAAAAATAGATTAACCTGTTTTATACAGTTTTGGACTTCTCATAAACCGAGAACCCAATCTTTGCCCGCAACTTCAGTAATTTGCAGCCATGCATGATTATTTAAGTGGATTGAATGAAAAACAGACAAGAAGCAGTACTACATATCTCAATGGACCATTGATGATCGTGGCCGGCGCCGGCAGCGGAAAAACTAAAGTACTCACCACAGCATTGCTCACCTGATGGCAAATGGCGTTGATTCTTTTCATATTCTTGCTCTCACTTTTACAAATAAGGCGGCTAAAGAAATGAAGGAACGGGTGGAGAAAATTCTTGGCAACAATGAAGCCCGAAATTTATACATCGGTACATTTCATTCCGTATTTGCAAGAATTCTTCGGACAGAAGCAGCCGAAACTGGGCTATCCAAACAATTTTACCATTTATGATACGGATGATGCAAAGAGCATGTGGTGAAAACCGTGATCAATGAATTAAATCTTGATGATAAACATTATAAGCCTTCCACAGTTTATAATCGCATTTCTTCGGCTAAAAATGCATTGGTAGGGCCCTGCAAGAATATGCCAAGCGACTATTATATTCAGCAGGAAGATCATGCGCAGCAATCGCCCTGCCATAAGCTCAGATCTATGATCGCCTATGTAAAACGTTGTTTTAAGAACGGTGCCATGGATTTTGATGATCTGCTCTTAAAATTTTATGAGTTACTTAAAAACATTCCCTGAAAGCCTGAGTAAGTACCAGCATAAGTTTCAGATATATTTTAATTGATGAATACCAGGATACCAATCCTGCACAATATGAAATAATAAAATTACTTGGGAGCTATGCATGAAAATGTTTGCGTAGTGGGTGATGACGCACAAAGCATTTACAGTTTTCGTGGCGCCACCATCCAAAATATTTTACAGTTTCAAAAAGATTATGAAGATGTAAAAGTGATAAAGCTGGAACAAAATTATCGCAGCACACAAAGCATTTTGAATATCGCCAACGAGGTCATCAAAAATAATAAAAGCCAGATACCAAAAGTCTTATGGACGGAAAATGCAGACAGGTGAAAAGATCACGTATTGGTACGAACAATGACCGATAACGAGGAAGGAAAATTTGTTGCTGATACCATCCAGGAACAAAAGCTCCGCAATCATTTTCACAACAAGGATTTTGCAATTCTTTACCGCACCAATGCACAGAGCCGTGCCTTTGAAGAATCGCCTGCGCCGCATGGGTATTCCTTATACCATGTATGGCGGCATTAGTTTTTATCAGCGCAAGGAGATCAAAAGATTTGATGGCTTATTTGCGTGTTATTGTAAACCCAAAAGATGAAGAGGCGCTGAAACGAATCATCAATTATCCTGCAAGAGGAATTGGCAAAACAAGCATTGACAAAGCTGTCCTGTTTGCCAATGAAAATAATATCAGCATGTGGGATGTGCTGGTGAATGCGCCAAAGTTTGGCTACGAGCCAGGCACTGCGGAAGTCATTGATGAGCTTCGATAACGATGATTAAAAATGTTTCCAGCAGTGAGTTGTCAAAAGAAATGCCTACGATCTCGCGTTTTTATGGTTGGAAAGCAATCAGGATTTGATAAAGAATTTGTTTGACAGAAGCCAGGAAGGCGATGATGCGATCCAGCGATATGAAAATATACAGGAGCTATTAAACTCAATAAAAAGAATTTATCGAGATCCGAGTAATGAAGAAGGAGAAGTGGGTGATAAAGGTCTTGGTGCCTACCTGCAACAAATCACTTTGCTCACCGAATGACGATGAAAAAGATGAAAATGCCGATACTGTAAAATTGATGACCATTCATTCTGCAAAGGATTTGGAATTTGGCTGTGTGTTTGCCTGTGGCCTTGAAGAAATGCTTTTTCCCAATGCGATGAGTATTAACACAAGGAGAGGAATTGGAGGAAAGAACGCAGATTATTTTATGTAGTGATCACAAGAGCAAAGCACAAACTGTGGATCACTATGCTAATACAAGATATAAGTTTGGCCAGCTTATTGCAAAATGAGCCCAGTCGCTTTATCGATGAAATACCAAATGGAGTATATGGATAGAAGTTTTGCGGGCGGTGGTCAGGAGAAATCAACGCCGGCACATTTAACAATTGGTCTGCACAATCTGCATTCGACAGGATGAATCCGTGGCTTTGGGGCGATACCAATATCCGGGATAGGGAAACCTGGGAACGGCAGACAATCAAATAAACCATCCTATCTAACATCAAACGTAAAACAGCAAACAAAGGAACATGTTCCTTCACCTGATTTTAAGCCAAGTGATACGAGCCATTTACAAGTAGGGCAGAGGGTAGAACACCAAAAATTTGGTTTTGGCGAAGTCATGAAGATGGAAGGCGCTGCGCACAATCCCGTCGCTACTGTAAAATTTGAACTTAACGGCGAAAAGAAGATCGTGCTGAATTATGCAAAGCTTAGAATTATTGAATGACTGTTTGCAAGTTAGCTGAACTCATTTCTTTCTTATAAAAGGTCATGCCTGCTACACCAGTTCTCTCTGACTGAAGGAGTTATTATGCATTGCCACAAAATTCTCAGCATGCATATAGCGGAGTTGCTATCTCCTGAGACGTGTTGAAGAGTACATGCTATCCCCCTTATAATTCTGATTGTCACGCAATGATCCGCTTTTATTTCTGAATCTACCCAAGAGATCGTAACTAAACTTTAGCTTTCCGTCCTTATCATCTCTTTGCCCGCAGAAATACACCTCATGCCCGTTTTGGCACTTGTCCCTTTGTTCTTTGGAGCCTCATCCTGATCCTTTTTCTGACCATGCAACGGAACCTGGATGGAAAGATCAGTATTGTTGGCAAAACTATATGTTCCTTCCACGTACATATTTACCGCCGTGGAACTAATTTCCATTCGATGCACATAAATGTCATTCCCGTTTATATCTAACCTGTCTTTCAACTCACCAAAGCTTACATCGCTTAAATTTCTTTTTGAAGAAAGTTGTTATCAATATCCATCAGGGGTTGAAAATTAACCAGCCGGCCGTTCTTTAAAGAAAATCAATATACCCTTTGTTAGCTGGTTTATACAGATCATTATTCGCGTCAAGCATAGAAACTAAATTTATATCGGCTGAAAAATTGCCACTGATGTTTTTTGAGGTCAGCGATTGCATCCCAAAATTGTTAAATGCACTGAATAGCTCCTGTACATTTACATTCTGCAATTTCGACTGAAGGTTTATGTCACTGTTCCTGCCATTGTCTTTTGAAGAAGCATTTACGGAAATTGTTCCCCCGGCATGAATGAGCGAAAAATTATCAAGTTTTATCACTTCATTTGTCAGTGTGAGTTTGCCTTTTACTTTTGTGGCCGAAAAATTTTTATAAATCAATTTATCTGCCTGGAGAGTCAGATAAGCATTGCAGTCATCAAACAACCTGTCTATCTTTATTATTTAACCGGTTAAAAAAGAATACGGGTTTTTCTTTTTACGGAAGAATTCCTGTGTAATGAAGACCTTAGTTTCCCGGCATCCAGTCGCGGGGAATATATTGTCCAGTCAAACGCAGCCTTTGAAGAATTCAGTTTTAAAGAAATTCAAAAAGTCATTTACTCTTCCGCTTATTTTTACATCGTTATCAGTTGATCGAAGTATTCATCTTTTCGACGATCATATCTCCTTTTTCAAAGTATAATACCACATCAGTTCTTTTAAAATTAAGATTACGGGGTTATAGGTGATATCGGCATTTTGAAGAGTTATTTTTCCATTAAGGTCATAGATCGTATCGATCCCGGCTACCGGGCCGGCATAAACAATAGTTGCGTCCCCGTTCCCGCTATTAAAATCAAGGCGACGACTTGCGATCGCTTTTTCTAATTGAGCAAGTTGAAATACAAAATGAATATTACATTTCAGATAAGGATGGATAAGATTGTAAAATGAAATATATTTCCCGTCGAATTTATTTTTTCCCATTCTCCTTTCACATCTGTAAACTGGATGGCGGAATTGAAATCATCCCGAGGTTTTGTCGAATCAATTTCATTACTAAAAGAACCATTAAAACTGCAATGATCAAAACTTGCCGGCGAAATACTTAAGGTAGCATCCACAATAGAAAAATGAACCTGGGCGAGAGGAAAACTTAAATATTTCATGGCGCCCGATAAAGAAGCCTTTACTGACTTTAAAGGTTTTGACAAAGTGAACTGATCGATCTTTATTTTGGTTTTATCGGGAAATATGGAGGCAGCTTCTTTAAGCGGAAGATTTGATGTCTCAATGTCAAGGATCAAAATCGAGGATCATTACCCAGGAAAAAATTGCCGGTTAAACGGTATTGCTGTCCATTGATCTTTGCAGACCTGGTTGTGCAGTGAGATCTTTTTGAGGGCTTTGTCATAAAAGAATTCCCATTTTGCGGTTATATTTTTCCTGTAAGATAACTGCCCATCCTGGTGTTAAATGCCAAAATTTTCAAAAGTGGACCTGTTATTCATTTCAAACCTGGTATCGTCGCCGGTTGAAGAAATGCTGCATTTCATTTTCTCAAACCACACATTGAAATATTTAAACTTGCCTTTATCCTGAAAGATGACATTTACATTTTTAAAGCCTATTTTTTCAAGGTTGAAGGGCTTATTATTTCCGGGCTGAGATTTTAGAATATGCCAGTTTTTATTGCGAGCTGTATCGGCAAAAAGATAAATGGAGCCATTGGAGAGTTTGACATATTTCAGGCTTTTGGTACGGGAGAATAAGCTAAATAATCCAAAACCTACATATATATGTTGCATATGTAGTAGTTCCTTCCCGTGAGAAGAAAACAAAGAATCGTGCAAACTGAGGTTCGTGAGATCGATGGAAATGTTTGGGAAGTTTTGGAAGAAATCGACCTGTCAACCCTGAAAATTCTATTTCACCTGATATTTCTCTCTTCTATATCATCCTTAATGGCGGTAATAAGTTTTTGTTTGTGGGTTTTTATGTAAAAAGAAAGCGACCCCCAGAAACAACATCCAGGCAATAATTACAGCTATAATGGTCCTTACAGTATACTTTATCCATTTTCTTTTCATGCAAGAGGATGGTTTAAAAATAAACATATACACTTATCACAAATTGAGTGCCGTCATAAATTATTCGGAACGGCATTTGCTATTATAAAAAGATCCAGGTGCCCTTGTGCTGTAGACATTGTGAAATATAAACCTGTTTGTATGAGTCAAAAATATCCTATTGCAGAGCCGCGAGGCTGTTACTTACTAACATTAAATACTATTGACCGGGTTGACCTCTTTATCCGGCCTTTTTCAAGCAGATCATTGTTGAGTCCTTGAATTACTTTATCGAAAAGAAAGGACTGAGCGTATATGGGTGGTGTTTAATGACCAATCACCTGCATTTGATTGTACAGCCAAGGGATGGTTTTGACCTTTCAGCCCTTATAAGCGATTTTAAAGCCTTCACTGCAAAGATCATCCTTGAAGATCTTAATGCCGATTCCGACATCAGGCGTACATGGATAATGAAAAAGATCAGGGGAAGCAGCCTTATTTGACAAATTAGACGTCTGGGAAAATTCAGACCATCCTGTCCGGGTTAACGCTGAGGAAAAAGAGAACATCAATGAGCATCTAAAAACAAATACACAACAATCCTGTAAGAAATAAGATCGTTGCATCGCCGCAGGATTACTTTGCATAGTTCAGCGAGAAATTACGCCGGACTGAAAGGCCTGGTAAATATTCAGCACCCTAAAGAAAAAAATGAGCCGGACGTTTCAATTTATAAAATCCCGGCCCATAATCCTGTTCCAAAAAGTTCCGAATATTTTTCCTATTGAGCATTTAAGTGTTTCGATCTAAATAAAAAGGCTGTCGCCAATTGACAGCCTCCAATTTTGATCAATGCTATCTATTACTACCATTATTTTGTCTTCGGGGCCTGAGTGAAGGTTCTATTGCTTCTTTCCAGGTTTTAAACTGATCGGCCGTTATTATAGCTTGTAATTTTTTATCTCTTTCGTCCATCAAAGGCTGCATTTTTTCACGCATGGCCTGGTAATCGGGCTGGCCGCCGCCACTCATCATCTCTTCTCTTAGTTTGTCCTGTGCACGATAATAATTTGCAAAGACCGAGTCTACATCGGCAAGCTTTGGTTTATCCAGCTTAAAAGCGCTATCAAATTTTTTGTTCTACTATTTGCACTCTCTTCCACCGTGCGGTGTTGAAAGCCCCCTTGCGCATTGGCAATTACGGCAAATAATATAAAAGATGAGATCATTATTGTGACCTTTGTTTTCATAACGATTGTTTTTGATTAATGAAAAATTGTGATTCAAAAGAAAATCCTGACCTATTTATCAGCTTCTTTCTTTTTTCTCATCCATGGCCACTTATTGATCATTCGGTGAACCAGGGTGTCAAGTTTTGGTAATTGACTCGCTATCGCAGATCGCTCTTACTTTTCAAAATGGTGAAAGATGAGCATTTCCCATTCTTCTTGTTTTTCGCCGATCTGTTTTGCAATGGCCATAGCTGCCGAGTCATTGGCTTGTGGGTTTTGCAAAAGATTATAGAGACTGTCTTTTAATTTTTTCATTTCGTCGACAACCGGTTTCACTGCTGCTCTAGTGCTGGTCTCTTAGCTGTTTGAATTTTCGGTTTGATCTGCGATTCAGCCCCAATTCTCTTTGTACAAAATCAGACACGGGACGGGATCTTTCGGGTTCATGACGATTTTTGAAAACAAAAAAATAAAGCATGAGGCACAGGTTGGCAACCAATAATATTGCCACAAGCAAAACCAGGAATTTATTTTGTGTGAATTGTTTCATTCGGGTTCAATCGTTGACTCATAAATTGTATTATCGCTCAGGTTATACTCGCTGGCAAAAACCTGCTCTTCATCCTGCGGAGTCTGTACTTTTTCGGATTTAAATTCAAAAAAGATCGCAGTATTAATCAAAATAGTTAATACGATCGCCGGAACAGCCACTGATGGCCGGATATAAAAGTTAACGTCCTGCTCCAAAAGCTTTTCTCCTCCTTCTCTAACCTGGCTTCTATACGCGTAAACAAATAAGGGTTAGCCACGGCCCTTTGTATACCGTCAAGGCTTTCCAGCGTTTTTTCCACCTCTTCCTGTATGCGTTTTTTAATCATTCATAAGCTCATCACTTTTGACGTTAGCAAATAACTAAAACTTGGTGATTTTATTCTTTGTTCTGATAGTGATCATGAAGCAGCTTTTCAGATTATTTTTAGCTCTGTGCATCAGGGATTCCACAGAAGATACGGATGTTTTCATTACATCACTAATTTCCTGGTAACTCAATCCCTCTACCTTATGGAGGGTATAGGCAATTTTTGGTTTTCAGGCAACCGGTCAATGGCTTTAAATAAAATTGCTGCTCTTTCTTTATTATCCAGCGCAATGCCCGGATGATTAAAATCTGGCTTTCGATAATCGTTTCACCTCCGGCACCAAAAAGACTCTGAATATAAGCAAATCTCTTTTTCGTTTTTTCCTCCTCAAATGATCCAGGGCCTTGCTCACCGTAATCCTGTAGAGCCAGGTGGATAATTTAGACTCTGCTTTAAATGTTTTTATAGACTCAAATACCTGCACAAAAACTTCCTGTGTTACATCTTCCGCATCTTCCGCATTTTGCAAAATACCAAGAGCTGTATTGTAGACCAGATTCTTCCAGGTCTCAACTATTTCTCTGAAAGCAGCCTCGTCACCCTGCCTGAGTTTTTCAATTAGAAACTGTTCATCCAAAGTAGAAGGTTAAGAGCAGAGCGATATTACTAAAATTTTGGTCTGGAATTGTTATTGTTCCTGTTATTTGTTTTTGCCGCACCAAAATTTTTTAGTTTATATGTAAACGTAATCATAAAATATTGCTGTAATACCCTGCTTTGCGTGTCTTCAACATAAGCCTCAGTAACAGTGCGGCTGATAGCCTGGTTTTGTTTCAACAGGTCAAATACCGTAACCTTCAATTCGCCTTTTTGTTGTTTTAAAATTTTTTTCCTGCACTTATATTCCATAGCCAAAAACTTTGATCAGGAGTATTCCCTTTGTAACTATAAGCCTGGTTACTCAGGTCATTCTGAAAAAACCACCCGGTCTTTGACAAAAGATTAAACTGGATACCGACAGATTGTGAAACCTGCCCGTTTTCCGGTTGCCCGGCAATTATATTAAAGTTGGCATTATAAGAAAGATTAAAATCGATGTACTCACTGACATTGCTTGCTATAACTGCACCTACACTATAGTTGTAATTATCCGTCAGGAGTTTTTGCTTATCGATCAGGCCCGGAAGCCTGCCGTAGGTAATACTCGGCATTCAGATTCAGATTTGACTTAATAAGTTTGACCGGTTGACCAAACGTAAAAGAGAACGAACACTCCAATATCCATCCAGGTTAACAGGAACTGTTAGTTGCCCCCACTTAATAATGTAATAGTGGGAGCAAGTACTGAATCATTTTGTGCATGGTAGACAGAATTGGCGATATAATCATTCGTTTTTTGCAAAAATAAATTCGCAAAAAACTTTGTCCTTTTGTGTATTGGTAAAAGTATAACGGGCCAACAAGACTGCTGGTGTACTGTTGTTTCAGATCCGGGTTGCCAATGCTGATAACAAGTGGGTTATTTATATTATATACATTTTGCAACTGACTTACTGAAGGTGGACTGACAGACGTTCTTAGAAAAATATTGATACTACTCCTCAATGAAAGCTTTTTTCTGAATTGCAAATTGGGCAAAAAGTCACTAAATGATTTTTCTATACCCGCTACTTTAGGAAACTGCTGGTCACTTGATAACTTCGAATATTGAAAATTTATCCCCGACAGAGATCTGTTGATCTCTATCGCCCTTACGGTATGATATACCGCCGTTTTGTGTTGCATAGTCATTCGTGAACTTGTTAGAAAGTGCTGTATCAAATAGTGAATATTTCTGCTCTGAATTATTAAACCGGTAAGTTTCCTGGTCGGCCCTGCTTTTTGTAAACGATGGGTTGTAATTTATTTGCAATTGTCCTTTTTTCCCTATTGGCCCTGTATAAGCAAGGTTTGTTAGAAATTGTGTTCCCATTAGTGAAATTATCAGAAAATTGATTTTGTATTGAGTCTTGCATCAGGATACCCGTAGTATCAAAAGATTTATTATCACCAACCACATAAGAATTGCCTGACTTACGATTGAAATTGGTCGTAACACCCACAGATATTGTTCTTCCCTTTTTTGCAAAGGAGTGACGAAAAGAATATTGTTACCAATATTATAACCAGAGACCTCCGTATTGGTGGTATTATTTGAACTGCTTTTTACTATTTCTCCAAAACCGGCGTCAGTTGAATAGATACTGTTGCCATCATTCTTCTGAAGATTGATCGACGGAGTGATCTAGGATAGAATTTGCCGAATCAATTTTATAGTCGAGTTCTTAAATTAATACGATGATTGTAATTATTATTTTTTGATAAACTATTTTCCTTATAAAATCAGTGCTATTTAATGACTGCTGATCCGTTACCTGGTTATTTAAACTGTTAGTATTATTAAAAAAATAGCTCCCTGTCACTGTTAGCTTCTTTCCCAATTGATCCGAAAAATTAATACCTGCGGCATTTGTTTTAGCAATGCCATTCTGCTGGCCGACCAAGAAATTTGCCTGGTTGCCAAAACTAGTACCCCCAGTCGCTCTGTTGCCTCCCGCCCCGATTGCCCTGTCTTCCACCAAAACCGCCAAAGCCCCCTCTGTTTCCACCACCGCTCGTTACTCCCAGTAGATCTCGTGAGGCAGAAATTTTGCTGGTTAACATTATTGAAATTCCCTACCAGTGAAATACGCGCCTGTTATCCTTAAAAACTAACATTTCCCCCGCAGCATATCGGTCATCAGTTCCATAACCGGCATACATACGTCCAAACCGGCCGTTACGCATGTTTTGCTTTTTGTAACAATATTCAGGACTTCAGTGTGTTGCCGTCGTCAAAACCGGTAAACTGTGCCTGGTCGCTTAACCTGTCAAACACCTGGATCTTGTCAATGATCTCAGCAGGAAGGTTTCGCAATGCAGCCGTAGCATCATCACCAAAAAAATCACGACCATCAATCGTTACCTTTCTTACCTGTTCTCCCTGTGCCGTTACTGTTCCCTGCTTATCGACGGTAACACTCCGGTAGTTTTTGACCATATCCTCCGCGGTAGCATCGGGGTTAACCTTAAATTGACTGGCATTGTATTGAAGCGTGTCGCCCTTTGTTGAACCGGTGGAACCTTCGAAACAACTACTACTTCTCCCAATTGCTTTATTGATCTGGGAATCAAACAAAGTTCCCAGATCGAGAGAAGCCATTGTTTATTCTCGACAATTTGTTTGAAGTCGTCATAACCAACAAAACTAATTCTGAGTACAAATGAATCGGTATATAAATTTTTAAATTCAAATCTCCCGCTACTGTCTGAAATGTTATTAAATTTTTGGGTAGAATCTTTCAGGCTCGTAAGGTTTACTGAAGCCCTTCGTAAGCGGTCTGTTATTAGAAGGGTCAAGCAATCTTCCTTTTAGACTTTGCGCATTTATCCCAATGCTGAATAGTAGTAAAATAGCAACTAGCAGTTTAATCCTAATTATTAAAATCATGCGGTTTATTGGACGATGAAACGCTATTAAACCTTCGTAATCGAAAAAAGAATGCTGTCGGAAAAATCCTTTTTTCTCATTATTTATCTACGGATCTGTAAAAATTAAATAGGTCTAATTTTCCAAATTCGGTTTATCTTGCACATCCTTAAAAACAAAAATGGAGTATAATAAAATTGTTTCTGTTACAGGATTGCCTGGTTTGTTTGAACTGGTCAGCACCAAACCAGACGGCGCCATTGTTCGCTCATTAGATGATAAACAACAAAATTTGCATCGAGCCGGATTCACAATTTTTCACATTTGGAAACTATTGAAGTATACACTGTGAGTGATAACGTGAATCTTGCTGAGGTATTCCAGGCTATGGAACAGGCCAGTGGCTCGTTACCCGATACAAAGGATAACAACGCGATCAGAAAATATTTTGAAAAAGTATATGGCGATATTGATTTCGAAAGAGGTATACAACAGTGATCTGAAAAATGATAAAGTGGTTTGAAGTCCTTAAGAAAATGATGTTGAAATAAAACTTTCTGAGCCTAGAACCAGAAGAGGAAATGGCCGAAGAAAAACCAGAACCCGTAGAAGCAGAGGATAAAAAAGAATCACCTGCCACAACTGAAAAAAAAGCAACAAAAAATCGGCAACGACTTCGTCGAGAGAAAGCAAAGAAAGCCAGCTGAAAAAAATCTACCTCTTCAAACAGCTAAGCCGGCAAAGAAAGCGGCAAAGAAGAAAGGAAAATAGATTTTCACTTAATTTAAACAAGCTGCTTCACACCGGGGCGGCTTATTTTTTAAATTGACGTTATGAAGTATACAGCAAATATTAGCGGCTCCGGAACGGCATTTTTACCTGCAGGTGTTTAGCATCACTGATTGGAAATCTCTTGAGCCTTACTTCCAGGATCTGCTTGAAAGGAAAATAAATTCAAATGTGTCAGGACCTGAAAAAATGGTTAAAGGATTCCAGTGAATTAGAAGCCATAGTGAGCGAGGATGCAAACTGGCGGCAAATACGAATGACCTGCGATACAGAAAACAAAGAACTTGAAAAAGCATTCACCTTTTTGTGATGGAGATTCAACCGCATATCCAGCACTATGCTGATAAGCTCAACAGGAAATTGATTGAAAATCCTTTTACAAAAGAGTTGGATCAGTGATAAATACTTCACTTACCTGCGAAACATAAAAAAAACATTGAACTTTCAGGCAAGAAAACATTGCCACTCAATTCTGAATTAAGTGTAATGGCACAGCAGTATGGTGTTATTGCAGGAAAGATGACGGTGCCGGTTGACGGAAAGGGAGTACACGCATTACAGCAAGCAACAAAATTTTTGGAGAATCCCAACCGGATCTTGCGGGAAGATGTCTACTGGAAGATCAACAGAACGAAGATTACTGGATAAGGATGAATTGAATAAACTTTTCACTTCGCTTATTCAAAAACGTAACCAGGTAGCACTCAACGCAGACTTTGCGAATTATCGCGATTTCAGGTTTCAAAGAACTGGGTCGCTTTGATTATACAAGAGAAGATTGCTATCAATTTCATGAAGCGGTCAAACAAAATGTTGTTCCCGCTGGTAAATGAGATCTATAAAAGAAAGAAAGAGAAACTGGGGATTGACTCCTCTACGGCCATGGGATACAGAAGCCGAGCCTGACAGGAATCACCCCATTGAACCCTTTAAGGCCGGCAGATGAACTTACTTCAAAAAACACTTTCATTGTCTTGATGAAGTGAATCCATTTTTGCTGAATGTCTTCAACAAATGAAAAATGCACAGGCTTGACCTTGAAAGCAGGAAAGGTAAAGCTCCCGGTGGTTATAACTGTCCATTGCCAGAAACTGGCGCTCCATTTATTTTTATGAATGCTGCAGGCCAGATGCATGATGTAACTACCATGATTCATGAAGGCGGTCATGCTGTTCATTCCTTCTTACCCATCCTTTAGCACTTACAGGGCTTTAAAGAATATCCAATGGAAATCGCAGAAGTGGCAAGCATGGGTATGGAATTATTCAGCATGGATTATTGGGATGTTTTTTTGATAACAAGAGAAGAGTTGAAACGGGCTAAAGAACATCAATCAGAAAGAGTGATCACCATTTTTCCCCTGGATCGCCATCATTGATAAATTTCAGCATTGGGTCTAGTGAAAATCCAGCACATACAGCAGAACAACGAGCGAAAAACTGGATGGAGATATTAAATGAATTTAACGTCACCGGTAATTGACTTTAGCGGGCTTGATGAATATCAGGAAATATGGCTGGCAAAGGCAGTTGCATCTGTCTGAAGTGCCGTTTTATTATATTGAATATGGTATTGCACAAATTGGGCGCAATTGGTATGTGGATGCAATTCAAAGAAAGATAAAACACACGCTTTGGATAATTATTGTAAGCTACGCTTTGAGCCTTGGCGGCACAAAAACATTGCCTCAGCTCTATCGAAACAGCAGGATTAAAGTTTGATTTCTTCATCCCGGCTACGGGCGAGCTGATGTCCTTTCTAGTACGATGAAACGAGAACAACTTATAAAATACCTAAAAATACCCTGAAAGTGGTATGGTCTATTCGAGGAAATTTGAACAGGAAGGATGCTATTTTTGGATTCTTGCAAAATGATTATTGAGAATTAAGTAAGATAGCTACTAATCAGAGCCTTAACCTTAGTCCCACTGCAGCCCGCTACACTGGGGCTTTATGGCTTGGCAGTCCTGGCAGATCTCCTTTCACGACCACCTCCACTGGTTCGTTGACAGAGACCCCTTTGGCAGTCGGATCCTCCGGAACCACGGCATCTCTCCAGGCACAGTGTGGCGCCACATTTGTCAGGCAGATAAAATGTACACGATGCGACCATGATGATGCCCCTCCGTACAATTATCCTTGCATAAAAGCATAGCGAACCGAATTGTCACTGGTGGTCGGGATGGTATGAATACCTTCCTTCGACAAATAGCTCTGCAGAGTCCGGTATACCGTATACCCGGTCAATTTCTTCACCTGCTTTTCTTCAATATCGCCATGTGGCTAGGGCTCCCTGTACATTCAGAAGCATTCAGAATCTTTTTCGACTGGGTCTGTCACGCTCAAACTGTTGCGGCGCAGAAGGTACATCTAACCCTCGGGCACGTCATTTTTAAATTAGATTTTTGCTTACCGTGCTCATAGACTTTATTCTCTGAGCAGTTTTTCAGCATCCTTTATCAATTCATGTTTATTTCAGTTTGCCTGTTTTAAGCCATCATATAGACCTTTACCACTTCACTCCTTTTTATTCACCAATGCCATGAATTGAGTATGCAAAAAAAAATCTTCATCGTATATCTTTGCATCATTATTTGGGTCATCGATCCTGTAACCTCAGTCTTGCTCGCCTGTACAAACTAAGGTCTTTCTTCCCGTTAAAAAGATCCAGTTTTGGGGTTGTCACTCCTATCGAATCCGACATACCGTTTTAAGCCTTACGCTGCCGAATCCGAATTCCCGGACCAGAGGTGTGTGACAAGATCGCAAAGTCATTTTCTGTTTTAAAATGCTGATACACTTTTTTCACCTCATTGTTCATCCTTGGGCAAATGCTTTTGCATGTGGTGAAAAATAGTAATTAGCGACATGTACACTTTTCCGCGCAACATCCCTTTGGGTAACTTTTTTTTCCATCCCCGGTTCGTAAAGGAGAAGGGTTGAACGTAGCTGATTGGAGTGGTAATTTAGACTTAGTAAACCCAGGAATTACGTTGACTCAGAAACGGCATAAAATGCGAGTACAAGTAATGAAAAACATGATGTACATAGTTTAGTCTTCCGGCTCATCAGGAAAGAAAATTTAAGCGCAAAGTTACTGTGCCTTGCGAGAGGCTGTTGCTTCTGGCATGAAATGTTGCAAAAATAGATCTTGCAACTCAGCTGCGCGAGCGATATATCGTAGCTTCGTAATCATGAAATTACTAAGGTGCTAACTGGGATGCTCTTGGTAGTTGCCACTTCTGCTACTCTGCGCCATTCATTGCGCGGCATTGCCTCTTGTTACTTACCATGCCTGCCGCTTTTTGGCATCAACATAATTCATAATAATCTTTTGAGGCTGGAATGATCGCTCTTCGCCTTTGCTATTGGCTGCCTGGCCTTATTTCACGGCTATAAACGCGCCATCATCATCATCGTCCTTTTTACCCTTGGCTAATTTTTTCCGCGGGATTTCATCTTGCTCGTCTTGAAGGAAATATTTGGTTTCTTCTGAGTTGCCCTGCTACTGTTACCGGCGGTTGTCGTTTATTCTCACTGGCACATTTCTTCAACTATCGTTTTTGCCGCAGGAGCCAATCATTGCCATTCCACGGACTGCAATCACTGAATTTATCTGTATTTTTTATTATCCGGACTTTTTTAAGGTTACTCTGTCTGCCGGCAGGTATTTGACTATTGTCGAGTCGCTTGCCGAAATTTTCGGTTTAATAAAGCAGATTAAAGTGTCATTTTGGTATTCCGGTCAGAGACGATAACGTCTCGATTCCGACCAAAGTGCCGGAGCATTTATTGATTGAGCGTAAGTTGTACATCGTGACGTTATTGTGGTAATGCTTTTGTAATATTTGCCGCTGGTAAAATATTTTTTATGAAGAGAATGATCCTGCTGTCTGCGTTGTTTCTGATTTCACATCATTGGCTTTAGCCAGACAATTCGAGCGAGTATATACCATCCCCGCAAAGTTTGGATAGCGCAGACGGAAGCGTGGAACCAAGGGAGATATCGAAGGGCTTTATGCAGGGGTACTGGAAAGATGATTCATACGAAGTGTTTATTGGGAAAACCGGCATTCACTGGGGATGGCAAACGACGTTGGAGAATTACGTGCAGGTTACTCCTCGATACCGCTGCCATGGGTAAACTTTCATTTGGCTATTATTCTCTCTTGTTAAAAACCTCTTCCCTGGAGTATTTTTAAGTGTAGTTGGGAAGTGGATGCTCAGCAGAAGCATTGGGGATCTGAGCGGACTACTATAACCTTGCTTTTCAAAAGAATCAACGGCCAATGGCTCATTATTGCCAGATCACAGCAGTTGATCATTTCTTCCTCGAGTCCTAGGACCAAATGCGATAATAAGTAATAGAGCAGTGCGAGCAAGGCTTAACAAAGAGAAACCAGGCAAAGAAGAGTATATTAGCCCACGGACAATTTTCTCCTTCTTCTTCCATTGATACTAGCCATAGTCCCCAATATAACCCGGCCAAGAACATTCAGGGTCATCCAAAGCAATCCAGTAACAAAGGGAATGGAGAACCTTCAACAAATACTTTCTTTGCGTCTGGTTCCATCCCCTGCGGCATATAGCGCGTTTGATGCAAGGTGTACTGCTGCAAGCGTGAGTGCGTCACTGCCTATGACCTCGTTGCGAGAGACGTCAATCGTGGGATGCTATTGAGCCGGGCTAATGCACGACAATGCAGGTCATTTAATCAACAATTGACTGAAGGCAACCGAATCACCGCTAAAGACATCAAAATCTACCGGTGATAAAACTCCATTCACTCTTCCATTGTCATTATGCTGCCAAAAACCCAATCCCGTTTTATGCGAGGCTGCCTGGGCGTTGATAATAGTGTGCCACTCCATAAGTGATACACTCATCAAAATCACTCACCCAGGTGTTGTTTGTAAAAATCAATATTGGTGATAAAATGATCGGCCCTAACGTTATAATTTGTTTCGTGACAACATTCAGCCATTCTCTCACTTCATTTTTTATCACATCTTTTGAAATGCCATAAGTTTGTTCGATATCGAAGCACGGGCGGAAGATCACCTGTTTTTAAATCAACCAGCTTTGATAAAATTTTCAGCCTGCATTCTGCCGTCTTTTGTCGCTAAAAAAGTGATACGCTCCCCTGACCATTCCAGCATCCTTCGATCTTTTCCAGTTTCTTTTAAATTGCGGGATCGGTATTCCCTGATTCCTTCTGTTGCTTTTATAAAAAACAAACCCCAGCTTAATTTTTTTACCTGCATAGAACTGACAGCATCCCAGGCAAATCATTTGCTGGTATTTTGCGAAACATCAATGCCATGAATCGAATATTCTACGGGGATAGAAATCCCGAATTCCGGGTACCGAACAAACCTGGCCCGTCCATATAACCACCATTGATAACCAACATAACCTGCCAACATCAATAAAGCAGCCAGGACAATTAAAAATCACAGCACGTACCAGTCGTCTTTTCTTTCGCGAACGCATGCAGCAAATATAATCGCTGTTATTTCGTTAAATGTTATCCATAAAATAAAAAACAGGAATCATTCATTATCTCTGCATTTAAATGGAATTTGTAAATTGTGAATGAAACCCGATTCTTGATTTTCCAATACCAAAAATTTTAAACAAATGAAGTCAACTACCGTTTTACTAACTATTTCTTTATTTCTATTTTCAGTGTGTCAGTTCAAAAAATATAAAAATCCCAGGCTGATTACGCCACATTGCAGACACAACACAGCCAGTTACAGGGAAATTTGAATGATTGTAACACCCAGAAAGCTGACCTGACGAGGCAAAACGCGAGGGACTGCAAGGCCAGATCGATGCGCTGAATAAACAAGTTTCATTACTTAAAGAAAACAATACACAGGCATTAAAACAACTGGAGGATATGTCCATTGATCTCCGCGTCGCAGGCAGAAAGCATTAAAAATCAATGGACAACATCGGCGCTAAAGATGTTTACTACAGTCTTTACAAGAGCAAATGGCCCGAAAAGATTCACTCAATATGGCCCTGGTGATGAATTTGAAAGGTGCTGTTGGCAATTTAGACGATCAGGACATCAACATCAAAGTAGATAAAGGCGTCGTGTATATTGATATCTTCGGATAAGCTGCTCTTCAAGAGTGGTAAGTATGAAGTGACAGACCAGGCGAAAACTGTCCCCGGAAAAGTTGCTCTTGTACTGAAAAATCAACCTGATATTGAGTTTATGGTAGAGGGTCATACCGATAATGTTCCTTACAGTAAAGGGTGTATTGGTTGACAATTGGGATCTGAGTTGTAAAGAGCAACATCCGTGGTCCGCATTCTTCAAAAGCAGTATGGACTAGACCCTGCAAAGATAGCCGCCGCCGGTCGCAGTGAATACAAAACCGGTTACCGGTAATGATACCCCTGGAAGGAAAGCCACTAACCGCAGAACAAGAATTGTTATTTTACCACAGCTTGATCAATTCTTTAAATTGCTTGAAACAAAGAAGGGCTAAACCTCAAATCATAGAAAAGCCATCTCCCAAAGGGATGGCCTTTTATTTCAAAATTGTTTGCCATCAAAGCATAATAATAAAAAGAATATTTTTGCAACATGAGTAAGGTAGAAATAGGACTGGTGCAAATGAGTTGCTGCATAGCTAGTAAGGAGGAAAATTTGCAAAAGGCGGTCATCAAGGTTAATGAAGCGGCCAAAAGGGAGCGCAAATAATCTGCTTGCAGGAATTATTTACGCTCTTTATACTTCTGCGACGAAGAAAATTATGACAATTTCAAACTGGCAGAATCCATACCACGGCCCCTCCTACTCAAGGCTCTTTAACCAAGGCAGCCAAAGAAAACCAAGTGGTGGTCATTGCCTCTTTGTTTGAGAAAAGAACACAAGGGAATTTATCATACTACAACCGCGGTGATCGATGCAGACGGGAAATATCTTGGCAAGTATCGCAAAATGCATATTCCGGATGATCCTTCGTACTATGAAAAATTTTAGCTTTCACTCCCGGTGATCTTGGGTATAAAGTCTTTAAAACAAAATTTGCAAACATCGGCGTGCTGATCTGTTGGGATCAATGGTATCCTGAAGCGGCAAGAATCACTTCACTGATGGGTGCGGAAATTCTATTTTATCCCACCGCCATTGGTTGGGCAAGCTCTGCAGGACGAAAACAAATACAGAGCAATACAATGCCTGGCAAACAATTCAGAGAAGTCACGCAGTGGCCAACGGCGTTCACGTTGTAAGTGTGAACCGTGTAGGCCTTGAACAAAATGGTGCGATGAAATTCTGGGGCGGTTCATTCGTCTCAAATCCATTTGGTACAGTGTTGGCGCAAGCTTCGCATGATAAAGAAGAAGTGATCGTCCAGGAAATCGACACTGAAAAACGGACACATACCGCACTCACTGGCCATTCCTTCGTGACCGCCGGATCGATTCCAGCAATACGTAACCGAACGAAGCGCGCAATAC
>ERZ1370068.8291-contig-7158_pt1 | contig 25356 bp, 37 predicted proteins | sample MGYA00561227_ERZ1370068 | MGnify/ENA primary metagenome ERZ1370068 (study PRJEB38410, sample SAMEA6850437) | metagenome | study: Metagenomic assessment of the ecological functions of the soil: analysis of the soil microbiota associated with the...
TTACAGTATTGCTCCATCGCGTCGAGGGCGATCTTCATCGGTGCGAAACTTTGCGGACTTTAGCCGCCGAATGCAACTTCTATTTTTGCCCTGGAAGCGTCAAGACCTGCCGCCCGCGGTAGATAACCGCGCGACGGGCCGAGGCGCGTGTGCGAGGGAACGGTGCTTCCGCACTGGGGGCATTTGTCTCAGGCTGCGGAGCATGCCAGCGGTTCGCCCCCTCGCGCGTGCGCAATCGCATCTTGGACGTTTTTGCGTTTTGGGACTCCGCATGGCGGTGGCGGTGACTAAAGCATATTCTGATCGGGGAAAAACAACGTTGAAGCGTTGAAGCGGATATAGCGTTGAAGCGATAAAATGCCGACGATCTCTCCGCTTCAACCGTTCAACCCTCTAACCCTTCAACGATTAAGGTTTGGCTTATCTGGCGCGCCTCAACCAATTTCCGCTTTGTGTCCTTGCTCAACGGTCTCCGGTTGTTTCCCCTTGCAAAAACACGATTGCCATCTCTGTCGCAACGCGGACGGATGCGCCGGCAGGTTAAGCAAGAGATCTTCGCGCATAAAGAGGCGCGGAGATCGACCGTTTCCGGGCCATGCAGCTCTATGTGCACGGCAAATCCGGGCCACTTCGATTTCATCGTGCTGCAAATTGGTTCCAGACACGATACACAACTCGGAGCTCCACTGGTTGTGACAGCGAGCCTCTTGCCCAGAGCGCGCTCCAGCAATGCCTACGTCGATATCATAGTGCAGCTGACCAGCGCAACGAATTCCCTTCCGCTTCAAGATCGTGGATCGGGCAATCTCGTCCCCATCCAAATGCAGAGCCCTGCGCCGAAATTTGTTTGAGATGAATTTTCATTTGCAGAACCTTTCGAAAATCATCAGCCAAATTTCCTGGTCAGCGCCTTGGCAACACAAGCCGGAACAAAACCGGAGACATTGCCGCCAAGGCCGCGCGATTTCCTTAACAATGCGAGAGAACTAAGATAAGCGTATTCCTCCTTTGGCATGAGGAAAATTGTTTCTACTGTGGCGTCCAATTTCCGGTTCATCAGAGCCATTTGAAATTCAAATTCAAAACGGAGATCGCGCGCAGACCGCGGATGACTGCTCCAGCTTCTTCTTTTCTGGCGAACTCGACGAGTAATCCGTCGAACTCAGCGATCCGCACGTTGTCGATCTTACCCGCTGTTTCACGCAGAAATCGAGGCGATCCTTCAGGTGAGAGAAAGAGGTTGTTTCCTCGTCGTTGTGCGTCACAGCCACCACGACTTCGTCGAACAATTTTCGAGCACGCTCGATCGCCATCGAGATGACCATTCGTGATCGGATCAAAAGCTGCCAGGGTAAATCGCCGGGTCGCATCTGCGAAAATTCACCGAGGAAGGTGGAAAAATGAAAAGCGCATTGGAAAGCGAGGGCACGCAATGAAACCGCAAAATCTCCGCATGCAGTTGCCTAAAATCCGTGAGACACGAAATTGATCGTTACTCCCATGCGCGATCCAATGCCATACAAGACCATCGCCGTGGCGAGCACGTTTCGCCGCGATGACGAGGTGCTTGCAGAAGCGAAACGCATCCGGGAACACTTTTCCGCCGAGCTTCACCTGATCTATGTCGGAGGACGCAACGAGGAAACGGCAAAAAGTTTAAGGCGACACGCTCGACAACCGGAGCTTCCGCTCGATTCAAAGATTCATTATGAAGAAGGAGCCCCCGCTGAAGCTACTCTCCGTGCGCCTCGCTCGCGAGAAAATCGACATGATTGTCGCCGGCGCACTGGAAAAGGAGGTAGTGCTGCATCCACTTTCGGCAATGTCGCGCGCCGCCTCTGTGCGTGAAGCCCCCTGCTCGGTGATGCTTTTTACCATGCCGGCAGCAAAACCCAAACCACTCCGACGGATCGTCTTTGTGGCCGATTATTCTGGATACCAGATTGGAGGCTTTGAAGAGAACGCTGCTGTTCGCTTCGGCGGAATCGTGCGAGCGGCTTTATGTGATTCGTATCATCACCACTTTTGATCAGGCCCGCGCATCGATCGCGTGGGAATGCAGGAAACGCGCAAAGCCAAGTGCGGACGATGAGGAAGAAGAGGCACTGGAAAAATTCGTCTTGTCAGCCGGCGTAACCGATGTTCCGATCGAGGCGCGTGCATCCGTGGGAACACCGGGCTTGGCTGCGTCGGATTTTGTTCAATCGGTGAAAGCAGACTTGCTAGTCGTGCCGCTAGAGAAAAATGCCGGTGGGGCTCCAGCACCGCCAGGTAATATCGCGTGGGTCACCGACGTCATTCCAGTAATCTCTCGGGTAATTCGGTGAATGTAAAACAAGCGTGATTGCGCAGCGTTTGTGAACGCTGCTGTGTGTCAAACGCCTTCCTATCGGATTCGGCGGCGATTGGCACAACCGCCGCTACAACAACGCATGGAGCCTGAATTCCAACCGTACGGTTTACCGCACCTCACTGTCATTTCCCTCACGATCGTCCGATGCCGTTTTGCGCTGGCCGCGATCGTGTGGCGCACCAAATCTCGCAAGCGCAAAGATGATCGTGAATGTCGTCCGCAGCGCGCGCGTCTGAATCTGCGTGGTCTATTTAATTTTCATCCGCAGCCGCGGCACCGCGACCTGGCGACAAATGCTGCCCATGCAACTGTCGACTGGGGCATGGTGGTAGTCATCGTGGCAATGTGGACCGGAAATCAGCGCTGGTTCGAGGTGGCATATTTCTGGGGATTGGCGTACTGCATTGCAGGCTGTGCTCACGCCAAATCTGCATTTTGGGTTTCCAGATTGGCGATTCATCAGCTTTTTCACCTCGCATTGCGGAATCATCATCGGCGTCGTGTTCCTGATGTTAACTCGCCGATACCGGCCGCTATCCCATGTCGATCCGTGCGCGCGTTTCTCTGGTCGGAGTTTTATTTTCTGGTTACCTATATCACTGACAAACTGACGGGGTTTAATTACGGATTTTTGCTGCACAAACCGGAAGCATTTTCGATTTTGAGTTTTCTCTCCGATTCGCACCCGCTTTACCTTCTGTAAATGCACGCGACTGGCGTTGTTGTTCTCTCCTCGGGTTGTAGCGCGCGCGTTTGGCATTTACGATCTGTTGCGACCGCGGGCGATCCACGGGCGGTTCAAGCGGACCGCGCCTACCTGTTGGCGCGGGAATGGCGGGATAGGGGTGATTGACCTCAATCGCCGGCATCGCGAAGTGAGCGCAACTAATGAAACGGAAGCCATTACGCGTTGGGAAAGTCACAATTGGTGGCAAACGACCGGTATTCATCCTTGGCCCGTGCGTGATCGAGTCGGAAGTTTGTCCGGCGGATGGCGAAGAGGATCGCTGAAATCTGCGCCGCCGAAGATATCGATTTCATTTTCAGGCGTCATACGACAAAGCGAATCGAACCTCCGTGCGTTCCTTTCGCGGGAATCGGTGTCCGCGAAGGATGTGAAATTCTTTCAGCCATCGGCCGGGACTTGAAAATCCCCGTCACAACGGATGTTCATTCGCCCGCCGAAGCCGAGATTGCCGGCGAAAAGATCGACATGTTGCAAATTCCGGCGTTTCTTTGCAGGCAAACCGATCTGCTTTGCGCGCCGCCTCCGGAAACAGGGCGCGCTGTCAACGTGGAAGAAAGGTCAGTTTCTCGCGCCGTGGGATGTGCGAAATATCGCCGAGAAATTGATTGCGTTTCGCAATGAGCAATTCTGTTTCACGGAGCGCGGCACTAAGTTTCGGCTATAACAACCTGGTTGCCGACATGCGTTCGCTCTATTGGCTGCGCGACGCCGGCTATCGCGTGATTTTTGACGCGACCCATTCGGTCCAGCGGCCGGGCGGGAGCAGGGGACTCTACATCGGGCGATGGTGTGTTGGCGCCGGCGCTGGCCAGAGCGGCAATGGCAACCGGATGCGATGGAATCTTCATGGAGGTGCACGAAAACCCCGCGCGCGCGTTATCGGACGGGCCGAATCAGATTCCCCTAAAGGATTTGCCGAAGCAACTGCGCGTGTTAAAGGCTATTCATGCTGCCGTCTCAGGTAGGGGCGATTGACCTCACTCGCCCGGGTAACAAGGGTATTGCGTCGAGGGAGCGAGAGGCTCCAGCGTGACCCGCTCTCATCTCCGCCGGGTCTTGTCGTTTTGGTTGGCGTCGGTCTTGATGTGCGCTGTCATAGCGGCACCTCAGGCATCCGGTCAGTCGAAAGGTCGTAAAGAAGGCGGAAGCGTCAGCGACGGCGGGCGGGTCCCGGCGAACAGACTCGACGAACATTCCGCTGCCAATTGGGCACGAAGCCAAGGGCCTTGTAGTTGCCAGATTTTGATGGTGACGGTCGTCTAAGGGGAAAATTTGAAGCTGGGACGGCCCACCGGATTGATCAAGAACACGTAGGCTTTCAACATCTTAAAATTACAACCTACACTCCACAGAGTCAGCCCGACCTCCAAATCAGACATGCCCACGTCGGTGCTCGACTTGAAGACCCGGATTCTAAGCTCGCAGGAGCGCACCAACAATCCGGCGGTCGGACTTCAACATCGTGGGCGATTCGGTGCAGTTCGACACGAACTCAGAAGACCGGGCGATTGATCGGAAATGTAAAGATGGTGATCAGTGACAAATCCCATCCTGACTGCAAAACCTGGCACCGAGCAGAATGAGAAAACTGGCAGTTTTGGTCTTGGTTCTCGGATGTGCGTTCGAAATGCGCCTAGCGGCGCAGATCGCCGCCACGCCAGCGGGATCACCTGCGCAGGCGAACAAGGCAGAGAAACCGAAAGACAAAGGGAAAGCGAAAAACAAAGACAAAAAGAAAGAAGGAAGATAAATCACCCGGCCCGGAACTTATTCGGCTCGGGCGCTGCGGGGCCGCAATCCGATCAACCGACCACAACGGAAATCTATGTCGGACGAGGCTTTTTTGATTCAACCAAGAACATGGGCATCTTTAGCGGCCGTGTGAAGGTAGTCGATCCGGCGTTTCAATCTGCAATCCGACAAACTGACAGTGTTTATTACAAGAGGGACAAAACCAGAGCCTGGAAAAAGCCATCGCAGAAGGCAATGTTGGACTCGTGCGCGACCGACCCGCTGCGAATGGTGGACCTCCGACCCGCGCTGTTGGTCGATCCGATAAAGCCACTTATACAGCTAACACCGGCGATGTTGAATTGGTGGGAACACCGCGGGTGCAAGAGGGACCAAACCTGCACGTGGCAACCAGTCCCGATACGGTCATGGTCGTCAGTCAGAATAGTCAGCTAACGACGCACGGGCCCAGTCGCACCGAAATCGTGCCAGCAGCCAGACCGATGCATAAAAGGGGACAAGCAAACCCTCCCAAGCTCCAGCAGCCCAGGCTTCACCCGCTCCGTCTCTGCCAAAACCATGATGAGCCAAGCCGCGCCTGTTTCTACTCCGAAAGCTCCGCCGCCGATCACAACAAGGCGGAGACCGTCCTGAGCACCGATCAACTGGGTCAAGATCTACGGAGGCCGAGCGGTTGTGGACGGAATCAACATGCACGTTGGCGCCAGCGAGATTGTGGGACTGCTCGGACCGAACGGAGCAGGTAAGACAACGAGTTTTTACATGATCGTTGGTCTGGTCAGGCCGAACAGCGGTCGCGTGATTTTTCGGACACCGATGTCACGGACTATCCGATGTACAGCGCGCGCGGCTTGGCATGGGTTATTTGCCTCAGGAAGAATCGATCTTTCGGAAAATGACAGTCGAACAAAACATCCTCGCCATTTTGGAAACGCTTCCGCTAAGCAAGGCCGAACGACGGAACCGTTGCGATCAACTGCTGCACCAGTTTGGCATTGAGCGGATCGCCAAAAATACTGCGCTCACCTTGAGTGGGGGAGAAACGGCGACTGACAATTGCGCGTTCGCTGGTGACACAGCCGAAGCTGTTGATGCTTGATGAGCCATTCAGCGGCGTCTGATCCCATCGCGGTATACGATGTGCAGCAAATCATCGTAAACCTGCGCAAGTCGGGGCTTGCGATCATGATCACTGATCACAACGTGCGCGAGACCCTTTCCATCGTGGACCGCGCGTATTTGATTTTCGATGGCCGCGTTGAGAGCGAAGGCACAAAGGATTTTCTTATTGACGATCCCATCAGCCGTCAGCGCCGGCCCGGCAGAGAGCGCTTTCAAGATGCGACGGCAGTCCAGCGTCCGTCACTCCGAGGTCCCTTTCTCGCCATTCCGAAGCTCTCTCTTCTGTCATTCCGACCGAGCGGAGGAATCTCTAGCCGTCCCTGCGGCCGCTGGGCGGAGTATATCCAGAGATGTCTACAAGAGCTCTCTGCTCGACATGACACGGATGCGGAGCGCTTCACGGTGTGAGCACAAAATTGCCTACGTCTCGAATGACGGGCGTCAACCGGGTATCGAACCGGGACGCAACCGCTGAACCTTTTCGTTTGATCGGAAATAGAAATGCCGTAGGGTCCAAGCCAAGGCAATGGAGTTTGCCTTCCCCGTTAAAGGCTGGGAAAACCGCGCGAGCTAATGACTCCTTCCAACGGAAGGAGTTTTTTTAATGCTCGATTATATCCTGGCAATGGCAGGCGGACGCACTGGGACCGGAGCGCGCATTCTCGGGTATCGGGTTTGTTGCTGAACGCGGCGGTGAGCTTTTTCCTCTGGGCACACTCGTCGTGAATGTTACCTGGTCTCCTTCGCTATCGGGTTCTTTGCCGCTTTCACGGACCCGGAGGGGTCGCTTTCTTATGCGTCGCCGCGGCTTCGCCAATTCTTCATGATCGGCGTGGTGCGGCGGTTACACGACGTTTTCGTCCTTCAGCTCTGCGAAACACTCGATCCTCGTTCGGGATGGAGACTGGTTCAAGGCCGGCCTGAATACACTGCTCTCATTTGTTTGCTGTCTTACCGCCGTATGGCTTGGGACGCATTCTTGCTCTCGCAATATTGCCGAAATAAAAACAAGTTATGCACCTTCCTGAAGACGCCGTCCTCCTGCGGATTTCTATTATGGCGAAAGTGATCGTTACCAGCATCAACCGCCTATGCGAGGCGATTGTGTTGAAAGCACGCGAACTGGAGCTGGCGGGCGCGACCGTACTGCGCGGACCAGATGGGGTTTGGAAAATCAAGTCACCTGCACACTGCGAAAATCCTTCGCTTGTCCATGGACCTTCCAATTGTGATCGAAATCGTGGACACCGACGCAAAAGGTCAATGCATTCTTACCTGTGCTCGATGAAATGATGGGGGCGGGCCTTGTCACGCCTCGAAAGGGCGAAAGTGATCCGCTATCAAGATCAGGGAAAAAGATAACCTACAGCTGTTTCGCCTGGATCTTCGCGCTCTTGAAGAAGCAGCGTCGAGTGTGCGGGATATGATGCATATTGGAAATTGCGCGCTATTCACGCTAGAAGTTAGTCCTCATGGCGGAACAACGCGGGACCCAGACGATCACGTCTCCAAGCGATCAGCGGAAAAGCGTCCCGGTTGTTACAGTCGAGAGCTTTTACAATTCGCACGCCGAGAAGTTGCAGATGAAGCTGGAAGGGCCGCGGGTTGGGTTCCATCGGAAAATTCGCGAGCCAACCATCAATCGTCCCGGGCTCGCGCTGTCGGGTTTCTACACTTACTTCGCCGAGAAGCGCGTGCAGGTGCTGGGTGCGGCCGAGCATTCCTATCTGAAAAGTTTGCCTTCAAAACTGCGCACCAGGCGATTTCGAAAATTATGCGAGCGCAAAATCCCCTGTCTGGTGATCTCGCGCGGGTTTCATCTTGCGCCGGAGTTGCTGTCTGTTACAGCCGAGGCAAAAATCGCGGTGTTTCGCACCCCGATGATTACCATGAAGTTCATTAATGCGGCGACGATCGCGCTGGAGATGGATTTTTCTCCCACAGTGACCGAATTCGGTAGCATGGTGGACATCCTTGGTGTGGGCGTCTTGATTCGGGGCGCGAGCGGAATTGGCAAAAGCGAATGCGTTCTGGGTCTGATTGAGCGCGGCTACAGTCTCGTGGCCGACGATGTGACCCGAATTACTTCACTCGAAGGCCGCGAGCTGATGGCAACAGCGCCCGAATTGACTCGCAATCACATGGAGGTGCGCGGTATTGGCATTATTGATGTGGCGAAGGTTTTCGGCATTGGCAGCATTCGAATCGAGAAGCGTCTCGATCTGGTGGTCACGCTCAAGGAGTGGCACGACGTGGAGGAGGTCGACCGAATCGGGTTGGATCGCGGAATTTTATGAAATCCTTGGCCTTCCGGTGCCGCATGTGACCATTCCAGTAAGGCCCGGCCGCGACATGGCGCGGCTGATTGAAGTCGCGGCGATGGATGAGAAATTGAAGGGCTTGGGTCAGAACAGTGCAGTCGATTTCAACGCCAGATTGCTCAGTTTGATGGAGCGGAAGGGAGCTGGTGTAATGGGCTTGCTGTATAGAAAAGCGGGTCGCGCAGAGCGTGCTCGGAAGATTGAAAAGGATCTCTCGATCCCGAATCGGCTGGGACTCCATGCACGACCCGCGGCAATGTTCGTGAGGATTGCGAGTCGTTACCGCTCGGAAATCTGGGTGTCGAAGGAAGGCGAAGAGGTAAATGGCAAGAGCATCATGGGGCTGATGATGCTCGCCGCTGGCCAGGGATCGAAGCTGCACATCCGTTGTGAGGGCCCTGACGCCGACAAGGCGATGGAAGAACATCGAGGCGTTGGTCAAGGCGGGTTTTAACGAGGACTGATTCGTCCCGCTTGTCTCATACGTCGCATGCGACTCGATGGGACCTATACGACCCATGGCAGGGCCACGCGGAACTCGCATTGTTTGACATCTGCTTTACTCTGGCAGGTGCATGAGCGACAGCGCGCATCAGGAAATCCGATTTGAAGGAGTAGGCGTCTCTCCGGGAATGGCCCGTGGCCAAGATTCATGTCGTGCGCGATGACCTGGATGACGTCGCGCGTTACCGCATCGCGCCCTCTCAAGTCCCAGACGAAATAGGGCGGTTTGAGACGGCGCTAATTCAAACGCGCATGCAGATTTTGGAAATGCAGCAGCGCATTGCAGAATCCATCGGCGCGAAAGACGCCGCCATTTTCGATGCGCATCTGCTCGTCGTCGAGGACCGCACGTTGATCGACGAAGTGCTGCGGAAACTGGAAACCGATCTTTGCAATGTGGAATGGGTCTTTCAGGAAGTCGCCACCCGGTACGCCGAGACACTGAACAAGATCGACGATCCCTATTTGCGAGCGCGCGCTGGACATTCAGGACGTGACAAAGCGAGTGATTCGCAACCTGCAGGGCAAGGCTCCCAAGACATTCCTCGCCCTGAGCGAAGCAGCACATTCTTGTTGCGCACAATCTAACTCCCTTCGGATACGGCCAGCATTAACCGGGCAACACGTGCTTGGGATCGCGACGGACCTGGGTAGCCGCACCGTCGCACGCCGCGAATTCTAGCGCGTTCGCTCAATATCCCAGCGGTAGTCGGATTGCACGATATCACTGACAAAGCTCGAGACAGGTCAACACGTGCTCGTTGATGGAAGCGATGGCCTGCTAATCGTTGATCCGGCGCCAGAAACAATCGCGCATTACGCAGAGATTGAATCAAGAAGAGCCAAAGTTACGGCACGACTGAAAGAACTGCGCGACCACAAGATCGACCACGCGCGATGGCCGTCACATTGTGCTCTCGGCAAATATCGAACTTCCGGAAGACGTTGATGCCGTCGCAGCCAATGGTGCGGAGGGCATCGGACTTTATCGCACGGAGTTTCTTTATTTGAATCGCACTACGCTGCCAACGGAGAGACGAACAATATCGAAACGTATCGAAAAGTAGCGGAGCGCGTCCGGCCCGATCCGCTGATTATCCGAACGTTTGATCTCGGCGGCGACAAACTCGCTCCAGGCACGGTAGATATCAGCCGATGAGTTGAACCCTTTCCTTGGCTGGCGCGCAATCCGTCTTTGCCTCGAGAACATAGACATCTTTAAAACGCAGTTGCGCGCTGTTCTTCCGTGCCAGCGCCGTTGGCAACATAAAAATCATGTTTCCGATGATCTCGGGCTTGGACGAATTGCGCCGCGCCAATGCCGTGCTCGGCGAGTGCAGGGAAGAGCTGCGCGCGGTCGGGCGTTCCTCATGGCGGAAAAGATCGATGTTGGCGCGATGATCGAGATCCCGAGCGCAGCCATCTGTCCGCCGACGTGCTCGCGCGCGAGGTCGATTTTTTCAGTATTGGAACAAACGATCTGATCCAGTATGCGCTTGCAGTCGATCGAGTGAACGAAAAGCTCGCGCACCTTTACGAGCCGACCCATCCGGCGGTACTGCGTTTGCTCAAAATGATCGCCGATGCGGCGCATGCCAACAACATCTGGGTAGGGGTTTGCGGAGAAATGGCCGGAGATGTGGCGCTCGTCCCGCTGTTGCTCGGTCTCGGCATGGACGAGTTGAGCGCGGGCGCGACGCTGGTTCCGCGAGTTAAACGCGCGGTGCAAAGTCTGACGATTCCCGAGTGCCGCGAGCTGGTCGCGGAAACGCTGAAGCTCAATACTGCGTCAGAGATTCTGCGCGCGCTGCCTGGAATTAGCGGATAAACGCTACGGTGATTTGCTGGGCTGATCCGTAATTCGTAACTGGTGATGCGTGATCGGTTCACGAAATTTCCGACTTTCAAATTACGAATTACGCAATCTCGACATGACTCTATTCGTTCTCGTATTCTTCCGTCTTCCGGATCCGGTTTTAGCCCTTCTTCTTCCATCTTGCGCAAGACGTCGCTCATATCGTCCACTTCATCCCAGACATCCTGACTCACGTAAATGGGCGCCTTCTGTTGAGTGGCCATTGCGATGCAATCACTCGGTCGCCCGTCGAGCTCGATGATCTTTTTCTGATGCAATTCGTTTTGGACCCGAATAATCACTCGCGCGTAGTAGGTGGCATTTTTCAGATCATTAATGATGACGCGTTCCACCTTTGCGCCCAGCGCAGTCAGCAAATGCGCCGATCAGATCGTGGGTTAGAGGACGCTCCTTGGTGATCTGGCGCATGAACATCGTGATCGCGCTGCCCACCGTTTGATCGACATAAATGATGAACACCTTGTCGTTGTTGCCGAGAAACACCGCACACCCGCCGCTTGTCGGCAAAACCGCCCGCACCTGCACCTCGATCACCGTTTTGTTCACCAGCGAACGTTATCCGCAGGGAAGCGAAAAACAAGCGGTGTGCGCCGCATACGTCGCCGTTCTCCCCGGGAAACGTGCGACGTCCGAGTCGAATGAAAATTCTGATTGTGCAGGCTTGCATGTTGAACACCCTGACTGAATGTGCGTTTCGCGGCATTTATTCGCCGCGCGATCTGATCAAATGAAAAACGAGTGGGACGTTGACGCAGCAATCGCCACCTACAATGTGCGATGGCTGGGGCGGCGGTTATTTCACCGTCAACCCAACCGGGAACGTGGTGGCCCGACCTCTGCAGGAAAACGGCGGCACGATCGACATCCTGGAAGTCGTAAATGAAGCGCGCAACCGCGGCTTAAGTTTTCCGCTGGTCATCCGATTTCAAGATTTGCTCCGGCACCGTGTCGAATCGGTAAACCGCGCATTTCAAGAGGCGATAACAGAGTTCGGTTACAAGAATGAGTATCGCGGTGTTTTTCCGATCAAGGTTAATCAGTTGCGCGAAGTCATTGAAGAAATTGTCGATGCCGGTCAGCAATTTCATTTTGGTCTCGAAGCCGGAAGTAAGCCGGAACTGGTCGCCGCGCTGGCGATGCACCAGGATCCCGAAAGTCTCATTATTTGCAATGGCTACAAAGACGCGGCGTTCATCCGCATCGCGCTGCTCGGTTGCAAGCTCAGTAAGAAGGTGGTCATCGTTGCCGAGAAACTCGAAGAGCTCGAGCAAACAATCCGCGCAGCAAAGGAAGTCGGCGTGGAACCGCACATCGGAATTCGCGTGCGTCTTGTACAGCAAAGGCGCGGGAAAATGGGCGCCGAGTGGCGGCGAGAACGCGAAGTTCGGTCTCGATACAACAAGTCTCGTTGCCGCGAGCGAAATGCTGAAGGCGGCCGGCCTCGCACATTGTCTTAAACTCATTCATTTTCACGTTGGTTCGCAGGTGCCGGAAATTTCAACCATCAAGCGCGCCGTGCGCGAAGCAGCGCGCTATTACGCGAAGATTGCGAAGCTTGGGCACGAGCTTGGATATCTGGACGTCGGCGGCGGTCTTGGCGTCGATTACGACGGGTCGCGCAGCGATTTCGATAGCTCGGCAAATTATTCGCTCCAGGAATATGCCAACGACGTTGTGTGGAACATCATGGACGTTTGCGATTCCGAAGGCGTCCCGCATCCGGCGATCGTGAGTGAAGGCGGCCGCGCGATCGTCGCGCATCATTCCGTGCTGGTGATGGAAGCGTTCAGCTCCATCGAGAAAACGGCGCCGAAGCTGCGAGTTACCGCGAGCGAGAAGGACCACAAACTGGTCGGCGACATTCTCGATGTGAAGCAGCGGCTTAAGCGTGGCAATCGTCTCGAGAGCCTGCACGACATCCAGCAAATCAAGGAGGAAGCGCAGCAGAACTTCGAGCTCGGTCTGCTTGATCTCGAATCAAAAGCAAAGATCGACACGATTTACTGGCAGCTCGCGCAGCAGATCGTGAATATGCATCGCGGCTTGCGTTTTATTCCCGAGGAAGTCAAGCAGCTCGAAACGACGTTGGGCGACCAATACATCTGCAATTTCTCCGTTTTCCAATCGCTGCTCGATCACTGGGCGCTCGGTCAATTGTTTCCGATCATGCCCATCCATCGACTCGACACACCGCCTGATCGCCACGGAATGATCGTGGACATCACCTGCGATTCCGACGGCAAGGTCTCAAAGTTCACCGACTTACAGGACGTGCGCGACACTATCCCGCTGCATCGCATTGTGCCCGGCGAAATGTATTACCTCGGCGTATTCATGGTCGGCGCGTATCAGGACATCATGGGCGACCTGCACAATTTGTTTGGGCGCGTGACCGAAGTGCACGTTTTCCTCGATCCTGATGAGGAGTCCGGCTGGTACATCGAAGAAGTGATCGGTGGCAGCACGATCGGCGAAGTTCTTGCCATGGTGCAGTGGGACAAAGTCGAGCTGATGCGGCTGCTCAAGACACAGGTTGACGACGCCATCAAAACCGATCGCCTTAAGCCGAACGATGCCATGAGACTTCTGGACGACTACGAGCGTCTCTTGCAGGAATACACCTATCTCGTCGCTCAACGGCGTCAAACCGCCGCCGCAACCGGGCAATTGGCTGCCGCTAGGTTAATGACTGTGCCCGGCGCGCTCCTGCGGTTGCTCGCGATCGTCGTTTTTGCCGCAGCCTTGCCGTGCCGTGGAGAAGAAGCAATCAGCGGCCGATGGGAAGGCACAACGCACATTCCCGACGACGATCTAAACGTGATCGTCGATCTTGCCCAGGAGAACGGCACGTGGGTCGGATCAATAATCATTCCCGGACTCGATGTGAAAGGAGTGCCGCTCACGGATATCACGGTGAAAGCGTCGGCCGTTAGTTTCTCGGTAAAAGGCACGCTCGGCATTCAATTGAAATTGCAGCTTGATGGAAACGGTAAGTTGACCGGTAACTTTGAGCAGGCTGGAAACCGCGCGCTGACGACGCTGCAGAAGACTGGCCCGCCACAGGTGGAGCATCCGCCGCGGAACACACCCGTTGCGAAGGAACTCGAAGGCGAATGGAAAGGCGATTACCAGATGTTCGGTTACACACGGCATGTATCAATCAAGTTTACGAATCGCGGAGCAGACGGCGCGGCGGCGGAATTTGTGATTGTTGGGCGAAGAACTAACAATCTACCTGTCGACCTTGTGACGCAGGAAGGCGACCTGCTCTCGGTTGATTCGCACGAGATCGGAATCAGCTTCTGAAGGCCGGTTGCGCGACGGAAAGCTCAGCGGGGCGATTCGGCAGGGCGCGATCGAAACGCCGTTGGTGTTGGAGCGCGCGAAATAGCGATGAACGGTTCGCAGATCGGCGTGTTGTTCGCGAGCCTTTGCGCCGATGGCAGCGGCCAATGCGCAATCGATGTTTCGCGGCGACGCGACGCACTCAGGCCGATATGCCGGGCCGGCGCCACGGCAATTTCATCGGGTGAAATGGAAATTTCGACTGGCGATCGGGTGATGTCGTCACCGGTCTTCAAAGACAACGTGATCTACTTCGGAGGCGATGATGGGAATGTGTATGCGGTGGATGCCGAGACCGGCCGCCAGATTTGGAAACGTGCGACGAACGGGCCGGTCCCCGCGACACCGGCGATCGTGGACGGCACGCTTTACATCGGCAGTTACGACGGAAAGTTTTACGCGCTCGATGCGCGGACAGGCGCATTAAAGTGGAAGGTTACGACTGAGGGCGAGCGCCGGTTTGAGGCGAAAGGCCTGCATGGATTGCAACCGAAGAACCAGACGATCGCGGACCCATTTGATGTCTTTCTCCGAGTCCCGTGGTTGCGAATGGCAGCGTCTACTTCGGAAGCGGCGACGGAAATCTTTATGCGCTGGATTCAGCGACCGGCGATCTGCGTTGGAAATTCAAAACCGGCGACGTCGTTCACGCGTCGCCGGCGGTCGCGGATGGCGTCTTATTTTTCGGAAGCTGGGACAGCTATTTTTACGCGGTGGACGCGACGACCGGTAAGGAGAAATGGCGTTTTCACGCAGGTGAAGACCCCTCATTCACAATCAGGTGGGGTTCCAATCTTCGCCGGCGGTCGTAAACGGTGTGGTTTACACCGGCTGCCGGGACGCGAACTTGTATGCGCTCGATGCGGCGACCGGCAAAGAGAAGTGGCGTTTCAACACCGAATTGAGCTGGGTGATTACGTCGCCGGCGGTTGCAGATGGCACAGGTATTCTTCGCGACATCGGACTCGAGTTTATATCACGTCGTCGATGCAAACAGTGGGAAGCCCGTGGTCCGCCAGCAGGGGAAAGCCTACATGTTTTCCTCGCCAGCCATTGCTGGCGATGTTGCCTTCATTGGCGTGCTTAAACGGCACCCTGGAAGCGCGCGATGTCAAAACGGGCGAGCTGCTGTGGGATTATCAAGTCGAGACGTCGAAGCAAAACAAAGGATGGGTGCTCACCGCCGACCGCAAGTTCAATGTGCCCTTTCTCTATCACTCCAACTGGCGTGAAGCGCCGATTGTAGCCAACGATCAGCAAATCCGCATCGGCGGAATTTTCTCGTCGCCACTCGTCGTCGAATGGCGTGGTTTACTTCGGCAGCGCCGACGGATTCCTCTACGCGTTGGAATAAACAGCGCCGTTTCGCTTGTCGAATGGCGATCATCCGGCAATTTGCTGACGTGAGATCCATAACTCCGATCAAGGACGCGCTACAAAGCGCAACACCCATTGATTCCGTTCGAGTGCAAGGCTGGGTGCGGACGCGCCGTGATTCGAAAGATTTTTCATTCATCGAGCTGAATGATGGCTCCAGCCTGCGCAATCTTCAGATTATCGCGAGGGACACGTTGCCAAATTACTCGGCTGTGCAACGGCTCTCAACTGGAGCGTCTGTTAGCGTAAGTGGGGCTCTGGTCCCGTCCCAGGGTAAAGGACAAAAATGGGAACTGGTTGCGGACAACGTCGAGATCGTAGGACCTGCGGACGACTCCTACCCGCTGCAAAAGAAGGGACATACGCCTGAGTTTCTTCGCGAGATTGCCCATCTTCGCCCTCGCTCAAATCTTTTCAGCAGTGTCTTTCGCGTGCGGAGCCAGGCTTGCCTTTGCCGTTCACCAGTTTTTTCAGGACGCGGGGTTTCGTTTATGTGCATACGCCAATCATTACCGGCAGCGACTGCGAGGGAGCCGGAGAATTGTTTCGCGTCACAACACTGGACGCCGAGAACGTGCCGCGAACCGCAAAGGGCGAAATCGATTATGCGAAAGACTTTTTCGCCCGGCCGACCTATTTGACTGTGAGCGGCCAGCTGGAAGCGGAGGCATTCGCGCTGGCGTTGTCCAAGGTCTACACCTTTGGACCCACTTTTCGCGCTGAGAACTCCAACACGTCGCGGCATGCAAGCGAGTTTTGGATGATCGAGCCGGAAATGGCGTTTTGTGATCTGAAAGGCAACATGGATCTGGCCGAGGAGTTTGTTAAATATTTGATCGCGGACGCGCGCGCACATTGCCCGGATGAGATGGAACTTTTCGGCAAGTTCGTGGACAAGGAATTGCTTGCGCGACTTGATTTCGTCGTCGACCGCCCATTTCAACGGATCACTTATGCTGAAGCTGTCGAACTGCTAAAAAAGAGCGGAGAGAAATTCGAGTTCCCGATTGACTACGGATTGAATCTGCAATCGGAACATGAGCGCTGGCTAACCGAGAAGCACTTTCAGTGTCCGGTCACGGTCTTCAATTATCCAAAGGAAATCAAACCGTTTTACATGCGTGTGAACGATGACGGAAAGACGGTGACTGCAATGGATTTGCTCGTGCCGGGAATCGGCGAAATCGTCGGGGGCAGCCAGCGTGAAGAGCGGCTCGACGTACTGGAGGAGAATATGCGCCGTCACAACATGGATCCTGCTGATTACAAATGGTATCTCGATCTGCGGCGTTACGGCACCGTTCCACACTCCGGTTTCGGCCTCGGCTTCGAGCGAATGCTGATGTTCGTTACCGGTGTGCCGAACATCCGCGACGTGATCCCGTTCGCGCGCACGCCTGGCAGCGCAGAATTCTGATTTGCGACCTACGTTTTGATCGACGCAGCTGGGTGCAGAACGATCAGCGCCGACGGTTTGACCGTGATCTTGATTTCGTCCGACGACTTCTTGTTCTTCTTCTTGTTCCGCCAAAGTTCGTCGTCTAAATGAATCGTCGATCCCTTCCAAACGATCCGTAAGTCGCGGAATCTCCTCGTCGGCAACGGTGACTTGCTCTTCTTCCCGGCCACGCGCGTCGAAATGTTCCATTAAGAGCGCGCGGTCGGCTGCGCGCGCGCAAACAAAATCAAATCGCCCATCTCTGGTCTCGGCGCGGGGCGCCAGATGGAGTGCGGGACCAACCGAGCGAATATTCATTGCCTCCCAAAGAATATAGCGGCCGGAAATATCTTTTCCGTCGATCTCGATCTTCCATTGACGGGCCGGATAGTCGTGGAGCATCCGGCGTAACAGTGCTCCATGGCGCGCCATCTGTTGTTCTTTGGAAAGTTTTTCAGCTTTCCCGTTGCTTTTCTCTTCTTTCTTTGCGGCCCGGACGTAATCCGCAAGTAATCCGCCGCCGACGCCTTCAAAAAATATCGATCGCCCCACGGACCAGTAGCAAGTCCTACGTCAAAGACCTGCTTCTTTCCGCCTTCGAGTCTCGCGATGATTTCCTCGGGAGAAGCGACGAACCCGAGCGCTCGCGCGAGATTATTCGCTGTGCCCAGAGGAAGAACACCTCAAAGGAATGCCGCTATCGATAAGGCGGAAAGCAACCTTTCCAATCGTCCCGTCACCGCCGGCGGCAAGCACCAGGTCAGCAGGTTGCTTGAGCGCTTTTTGAAGCCGGGTTCTTTCGTGGATTGATAAGTGGCGTGATGCCCGGCTTCAGCTAGCGCCGCCATCAATTGCTCCTTACCGTGTCTGGCGTCGCCAGCTTTGGGATTGTGTATTAACGTGATTCGCATCCAGTCTCGTAATCGGTAAATACGGGATTATTCGGCCAAAAACAATCTGGCAAACGTTTAATGATAAAGAAGATGCGAATCCTTATTTCGAACGATGATGGCATTTACAGCCCGGGCATTATTGCTCTCGCGAAAGTCGCGTCGCGTTTCGGCGAAGCTACGCATCGTCGCGCCCGACGTGGAACAATCTTCGATGGGTCACGCCATTACTTCCTCACGCCCGCTTCGGTACAAACGAATTCGCCTGGGCGACTTCGAGGCCTATCGCGTGAATGGGACTCCAGCTGATTGCGTTGCGCTCGGAACGCATCATTGGCAGCATGTCGATCTCGTTCTTTCGGGAATCAATCTCGGGTTGAACCTCGGCAATTCCTGCTGGCATTCCGGCACGCTGGCCGCCGCAAAACAAGCTGCGCTGCTCGGAGTGCGTGGCATCGCGTTCAGCACATCGGTAAGCGAAAACAAAGACCCAGATTTCGCGAAGCTCGAACCGCACGTCGCAAAGGTGATCGAGATGCTGCTGGAAGAAAAACAATGGATCTGGTAAACGTGAATTTACCAGAGAAACCAAAGGGCATTCGTTGGACGCGCCAGTCCGTGCGGCATTACGACGGCAAAGTTGCCCCCAGCAAAGATCCGATGGGTCGGCCAATTTTCTGGTTCACTATTATCCCGCTTCAGGGAGCCGAGGAAGGGACCGACCGATGGGCGGTTGAGCACAACTGGGTCTCAGTTACTCCATTGCGCCTCGATCTGACCGACGAAAAAGAGCTCGGCCGCGCATTGGCGCTTCATCACACACCACCAATCAGCACTGGACACGTCGGGCGCCTTACAAAGGGAACAAGACATCTGCGCAACGCGACGAACAAGCAAGCGCGGCACAGGAAGAGTTAACGGCAGGCTACTTCACCGGCAGGTCTACCGGAACGAGAGATCAGCGGTCCGTTTCCTTTATTCTCGTGAACTCGAGCTTGGAACCGCCGAGCTCTTGCAGTGTCATCCGGTCCCCGGAAATTTTCATTTGGTAAACTGCAGTTGCGAATCGCGTGTCTCGATTTTGATTCGATCTTCGTGGCCGAGTTTGCACTGCCGCGCACGTCTCCGACAAGGACAACGCCATTTGCCGAAAATTCCCACAAGATTGCATTTGATCCTCCCATCAGGCGCCACTTGCCTACGATGGTGGAGTTTCCGCAACCAGCCATCGCGAATACTAAAGCGATCGCGATTATTCGTAATTGCGGCTTGGATTGAGAAGCACTAACTGAGCATGGCCTGCCGATTATAATCAGCTGTGATCATCATGTCGAGCTGACCCGCCCTCGGTCCCAGCCACACGACTGCGTCACTGTGAGTTCCAGCAGGGCTGTGCCGCCTTTGATTATGACGCAGACCTGAGTCTGTTCTCTTACACGAACAGTTCCCGACCTATTTCTTCTTCGCATTCCTTTCGACTCGCGCTTGGATTCCTTCGCGCTTCATTTCCGTCTTTTGGAATCGCCGGGGCGATATTCTTCACTGTTCGGCGGCGGCGAAGGCTTTTCAAGGCCGACCATGTCTTCGCCTGGACGGAGTGTATCGAGCGCTTCGGCTTTCCTTGCGCAGTTGTTCCTCGGTGTAATTCGCGGCCTTGATCGATAATCCAATGCGGCGCTCAAGTTTGTCCACTTTAATGACGCGCGCTTCGACTTCCTGGCCGACTTTCAGGACATCTTTCACTTTCGCGACGTGATCCTCGCTCAATTGCGAGATGTGCACGAGGCCGTCAATATCGTCTTGCAGCTGCACAAACGCGCCGAAGCTGGCGAGCTTGGTTACTTTGCCGTTCACCAGATCGCCGATCTTATATTTCATCGATCGTCTTCCACGGATCTTCGGTGAGCTGTTTGATCCCGAGGCTGATCCGCTGGTTTACCTTGTCGATGTCGATCACTACCGCTTCGACTTCGTCGCCTTTCTTAAAACTTCGCTCGGATGATTGATCTTGCGGGTCCAGCTCAGATCGGACACGTGAATCATCCCATCGATGCCTTCTTCCAGTTCCACGAACGCGCCGTATGCAGTCATGTTGCGAATCTTACCTTTCACCCGGCTGCCGATGGTGAATTTCTTCTCGATCTCATCCCACGGATTCGCCTCGAGCTGGCGCAGACCCAATGAAATCTTCTGTTCTTCCTTGTTCACACCGAGCACGACAGCTTCCACTTCCTGCCCGACGCTGAGGATATCGGAGGGGCGCATGATCCGTTTCGTCCACGAAAGCTCGGAGACATGGATGAGGCCTTCCACGCCTTCCTCGATCTCCAACAAACGCGCCGTAAGGAACAAGGTTGGTGATCTTGCCTTTGACCCGCTGACCAGCCGGGAAGCGCTCCTCGATCTGGTCCCACGGATTCTTCTGGGTTTGCTTGAGGCCCAAGCGAGACGCGCTCTTTTCCTTGTTGATGTCGAGCACGACGACTTCCAACTGTTGCCCGACTTTCACCAACTCGCTGGGATGTCCGGAGCCGGCCCCAGGTCATGTCGGTCACATGCAGCAAGCCATCCATGCCATCGAGATCGATGAACGCGCCGAAGTCGGTGATGTTTTTCACGGTGCCGATGCACGCTGGTCGCCGACGTTCACGCCTTCCATGAATTTCTGTCGCTTCTCGCTGCGCTCCTGCTCGATCACTTCACGCCGGCTGAGCACGACGTTTCTGCGGTCGTCGTTGAGTCTTGACGATTTTGAAATCGTAGCGTTGCCAACGAACTGCTGCAAGTCTTTCGGCGGAACGACGTCGATCTGAGAGGCCGGCAGAAATGCCTCAACGCCGATGTTCACCATCAGACCGCCTTTCACGACCGACTTCACTTTGCCTTTGATCAGGCCGTCACCTTGAAACACACCGACGATCTTGTTCCAATTTTGACGGTAAGCCGCTTTTTCTTTCGACAGAACGACCATGCCTTCGTCGTTCTCCAGGCGCTCCAGGAGCACGTCCACTTCGTCGCCCACCTCCAGCGACTCGACATCATCAAATTCTGCTAACGGAATCACGCCCTCGGATTTGTATCCCACATCGACCAATACTTCCCGCGGGCGAACTTCCAAAATGCGTCCTTTGACGATGCTTCCCTCTCGGAAGTCCGGCATCGGCTTCGACATTACATCCTGCATGTGAATCATAAAATTAAGTGGGCCTCCTTCAGGCAAAACGGCGCTCCAGTGGAGCGCCAATCTTTCCGCCGCAGCTACAGCAGCGGAATGGGACGCCACAGTAGGCGTTTTCCGCGCGCAGGTCAACTCGCAGCATAGCCGTCTCGGCTGCCTGAATCAAAGAACCACTGCAGGCGAGACCCTCAGTGGCCTCCACGGGCCCACCACCAGAACGAGTCCGTCCGACTGGCGGACAAGATACCTGTGCTCCTTGAGTGCGCTTCGTTTCTCTCGTAGTTCTACAGAGCGCATGTCGATCTTCCGATTGTCGATTTTAGGTGCGCTGCTCGCAGCTGCATCGCTGCGCGCCGAGCCATCTCCCGCCGAGCAGCAGGTCCTTAACGCGATCAAATCACCTGATCTTAGCGTCGGCTCATCTTTGGGCACCGTGGTGCTCCAATTGCCAGGCGGAATTGAGAAGCGGCGGCTGGCTCAAGACCGTTAAAGACAATCCGCAGGTGAAATTTTATTTCGTCTCTGTTTGGAATAATGGCGAGGACGGCCGTGCGATGTTGCAGAAATTCCAAATCGCAGACCAACCGAACGTCACGATTGTGGCCGACCCAGGACCGCGCAAGGGGGACAACAAGATCAAGCAATTCGCCGGATGCCGCTTATCGTGGATTCCCACGACTTGGATTTACAAAGGCGGCGATCTCCGCTACGCATTGAACTACGGCGAAGTCCATTTTGATGTGCTCCAACAATTCCTCGAAGACAGCAAATCGGAATGGTCGCATAAAGGCGAGCCACCGATAGCCTTCCATTAAAAATTCGCAATGCTCGAAACTCCAACCGTTCCCGCAGACCAGTTCCAAGCGGTCCGCCTCAAATCCTGTCGCTAATCGGCGATACGCCACTGGTGGAGATCACACAGCTCGACACCGGTCCGTGTCAGCTTTTTCTCAAGCTTGAGAATCAGAATCCAGGGGGATCAATCAAGGACCGGATCGCGCTCTCGATGATCGAAGCAGCGGAGCGACGAGGGAAATTGCGGCCCGGCGGAACGGTCGATCGAAGCGACAGCAGGCAACACCGGTCTGGGTCTTGCGCTGGTTGCCGGCGCGAAAGGCTACCGCGTGCCTGCTCGTAATTCCCGACAAAATGTCGCAGGAAAAATCTCGCACGTGCAAAGCGCTCGGCGCTGAAGTGCGGATCGCTCGTTCAGACGTGACGCGCGGCCATCCCGAATATTACCAGGACGTGGCAGCGCGACTCGCCGAAGAAATCCCGGGCGCATTCTACGTGAACCAATTTGGTAATCCCGGCAAATCCTCTGGCGCACGAGCGCACTACCGGACCGGAAATTTGGGAACAAATGCGGCACGATGTCGACGCAATCGTGGTGCGGCGTGGGTTCCGGCGGGACGCTGACTGGTCTCGGGCCGATTTTTCAATCGCGTCAAGCCGCGACGCGGAATCGAGATGGTTTTGGCCGACCCGAAGGGCTCCGTGCTTTACGAATACGTCAAGTCAGGCAAGCTCAACGAAGCAGGCAGCTGGGCCGTCGAAGGGATCGGCGAAGATTTTATTCCTGAAATCGCCGACATGTCACTGCGTGACGGAAGCATTCGAGATCGACGACCGAGGAAAGTTTCGCAACAGTGCGTGAGCTGTTGCGTAAAGAAGGGATCTTCGGCGGGTCTTCCACGGGCACGCTCGTCGCCGGGGCGCTGCGTTACTGCCGTCAACAGACGAAGCCGAAGCGCGTCGTCACCTTCGTGGTCGATACCGGGAACAAATATCTTCTCAAGATGTACGACGATTTCTGGATGGCGGAACAGGGCTTTATTCATCCGTCCGCCGCATGGGGACTTGAGCGATCTGATCTCGCATCGTTACGAGGCCGGCGAAGTAATTTCCGTCGGACCGAGCGACACATTGCTGACCGCGTTCAAACGGATGCGCGACGCGGATGTCTCACAGGTTCCGGTGGTCGATCAACATGGACGTGCGATTGGGATTCTCGATGAATCCGATCTGCTTGTGAAAGTGCATCGCGATCCGTCGCACTTTAATGATCCGGTGAAGAATGCGATGACGTCGATAGCTGGAAACGCTGTCGCCGAACGGCGACGATCAAGGATCTTGCTGGATGTATTCGATCGCGGCCGTGTCGCCATCGTAATGGAAGACGACAAATTCCTCGGGCTGGTCACGCGTTCCGATCTGCTCTCGTATTTACGGCTGCACATGCCGAAGCAGTGACCCGTTGCGTGAGCGAAATGTGGACTCTGATTTTTTCTCAGCGCTAACCGCACTGATTCGCGGTTAGATTGCATCGACATGAAAAAGCAGCACGAATTCGCCACGCGCGCGATTCACGCGGGACAGGAGCCCGACCCTTCCACTGGCGCGGTAATGACGCCGATTTATGCAACATCGACTTACGTGCAGGAAAGCCCGGGCAAGCACAAAGGCTACGATTACGCGCGCTCGATTAATCCCGACCCGGCTCGCTTACGAAAAATGCATCGCCGATTTGGAAAGCGGCACGCGCGGATTCGCGTTCGCCTCCGGCCTGGCCGCAATGGCGACTGTGCTCGAGTTCGCTCGAGAGCGGGTCGCATATCGTTGTGAGCGACGATCTTTACGGCGGCACGTTCCGGTTGTTCGACAGGGTGCGCCGCCGCTCGGCGAGATCTTGATTTTACCTATGTCGATCTGACCGATGCGAACGATCTCGAGCGCGCGATCAAGCCAAACACGCGCATGGTATGGATCGAAACGCCGAGCAATCCGCTGCTGAAGCTGATCGATCTCGAAGCGATCGCGAAAATCGCGCGCGAGCACAAACATCATCTCGGTTTGCGATAACACATTTGCAACGCCGTGGATTCAGCGCCCGATCGAGAACGGATTCGACATCGTCGTGCATTCCGCGACGAAGTATTTGAACGGTCATTCCGATCTGGTGGGCGGAGTGGTCGTGGTCGGCGATAACAAGGAGCTCGCCGATCAAATCGCGTTCCTGCAAAACTCGGTCGGCGCAATTGCCGGCGCGTTCGACAGTTTTCTTGTGCTGCGGAGTTTGAAAACGCTGGCACTCCGGATGGAGCGACATTGCGCGAATGCGCTCGAGATCGCGCGCTGGCTCGAAGAACAGCGAGAGGTGAAATTCGTCCGTTACCCCGGACTAAAATCCCATCCGCACCACGATCTGGCACGGCAACAAATGCGCGGCTTCGGCGGAATCGTAACGATCGTCTTGAAAGGCGATCTCGCGGGCACCAGGCGTTTTCTGGAGAACACGCACCTGTTTGCGCTGGCGGAAAGTTTGGGTGGTGTCGAAAGCCTGATCAATCACCCGGCGCTCATGACGCATGCTTCGGTACCGAAGGAGCAGCGCGAAAAACTCGGCGTTACCGATTCGCTCGTCAGGCTTTCGGTGGGCGTGGAAGATGTCCGCGATTTAATCGACGATTTGAAGGGCGCGCTCGAAGCGATTTGACCACGCGGTCGCGGACGCGTGGTTTTCACCCACGTCATTATTCCACGTTAATGCGGAGCGGATGATCTCGAAACAGGGAGCGGTCCTGTCAGTCATGCGCGTAGCTTTCCGGCTCCGAGAAAGTGGAGCGAAACATAAGGTTGATCGCCCACGACCCAACTGTCATGCCCGGGACCGATGTAAAAGATGTCTCCAGGCTTCATGACGTAGGACCTTCCATCTTCCATGGCACACGCAGCTTGCCCGGTATCACCATGCCAACGTGCTCGACCTGACAAAGGGAAGTCCCGGCAACTGGCGCGACGTGCTGCGACCATTTCCAGCCAGGTTCATATGTCGCCCGGCCGATCGTCATTCCGCCGATCTTGATGAGTTCGAACCGTCCTTTCTCAAAAGTGCGAACCTCATCCGGGTTCTCAAATCGTTTAATTAAGAAGTCAATGTAATCAGGAAGCATGATGCTAGTTGGTTTGGTGCTGTTAAAAGTTACGCCGCGCCGACACGTTAACATTTTTCTCAAAATCTTGATCATTCGAATCCGGCAATGGGATGAGGCACATATCGCGCCTCGAGCGCTGCGATTTCCGCGTCGGATAGTTTCCACGTCCACAGCCGCCACCGCTTCTTCGAGATGGTGAGGTTTGGTTGCGCCAACAATTGGGGCGGTTACCGCCGGCTTGTGAAGCAGCCACGCGAGCGCGATCTCCGCGCGGGAGATGCCTCGCGCCTTGGCGATTTCTCCGACGCGATCGACGACTTGGTTTGTCCAGTTCCTCAGTCCCCGAATAAAGTTTCTTGCCGTACTCATCGGTTTGACCGCGCACAGTGCTTGGCTGCGTCTCCCATGCGCGAGCAAGACGGCCGCGCGCCAGCGGGCTCCACGGTAGCACGCCGATTCCTTCCGCAAGGCAAAGAGGCAACATCTCCCGTTCCTCCTCGCGGTTCAGCAGGTTGTA
>ERZ1370068.10365-contig-9071_pt1 | contig 25354 bp, 42 predicted proteins | sample MGYA00561227_ERZ1370068 | MGnify/ENA primary metagenome ERZ1370068 (study PRJEB38410, sample SAMEA6850437) | metagenome | study: Metagenomic assessment of the ecological functions of the soil: analysis of the soil microbiota associated with the...
TTGCCGCCATTACGTATTGCTTATCCGCTCAGCATCTGCATGCGGCCGAGTTCCAGGAGAAATTCAGGAGGAACTGCGTACTCCGGGTCGGTCGCCCGACCGCGCTCTACGAACGCGCACCAGCTGGGACGGCGCTGGGGCGCGCAGGTGTGGCTGAAGCGCGAGGGATCTCGCGCATACGGGCGCGCATAAGATCAACAACGCGATCGGGCAGGCATTGCTGGCAGCAACGCCTGGGCGCAAAGCGCATCGTCGCGGAGACCGGCGCTGGCCAGCATGGCGTGGCGAGCGCCGCAGCCTGCGCACGGCTCGGGGTTGCCCTGCACGGTTTATATGGGCGCGATCGATATGGAACGCCAGGCACCCAATGTCGGCCGCATGAAACTGCTGGGCGCGACGGTGGTACCGGTGACCAGCGGCGATCGGACCTCGCGCGCGGCGATCGACGAGGCGCTGCGCGACTGGGTGTCCGATCCACTTCACACGTACTACCTGCTCGGCTCGCCGTGGGCCCGCACCCTATCCGTTGCTGGTCCGGGAGCTGCAGTCGGTGATAGGCCGCGAAGCGCGCGCGCAGATGCTGGAGCAGGTTGGCGCCTTGCCCGATGCGGTCATCGCCTGCGTGGGTGGAGGTTCGAACTCCATCGGCATGTTTCATCCGTTTCTCGCCGATTCGAGCATCGAGCTCGTAGGCGTGGAGGCGGGCGGACGCGGCGCGGGACTGGGGGAGAATTCGGCGACTCTCTCCTTCGGTCGGCCTGGCGTGTTGCATGGCAGTTTCTCGTTTCTCCTGCAGGATGAGCACGGGCAGGTGCAGGAAACGCATTCAGTGTCAGCGGGCCTCGACTACCCGGGTATCGGCCCGGAGCACAGCCTCCTCAAGGAACTCGGCCGTGTTAGCTACGTGCACGCATCGGACGAGGATGGCTCCTTGAGGCGCTGGCAGAATGTTGTGCCAGCGAGGGAATCCTCGCCGCGCTCGAGAGCGCACGCACTGGTCGGCGCACGGCGCTGGGCGCGGGCGAATCCCGGCAAGCGCGTCTTGATCTGCCTGTCCGGGCGCGGGGATAAGGACATGCCGACACTGCAGCGCACCCTCCTCGAAGGAAATCTCTGCGTTGAGCGTTGTGGGAGAGTCGATCGCCGAGGCAATACGCCAAGCGTGCGCGCTGCGAGGTGTTGCCTTGGTGGGCTATCTCACAGCCGGATTCCCCACGCGTGATCGTTTTCGCGAGCATCTTCTCGCCATTGCGTCGGCTGCGGACGTCGTGGAGATCGGCGTGCCGTTTACGGACCCGATGGCCGACGGCATGACCATCCAGCGTGCGAGCCACGTCGCGTTGCAGGCGGGTGTGACACTGCCGTGGATCCTCGAGCAGTTGTCGAGCCTCAAGCCGCGCCCGGCGGCGCCGTTGCTGTTGATGAGCTATCTGAATCCATTGCTTCGCGTTTGGTCTGCAGCGTCTCGCTGCGGCCGCAGTCCGCTCCGGCGTAGCAGGGTTCATCGTTCCAGACCTTCCGCACGAGGAGAGCGAGGATCTCAGGCGCGCTTTGACCGGGGAGCGGGTCGCATTGGTGCAGATGGTCACGCCGGTCACGCCGCCGGAGCGCCTCCAGGATCCTGTGTGCCGCAAGTCAGGGGTTCGTCCATGCGGTCACTGTGACCGGCACCACCGGAAAATCGGTCGCGGTGCCGCAGGACGTCCTCGATTACCTCGATGGCGTGCGCGCCAGCTCAGGGCTTCCGGTCTGTGCCGGATTCGGCATTCGCGGCGCCGAACAGGTCCGGCGGCTACAAGGACACGTCGACGGGGTGGTGGTCGGTTCCGCGTTGGTGGAGGCGCTTGAACAAGGGAGCGATCCCCGCACTTTGTTGACTTCGATGCGTCCCTGAAGGGAGCTGCCGAGCGGAGCAGCAGGAGCGATTTGCCGTACTGATGCGCCTATTTCTATAGAATGCATTTCGTGATAATCTTTCTATTGAAATAAATGGCCACAGTCGTCACAGAACCCAAAAAGTGAACCCAGGCGCGTATTGACGGGCGCCGTGCTGCGCGCGGCAGAGCTGTTGGAGTTGAACCAGGCACGGGTCGCCGAGATCCTGGGCTCAGCCCCGCGACGGTGTCGCGCATGTCGAGCGGGCACATACGCGCATCTGATGCCAGTAAGAAGGAGTGGGAGCTGGCGGCACTCTTCGTGCGGCTGTTTCGCTCGCTCTGATTCGATCGTTGGCTCTCAACGATGCAGCGGCTCGCGCGTGGCTCAACGGCAATAATCGCGCGCTCGGTGAAAAACCGGTTGAATTGATCCGCTGCAGTGCCGAGGGGCGGAGTGGTCCGTAGCCGTCCACATACCTGACGCCCTCACGCGGTCGGGTCTGAGCTGTTTCGTCTGCGGCGCCGACTTTGGCGCGCTGTTGAGACGCAGCATATCGCTTCGACGCTGCGCCTGGTCGCCACGGCGCAAGCAGCAAGACACTCTCGAGCTCATCCTGAAGCCAGCAAGCCACCCGTAGCCCGCGGAAGCGGCACGTCTGCACTACCTGCTGCCTGGCAACGCCGTTTCGCCACCCTCGCCGTTCGGATCGCGTTTTCGAGCGCCCACTGAGTCCGGGAGTCTGGTACGGCACGGAAGTTCTGCGCACCGCCTGTGCTGAACTCGGCTACTGGCGCTGGCGACTTTCTGATGGACTCCGAGGGCCTGGAGGCACCTCGGTCCGGCGCCAGCAGAGCGCGTATTCCAGGCAAGCATCGACGCGCACGCGCCGTTCGATCTCACGCGCGCGTCGTCCAGCCGCGATCAGGCGCGCTGGAGTCATCGCTCGGATTACGGCCCGACGCGCAGCAATTCGCGGACCTGGCGCGGTTTGGCAGGCGGGCTGGCGCAAATCCGTTACATGTCGGTTCGCGATCCAGAGCATGCGGGCTGCGGTCGCGGTGCTGCGCGCCGATGCGTTCAAGCCGCTGCGTCCCATTCAACAGGTCACTCTGGTTCCTCACGCTCAAGCCCGAGCGTGTTATCTGGCGGCGTGAAGGCGAGACATTCGAATTCGATGCAGGCGCGTGGCAATAGATCTGGAAGTTGACTCCGCCGCCTGCGGCGCTAGTGGTTCGCCGCAAGCAGCGGTCCATCACACTCCCACCGCAATGAAACTGGTTTATAGCGCTGAATCCGTGGGTGCAGGTCGCACATGCGCAATCTGCTCGAGAACGTCTGGCATCCGTTGCGAGCTGCGCAACTATCACCTCGGCAGCGCCATCGGCGAGATCCCGGTCGTCGAAGGCTGAGCCCCAGTTGTCAGGGCCGTCGACGAGGCCGAGCACACCCCACGCCGAACGCGTCGTGGCGGCAGAACTCGCCGGAATTCATCAGTCGGGCACGGCCTGGCAATGCCCGGCGTGCCGCGAGCGGCTCGAACCGCAATTCACCAGCTGCTGGCGCTTGCGGCTGCGAGCGCGGCCCCGGCGCGACCTGAGCGGAAAGTGGAATATCAATCACCATCGGCGCGCGCTTCTGCGGGCCGCCTGACTCGGTAACGGAGGCTATGACGTGCTGGCATGATTGCCGGGGCAATCGCAGGTGCGCGCTGCGCGTGAGGCTGCGAAAGCCCCGCACCACTCAACGCACCGCCTGATCGTCCATCGTGGGTGAGGACGGCCGGCTGGCCGTAAAGCGCGGACGGCGAACTGATTGCGGAGGCCGAGCGCACACATGCTGCAGCTGGAGGTGCCAGCTGCCCTTCCTATGCGTCGCGTGGCGCTCAACGCATCGCGCTCCTATCCAGGCTTCAGGCAGCACGCGTTTCCTGACCTGCTTCGTGTGCGGTCCACAGCGCGCGCGTGGCGATGGGTTACGCATCTTTCCTGGTGCCTGGGGTGACAGTGGCATCGTCGCGGCGCCACTGGATTCCGGACGAGTCGCCGTGCGCCGCCGACGGCAAGGTGTGCACTGAGTTCATGTGGCCGCGCTCGACTCGCCCCGGTACTTGCGACGCGCGACGACTATCGCGTGATGCTGCTCCGGCGAGATCGCGGGCCAAGGTCAGATCGACGTGCTGCACGCATCTGAGTCGTGCGTCGGTGCTCGGCTGGCGCGTGGGCAAGCGAAGGGGCGCAAGCACCAGGTCGCAGACGGCGGTCTATGACGATGATGGCGAGCCCTGCGCCCGCGCGCGTCGCCACGTGGATCGAGCTCCAGGCGGAGCAGATCCCGCTGACACGCCTTCAGCCCCAGTCCCGGACCCGCTCGGCTGTACGCGGGTGCGAGGACAGCCAGCCTCAACGAGCCGGCATCGGCTCCGCTGTACTTCTTATCCAGACCCACGCCCGAGTATCGCGCTGAAGTAGCGTGTGGAAATGCCATTGCGATCCATCCACCTATAGGCGTAGTCATCTCGCCTCGGCCTCGAATTGCCGTGAATGCTTGGCCTGCACGAGCGCCGTTACACTCCGGCGACCAGGATCGAAGCGGAGCTGACATCTCCCGTCAATCCAATCATCAGCAACGAGGTGGCGGAATTCTGCAGCAGCATTCGCAGGCTGTGCCGATGAACCACATGCCTGATCTCGTGAGCGAGGACCACCTGCAGCCTCCTGATCGAGCCTGCGCGAAGCTCGACCAGTTCGTCAGTTATCACCGACGATTCCCGATGGCAACGCGAACGCGCGTTCGCGCCCAGTTCGCCGCCCCGCCGGAACTCGAGGCGATATTCGTGTGCATCGTCCAGATCGCGCGTCATCGCCGCGAACTCTCCCGCAACTGCCGCTGGCGTTGGGCGGAGCTTCGAGGGAGAAAGGTACCCGCGATCGAGCAGTTCCAGCGCCTGCGTACCGATGAGCGGCATCGGCTCGCGGCGGAAAAATCGCATGCTACGTGGCGGGGCCGCGGCCGGTATTCCGTACTGGATTCCAGCCCACACGCATCGATGGCGACCAGCGCGACCAGCGCCACGACGGCAATGGCTCCACCGGTTTTCCAGCCGATGCACGTCGTGCTGGACGCTGGTGGCACTCGAGTGCTTCGGAGAGCAGCGTCGATCGCGTCATTGTCGAGTGACCTGGCACGCCGACCCATCCGGGAATCGCAAGGTGCGAGGAGTGTGGCCGATGCGCTCGGAGACTTCGGTCTCGCTGAGGCCGGTATTCGCGCGCCTGATCGGCACCGTAAGGCGCACTCTGCCGTCCCATCCGATCTGCAGCCTCGACCGGGTGCCGGACCGAGCTCTTCGCCATCGAAGTACTGGCCCTGAGGCCCGGTCATAACCCCAGGTCGACGTCGAACATATCGCTGATTTCCTCGCCCGTTGCAGCCGCCGCCTGTGATTCGCCGGCGATGAACCTCATCGAGACTTGCCACGGACCTCGAGCGCGAGCCGCATCGAAGCGATACTGCGCCATCGCACGCGCGCCCAGGGATGAAGAGCCCGAGGGTCGCAACAATTCAACACCGTGTTGCTGAGGTAGAGCCAGAACAGCCGTCCGGTCTGCATGCCGCTGAGCAGACGATGCCGATGAATCGTCACGTTGCCGAGCGTGGCATTCTGCAGGCACTTGTTGAGGAACGCCCCTGACGAAGGAGCAACAGCGGCAGAAAGACGATCACCAGCTTCGGCACGCTGGAGCTGAATTTCTTCGGATCGCTGAGCTACATCGATGCCGTAGCCGCTCCAGGCGCGAAACAGGGCAACCCCGATTGCGATCGCAGCAATGTAGAGCAGCGCTGCCTGAAAATAGATCCAGTAGAAGACGCGCGGCCCCGCGAACAGGTTGAGCCGCGCCGTGCCGTAACTCGTGTTGCTGATGGCAAACCGGTAGCGGGCGTACGCAAAGTACGGATAGAACAGTCCCAACGTGATGCCGACGAGGCATGGCGATAGCCGATGAAGACCTTCGGCTGCGCCGTGGTGATCCTGCTCGAAGGCGAAGCGGATATTGCGATAGGGGCTCATCCGTGCGCGAAAAGTCAGTGCCTTGACAGCGAGCCACGGCACGAAAGAAGAAAAACAGGAGCGCCAGGAACACGCCGGCCAATTCTGAAACCGCCGAACACGATGAAGTAGACCAGGAACATGCCGAAGGCGATCAGGCGCCCTTTGAGAATCTGGCGCGCGGCTGCCCGTGATACTCGAAGACATCACCGGCGAGATGCGTGTTCGCCAGCAGAAATAGCGCATGCGGCGCACTTTGGCCCACGCGGAATAGATTCCGAGCGTGACCACGCTGAGCAGCAGATTCACGATCCAGATGCGGAAATATTCGCTACCCAAACCCGTAAACCGGAACTGTTCAACTCGTCAGTGTTGCGCGTCGGGAGGCGCTTCAGACCCAGAGGCTGCGTGCGTCGGCGGACTGCGTTCCATCAGTACTCCTGTCAGTCGCGTCGCCAGATGGTGTAGAGCCAGAGGGTTCCGGCTACGGACAGGGCCCAGCCCGGCCAGCTCGGGTTGTGTCCCACCGCGAGCCAGACGATGCCGCCGAGCAGCAGCACGCCCGCTACTGTGATCGCATCTCGGCGCGCATTGGTCTCGCGCACCGTGCGCTTGAGCTCTTCCAGCCCCGGCGTTTCACCCTGAGGCGCAGGCGCCCGTCGGCGGCCTGCTGGATCATACGCCTTGCACGATTTGCGGCAACGTCTTGGCCGCCTCAGCAAGGTCCGGAAGCTGCGTGCGCAATCTCGTTCCATGATCGCGCGTCCGCTGACGCGCTTCGCGCATCCATTCGCGCAGGATAGGTTGCGCGGTCTTCCAGATGTCCAGCTCCGGGTAGAGCTGTCGCCCAAGCCCTTCGATATTCAGTAGCGTCTTCTGCAACAGGATGAGCTGTGGTTGGATTTCCATGTTGAAGCGACGCGCGGTCTCGAACAGTCGCAGCAGCACCTGCCCGAACGAGATGTCCTTGAGCGGTTTGTTGAAGATCGGCTCGCAGACCGTGCGGACAGCAGATTCCAGCTGGTCAACGCGCGTGTCGGCGGGCACCCAGCCAGAATCGATGTGCAACTTCGCGACGCGGTGATAGTCGCGCTCGAAGAACGCCAGGAAATTTTCCGCGAGGTAATACTGGTCGCGCGGGCTCGAGCGTGCCGACGATGCCGAAATCCACCGCCGCGTAGCGCGGATGCTCCGGATCATCCGCAATCACGAAGATGTTGCCGGGATGCATGTCGGCATGAAAGAAGTTGTGGCGGAATACCTGGGTGAAGAAGATCTCCGCGCCGTTTTCGGCGAGCCTCGCGATGTTGGTCTTGAGGCTGCGCAGCCGGGCCACATCGCTGATGGGAATGCCATAGATGCGCTCCATCACGATGACGTTGCCGCGGCAGTAATCCCAGTACACCTCCGGAACGTAGAGCTGGTTCGACCCGGCGAAATTGCGCTTGAGCTGGGCCGCGTTCGCAGCCTCGCGCGCATCAGGTCGAGTTCATCAAAAATGGATCCGCTCGTATTCATCGCACGACTTCGACTGGCCGCAGGCGCCTGCCGTCAGCCCAGTAGCGCTCACGGGCGAGACCCGCGAGCGCGTGCAACACCTCAAGGTCGCGGCCGATGACCTCCCGCCATGCCTGGGCGCAGGACGCTATGACGACGACCTTGGCTCCGCCGCGCAGGGGTGGCAGCATGCACCTGAGCGATCGAGGCGGCAGCCAACGCGTTTTCTTCGAACGCTTCGAATACCTCATCGGGTGAGCGACCGTACGCGGTTGCGATCAGCGCGCGAGCCGTCGCACCGGGGAACGGGGGCACCTGGTCCTAGAGCTTGGCGAGTTCAGTGGCGATATCCGCCGGCAACAAGTCCGGGCGCGTGGAAAAGAGCCTGGCCGAACTTCACGAAGATTGGCCCGAGCTCCTCGAGCGCCAGGCGCAGCCAGGCGCGCCTCGCGGCAGGCCGCGGTCGCGCGCGAACCACGTCCACGGCGCGAGATAGAGCGCGAGTCGGAACGGGCGGTACAAGTGCGTGGCCGAGATGAAGTCATCGAAGCCGTGGCGAACCAGGACGTGCTGGATTTGCAATAGCCGGAGGGCGACTCGCGGCTTCATCGCTTTGCAGGCTTCGCGAGTCGCGCCACGCGCGCCTCGAGACGATCGGCGGCCTCTCGCTGCTCGTCGACTTCGCGCAGGAATTCATCCATCTCGGTTTCGCGTCACCAGGTCGCGGCCTTCTTCCTCGCAGATACTCGCCTACGTTGGCCGCAAAAGTCGCCGCAGCATTGCGTCCCCACCCGCTGACGCCACGTAGTGAGGTTGCCGACCTGGTGAGCCGCGACGTCACCGATTTGGCGCGACAGCTCCTCCTCGAGATCGGGGCGCGCGGCACGTAGCAGCTCCTGGAACCCTTCAGCGATTTCCGCATCGCCGTTGATCGTCACCGGGCTGCTGCGCAGGCGCACACCAGCATCACTACCGAGCAGCGAAAGAAGGCTGAGGGGCGTTCCGGAAACGGTGGCATCTGCCGTCTCATCGACTCCACTACTGAAGTGTGACCTGGCCCGAATCGATGCTCGCCCCGCACCTTCAACGGCAGCCCTTCGACATGCACCGCCAACGAGCGGCCTTCAAGCCGATGCGCCAGGTCTTTTGGCCTGCGTCGACATGGCGACGTTGCGGTTCAGGAGTCCCGCGAGCCGATCCAGCGGCATGCGTCAGTAGCCGAATTCAATAACGGATTTGCAGTCATAACGGATTTCAATAACGATAGCCGCGGTGGCACGGCCACGATGCCGCCGCCTCGGGTTGTACGATAGCGGCGACGCTTCGAGGCCGGCATCCTGCAACATCGTGAGCAACGCCTCCTGGTCGGGGTGCATGCGAATCGATTCCGCCAGGTAGCGGTAGCTGTCACGCATCGCTCGTCACCAGCTTGCCGAGGAACGGCACGAAACGAGTAAGCGTCATAGAGTGGCTTCAATCCGGGCAGCTTCGGGTGCGAGAACTCCCAGGATCACGAGCTGGCCGCCGGGGCGCAGCACACGCCGCATGGAGGCGAGCGCAGCGGTTTGTCCGTGACGTTGCGCAGGCCGAACGCGATCGTCACGCAGTCGAAGCTCTGATCGGCCAGCGGCAATCGTTCGGCGTCCGCGATGCAGAACGAAACGTTGCTGGCGATGCCGGCATCCAGGAGTCGCTCGCGACCGCGTGCGAGCATGGCGGCATTGATATCCGAGGGCACGATAAGACCACCGCGCCCGACCTGGCGCGCGAGCCCGATCGTGAGATCGCCGGTGCCTCCGGCAACGTCCAGGGCCCGCTGGCCCTGCCTGAGAGCCGGTCAGCGACAACGCGAACTGCTTCCAGAGCCGGTGCATTCCCAGCCCGACATCAGGTCGTTCATCAGGTCATATTTGCCGGCGACGGAGTCGAACACGCCGCGCACACGGCGCGCCTTTTCATCCCATGCGACCTGTTCGAATCCGAAGTCCGCTTTGCGCCCGGCGGAATCCTGCTTGTCAGTCGAGCCCATCGCTAGGATTGTACTGGTCCGGCAGGCTTGCGCTCGTAGCCGTACTGCGCGAGCCGCGCCAGGTAGTGTTGCCACTTCGCCCCGAAGTCGCGACCCAGTTCGTACAGGTACTTCCAGGAATACAGGCCGGTATCGTGGCCGTCGTCGAAGATCAGCCGCACCGCGTACTGCCCGGTGGGCTCGACTCTGGTGACCTGGACGTTTTCCTTCGCGAACTGCAGTACTTCCTGTCCGGGGCCGTGACCTTTCACCTCGGCGGACGGCGAATAGACGCGCAGGTACTCGAATGGCAGCTCATAGCGCCGCCCATCATCGAAATGCACCTCCAGCACGCGTGACTTGCGCCTGAGCTTGATCTCGGTCGGCTGGGGATCGGACATGCGCCGGATTATTGCCCATCCGTGGTGGGCGCTTGGCAGCCTCTAAATAGAGGCAGGCCCGGTCCCGCTGCAATGCAGCAGAGAGCCTCACCCGTTGTGCGGGATTCCCGCGCCCGTGACTTCGTCGGCGCGGTGCCTATACTTGCGCCTTCCGTTCAACTGCAGGGAAAGGGGCGACCATGAGCATTGCGCCGACCGTTCACCAGGCCCTGAAGATGAAGGAGAGTCGACCACGAGATCCTGCGGCATCCGCATGCGGCGTCGAGCTCGCGGGTTGCCGAGGCGGCGCACGTCACGGGTGACTGTATCGCCAAGGCCGTGGTGCTCAAAGATGAGCAGGGCTTCGTGCTGGCGGTGCTGCCCGCGACGCATCGCATCCTCACCGAGGTGCTGAACTCGACCCTGCATCGCAAGCTCGGGCTCGCGACTGAAGAGGATCTCAGGCGCCTGTTTGCGGATTGCGAGCGCGGCGCGGTTCCTGCGCTTGGCGCAGAATACGGAATACCGACGGTCGTGGAGGCCTCGCTCCGCGATCAAAGCGACATCTATCTCGAAGCGGGAGACCATGAAGAGCTGGTACATGTCACCGAGAAAAGTTTCGAGCGGCTCATGGATGGTGCGCAGTTCCTGCGCTTCAGCCGCCACTACAGCTGAAGAAACTGCAGGTGAAACCGGCTCGCAGCCCGCCGGTCAAATCCAGGGGTCGCAGGCCACCCACGACTGAACCTCGCGGGGGGACGGATCGGAAGTCCGTCCCCTCATCACACTCACCCCGCACAAACGAATGAATCCTACGGATACGAAGCATCCGGATTACTTTCACCGCGTCGTCGATTGCCAGTGGGCCTGTCCCGCGCACACCGACGTGCCCGAATACATCCGCCTCATCGCGCAGGGGCCAGTTCAGCGACGCCTACATGGTGAATCGCGAATCGAACGTGTTCCCGGCGATCCTGGGGCGGGTCTGCGATCGGCCCTGTGAACCTGCCTGCCGGCGCGGCCGTGTCGAGAAGAAACCGGTCGCGATTTGCAGGCTGAAGCGGGTCGCCGCGGATCTGCGCGATGACATCAGCGACCGGCTGCCGAAGATTCCAAAGCTGAAGAACGGCAAGCGCATCGCCTGTATCGGCGCCGGTTGTGCCTCGCTCACGGTGGCGAACGACCTGCTGCCGCTCGGCTACGAGGTCACGATCTTTGAAGCCTTCGGAGAGCCGGGCGGCTTGATGCGCACCAATATTCCGTCCTTCCGGTTGCCGGCCGAAGTGCTCGACGATGAGATCGGCCAGATTCTCGGCATGGGCGTGGATCTCAGGCTCGGCCAGCGCATCGACAGCCTGCAGGCGCTGCTCGCCTCGGGCGAGTTCGACGCGGTATTCGTGGGTTCAGGCGCGCCGAAGAGCAGAAAGAGCTCGTGCTGCCGGGCCGTCACGATACCGATCGCATCCACATCGGCATCACCTGGCTGGAATCGGTCGCCTTTGGTCACATCGACATCGATCGGCGAGCGCGTGCTCATCATCGGCGTCGGCAACACGGCGATGGATTGCTGTCGCACCTCGCCTGCGCTCTCGGCGCGAAGAGCGTCAAGGTCATGGCACGCAAGCCGCGCGGCTTCTTCAAGGCGTCCGACTGGGAACTCGAGGATGCCGAGGAGGAGAACGTCGAGATCGTCATCAACCATTCGCCCAAGGCGTTCGTGATCGAGGACGGCAAACTCGTCGGCATGACGTTCGAGAAGATGGAATACGACCTCGATGGCAGGGCGCATCAAGGCGGAGCGCGTCCTCGGTGAGGAGTTCTTCCCCTGCGACGATGTAATCCTGGCGATCGGCCAGGAGAACGCCTTTCCGTGGGTGGAGCGCGACCTCGGCATCGAGTTCGACAAGTGGGATGTGCCGGTGGTCGACAAGGTGACCTTCCAGTCGACGCGGCCTGGGTGTTCTTCGGCGGCGATGCGGCGTTCGGACCGAAGAACATCATCTGGGCGGTTGAGCACGGGCACCAGGCCGCGATCTCGATTCACAAGCATTGCCAGAGTGAATCACTGACCGACCGCCTGCCGAATGGTGTCAACCTGCAGAGCCGCAAGATGGGAATGCACGAGTGGTGCGTACGCCAACGACTACAACCCCGCGTGGAGCGGCGGCTGATGCCGCACGTGAGCCTCAAGGAGCGCTTCAAGAAGCTCAATATCGAGGTCGAGCTCGGCTTCACTCCCGAGCAGGCTGCGAGACGAAGTGCAGCGTTGTCTGAACTGCGACGTGCAGACGGTGTTCGAGGCGAAGTTGTGCATCGAGTGCGACGCCTGCCTCGACATCTGCCCGGTGGATTGCCTCACCATCACGGCGAACGGCGAGGAGGCTGAGCTGCGCGAGCGACTCAAGGCGCCGGCGCGAACCTGCACACAGCCGCTGTACGTTTCGAGCGCGCTGCCGCAGACCGGTCGCGTGATGGTGAAAGACGAGGACCTGTGCGTGCACTGTGGACTCTGTGCCGAGCGCTGCCCGACCGCGGCGTGGGACATGCAGAAATCCACGATCTTCATTCCGCACGCCATCGATGAGGACCGTTCATGCCCGACCGAGCAGCGCCAGAGCGCATAAACGACTTCGCCGTCAAGATTGCGACCGTGAACGGCACCGAGCTCCGCCAGTGCCAATACGCTGCTCATGAAGTCGATCTTCCGCATGGGCGTGCCTGTGATGGGCAAGAACTATTTCCCATCCAACATCCAGGGCCTGCCCACCTGGTACGAGATCCGGGTCACCCGGGACGGCTATGTCGCTCGCTCCGGGCGCATCGACCTCATGGTAGCGATGAATGCCGAGACCTATGCGCGCGACCTCAGGAAGTGAGTACGGGCGGCTATCTCATCTACGACTCGACCTGGCCGCGATCGACTCTCCTGCAGCGCGATGACATCACCATAATCGGCGTGCCGCTCGCGAAACTCTGCAACGAGAATTTCCAGGGCGTGCGCTCGCGCATCCTGATGAAGAACATCGCCTACGCCGGAGTCCTCGCCGCACTCCTCGACATCGACATGACGAAGCATCAGCGAGCTCCTCAGCGAAACTTACGGCAAGAAGGCGAACCTGGTTGCAGCGAATCATCAAGGCGGTCGAGCTGGGTTACAACTACGCGAAACAGAATGTGCCCTGTCCCGTTGCCGCTGCGGGTCAAGCCGATGGACAAGACGCGCGGCCACATCATGATCGACGGCAACACCGCGGCCGCGCTCGGGCTGCGTGTACGCTGGCGCCACGGTTGGCGCCTGGTATCCGATCACGCCGTCGACCTCGCTCATGGATGCGTTCAAGAGCTTCTGCGAGACGCTGCGCGTGGACCCGGAAACCGGCAAGCAGCAACTTCATGATCATCCAGGCCGAGGACGAGCTCGCCGCGATCGGCATCGTGCTCGGTGCGACCTGGAACGGCGCGCGTGCGTTCACGCCGACGAGCGGCCCGGGCATCTCGCTGATGAACGAGTTCCTTGGGCTCGCCTACTACGCGGAAGTGCCGGCGGTGATCTTCGACGTCCAGCGCGTCGGTCCCTCCACTGGCATGCCGACGCGCACGCAGCAGGCAGACATCCTCGCTGTGCGCGTACGCATCGCACGGCGACACGCGCCACGTGCTGTTATTCCCTGCCGAATCCGGAGGAGTGCTTCTATCTCGCGGTCAAGGCTTTCGATCTCGCCGAGCGCCTGCAGACGCCCGTCATGGTGCTTTCGGATCTCGACATCGGCATGAACGACTGGATGTGCCCCGATCTGAAGTGGGACGACGCCTATCGCCCGGATCGCGGCAAGATCTACAGCAAGGAAGAGGTGCTGAAGCTCGATCAGCTTCTTCCGCTTCGTAGATCGGGACGAGGACGGCATCACCTATCGCACGTTGCCGGGCGTGCATCCGAAAGCGGCGTATTTCACCCGCGGCTCAGGGCACACGCAGTACGGCAGCTACACCGAGGATTCCGCCGAGTACCAACTGGTGCTCGACCGGCTGAAGCTGCAAGTTCAGCACCGCTGCGCGCCTCGTCCCGCAGCGCGATCATCGAGCAACGTGGCCTCTTCGACGTCGGCATAGTCGCGGTGGGGAGCTCCGACGGAGCCGTACACGAAGCGATCGACATCCTGCGAGGCACGTGGCGTGGGCGTGAACTACATGCGCATCGCGTGCCTTCCCTTCGGCAGGGAGGTCGACGATTTCCTCAATCGGCACGAGATCGTGTTTGTCGTCGAGCAGAACCGCGACGCACAGCTGCGTTCATTGCTGACGCTCGAGACTTCGGTCGACAAGTCCAGAGCTGCGGTCGATCCTGCACTACAGTGGGCTGCTCGATCTCCTCGGAGTGCATCGTCAATGGAGTGATGGCGGAAGTGGGAGAGGGTCGCAGCCGCATCACCGGCGCGGCAAGCTGAAGGAGTCGTCATGAGCTATCTGCTGAAGCCGAAAATCGCCGCATCCGAGCGCTGCCAAAGAACGAGCTCGGCTTCACGCGCCGCGACTATGAAGGGACCATGTCGACGCTCTGCGCGGGCTGCGGTCACGATTCCATCACCGCGGCGATTACAGAGGCCTGCTGGGGCATGTCGCTCGAGCCGCAGAATCTCGTGAAGCTCTCCGGCATCGGCTGCTCCTCCAAGACCACGGCGTACTTCGTCAGCGGCGGACATGGCTTCAACTCGGTTCACGGCCGCATGCCGTCGATTCGCGACCGGCGCCTACGCCGCGAACCGCGACCTGTACTACATCGGCGTTTCCGGGCGACGGCGACACGCTCTCGATCGGGCTCGGTCAGTTCTGCCACGCGATCCGCCGCAACATCAACATGCTGTACATGATCGAGAACAACGGCGTGTACGGTCTCACCAAGGGGCAGTTCTCCGCCTCTGCAGATGTCGGCAGCACTGCGAAGAAGGGCGAAGCCAATCACGCAGCAGCCGATCGATCCCGTGCTCACGCGCACTCTCGTTGGGCGCGACGTTCGTGGCGCGCAGCTTCTCCGGTGACAAGGAGCAGCTCGTGCCGCTGATCCAGGCGGGGTTCAGGCACAAGGGCTTCGCGCTCATCGACGTGCTGTCACCGTGCGTCACCTTCAATGATCACGAGGGCTCCACCAAGAGCTACGCTTTCACGCGTGAGCACTATCGACGAAGCGGTGCACGCCGATTTCGTGCGCCGATGACGGGAAATCACCGCCGAGTACGCGGAGGGCGAGGCGCTGCCGGTGACCATGCACGACGGCGGCGCGGAGTGCGCCTGCGCAAGATCGATCACAACTACAACCCGGTCGACCGGCCGGCGGCTTATGCGTACATTCAAAGCAAGCTGGCCGAGCAGGAATTTCTCACCGGGCTGCTGTACGTTGAGCCAACGACGTCGGATTTTCATGACCACAACGACACGCCGCCGGTGCCGCTCAACAGCATCCCGTATGAGAAATTGAGCCTGGCTCGAAGGGCTTGCAGAAAATCCTTGGCCGCTACAGGTAGTCACTCATGAACAGTGCCGTGCCCAGCGTCATGTCGCGTGTCGGCCGTGTATTTCATGTTGGCTGGTGCTGATCATCGTCGTGACTCGCTGTTCTCTGGACGATGTTCACCTTGAGCTGGAGCTACGGCGATGGGGAACGCGCCGGCGTGCTGCAAAAGTTTTCCCGCAAGGGCTGGATCTGCAAGACCTACGAAGGGGAGCTGGCGCTGTACGTCGTGGGAGGCGTCTCGCCCGAGATCTGGTACTTCAGCGTGCGCGATGAGTCACTGGCCCCAGCGATAAACCAGGTCATTGGCGAGCGCGTGAGGCTGCACTACAGCGAGCATCCGCTGGTGCCTACTTCCTGCTTTGCCGGAGACGCGTTACTTCGTGGACCGGATCGACCCGATCAAGGATTCGAGCAACTACCAGGTCGTCCCCGTTCCGCAGCAGTAATTGCCGCGACGGCGGTGCCGTCTCGGTGTCGTCGACGCGTCGTCTGAAGAGGACACGATGACTTACGACGTCTTCATCAGCTACGCCCACGAAGAAGTGAAGACCGCGCGCCGCCTGGAACCCTATCGCCTGACGTGTCCGTCGATCCCTGCTGGGGAAGAGGGCGAAACCGAACAGCAATAGCGCACAGTTCGAGCGCAAAAGTCGGAGTGTGTATCGGATCGGTGCGGCGAATAATCGCGCGTAAAGGAGATCGACGCATGCTTACGCTCTACGATTACCTGCCCTCGCAGAACGGTTACAAGATCCGCCTGTTGCTCAATCAGCTGGATCGGCCCTATCGCACCGAGACCGTGAGCATCTTCGAAGGCGAAGGTCAGCGACCGGAGTACCTGGCGATCAATCAACCGGCGCCGTGCCGGCAATCAGGCTCGAGGATGGGCGCGTACTCGCGGAATCGAACGCGATCCTGTTCCACCTGGCTGAGGCTCGCGTTTTCTGCCCGCGGACAGCTTTCAGCGCGCCAAGGTCCTGCAATGGATGTCGTTCGAAGCGGATTACATTCAATCCACTGCGGGCTCGCTGCGCTACTGGACGCTCACCGACAAGCTGGGCCGCCGACCCGGCGGCAATGATCGAAGCGAAACGGCAAGGCGCGTTGAAGGCACTGGCGGCACTCGACCGTGAGCTGGCGCGACGCCCCTTCATCGTGGGCGACGACTACACGATCGCCGGACCATCCGCTGTTCGCGATACACGCACCTCCGCGCGCGATGCGGACCTGCCGCTGGGCAATTATCGAAACGTGATCGCCTGGATCGGACCGTGTACGCAGTCAGCGCGCGCTTTCTCGATCGCGTGTATCCCTATTCGATCGATCTCTCATTCCTCGAACGAGCTGCCCTGAGCGGGCTGGCGCGCGAGCCAGCCGCCGTCGAGCAGGAATGATTGCGCCGTGAACGTAGTCGGACGCGGCTGAGGCAAGAAAGACCGCAGCGCCAGCAAGATTCGCCGGGCTTGCCCCAACGTCCCGCGGGAATGCGCTTGAGAATATCCGCATTGCGCTGTCGCATCGGCGCGCAACGCCGTCGTGTTGTTGGTCTCGAAGTAACCGGGTGCGATCGCATTGACGTTGATGCCCTGCGCCGCCCATTCGTTGGCGAGCAGGCTGCGTGAGGCCGGCGATGCCCGCTCTTGCTTCGCCGTATAGGACGCGACGCGAATCGCCGCCCTGAAACGAAAGCATCGAAGCGATGTTGATGATCTTGCCGCGCTTCGGGCCTGCGAGCATCGCGCGCGCGCGCTGCCTGGCGAGAGGAAGAACACTGTCTTGAGGTTCGACGTTCATGACCGCGTCCCAGTCTTCCTCGGTGGAAGCTCGAGCGCGGCATTGCGGCGGATGGTCCCGGCGTTGTTCACGAGGACGTCGATGTGCCCCAGTTTGTCGATGACTTCCTTGACGACAGCACCGAGATGTCCGGCGTCGCGCTCAGATCCGCACTCGATGGCGTGAAACGCGCGTCCCGCGGCGCGCACGTGCTTCGCCGTGTCGTCCGGCCGCGAGCGCCCGACTGCCGACGATATCCGCTCCCCGCCTGCGCAAGCGCGATGGCGATCGCCTGGCCGAGACCAGTATTGGCACCAGTCACGATCGCGGTACGTCCGCTGATCGAGATCGACAAGTCTGGTATCGCTGCCGTTCATCAGCGCAGGTCGATGGTCGGTACCTGGTCCATGTCCTTGTAGTCCTGGTTGTCGCCTGCCATCGCCGCAGATGAACGAGTAGCTCGAAGTCCCGCGCCCGAGTGAATCGACCACGGTGGCGAAATCGCCGCCTGCTCGTTCGCCATCAGACGAGGTGGCGCGTCTCATGCGGCTGCCCCATGAAGTGAGAATACACGATCGGCCGGCTTGAGGTCGAAGTAGAAGTAGACCTCCGAGCGCCGGTCGTGGAGGTGACAGGGCATGGTGTTCCAGACGCTGCCCTTCTTGAGTGAAGTGAGCCCGAGCAGGAGCTGGGAGGACTTGCAGATGTCTGGGATTCGACGTATTGGTAGATCGTGCGTTCGATTGGAGGTCTCCGACCGCACCCATCGGCATCGGCTGGCTTCGGACACGGGAATCGCGCACGGTCGGATGGCGTGCATGCGATGGCGAGCTCGCCGGGGTAGAACCTCGCCGGATTCGCTGCATCCTTCGACTCGAACGACGACATTGGCGCTGCCGGCACCGATATACAGGCACGTCGCGCGGCTTCGAGCCGTGGTTCGAGCCATCGATGCTGACGCGCCCCGCGCCGCCGATATTGATCACTCCCATCTCACGTCGCGCGAGGAAGGATCGGAGCCCACCTCGCTTCATCGTCGTGAGCTTCAGGTCCCTGCGCTTCACGGGATGAGCTCCGCCGATGATGAAGCGCCTCGACATGACTATAGGTGAGGCAGATCTCACCGGGCTGCGAAGATCTCGCTGGGCGAGGTAGACCTCGCGCAACTGCGTCGTATCGAGTGACTTGATCATCTCAGGATGGGTGGCCTGCAGCACTTTGATCCGCATGACTTCCGCTCCGGACAGAAAGCGCAGTGGCGCTTCGCGCCCCTGCAGGTTGATCGAAGCTTGGTAGGCGCGCTTCGGCAGGTGATATGCGAGATCCCGCGCGATCTGGTGGGCATCGTCTCCGTCGAGCCGGTGCTCGGCACACCAGCCGGGCGAGGAACGCGCAGTCGACGCGCGCGCGCGACGTCGTGACGCGCCGGGATCGACAGGAACGCGCGCGGTGTCGTCGTTGAAGCCGACGGTGTTGTAGAAGCCGGCGGTCTCGGTGGTCTGCTCGCGGAAGCGGCGCATGCCTTCGGGGCTGTCGTGGAACCACCAGGCCGGGCCGAGCTTCAGCACCGGATAGTGGCCGGCGAGCGGCGCGAGCTCGCGCGCGTAGGCGGTCTCGTCGAGCGTGAACACGATGATCGGTGAGATCGCGCTCGTTGCCGAAGCGGTCCGAGCAGCGGCTTCAGCGCGCGCACGTAGTCGGTGCGCGTCGGGATATCGGCGCCCTTGTCGCGGCCGTACTCGCGTGAAGCAGCCAGCGGTTGTGATTGCGGAACGAGCCGGATGGATCTGCATCACCAGCCCGTCGTCGAGGCTCATGCGCGCCATCTCGGTCAGCATCTGCGCGCGGAACAGCTCGGCGTCGGCCGGCGCTGAAAGTCGCCGCGCAACGATCTGCGCGAACAGGCGCTTCGGCCTCGGCGCCGGCGAGATCGGCGGTGGCGCGCGGTCGGGTGGCCGTGGTCGGTCGAGCGTCGCGCCCGCGGCTGCGAAGCACGCGCGGCGCATGCGGTGCGCTTCGAGATAGCCGCGCCAGCGTCAGACGTCCTGCGCCGGTGAGCTCGCCGAAATGCGGTCGAGCGCCGTCTGGAAGCCCTCGTGCTCCGGATCGACCACCGGATCGGGCCGGTAGGCGGTGATGACCCGGCCTCGCCAGCCAGCCCGCCGGATCGCACTGATGGTGCGCGAGCGTACCGAGCGGCGATTCGCGTGGTCGCGAGCACCTCGATGTTGAAGCGCTCGAACAGGGCGCGGGGCCGGAAATCTCCGGACGTCACCAGCTTGGCGCCGATCGCATCGAAATAATGATCGGCCGGTGTCCGCATCGAGCGCGCACAGTCGAGACCGATCACCTTGGCTGAACACATAGTTCGAGCCATATCGCCGACGGTGTGTGCCGCGAAAAAGGTGGAAGTGGCTGGGCGAACAGCCGCCACGCGGCGCGCGGGTCGGCGGTCGATGGACCAGCGCCTCGGCACGCCGACGTCGTCGAGTGCGATGCCCTGGCTGTAGAGCATGCGAAACAGATAGTGATCGGGCGCGAGCAGCAGCTCGGTTGCATTCGAAAACGGTTCGTTGCGCGCGAACCATGCAGGGTCGGTGTGACCATGCGGGCTGATGATCGGCAGGTCTCGCACTGGCGTGGTACAGCGCCGAGCGACTGCTCGCATCGACGGGTCAGCGCGGAAACAGCCGGTCCTCGTGCACGGCCGAGCCTTCGCGCCGCGGATCGACGCGGTTTCTCCACTTGCGTGCGCGCTGGCAACCGGCGTCATGTTCGTTGCAGGCTTGCGCGGCACGAATCCTGCAGCACCAGAGTGCGGAAACACGCGTACGATTACCGACAGGCTCGAGCTCGTGCTGCTCGGTGCCCGTCGGAACCGTTGGCCGATGAGTTTGTCGGCGGCGATGCGGCCCCATGTCGCCGGATCGGGAGGCGGATGGTCGTGAGCGGCGGCCAGACGCGCGTAGGCAATGGGCGTGTCGTCGAACCCGACCACCGACAGATCTGCAGGAATGCGCGAGCCCGCTCATGCCGCCACTAGCAGACGCCGGCGGCCACTCTCGTCGTTGCCGGCGAAGGTCGCCGTCAGGTCGCGGGGCTGCGCGACAGCAACAGCCTCGGCAGCGGCGACGCCCGATTCGAAGGTGTGAGCGCCTTCGACCATGTAGTCCGGCGCGCAACTTGCTGCCATGCGCGGCGAGCGCCAGCGCGTGAAGCCTTCGCGCCGCGTCAGTGCGCGAGCGGAATGGTCGGGCGACCGTTGATGAAGCCGATCTCGCGGTGGCCCAGCTCTGAGCGAGATGCTCGCCCATGGCCTCGCCGCTCAACGCGTCGCCGACGATGCGTCGATGATGCCGCGGGCGCATCCAGCGGCACGGAAGCGATGCGCAATGACGTCGTACTGCGCAACAGATCTAACCAAGAGCCGTCGTCTTCCGAGACCGGACGGGATCAGTACCACGCCGAACAGCTTCTGGCGCGCTCGACGAAATGGCGCACGTCGTGCGAGCGAACGGTGTCGGCTGGTGCGGCTGCGGACGACGGTTAGCCGAAGCCCGAGCCCGCGACACGGATGCCGAGCACGCCTTGCCTGATGTTGACGATGATATTGCGCGTTGGGGTTGTCGTAGATCAGGCCGATCAGAAACGACCGCCGGAACGCCAGGCCCCGCGCCTGAGGATCGGGCGTAGCCCTATTGGCGATGCATCGATCTCGATCTGATGCCCGGCGTCTCTTCGCGCACGAAAGGCGACTGGTTGATGACGCGCGAAACGGTCTTCGAGCCGTTCACGCCGAGCAGTGCGTGCGATATCGTTGATAGTGTGCTTGTGATTCTTCGGCCGCAGGCGCCAGCTCGCGCGACATCGCTGGCGGCTCGGCTCTCGGCACCACGCGTCGGGTTAAAGCGCGCCCGGTGCGGTTTTTTTCGCCATCGCTCTCGCCGCCGTCATGAATACCCTTACAGAATAACCCGCCATCACGCCGGTGGGGGCGCTGGCGGCTACCAGACCAACATCTGGCCACGAATGACACCGGTCTGACCATAGCAGTTATCATCGCCCTTCCCAGCTTTTGAGCTATCTTTGAGACAGGCGCAAACAGTTACACATTGTGGCTCCCGCAGCCTGTATCGATCCACGCGATGATGTCGTTGTCGCATTGCGTCCGATCGAGGCCGGAGAGCGCGTCCCGGTGGGGATGCAACGGTCTTAGCGCTCGAGGCAACCTGCCCATGCTGCGATGGCGTTGCGCGCGATCGCTGCCGGCGCGCAGATCCAGGGTACGGCTGGCCCATCTTTCGGTCGGGCGCAGCAGGCAACGCAGCGGGCGCATTGGTGCACACGCATAACCCGCGACGCAGCTCGGGCATCGAGTCTCACGATCTGCACACGCGCAATTCGCAATTGCGGAATCCGATTGAGAGCGGTGCGACACTCCAGGGCTATGTACGCGCGGACGGTCGAGCCGGCACGCGCAACGAGATCTGGATCCTGCCCACCGTGGTTGCGTGTGAATCGCACGGCCGGAACGCGCATCGCGCGCCTTGGCACGCAACGCTTTGGAATGCGCGTCGATGGCATCTACGCCTTCACACACCAGTTCGGGTGCTCGCAACTTGGCGATGATCTCGAGCGCACCTGGGGACTGCTTGCAAAGCGCTGGCTCATCCTAACGCGGGTGGTGTGCTGATCCTTGCCTCGTGGTGCGAACTGAATCAACTCGGGCACTGCTCGGCGAACTCTCAGAAGTCGAACAGCGCCGCATCTGCTCTCGCTGCGCAGGCACTGACGATGAAACCGGAGAAGTGACTCGAGGTGCTCGAGGAACTTCTGCCACCGGCGGCGCAGGAAGTGCGCACGCCATGCGTCTCGACAAGCCACCCGGCCCCAAGTGTGGCGGCCTGATGGTCTGAGCGGGCATAACCGCCAATCCACTGGTAGGCTGACCGCCGTGATCGCAGACAAGTGCCGGCGGTGCCGCGGTGCTGACGGAGATCCCGGAAGTGTTTGGCGCGAACATGTGCTGCTCTGAACTCGTGCCGCCAGCGAGAATGTCGCGCGTAACGTCGTGACACTGGTAAATGGCTTCAAGCAATACTGATCATCACCAGCCAGTGCATCGAAGCAAATCCGTCGCCTGGAAACATCGCCGTGGCATCACGACGCTGGAGGAGAAATCCCTGGGCGCAGTTCAGAAAGGCGGACGGGCGACTGTCACGGATGTCCTCTGTTATGGTAGCACGCGTTCTGGCCTGTCATTGCTCGAGGCGGCAACGACGTACTGACCGCGCTGGTCGGAGCCGGGGCCAACATTCGCTGTTCACGACCGGTCGTGTGGCACACCGCTCGGCTTTCCCGCGCCGACACTCGGCGATCAGTCTGGACCCGCACTGGCGCTGAAGAAACCTCACCGGACGACTTCGCTGGACGGTTAGCGGGCTGGGCATGGATGCAGCTGCCGAGGAGTTGATGGAGCTCGTGCCGCCACCGCATCCGGTCAGGCCGCGCGAACGAAGCAATGGCGAACGCGAAATCGCCATCTGGAAGGGCGGGTCACGGCTGTGACTGCGCGAAACCGCGCTTGAATCCTCATCTCTGTCGCGCCGAATTGCCGCGCCTGCCGAGTGGCGCGTATTCCGGAGTATGACCAACGCCGTTCGCATCGGGGTCGTGCATTTCGGGCCCGGTGCCTTCACCGGGTCCACCAGGCGAACTATCTGGACGACCTCCTGCACCAGGATCCGCACTGGGGCATATGTGCGGTGGCGCTGCATGCGCGCCGGCGTTCGTGATGCGCTCAAGCCGCAGGATGGGCTCTATACGACCGCAATTCTCGACGCGGAGTGCCGCGGTATACCGCGTCATCGGCGCGCTCCGCGAGGTGCTGGCTTGCGCCGAGGATCCCGCGGCGGTGATCGCACGCATGGTGGCGCTCGAGACGCGCATCGTGACTGCGACTGTCACCGAGAAAGGCCACTGCCTGGGCGCGGGCAAAGCCTCGATTTCGAACACCCGGAGATTCGCCACGATTCAGTCGCCCGACCGCCCCTCGACACTGGTTTGGTTTCTGGGGCCGCGGCGCTGCGCCAACGTCGCGATGCTAGCTCGAACCCCTTCGTGGTCGTGAGCTGCGACAACATGGTCGACAATACCAACGCTATGTCGGGCCGTCGTGCAGTTCGTGCGACACTCGGATGGCGCACTTGCCGACTGGATCGAAGCAGGTGCCTTTCCCCCGTACCATGATCGACAGCATCACTCCCGCGACGAACGACCCTCTGCGCGAACGCGTGGCCCGAGCCCTTGGCGCAGAGGATCGCTGGCCGGTGCAGCGCGAGAATTTCGCGCAGTGGGTAATTGAACAGGATGAACAGCGATCTCAGCGCCAGCCGGTCGGCGTGCATTGACTGATGATGTTGCGGCGTACGATCGCGCGAAGCCACGCCCGCTCAATGGCGCGCATTCCTCACTGGCGTACCTGGGATTGTTTCGCGGGCATCGAAACCGTGTCGCAGGCGATGCAGGATCGGGAACTATCGCTTCGATCCGTGGCGCTGATGACAGAAGAGATCCTGCCGAACGTGGTCGCCCCACGCGGACTCGATCTGCATCAGTACATAGACACGATCCTCAATCGCTTTCGTAACCCGGAGATTCGCCATCCGCTGGCAACAGATCGCCTGGGACGGCTCGCAGAAGCTGTCGTTTCGCCGTTCTCGGCAACCATTGCTGACAGCATCACGGTCGGTCGGCTGATCGACAGGCTGCGGGACTCCGGTGGCCGCGTGGATGCATTTCGCACGCACCATGGCAGAGGTACCGATCCGCGTCGTTGATCCTTTGGCGGAACAGCTGCCCGATACGGCCTTGCGTGCCGCAACAGCAGCGAGCGACGCACCGCGCTTTCGGCACTGACCACCGGAAGAGCTGGTGCAGCGCGCGCGTCGCTTTGTGATCAGGTTGAATCGCGCCTACGACCGCCGGGAATTGCGTCAGACATTACTTGCGGTGGCATACTGCCCGCTGAGTGTCCGCGCAGTTCGGCGCTGGTGCAGGCGCGCGCTCGCGAGCCGCCCAGCCGCTGAATCAATTGTTGCACCTGCGGGTCGTCGGGGCTGGCAGCACCGCGAGTTGCTGCGCCCAGCGCCGTGCTCCCTGCATGTCGCCGATTTGCCTCGATGCTGAACTGGAAAGAGCGCGGTCACGAAACCTCGCGGTTGGCGGGGTGGCGTTGCTGGGTGGCCGTCAGCAAACCCTTGATGGCCCGCTCGCACATCCACCACCCGCATGTAACACGCCGTCGCGTGCACATAGGCGTAACGCGGGGTTTGCGAGTTCTGCCAAACTCCTGGCTCGCCAGCGCCAGTTCTTTCTGCGCTTCGCAACGCGGCGTAAAACTGACCGCGCCACGAGCGCGAGGTCCAGGCCGCACGTGGCAGCTCCGCGATGCGTGGCTGAATCGTGAGCCACCGCCGAGTAGCTGCTTCGGCCTGACCCTCCAGGCCCTGCGTCCGGCCACAGATCCAGCCAGGTTGATGCAGGCGGGGAATGAATCGACGGTTCGAGCTCCGGCATCGCAGTGGCATGGGCCTTCTGCGTGCCGCCGGCAAGCTGCTGTGCTCGCGCTTCGAAGCGACCCCATGTTGACCTGCGCGTGGTTCGGCACGATCGGCATTTGCAAGCTCGATCCGACGATGCTCCATGACCGCGGCGTCGAAAAAGACGGTTGGGGCATCTTTCGGCAGCTCGGCGCAGACGCGTCCAGCAATACATCGAGGGTCTCGCATTCGCACCGTGCGAACCGGATCGGCCAGCCGGCGGCGTGAGCAATGCAACGCGACTCTGCGGCGCAAGTGTCGCAGCAGCATCTCAAGCCGCGGCGCGTCAGCACCCGAGGATCCGAATCCTGTAGCGCGCTCTGGATCGCTCCACGGATTTCTCACTGAGGTACGAGGCCATCAGGCCGAGTGCGGTTGCGCGCACGATCGCCGGCTGTCCCGCGTCTTCCGCCGTCAATCCCGCAACAGCTCCCCTCGGCATCCACACCGGATGCGCGACCTGGCGTTGAGGGCGTGTGCGTAATGCGGGGAATCGTGCCTTCCATTTGGAAACCATTTGGCGACGATATCGCTCGCCCAGCGTGCGTCGTTGCTCGCGTGGCAGCCACTGCAGGCGTTTGGTGTGCCGAGACTTGCGCTCAGGTCCGGCGTAGCACACGGAAACTGTGATCGCGCAATACGTAACTGAACGAAGTACAA
>ERZ1370068.10236-contig-8952_pt1 | contig 25349 bp, 38 predicted proteins | sample MGYA00561227_ERZ1370068 | MGnify/ENA primary metagenome ERZ1370068 (study PRJEB38410, sample SAMEA6850437) | metagenome | study: Metagenomic assessment of the ecological functions of the soil: analysis of the soil microbiota associated with the...
GCCACGTTATTGCTGGCCCGCGCGAACTGGCGCGCGATGAAGAGCAAGCAGCAGCCGCAGCGGCGAACGCAAGAACACTCCCCGCCGTGTACCGCAGGTGGGTTTGCTCCATCGCGTGCCCGCGCCACTATGCGCCATTGTCCGGCGCGGCCGGCTCCCCATGCACGGAAGACTGGCGTAGCCGTCGCCCACCCACGCCGCCGCACGAGCGTGAAGCAGCATTGGCGGGCAACAGCTCGCCTCTGGGATCGCGCAGCCGGACGCTCACTTCATTGGGCTTGCGCGGAACACCGGGAACGGCATGCGGATCTGGGCGCCGGCCTGCCAGGCAGCCGTGGAATGCCGCGCAGCTCCGCGGTGGCGCTGCAACGGATAGCCGGCATGACACTCAGCCGGCTCGCCGGGCGCTTGCCGTTCACGGCGATCGAGTCGCCGCTCACCTGACCGCGTGATGAAGTTGTAGATTTCGAACAGGTCATCGATGGTCGGATGGCATGAAGCGGTAGTACCGGGGCCGTCGGTGGCCGTGGCGAGGGGACTCGCGAGTAGGCGCCTGGTCCGACGCCGCTCCCATCGCGCGCGAGATAGAGCCGGATGTTCTGGCGGGCAGAGCGTTGGCGTGCCTGCAGGGCGGACGGCTTCGCGTGGATTGGCGAGATCGCAGTCCCTGCTGTCGTAAACCGTCGGACAGCAGGACCAAAGCTCGCGGAGCCGGCGACGCCGACAGCAGGTTGGCGCCGGACGCGATTCCGCGCCCGCGAACGTGCAGCCTCCGAACAGAGCGATGCCGTCGATGTCACTCTTCGCGTCGTCCTTCACCGGCTGACCCGCACTTCCCCGCACGGCGCCCGCTTGCTGCCAGGAAACTCCGCGACAGCAGTTTCAGAGCCGAAGTCAACCGACGCCCAGATCGTCGCTGAGTGTCCATCAGGTCGACGAACCGCTTGCCGCTTGTGCGGGTGATGTCGACGATAGTTCCGGTACGCGCGATCATGCTTCCCGACCGGCCAATCGCGGCAGCTGACGTTCGCCGGTGATGCGCGGCCGGCACGTCGGCGTTGTCGTGACGACAAGCGCAGTCCTGCCGCGGAGTCGCGATGGTGGGATTGGCGCTGGCGGTAACACACCACCGAGGGCGATCACGCGCACCCTGCAACGTTCCGCTCGGATTCTGCACGAATACGCACTCCACAGTGTTGCGGTTGTCGAATGCGCCGCCAGCTACCGAGAACTCCGCTGTTGAATACATTCGCCTCTGAACACCGTTCCTGTGGTCGAGTTCGGTCACCTCAAGGTCGAGGTACGTCGTTCACCATGCGCGGATTGGCCCTCGCTGCGCTGGCGGCGCTCGGTCCAGGCCGTGAGCGATGCGCACTGGCTCGCGCGGCGTCCACGGGCGCGATGTTGATCTGGAACTCCTGCCCCGCGGCGTCGTGAAGGCATGCTTCTGATCCGGAGAACTTTGGGACCGCGGTCATGAAGCTGGGCTCTGCAGCAGAATGTCTCGACAGGCTCAACCGGCCCTGCCCCTGATCATTGTTCGAACGCACCGTGAGCGTGTGGGCTGTCCAGCGCGGTGATGAACGGCACGCCACCGGAAGCCGGGATTAGCGTCTGGCCAGCATCCGGACGAAGATGGTGTTCGTGGCGGCACTGAAGGCCCATTGCCTCCGGCAGCGCTGATCGACGCGGCGACTGGCCAAATCCGGCGCCAGCGTGTTGTCGCCATCCACCACCGCAGCAGGAACGAAGTTCAACGGCCGCTGGAAAACGCTGCCCGATTGCAGACCCATTGCGACTGGTCGACCAGCACACGACGATTGAGGCATCGCCAGCTGGCCCCGCCGGCGAGGTCCTCGGCTCCGTTAACGATGAGGGCCTTTAGCATGGCCGGGCTCGGATTCTGCCCCCGGTGCGACATTACGCCACCATTCAGTGAGCACCGCGCACGCACCGGCCACCTGCGGGGCACGCCTGCGAAGCGCCGGAATCACGCGCGGTGCATTGATCGATGACCTGCGCGGGGTTCATCGGATTGGGCACGCCGGTCCTGGGAATGGGAACCGCCACGGTGGCGGTTCGCGAGAACGTGCCGCGGAGACGTTGGTCCCCGGCGCTTACCACGCAGTGGTAGTGAGGCGGCCATCCAGGGTAGCTACGGACCGCGGGAAGAAGTTCCGGCAATCCCGCGGATGTCCTCGGATGGGAATCCGACGCCCGGCCGCGACGTGAGCGAGCGAGCTGCCCACAACGATGTCGTTCTTGGTCTCGTGCGGCGCACCAATGCTCTGCGGCCGCCCACCTTCATTGCCCGCCGCGCAACAATCATCGCGAGATGTTCGAGCTTTGTCGCGGTACCGGAATTGGGGGTCGCGAACGCCTAGGTCGATCACGCGCGAATTCGCACCAGTACCCGCCGCCGCCACTCGTTGCTGGGCGCCCCAACTGCTGTTCGCGACTCCGCGCGAGGCTGATGGCCGCAATCCTCTGAATGAGCGTCTGTACGGTCAAATGGTTCGAGGGTCGACGTTCTGCGGTCCAGGAAGTTCTGCGTCACGAAGTTGGTGCCGGGGGCCACGCCCTGGCCCCAGCAGAGAATTGCGCCGGAGCCGCCGCTTCGGTCTGGCCCGTGGTACTGCGCTGCCGAGGGCGATGCCCGCCACGTTCGTGCCGTGGCCATGGGCGTCCGTGGTCCCGAGGGCCGCCCGAGGTAGCCGACGAACGCCGCTTGGCGGGTTCTGCGCGCAGGTCCGTGTGCGCCAACGGGGATTGTTGTTATTGGCGTTGGCGTCCACGCCGAATCCACGATCGCCACGGTTACGCCGTTGTAAAGCCCAGGCCGACGCCGGCCAGCAACAGGGCCTGCAGCAGCCGGTCACCGGCGCGGTGTACGGAGCGGCCGCGCCGTCGAGGGTTTTCCGCCACGATCTGCGCTTCGCGCTCGCCCATTCTGGCCTCCATGCGCGGAACCAGCCTCGACCCACGCGGACATGGGGAGCGTCGCGACTGTTTCCATGGCGACGGCCTGGGCCTTGAGCGTCGCGAACTCGCCCCCGTAAGTTGCGGGCTGCATGCCTGCTTCCAGAATCCTCCCGCCGGCTGACTCCACAGGCGGCGCGGACGGAGGCGGCCTCGATGCTCGGATACACGCCGATGAAGAGGTGATCGGTTTCCGCGTCGGAGCTGGTTTGTATCTTATACGCCGGTTTCAGCGCGCCCCGGTCCACGCGACGAAGGGAGCCTGCGCAAGGCCCGAACCGCCTCACTGGAGGCGTAAACGAACACCCCCATAGCCTGAGATCGGCTCCACTACGTCGACGCCTCGCGCCTCGATTTCCCGCACCCATTCGTCGGTCGGCGGGCCCGCCAATTGAACCAGATGATGCGGCCAGTCCGCGGCTTCATCCGCTGCCACTTCGAGCGCCGCCGGCACCACCGGTCTTCACCTCCGTGTCGATCGCGTAACGGCCGATCCGTAGCAGGTTAGTGTCGGTGAGATCTTTACGCGATATCCCCATGCCTCCAGTTCCCGGTACTGCCTCATCGCTTCCACTCAACGAGCGTTCCATTGACCCGTAGGACTCCACGGAAAGGCCGCAATCGAGTCAGCCGCCGGCGGCTTCCCGCGCCGACGAACCAGCTGTACGGGCGGCAGCGCGCCAGTGATTAGGGCTTTGTTAGCCATGAGCGTGCCTCCAAGGATTTGATCTGATCGAACCGGCTTCACCTGCCGCTCGCAGGGATGGATCTGCAGCCGCAGGCATCGGGTCCGGCAGCGACCTGCTGTCAGCGTCCCCGACGCCGGCGAGCACTGGGCTTCTTTCGGCCACCTGGAAGGAAACCGAGGCGGCTGACCATGACCCCGTACCTCTGGGAACGTCGGGTATATGCGGATGGCACTATGACGAGTCCACGTTGATTGATTTCTCCCAAGCCTGTCCCGCGTCGCCCGAGGGCGGCCCATGTATCTCGTTTCACTGTACGCAGGCACATTATGAACCGGCGGGCTGCATTGCATGTGAGCTAGCTCACACCCGAGAAGAAACTCATTTGATCGCCTCCTCGCTCCGCCTGGGTGCCGCAGGATCTCGACCTCTATCCAAGTCAAATCACCGGACTCTGCTCACCGCAAGCGAGTAAACGGGTCCCGGCCATGCGGCAACGCGCCCCTCACGCGCCTATTTCCCGCCCGCCCGGCGGCGCTGCTTAGGGCCATGACTTCTCGGCGCGCATCAAGCGGCTTTTTTTCCACCCAAAGGCGGACGCAGTTTCGCGTCGTGCCGCTGCTCTGCGCGGAGGCGGCGTTCCTTTTCGAGTTCCTGTGGCGCCGCCCGACGCCTGACACAATCCCAGCTTACGGGGATTCACCCGAAGCTGGCAGCCAGAGAACTCCAAAACCAAAGATGCAACCTAAACCAAGGAGAAAGGGGGATACCACGCAGAGGGAGCGGGGCCCCGAACCCGCCGCCTACCTCGCCATCTCCTTGGCGCTCCCCGCGCTAAAGCTTAAACCTTCCTCCGAGTTCCCGTGGGGAACTAAAGCGCGCGGGCGTGGCGGCGAGAAACGCAGCTGATCTTGTCGAGATCCTTCTTCGCCGTGGGGCGGCTCTCGACGCCGGAGGACACATCGACCGCGGCGGCGCCGGAAATGCGCACCGCCTCGGGCAGCAGCTCGGCGGTCAGCCGCCCGACAGCATCCATGGCGGCGCCAGGACCGGCCGGCGATCAGCCGCCCAGTCGAAGGCGAGGCCGTTGCCGCCCGGCAATGCGTCGGGCCGGCGCGGCGGCTTGGCGTCGAACAGCAACAGGTCGGCGACCTCCTCGTAGCGAGCGGCGGCGAGCACGTCCTCCGGCCCGGCGATCGGCGATCGCCTTCATGACCGGCCGGCCGAAGCGAGCCTTCAGCATCGGCGATCCGCTCCGGGCTCTCGCCGCCGTGGAATTGCAGAAGGTCGATCGGTGCTGCGGCGAGCACGGCGCGCGATCGCATCGTCGTCGGCGTCGACGAAGAGCCCGACCCGGCGCACCGCCTGACGGCACCGCGGCACACAGCTCGCGCGGCCTGGCCGCGCGTGACGGCGCGCGGGCTCGGCGGGTAGAAGACGAAGCCCAGATAGGCAGCGCCGCCCGGCGACCGCCGCCGCGACCGCCGTCCTCGCTCGATCAGCCCGCAAATCTTCGCGGCGACGCTCATTGCCGCCGCGCGGCAGGTGGTGTCGGCGAGCTGGTATTGGGGAAGGAGATGTCGACGCGCCCCCTCGGGCGGCCCTTTGGCGGCGTTGATCTCAGCCTCCCGATGTTGCCGGTACACGCTGCGCAACGCCGCATAATAATCGAGTGAGTTGCGCTCCAGCGCGTCGAGATCCTCGAGGTGTTCGCGCCCGCTTGTCGACGGCATTGGCGCCGCCGGTGGCGACGCCGGCATAGGTCGCCTGGCGCGCCGCCGACAAAAGTCAGCGGATTGAGCGCCAGGTCGACGGCGGTCCCCACCGCGTCGCGCGGATTTGACGGACCGAGCAAAGGCAGCTGGATGTAGGGGCCTTCGCCGACGCCCCAAACGCCGAGGGTCTGGCCGAAATCCGCCTTGTGCGGCGGCAGTCCCCATTTCGCCGCGACGTCGACGTATCCCGGCGACGCCGATCGTCGAATTCACCGTCAGCCGCTGGACTGACTGCCAGGCGTTGCCGACATTACCCTGCAGCAGATCGTTGACGGCGACAGCGGGCTCCTTGAGGTTCTGCACGACGTTGTGAACGCCGGTTTGGACAGCGTCCGGGACATGGTCGCGGTAGGCCTTAGCCACCGGCTTCATGACGGCGCGATCGACGGCGAGGTTGGCCTTGAAGATCGCGCCGGTTCACCCCTTCGGCGGGATCATTGTCCGAATCGGCGTCATCGGCGGCTGCCGGCGCCCTTCGCGAGCGACGCGCAATCCGCCACAGCACAGCAGCAGCCCGAAGATCACGGCGAACGCCGCGCGCCCCGCTGCTCGACCGTATCCCAAAATCGAGACTCTCCGCCGGATTTCGCGACACCGGTTTGGCGAGGTGCGCATTGTCTTTGGCACCCTCGACTGCGTCAAGACGCGCGTCAAGACGCAGCCACGCCGCGCGGCTCGATGCCCTACTGGTTGCCGCAGCGATGGAATAGACCAACTTCGCGGCGGCAACGTCTTCGATAGCGAGCCCGACCGACTTGAACACTGTCGTCGCCGCTACCGGAGCCTTCTTTCGACTCCGGCAAAGATTTCGCCGATTTCGGCATAGATCGGGGCATTCGAGAGGATCACGTCGCCGGACTCTTTGAGCACCGCCTCGCGCGAATCGACGATCAGCGTGTTGGCCATCGCATTGTCGTCGAGCTCGCGCCAACCGGGACGCGGCGAGCCGACGGCATTGACATGCGCACCCGGCTTGAGCCAGGCGCCGTTGAGGATCGGCTCCAGCGCGTTGGTCGCGGTGACGATGACGTCGGCTCCGCGCACCGCGGCCTCGGCAGGCATCGCCTTAACTCTGTGCTGCCTGGCAAACCGCTCGGCGTGCTCGGCGGTGCGGCTCCAAACCCGAACTTCGGCAAAGCTGCGGACTTGCGCAAGCGCTTGCAAATGAGCGATCGCCTCGCACGCCGCTGCCGAGCAGCGCCAACACTCGACTGTCGGGCGCCGCCAAGCGCTTGGTCGCCGCCGCCGAGACTGCGGCCGTCCGCATTTCGGTAATCAGCCGTCCGTCCATGACGGCCAGCGGTTCGCCGGTCTGCCGGACTGAACAACACGATCATTGCCAGTATGAGTCGCTCTGCCGGTGGCGGCATTTTGCGGGTAGAAGCTGACGAGCTTCTGGCTCCCATCGCATCCTGCGGCAACCGCCGGCATGATGCCGAGATATCGCTTTCCTTCTTCGATCGTCAGCATATTCCGTACCGGCTGCAGAACCCGGCCGAGCGAAAAATCGGCAAGGGCCTCGCTCCATCGCCGCGATCAGTTGATCCCAGCGCAGCAGGCCGCGGATTCTGTCCTCGTCCAGATACATTACCATCGAAGTCGTCTCGGAGCCGGGTTCGAGCGGATGATTGACGCCGGCCGGCCAGGTGAGTCAGGCTGGGGCGGACAATCGTGGAGACGCGCAATGCCTGGGCCGATCAAGCTGTTGCTCTGGTCATCGCCGGCCTCGCCAGCCCGGCGGCGCAAGCGCAACTGCTGGGACCGGCGTTCGAATCGAATATTACGCTGACCCAGGAAGACCTCGACAAGATGCGCCAGACGGTCAATCAGCAGATCCACGGAAAGCCGGTTGGAACGACGGCCTCCTGGACCAATCCCAGACAGCAAGAACTCCGGAACGATAAAGCTGCTGAAGAAATTCACCGCGCGCAATATGCGATGCGAGACCATCGGGTACACATTGACAGACGACCGCGACGGCGGTCGACACCCGAGCACTATCGAGTTGAACAGCTGCTTGCAACCGGATGGGAGCTGGAAAATCTTGTAAGGAGTACTAAGGCAAGCTACGCCCTTCGTCTTGGCCAGAATTCTCGTGGGGATTTGATTGTCAAGGGTGCGCATCCGCATCCTGGTCCACTCTGTGCCGGTTTCAGAAAAGGCGGCCATGGCGTTAAAGTGCGTCGACTGCTCCGGCATCGGATCGCCCTTCTCTCGATCGGGCCTGACAACCGGACCCGATAGCCACGCCGCGGGCCGCCCACCCCCCATAGCTCCTGTTCCGCCGCCCGCGGCTTCGGTGCAGCGATGGCTGCGCTTCCGCGACGTAGGTTTCCCGACGAGCTGACGAGCCCGGGCAAAGCGCTCACTATGGGAACGCTGGCGAAGGCCTATCCTTCCGCCTCTTCTCTCGGCATGATGGGCTGTTTGCCCCGTGCCGGAGGGACCCGTGTCTGAGCTTGCGCCGATCCTGACCGCCGACAGCATCACCCGGGTCGGACCGGAGGCGGCCGGTGCGGTCGTCGTCAACGGCTCGCATGGCGGCATCTATGCCGCCTATCTCGGCGGCCAAGCTCCAGGTCGCCGCGGCGATCTTCAACGATGCCGGGGTGGGGCGCGATCAGTGCCGGCATCGCCGGGCTCGATTATCTGCAGGCGCTCGGCGTTCCTGCTGCGGCCGTCGGCCATGATGACCGCGCGCATCGGCGACGGATCGGACATGATGGCGCGCGGTGTCATCACCCATGCCAACGACGCCGCGTCGCGCGCTCGGCTGCCGTCCGCGGCATGACCTGCCGCGAGGCCGGCGCCGCGCTGCAACGAACGCCCTCGCGGCCGCGAACCGCCGCCCGAGCGCTCGAGGGCCGCCTTTCTGCTGATCCCGGAGTCGCCGGCGGTCTGGGCGCTCGACTCGGCTTCGCTGGTCGGCGCCGAGCATGCCGGAACCGTTGTCGTGACCGGATCGCATGGCGGCCTCCTCGGCGGCAGGCCGGATACCGCCGCTCAAATACGATGCGCTGGCGGCGTTGTTCAACGACGCCGGGATCAGGATCGACGAGGCCGGCGTCACCCGCCTTCCGGCACTCGAGCGCGCGGCATCGCCGCCGGCACGGTGGCGGCGGCGAGTGCGCGGATCGGCGACGCACGATCGACCTATGAGGACGGCATCCTGAGCCGGATCAACGCCGCGTGCTGCGGCGCTCGGCATCGCCCCGGGCATGGCGGCGCGGGAATTCGTCGCGATCACGCGCCGTAGCAGCGGCCGAACGAGGGAGCCTCGCATGACCGACGCCGACCGCCTCAGCAACCGGCCCTCCGGGCCGCATGAACGGCGGCCGCGCGCTCGCCGAGATGCTCCGGCTCGCCGGCGTCGGGCCGATGTTCGGGATGGGCGGGTTTCAGCTCCTGCCCTTCTACGACGCGCTGGCCGAGCTCGGCATGCGGCACTTTCTGATCAACGACGAGCGCTGCGGCGCCTTTGCCGCCGAAGCCTATGCCCGCGTCACCAACCGCCCGGGTGTGTGCGACGGCACGCTCGGGCCGGGCGCCACCAACTTGGTGACCGGCCTCATCGAAGGGCTGAACGCCGGGACGCCGATGATTGCACTCGCCGGCGACACCAACCGCGCGCATTCCTGGAAGAACATGACGCAGGAATGCCGGCAGGCCGAGATCTTGCGGCCGGCGGTCAAGGAGCTGATCCGCGTCGAGCTGACGAGCCGCGTCCCCGAGCTGCTGCGCCGTGCCTTCGCGGTGGCGACCTCCGGCCGGCCGGGCCCGGTATTGCTCGATGTTCCCGAGGATGTCTGCCACGGCGAGCACGACTTTGCCGCCGAGGATTTCGCGATCGACCCGACGACGCTGGCCGCGCCGGCGCGGCGCATTCGGCCCGACCGGGCCGATATCGCCCGCGCCGCAGCACTCCTCGCCCGCGCCAAGCGGCCGCTGATCCTGGTCGGCGGCGGCATCCATCTCTCGGCGGGACATGAGGCGCTCGCTCGCCTTTGCCGAGGCACAGTCGATCCCGGTCGCCCACACGATGAGCGGCAAGGGCGGCATCGCCTGCACCCACCCGCTCTCGGTCGGGCTGTTCGGCCGCTATTCGCGGATCGCCAACGAGCTGATCGAGGCGTCGGACTGCCTGCTGGTCGTCGGCTGCAAGCTCGGCGAGATCGCGACCAAGCGCTATGCCCTGCCCGCGACATCGATCCCGCTGATCCATCTCGACATCCTCGCCGAGGAGATCGGGCGCTGCCGGCCGGCGACGGTGGCGCTGTGGGGCGACGCCCGCGCCGGGCTCGAGGATCTCGGCGAAGCGCTCGCCGACGATGCCCGGCGAGCCCGCGCCGCGCGCGCCGATTACATCGGCGAAATTCCGGCGCGGATGGCGGCATGGCGGCAAGAGGCGGCGCCGCGGCTCGACTCGAATGAGCAGCCGATCCACATGGCGCGGCTCTGCCGCGAGCTCAACAGCGCGTTGCCGGCCGACAGCATCCTGGTCGCCGATGGCGGGTTTGCCGGCCACTGGACCGGGCTCCTCTACGACACGAAGGCGCCCGGGCGGCATTTCATCCCCGATCGCGGTCTGGCGTCGATCGGCTACGGCCTGCCCGGCGGGATCGGCGCCGCATTGGCGGCGCCGACGACGCCGGTCGTCGCGATCACCGGCGATGGCGGGTTCAACATGATGCTGGGCGAGCTCGAGACCGCGCGCCGCGCCGGGATCGGGCTGACCATCGTCGTCGTCAACAACGCCGCCTCGGGTTATGTCAAAGCGCTGCAGCACGCGATGTTCCGCGGCCGCTACCAATCCTCCGACTTGGTCGAGATGGATTACGCCGCGATCGCCCGGGCGATGGGGTGCAGCGGCATCCGCGTCGATGACCCCGACCGGCTCGGCGCGGCCCTGCGCGAGGGCCTCGCCGAGCGCAGCCGTCCGACCGTGCTCGACATCGTCGTGACCCGCGACCCCGCCCGCATGCTCCCGCCGTCGACAACCGCACCGTCGAGATCAGGCAGGGCGACCGCGTCGCATAGTGTTCGTCATTTTTCCCTCCGACCGCCGGAGAGCCCTGGTCGCTGCGCTGGCGACGGCACGTCAACGAAGGCGGTGACGATGTCGCTGTCCATGCCGACACCGTACAACGTGCTCGCGTCATTGCCGCGGATCTGGACATAGGCGGCCGCCTGGGCGTCGGCGCCGGCGCTAACCGCGTCCTCGTGGTAGTCGAGAACGATCAGCTCGATATCGCAACAGCGCCGCAGCGCGTCGACGAAGGCGGCGATCGGCCCGTTGCCGACGCCCTCGATCCGGCGCTCGGCGCCATCGGCCGTAACTGTCGCGGCGATGCGGCGCTCGCCGGCCCGCGGCTCCGGGAGCAAGCTGTAATCGACGAGCCGCATGCCGCCCCGCAGATATGTGTCCTGGAACAGCGACCAGATATCGGCGCTGCTGAGCTCCTTTCCGGTGCGGTCGGCAACCTCCTGCACGACCTTGCTGAAACTCGATCTGCAGCCCGCGCGGCAGGTCGAGGCCGTAATCGGCTTTCATCACATAAGCGACGCCGCCCTTGCCCGACTGGCTGTTGACCCGAATGACCGCTTCATAGGTGCGGCCGAGATCCTTCGGGTCGATCGGCAGATACGGCACCTCCCACAAGGTGTCGTTGCGCTTGGCGAGCGCCTCGAACCCCTTCTTGATCGCGTCCTGGTGCGAGCCTGAAAACGCCGTGTAGACGAGCTCGCCGGCATAGGGGTGGCGCGGATGGACCGGGAGCTGGTTGCAGTGCTCGACGGTGCGGACGATCTCGTCGATGTCGGTGATGACGAGGCCGGGATCGATGCCCTGGCTGAACAGGTTCAATGCCAAGGTCATGATGTCGACGTTGCCGGTGCGCTCGCCATTGCCGAAGAGCGTGCCTTCGACGCGATCCGCTCCCGCCATGATCGCCAGCTCGGTCGGCCGCCACCGCCGTACCCCGGTCGTTGTGCGGATGCAGGCTGAGGTAATGCAGTCGCGGCCGCGGATGTTGCGGCCGAACCACTCGATCTGATCGGCATAGATGTTCGGCGTCGCCATCTCGACGGTTGCCGGGAAGGTTGAGGATGACCTTCCGGTCCGGCGTCGGCCGCCAGACATCCATCACCGCTTCACAGATCTCGACGGCGAAATCGAGCTCGGTTCCGGTAAAGCTCTCCGGAGAATATTGGTAGATCACCTCGGTCTCGGGCATCGTCGCGGCGAGGTCGCGAATGAGCCTGGCACCCGAGACAGCGATGTCGACGATGCCCGGCTTGTCGAGCCCGAAGACGACCCGGCGCTGCAATGTCGATGTCGAGTTGTAGAGGTGCATGATGGCGCGCCGCGCGCCGCGGATCGCCTCGAAGCTGCGCTCGATCAGCTCGGGCGCGCGCCTGGGTCAGCACCTGATCGTGACGTCGTCGGGCACGAGCCGGTGCTCGACGAGCTCGCGGACGAAGGCGAAATCCGTCTCCGATGCGGAGGGAAAGCCGACCTCGATCTCCTTGAAGCCGAGCTTGACCAGAAGATCGAACATTCGGCGCTTGCGGTCTGGTCCCATCGGCTCGACCAGGGCCTGGTTGCCGTCGCGCAGATCGACGCTGCACCATTGCGGCGCGCGGTCGATGACGCGCGTCGGCCAGCGGCGGTCGGGCAAAGCGATCGCCGGAAAGGCGCGGTATTTGTGAATCGGCATAACGGACATCAACAACTCCTGCTGCAAGGACCGCCCGATGACGGCGGCGGGCTGCGAGATCGAAGAAGGCGCGGCCGGCGAGCGCTCACATGTCGGCCGGCCGGTGCTAAGTCGCAGGGGAGACACCGCCGATTTCTCGGGGACGAAGTGCCGCCGGGTGCGGCAGGATGGGCTCGATCGTAGTGGAAGCATTGGCATCACCGAGCGTAACGGGTTCCCGAACCCGGGAACGGCAACGACGATTTCGGCGCCCGTCAGGACGCCGAGCCGGTAAGTCGAAGCTCGTAGCGCTCGTTGTGCATCGCAGGCACTCCTAACAGACCCGGCCCGGCTGGTCAACCACCGCCATGTCCAAAGACCCGAGCCGACGCGCTCGCCAAACTTGAAGTTTAACAGACTGTCGCCTTTCTGCCACTGTTGCCGATTAGACACGGCTAGCAGAAAAGCCGCACGTCGGCCGTGGGCTCGATTGACTTGGCATTGATCCCCGATAGTATTCTCAGAATGAATTTGGCCTGCGCGCTGTATCGATCGTCTGATCGATAAGTAGTTGGCTAAAGGACGCCTTTCCCGCGTGCCGCGGTGCGGCATCGGTAACGGGCGCCAAAGTCGACTGCGCGTGCGAGCGTTGGGTTTGGGGACTGCGGCCGCTGCCGATGCGGCCCGATGATCGGGGGCGAACGGGACGAAGTGTCCGAGCAAACCAATATTGTGCCTTTTCCGCTGACGGTGCGGGGCGTTCCTCCGCTGGTGGACCCGGCGTCTGATCGAGCGTCGACCAAGTACGAATTTACCGAGGGGAGTTGGCGGCGCTGTGCCGGTGGTTTTCCGCCATGAAATACGCCTTTCCGGGAACGGAAGGAGTAATGATGGTCAACCATCAGGAGAACTACTCGGCAGTCGGACTATACAACCGGGCGGGAGGCGCCCCGAACTGCCTCGTGGCCAAGCACGAGGTCGGCGGCAGCGCGCGCTTCTTTTGGTCGACGGAGTTTGATCCGCCGCGCCCGATAGGCGACCTCTCCGAAATTACCGATGCTCATATCCGAGCGATCCGCCCGCCGCGCAACGAGAAGGGCTGGCTCGATCCCGCCGGATGGATGGGGGTCTATGCGTCGCGTCTGATTGCGACACAGTTTCAGGTGGTTTAGCCGAAACAAACAAACGTCGATCCAGAAGCCACATCAAGCGCGGGCCGTCGTCCTGCCGTGTTCGGCCGGTCGCGCGGCCGTAGAACGAGATAGTCTCGATTGAAGATGCAGGTACGGCTGAAAACCGCCGCCTTGCGATGAAGCTTCGCCCTTCTTCTCGCATTCCTGACCGGCACCGCGCTTGCCGGATGCTCAACTTTGCCGACCGCCGGGCCGACCGCGGGGCAGGTGGTTGATCAGGCCGTCAAGGACGACCAGGCGCGTTTTGACGTGGTCGACGTCGACGACAAAGTGGTCGCGACATTGTTGGCCCGACGGACCGAAAGCTTCCGCAAGCGGTTTCAGAAATACGGCAAGCCGCCCGCCCCCAAAATCGGGATCGGCGACACCGTCACGGTGACGATCTGGGAGGCGGCGGGCGGCGGGCTTTTCGGCTCGTCGCCGATCGCCGGTGTTTCCCCGGGTTCGCGAAGCGTGACCATCCCCGAGCAGGTGGTGGCTCGCGACGGTGCGATCAGCGTGCCCCTTTGCCGACCGCATCCCGGTCGCGGGAAAATCGCCGCTCGACGTCCAGAACACCGATCGAGCGCCGCCTCGCCGAGAAGGCGATCGAGCCGCAGGTGATCGTTGTCGTGACCAAGAGCGTCACCAATGCCGCAACGGTGTCGGGCGAGGTGGTCAGCGGGTCGCGCGTACCGCTTTCGGTCAACGGCGATCGTCTGCTCGATCTGATCGCCCTCGCCGGCGGGGCGAAAGCTCCGGTTTATGAGACCTTCGTCAGGCTCTCCCGCGAGGGCGTCACCGCGACCATCCCGATGGAAACGCTCGTGTCGGACCCGGCGGAGAACATTTACGCCTGGCCGGGAGACGTGCTGACTTTGGTGCGCATCCCGCAGACCTTCTCGGTGTTCGGAGCGACCGGCCAGAACGTTCAGTTGAGCTTCAACGCCGAGAGAGATGACACTGGCGGAGGCGCTGGCCAAGGCGGGGGTTGCAGGACCTGCGCGCAGATCCGACTGGGGTCTTCCTTTTTCGGTTCGAGCCGCCCGATGTCGTCGGCGCTCTCAACGCGGCCCCTTGGCAACCGGGCCCGGCGGCAGCTCTCCGATTGTCTACCGCCTCGATCTCAGCGACGCCAGTGGCTATTTTTTCGCCCAGCGCTTCCCCGTCGACGATAAGGACATCATCTACGTCGCCAATGCGCGGCTGAATGAGCTGCAAAAGTTCTTCACCTTGCTGAATACACTCACCGGACCCGTGATCACCGGGATCGTGGTCAAGAACGCTGCGCCCTAACTGATGTCCCCGAGCTGGACCACAGGGATAACATAATCGAGATGCTCAACATGAAGGCAGGCCAGAGCTTACGCGATCACGATCTCATTCTCGTGACGGGGGTGCCGGGTTCATCGGGTCGAACATCGTCCTCGAACTGGCGAAGTCGGGAGCGCGGGTCGCGGTGTGCGATCTCCTTCGGTCGGGTGAAAAGTGGCGCAATCTCTCGGCGGCACAGCTGCACGACGTCATTCGCCCGGACGCTCTGTTCGAGTGGCTCGCTCGGCACCGCGACAAGGTGGCGGCCGTCGTTCACATGGGCGCCATCTCCTCGACGACCGAGACCGATGTCGACAGATTCGTCGCAACCAACATCCGCCTCACCCTGGACCTCTGGCGGTGGTGCGCCGATCATTCGGTGAGGTTTATTTACGCCTCTTCGGCGGCGACCTACGGCGACGGCAGCGCCGGCTTCAGCGATCGAGCAGCACCCCGACGCGCTCGCGGCACTCCGCCCCTCAATCCCTACGGGTGGAGCAAGCACCTCGTCGACCAACGTGTAATCAGCGACGTGGTTCGTGGCGAACCGACTCCCCGCAATGGGCCGGGCTCAAGTTTTTCAACGTCTATGGTCCCAAACGAGAGCCACAAGGGCGTCATGCAGTCGCTGGTCAGCCAAGATCTACCCGGCCGTCAAAGCCGGCGAGCCGGTGACGCTGTTCAAATCACACAATCCGCGCTACCGCGACGGCGGCCAGCTGCGCGACTTCATCTACGTCAAAGATTGCGTCGCCGTCGTCCGCTGGCTGCTGCGGGACCCCGGGACGAGCGGATTGTTCAATGTCGGAACCGGCACCGCGCGCTCGTTCCTCGACCTCGTCAACGCCGTCTGCGCGGTGGTCGGGTGCGCGCCGAATATCCGCTTTGTCGACACCCCGACCGAGCTGCGCGCGCAATATCAATATTTCACTCAGCGCAGACGTCACGAAACTGCGCCATGCCGGCTTCGACGCGCCGTTCCACTCGCTCGAGGACGGCGTCCGCGATTATCTTGGGCAGCTCTCGCGATAAACCAGGTAGCGAAAAGGAGAAGAAGGTGGCGGAAATTCCCCGACTGAACGGCGTGATCCGGGCGCTCGAGCAGAACAAACCTGCTTTCGTCACCTTTTTGGCGGCGGAGACTGGTGCGGCGCAGGCGATCAATGCCGCATCCTATGACGGCGTCGTATTTGAAATGGAGCACCGGCCCTACGACATAAGGGCCTTGCGGGATTGCCTGCAATACATGCTCGATCGCCGGCAAATACTGCGCGCCGGCACCCTGGCGCCGGCAGTGACGCCCTTCGTGCGCATTCCGCCCAATGGCGGCGAGACCAGCCAGTGGGTCGCCAAGCAGGTGCTCGATCAAGGCGTCTACGGCATCGTCTGGCCGCATGTCAGCACTGTCGAGGAAGCCCGCAATGCGGTCACCGCATGCCGCTACCCGCGTCCGCCGGAAGCCGCCTATTTCGCGCCGCCGGGTCAGCGCGGCGACGCGCCGGCCGCGGCGGCGCGCTATTGGGGGCTGACCCAGCAGGAATATTATGCCCGCGCCGATGTGTGGCCGCTCAACCCGCAGGGCGAGATCCTGGTCGCGATCATGTGCGAGGAGGTGCGCGCGATCAAAAACCTGCCGGCTATGCTCGAGCAGGTGCCCGGGATCGGCGTCGTGATCATCGGCGAGGGCGATTTGTCGCAGGATCTCGGCTATCCCCGGCAGTACGACCACCCGACCGTGGCCTCGGCGATCGACGAGATCCTGGCGATCTGCAAGCAATACAACGTCCCCTGCGGTCACCCGCATGTCGACAGCAAAAACATCGAAGTATTGCTCGAGAAGGGGTTCCGTTATTTGATGCCGGCGCCGGTCTACTCCTACGCCGCGCTCGAACTCGGCCGCAAGGCGTCCGGCCGCGCCTGATTGAGGGCGTCGCTATCGGCGCATGAAATCGGGACTGCCGAGGATCAGGGCCGCGCGGAGCGCCTGAGGTGCCTCGGCGATCGCCTCGCGCGTCGGTCCGGTCATGGTCGAGCCGAAGATTTGTTCGGAGGTGCGCGGCGTCTACCGGGTTCGTCCGGAGGGGTAGCGGTCGAGTCCGACAACACCGCGTGCCGGGTCCGGGGAAGACTGCCGACCGGCAGGCCGCCGCGAGCGAACGCGGTCGCAAAGCTGATGCGCCGCGTCGTCGCGTCGGGGCTGAGCCAAGCCGCCTCGGTGTTCTTGTAGCCGTCCGGCGTCAGGCAACCGAAGAGCGGCATGCCGAGCTGACTGATCGCGGCGAGCAGCGGGCGCGTGTTGTTCACCGGAACGCCGGCCGCGCGTGCCGCCGAGACCACGAAATGGTAGGGCGTCTTGTACTTGTGGCCGTAGCTCTCCAAAACTCGCTGCTGGTGAACAGCACCTTGAGCACCTCCCGGATATCTCCGCCGGTCGCCAGAAACCGGCCGGCCAAGCCGCTCGACGAGAGGCGGCGGCGGCTCGTCGGCGACAAAATACTGCGCCAATTTGAAGCTGATGTGGCGGGCCGTCGCCGGGCTCTTCGCCAGGATGTCGAGCGCCTCCTCGCCTTCGGCCTTGCCACTCGAGCGCAGCTGGTGACCGAGAAAGACCTTGGGGCTGAAATCGTGGCGAGCGCCCTTCGAACACCGCCGCATACTCGGGAAACTCGCGCAGCATCGGGGCGATTGACGCGCCATCCGGTGAGGACCCGCGCCAACGTCACGACATCCTCCTCGCTGTAACCACCATCGGCGCCGAGCGTGTGCAGCTCCATCACCTCGCGTGCGAAATTCTCGTTGAGCCCGACCTTGCTATTCCGCCCGCCTGGGCTCGCGGGTGAGGTGCTCAGCGTGTTGTCGAGATAGACGAGCATCGCCGGGTGCTTCGTCGCGGCGAACAGCAAGGTCGCGGAAGCGACCCAGCACGAAGGGGACGGATCGCCCGCTGCTCGTAGTCGCCGATCCACAGATCGTCCAGCTCCTTTCCGGCAAAGACATTGAAATGGTTGAACCAGAAATCGACCATGACCTCCTGCAGCTGCCGCCGGCTCAGCACCGCCCGCAGAATTCTCGCCTGCGCCGCTTCCCGGACGATGGCCCGGCGCGCTCGCTCCCGGGCCTTGATGAATTCGGGGGCAGCTTGAAGCCGCGGATCGAGGGCAGCGGCCCGTAAAGCTGGCGCAGCTGAACCGGCGTTGTATCTTAGCGTATCGAATGCCGCGAGGCGCCAGCCCAGCTCGAACGGTTCGGGGATCGATTCGGGAGCGAGCTGCTCGGCGACATAACGGTCGACCCCGATGGCCTTGACGCGGTGGAAATCCTCCAGCGTCGGACCGAAAGGCGAGGCGGTTCAGGACATGGATGGCCTGCCGGTCGGGGACCGGTTGGGCATAAGCTGCCCGCAGCCCCGCCAAACAAATCAGCAGGCATGCCCCAGTCAGGAAGCGAACATAAAGCATTGACCGAGAATACGACCGTCTTGCCCAGAGTTTAAACCCCGAGATCGCCCATGTGGGCGCGGGACCGCGTTCTGGCCCTCGGCTGCTCTTCCCTGTAGAAACGCGAGGTAATGTTGGGACATGCAGCATGAACGTTCCGCTGATTCGAGGCATCGCTGCGTTGGCGCCCCGCTATGACGGGTTCATCCTCGATCTCTGGGGCGTGGTTCATGACGGGGTGGCTCCGCTGCCGGGCGCCCTCGAATGCCTCGACGCCCTGAAAGCAGCGGGAAAGCAGAATCGCGTTGCTGTCGAACGCGCCGCGGCGATCCGACGACGTCGTCGAGCGCATCACCCGCATCGGCGTACCTGCCGGGCTCTATCATCATGTTTTGTCCTCGGGCGAGGAGGCCTGGCAGCATCTCCATCGGCGCGACGATCCATTCTACGCGGCACTCGGCCGGCGGTGCCTGCACATCGGCTCCGAGCGCGATATGTTGATCCGCGAAGGGCTGGAGCTCGAATTCGTCGACACCGCCGAGCAGGCGGAGTTCATCCTCGAATACCGGACCGGCCGGCTGGGAGGATCGGATCGAGGACTATGCACCGCTGTTGCGGCGGGCGCTGGCGCGCGCCTCCCGATGGTTGCGCCAACCCCGATCTCGTCGTCATGCACGGCAATCGTCTGGCACTCTGCGCCGGTGCCCTGGCGCAGTGGTACGAGGAGGCCGGAGGCCGCGTCCGCTGGCACGGGAAGCCGTTCCGCTCGGTCTACGACACATGCCTCGAACTGCTCGGCATCGAAGACCGCACACGCATTCTTGCCGTCGGCGACAGTTTGCGCACGGACATCGCCGGCGCGACCGGCGCCGGTCTCGACAGCGTGTTGATCGCCGACGGCATCCATGCCGAAGAGTTTGGCACAACCGGTAACCAGCCGCCCGACCTCGAACGCATCGCCGCAGCGCTCCAGTCCGGGTCCTATTCCCCGTGGGCGTGGCGCGCAGCTTTTGCTGGTGAGGGGAGACCGCGAGCTTCAGTGGCCGCCCCCGACATGCAGGATCGCGTCGCGCAAGCCGGTGTCGTAGCCGAGCCCGAGCGGGGTCAACACGGCAGCAATCCGGAAGCGAGCGTATCAGCCCTCTTGCGTTCGAGCGCCTGCCCATACCGCAGGATTGCGCAGCCCGGTGGCATCGCGAGAGCGACCAGGGCATCGCCGAGGTGAAAATGGTCGCCATGCGGATAGGGCAGGCTGGTGATGACGGCGCTGTCGGGCTCCTCGCCGGGCCGCGAATAGTCGGGAAGGCGTGCAAGCTCCTGCAGCAAGGTCAGGGTCTTGAGCTGCAGCGCGTTGAGATTGAGCGGGTTCTTCTTGGGCCATCGCCTTGATTAGACCAGCACCGCGGTGACGCAATGCGGCGGCAATCATCCCGCTGCCTGCCTAGCGGCTGACCGGCGGTCGCACGCGGCGGCGCGACAGCGCGCGGCGCTCGCGGCGCCGCGGGTCGCGCACGTTCCAGCACAGACTGCCGACCAGCGGCAAGTGGTCCGAGGCAAGGCGGGCGAGCGGGAACGATAGACATGCACGTCGCGCAGCACCGCCGGTCCCTCGGCGTAGATCCTGTCGAGCGCCAGCACCGGCAGCCACGATGGAAAAGTGCGCGCCGCCGCACTCGGTCCGAGGCGCCGATCGAGCAAGCGGATAGCACCGCTTCGGCCTCGCCACTCGTTCAGATCACCCATCAGCAGCACCGCGTCCGCCAGTCGTCGATTCGCTGCCAAAGGCTCCCCGAGCACCGCCATGAGCCGGTTTGCCTGCAAGCGGCGCTCAACAGCGTGCAGACCGAAATGGGTGGCGATGACGCGCAGCACCCGGTCGCCAATCAGCAGTATCGGCATCGATCGCGCCGCGCGGCTCGTACCCTGAAACGCTGAGATCGATTGCCCGCGCGGTGAGTACCGGAAACCGCGTCAGGATCGCGTTGCCGAAACGCCCGAGCCGCTCGCGGATGCCCATGCCGGTGATGACGCGGCGCCCGGTGACCTCGCCGAGATAAGCCCATTGATCGTGATGCCGGTCGCTCCCGCGGCGGGCAGCGACCTCCTGCAGGCAGGCAATGTCAGCGTCGATCTCGCGCAGCACGGTGGCGATGCGGCCGGGGTCGTAGCGCCGGTCGACGCCGATGCAGGTATGGATGTTGTAGGTCGCAACCCGGACCGACGACACCTCCGCAACAACGGGAGCAACGGTCAGGCGCCGGGCGCGATCGACGAGCCTTTCCCGTCCTCCAGCCATAGGCATCTCGAAATCTTCAAACACTTGAACCTACGCGGTTTGACGCCATCGTTATCCCCTGCTCGGCTCGAAGGGGCGATGGCGACGAGGGTTGACTTGCCATACGACCTGGTCGGAGCCGGGCAACGAGATTTCGCCGTCACGGCGGCGGCATCAGCCTCGCCGGCAATCAGCTCACGGAGCCGGGCGGCTGGTGACCAGCGCCAAGCCGCGCAGCACGTCCGTGGCTTGGCTCAGCTGCTCGTCGCCCGCCGAGCCGATATCGCCGGTCGCCACCGAGGGTGCCTTTCGTCGGCCGCGGAGACAGGCGCGCTCGCTGGTGCCTGGACCGCCGGCTTGCTGTCCGGCGCGATCGGATCGGTGTTCTTGAGCGCGCCGCGAAGATCGGCTTCGCGACGCCCACCATGTGCCAGCTTTTCGAGCTTGAGGGGCATCACGACGAGATCGGGGCTGAGACCTTTACCCTGGATCTGCCGTCCGGTTGGCGTCGTGAAGCGGGAGGTCGTCAACCGGATGGCTCCGTTGCCGGGCAATGGGATCACGCTTTCGATCGAGCTCTCACCGAAGGTCTGGGTACCGAGCAGCACCCCTCGGCGATTGTCCTGCAGCGCGCCGGCGACCAATTCGGCCTCCCGCGCCGTGCCGCCGTTGACCAGCACCACAAGCGGCATGCCCCGCGCGAGATCGCCCGGGGTGGCGGCCGATCCGCTTGAGGCTGGTGGGTTTGCGGCCCTTGACGATGACGATGTCGCCTTGGTCGATGAAGGCGTCGGCTACAGCCACCGCACTCTCGAAGGCCCCGGGATTGTTGCGCAGGTCGATAATGAAGCCGATCAGCTTGCCGCCCGTCCTCTGGCGAAGATCCTGAACCGCGCCAGCAAGTACTGGCTGTGTCGCCGCGTCAGAAGCCGGCAATGCGGAGGTAGCCGATGTTTCCCGCTTCGACGCGTGCGCTCACGGCTTGCAGCTTGTACGCCTCGCGCTTGACGGTCAGATCGATCGGCTTGCCGGTACCGCGCCGCAAGTGAGCTTGACCTCGCTCCCGACCGGCCCGCGCAGCTCCGCTCGGCTTCAGCCAAGGTGAGATCGTAAACCGGCTCCTTGTCGATCGCGAAGATGACGTCGCCGGGTCCGATCCCGGCGAGTGCTGCTCGGCGATCCGTCCTGCGGCGAGATCACCTTCAACTGACCGTTCTCGATCGTGACCACGGGTCCAAGGGTACCGGCATCCTCGCTTGGCCGGCGCCTGCAACGCCCTGAGACGCCGACTTCGCTGAGATAGGCCGAACGCGCATCCAGGCCGGCTAACATGCCGGCGATAGCCGCTCCGATCAGCTTTCCCTCGGCGACCGGCTCCACCGCGTCCTGGCGAATTCGCTCGAACGCCTCGTTGAACAAGGTCAGCTGCTCATACCCGCCCCCTTCCGGCTCTTCAGCTGCGCCCAAGCCGGGCCCCGAGGCGAGGAACGCACCTAACACAATCGCCGCTACCGCTCTCGCATCCCGCTATCTCCGTGAAAAGCGGCTGCACGATACAACCCAGGCTTGCGCCGGGCACCACACGGGGCCGATGGTCATTGGGTATCGGTAACCACAGCTTTCGGTCGCTCACTCGCGTTGAAGAATTATAGCTGCCATTCGCGAACTTGGTCGGGAGCGTGGCTTGACAACCGGAAGCGGCGACCGTACGCGCTCCCTGTCAGCCCGATCATCGCCCGGTTGCCATGTTGAACAAGAAGCACGCTGCCGTTTCCGGAAGGCTCGTCATCGTCGGGTTCGGCAGCATCGGCCGGGGCGTCCTGCCGTTGCTGCTGCGCCACCTCGAAATCGAGCCCGGTCAGATCACCATCATCACCGCCGAGCCGCGCGGCCACGAGGTCGCCGCGGAATACGGCGTTCGCTTCATCGAGACGGCGCTGACCCGGGAAAACTACCGCGCCACTGCTCGATCCGCGGCTCGGCCGCGGCGATTTTCTCCTCAACGTCTCGGTCGACGTGTCGAGCGTCGCACTGATCGAGCTGTGCCAGGAGAGCGGGCGCGCTCTATCTCGACACCTGCATCGAGCCGTGGCCGGGCGGCTACACCGATCCGAGTCTGCCGCCCGCAGCGCGCTCGAACTACGCGTTGCGGGAGAGTGCGCTCGGCGCTGCGCCCGCGCTATCCCGGCGGGCCGACCGCGGTCATCACCCACGGCGCCAACCCGGGTCTCGTCTCGCATTTCGTCAAGCAGGCGCTGATCGACCTCGCCCGCGACATCGGGTCTCGGCGGCGGCAGCTCCCGCGGACTCGCGACGGCTGGGCCCTGCTGGCGCGAGCAGCTCGGTCGTCAAGGTCATCCATATCGCCGAGCGCGACACCCAGGTCGCGACGATCCCCAAAGAGCCGGGCGAGTTCGTCAACACCTGGTCGATCGACGGGTTCGTCAGCGAAGGCTCGCAGCCCGCCGAGCTCGGCTGGGGGACGCATGAACGGCACTTTCCGGAGGATGGGCGGCGCCACGATTTCGGCTGCGGTGCGGCGATCTATCTGCTGCGCCCGGGTGCGGCGACCCGCGTCCGCAGCTGGACGCCGCTCGAAGGCCCTATCACGGGTTTCTGATCACCCACGGCGAGATCGATCTCGATCGCCGATTATCTGACCTTGCGCGACGGCGAGCGGGTGCTCAGCCGCCCGACCTGCCACTACGCCTATCACCCGTGCGACGACGCGGTGCTGAGCCTGCACGAATTCGCCGGCAAGAACTGGCGGCTGCAGGATCGCAAGCGGCTGATGATGGAAGAAATCACCAGCGGCATCGACGAGCTCGGGGTGCTGCTGATGGGCCCGCCGGACGGCGTCTATTGGTACGGCTCGCGGCTGACGATCGCCGAGGCGCGGCGGGTGGCGCCGCACAACAACGCCACCTCGCTGCAGGTTACCGCGGCGGTGCTCGCCGGCGTCGTCTGGGCGCTCGAGCATCCGAGCGAGGGGATCGTCGAGCCCGAGGAACTGGATTTCGCGCGCGTCCTCGACGATCGCCGCGCCCTATCTCGGCGAGATGGTCGGGGTGCGTGGCGACTGGACACCGCTCGACGATCGCGAGAGGCTGTTTGCCGAGGATCTCGACCGCGAGGACCCGTGGCAATTCAAAAACATTCGCGTCCTTTGACGAAGCGCACAATGGGTCAGCGGGCCGAGCTGATCGGGCTCTGCCTTTACGGGCTGGGTCGGCTGCATCGATTTCGCCTACCACCTGACCTGGGGCGCCCCCCGCACGTCGATCTGGTATTCGAACTTGCCCGTCGCCTTCTCGGCGGCGGTGTTTTGGCCCGTCGACCTCGTGGCGATGGCGCTGCTCGCGCGAGGCTATAAGCCGCGCGAGGCCTCCCGGTGTCCCTGCTCGTGCTAAAAGCTAGGCCGAACGTGGGACACCTGTGCCGATCGTGGCAGCTGGGTGGAGATCCTCGAGCAACGGCTTGGCCTCCGACAGGCTTCTGCTGGTGGCCGAGCCGGCGACGGGCGGCGTCAGCGCGACGGCCTTGTGCGCCTGCGATTGTTTGTTCGGACGAAGAATCCCCACCGGATCAGGTTGTCGACCCGCTCCTTGATCGCGAGGTGCCCGAGGGTGGAGGGCGTCCACATCCTGCTGTTGATCTCGTCGATGACCAGCGCCGGACGGAGCCCGCCTGATCGCTGCCGAGCGGGCTCGCCCACCACAGCAGCATGATGATCGCCCAATACTGGATAGGTTACGAGATGGTCCATTGCGTCATTGACATGCGCCGGGGTGAGCCCCTTCTGTCACGACGAATTCGCTCGTTTCCCGCCATTTCTGATCGTAGGCGCCGAGAAAGTTGAAGATCGCGGCGACCGCCTCCCGATCACGCATCTCATGATTGGCGAATGGCGGCGATCGGGACCGCTCGAATGCAGCACCGAGCTCGGCGCGATCGTGCCGCTGCGAGTGACGATCGAGAGGGATCATCTAGCTCGCCGGTCCCAGCGATCATACATCGGGAGATGCGGCACACGGTCGGTTCGACGGCGTCTACTATCCTGATGAACCCATCTCGTTCGCAATCCTTTATTCTCTCTGCTGCAAGTTCTGATGTCTGTGCCGTAAAACCCGTAAAGGAGGTGCGATGGATCGATCGGCACGACACCCCTTCCTCGGGGCCGGTTCGGGCCGAAAGATCACGTGCCAATGGGCCCGCTTGTTCAAGCCCGGAAAGTGGTCTTGCCAAATTTTGTGGTATTCGCATAAGGGCGACAATCCGATCATCGGACTCGTGCTCGGCATATCCGAATTCATCTGAAGTCACCGTCCTTCCGTTTCCCACGCGATTGTAGTCGATCTGGCCTTCACCGAAAGGGAACAATTCGGGTCTTTGCTGCAATATCCATCTGCAAAGTGTTAAACTCTTCCCAACATTCTTGACGGCCTCATTCTTGTCCGTCGGGCTCGACGGCGGAACTTCGCCTTTGGCGCCGGCTGATAAGACCCTCCGCCAGCCGATACGACGATGGGCATCCGCCGCAGGCGCAGTAGAGCGGCTCCGACCGAACCTCTGCCCGACGTTTAACCCGGTTTAATATGCCTTGCGCGCTTCCGGTCCCAATTCAGCGTTAACGATTTTCTCTGGGGTAACTCTTGCAAACCGAATGGGACGCCGTCGACGCTCGTAACGGTCGCGAACGGATCGATAGGGCGCGGCAGACGCAGAAGACTTGTTCCGGCCAAAGCAGGCGGTGCCAGTACACGCGCAGCAGAGGCGAACAGGGGATCTCGCCGACCGACTGACCACTCGCCGCGCCAGCCGCGTTTGCACGAATTCCCGCCGGTGGTCCCGATGGCAGCGGCAGGGCCGACGCCCCGACGACGAGGGCCGGGCTTTCCACAGCCGCGTAGCAAAAGGCGCGCGACGCGAAGAGTTCCCGGCCTCGCAATTTGGTCGGGTGCGCGCCCTGGCCGATTATGGGATGACGCGACACAACAGTCGCCGAAGCAATACGTA
>ERZ1370068.5240-contig-427_pt1 | contig 25345 bp, 42 predicted proteins | sample MGYA00561227_ERZ1370068 | MGnify/ENA primary metagenome ERZ1370068 (study PRJEB38410, sample SAMEA6850437) | metagenome | study: Metagenomic assessment of the ecological functions of the soil: analysis of the soil microbiota associated with the...
TGATGACGATGGCACTAGTGTCCCGGTTCCGACGTTCGTATCCCTTTGCAGCTCGCGCTCGTACGAACGTCGGAACCGAAGGACACTAGCAGCTATATCGATTGTAGTGTGGCTTTGGATTTGACGTTCCTACGAGTGACTCGCGGCAATGCTGATAGAACGTCAAATCCGCCACACTTAGTCTCCGCCTTCCGGAATTGCAGATCAAGGCGTTGCGGGCGGGTGTGAGGGGTGGGGATGTACAAGGCACTGCTGATCCGCGTGCTGCTCGTGGCAGCCGCCGTCGCGCTGCTCTCGCCGTCCGCGCGCGCGGATCACAGCTGCGATGCGCTCGGCGAGCCCGGGTGGTCGACGGTGCCCTCACACGACGAGATCGTCAACGTCGCGGACGGCGCGCCCTACCAGGCCGGCGGCGACTGGCTCGTCGAGCGCACCACGACCGTGCTGCCGCTGTGCAACTACATCAACGCATCAGGCAATTACAGTTTGCGGTCGTATTCGCTCAGTCCCGAGGACAAGACCGAGCGGGTGGCGATCTGCCGGGGCAGCGCCGCGGTCCCCCTATGCCGGGCCGTGTCCGCCGAAGTAGACCGTCAGTTGACCCCTCACCCCGTCGTTCCCGCCTCCGCCTGTCGATCATGTTCGCCGCACGCCACGCCGAGAGGACCGCGCCTTCCTGCCAAGCGCCGAGCTGGCTCAGATGTTCGCCGGCGAAATGAAACGGGCCGTCCGGTTGGTTGAGCAGCGCGTACGCGTTCTCCCGGCCGGGACGCCAGCGTGCGGCGATGCCGAGGCTGTGCGGCACCTTGCTCCAGGCCACCGCCATCGGCTTTTCCAGCTCGCGGCCGCGGCCGGGATGCAGGCCTTCGATGGCCGCGCGCGTCAGCTCGAATTGCTCTTGCAGCGGGCGCTCCGCCAGTACGTCGGCATCGGCGCGCACCGCATAGGCACCGAGCAAAATTCCCTTGGGCGAGAACAAGCGGTCGCTCGGATACCACACCAGCGACGTCGGGCCCGCGGTCCATGAAATGCCGCCGTAGATGTGCGCGTCGGTTTCCCAGAACCGGGGCGACTGCCATGCGATCTTGACGGCATTGCCGTAATCGACCTCGGTCATCGCGGCGCGGTGGGGGCCTGAAAAATCGCAGTCGATGCCGCGCAAGACCGTGAGCGGAATGGTGACGATGCAATAGGCGGCCCCGGCAGCGACGGGGCGCAGCAGCGCCGCGCGCAGCCGAAGCGTCCACCGAGGCTGCGTAAACTTGCCGGCGCCGCGTCCGCTCGGCGTGAGAACGCGAGACGCGCGCGTGCGCCAGCGGTGCCGCCTGTCGCGCCGGCGACGCGGCTTCGGCAAACGCCGGCATGACGTCGGCTGCGAACAGCCGCATGGATTTCTGCGCCTCGCGTAGCTCGAGCGCGCCGAAATTGATCTGCAGGGAGGCGTGCTCGAACTTGCCGATCGACGCCGACCACGCGGCCGGATGATCGCCTTGATCTCGTCGGGCGTGCCGACCCAGGCGCCGCCGGACTCGATCTGGCCGTCGAGGGTGAACGAGCGCAGCCGCCGCATCGACGTGTCGTAGTCGCGATAGTCCTTGAGGTCGTGCCGCGCGACCAGTCGCCGACCGGCTTCGTTGAGCGCGCGGAAATATTCCTCGAACGGCGGCCGCGCGATCTCGCGCGCGAGCCGCGCATCCTCGTGGCAGAACATGTGGAACGCGACCATGACCTCGCCGTCGCCGGGATGGCCGGCGTCGCGCCACGACTTGCGATAGAGCTCGACGCAGCGGCCCGATCGGCCCGATCGGGATCGCCATCAGCGAATAGCCGCTGCGGCCGGCGAACTCGAACGACTCGGGCGTCTGCGTCGCCGCGATGTAGAATTTGGGGCGCGGCTTCTGCGTCGGCCGCGGCAGCGAGGTCACGTTCTCGAACGAATGGAAGTGGCCGCGATGGGTGGCATTCTCCTGCGTGAGCAGGAGCTCGATCTGCTCGAGGCCTTCGCGGAAGCGCGCCTGCGATTCATCGGGCGAGATGCCGAAGCGCCGGAACTCGTGCGGCAGGAACGCGCGCGCGAAGCCGACATCGAGCCGCCCGCCGGAAATGCCGTCGAGCATGGCGATCTCGCCCGCGAGCTTGAACGGATGGTTGAACACCGGCAGCACCGCCCCGGTGACGAGGCGCATCGTCTTCGTGCGCTGCGACACGGCGGTGAGAAAGACGATCGGGTTCGGGCTGTAGCCGCCATAGCGGGTGAAGTAGTGCTCGACGGTGCGGGCATGCGCGAAGCCCAATGTTTCGGCTTCTTCCGCGATCGCCAGCGATTCCGCGTAATAGTCGGCGGCGCTCTTGTCGGTGTGGTCGACGGCGGGAAAAACTGCACACCGAATTGCATGTGGCGCCGTGCTCCTGTTCCGCTCGCGTGGAATTTTCGGCGTGCGATCGTTTGGCCCGCGATGATGGGAATAGCGGACTATAGGGCCGCGTGCCTGCCAGTCAATCGAACGCGGGCGCGCCTGCGCGGCGCGATTGACAGCATGGGGACGTGATCTGAACTTCGATGCAATCGGTCGTTGCCGAGATGAGCAAAGGTTGCCGCCATGTCTGCCGCCGCCGCGCGCGAAATCAGCGACGTCCGCAAGGCATGGAAGGAGGCCAATCTGGCGCCGCTGTGGGAGAATGCGAAGGCGCATCGGCCGGCGCCGCCGCCGGACGCCGGCTATCTGTGGTCGTGGGACAAGATCCGTCCGCTGATCACCGGCCGCCATCGAGGTCGCCTCGCCGGAGGCGGTCGAACGGCGCGTGCTGCAGCTCGTGCCGCCGATCGCCCGAGTGCCAGGACGAGCAGCAGACCTCGACGCACCCTCGCCGCCAACATCCAGATCCTGTTGCCGGGCGAGAAGGCGCGGCCGCATCGCCACACCATGAACGCGTTGCGGTTCGTGCTCGAAGGCTCCGGCGCGATCCACCATCGTCGACGGCAAGTCCTGTCCGATGGAGGAAGGGCGACCTGATCCTCACGCCGGCCTGGACCTGGCACGAGCACGTTCATCAGGGCAGCGGTCCGATCATCTGGCTCGATGCCCTCGACGTGCCGTTCCAGCAATATATGGGGACGGGCGCGTTCCAGCCCGGGCCGGTTGCCGAGATGCCGGAGACCGTCGCCGACGCCGCCTTTGCCGTGGCCAATGTCGTGCCGGATACCAGTTATGCCACGAGGGACTATTCGCCGGTGTTCCGTTATCCCTATGCGAGCACGTCGGCCGCGGTTGCCGCCGCGCCGCCTGCGCGCGATGGCTCGCGCCGCGTGCGCTACGTCAATCCGCTCACCGGCGGCCCGGGATGGCGCTGATGGACTGCTTCCTGGTGCAGCTCGATCCCGGCGCGACGACGCTGCCCTTCCGCACCACCGCGAGACTCGGTCTGCTGCGTGGTGGAAGGGTCGGGCGAGAGCCAGATCGGCAACGAGACGATCCGGTGGACGCAAGCGCGACATCTTCACCTTGCCGCAAGGCAACCGCATCGTTCACCAGGCGAACGGCGGTACCGCGCGGCTGTTCCAGGTCTCCGGACCGCGACATGCTACGCCCGGCTCGGGGCTGCTCAAGGAGGAATACGGGAATATCGCGGCCTGAGGCGTGGTGCTCCACGGATTGCCCCATCCCTGGGCATTCCTCATTCTTGTTGCATGCGGAACTTGTTGTCGGGAGCATGTTGCTTGCGGGTGAGGGGTGATATAAGCCGCCCCTCTCTTGGCCGGCGCGCCGGACTGATCCTGCCCCGATGGCTCATGTAGCGAACGAAAAGACCGCGTCCGGCGTGGCTCATGTGCCGGGCCATGGCGTGTCACATCACAAATCGAGCCTGTGGGCGATGGCGCTGGGCAGCGTCGGCGTCGTCTACGGCGATATCGGCACCAGCCCGCTTTATGCGTTCCGCGTGGCGGTGGTGGCGGCGGCCGAGTCCGGCCCGGTCACCCGCGACCGTCGTGCTCGGCGTGCTCTCGCTGATCCTGTGGTCGCTGATCGTCGTGGTCGCGCTCAAATACGTGCGTGCTGCTGCTGCGTGCCGACAACAACGGCGAGGGCGGCACGCTTGTCGCTCACCGGCGCTGGCGACGCGCGCACTCGGCCGGCGTACCGCGCTGGTGTTCCTGCTCGGCGTCGTCGGCGCTTCGATGTTTCTGGGCGACGCCGTTATCACGCCGGCGATTTCCGTGTTGTCGGCGGTCGAAGGGCTGAAGCTCGTCACGCCCGCCTTCGACCACTACGTCGTGCCGTTGACCATCGTCCTCCTGCTCGTGCTGTTCGGCGGCGCAGAGCCGCGGCACCGCGCGGGTGGCGAGCTTGTTCGCGCCGGTCATGGTGATCTGGTTCGTGGCGATCGCGGCGCGCAGGCTTGCTCCACATTCGCGACGATCCAGGCGTGATCGCGGCCATCAATCCGGTCTACGCGGTGACGTTTCTCTTATGACCACGGCGATATCGGGCTGGTGACGCTCGGCGCTGGTCTTCCTGGTCGTCACCGGCGGCGAGGCGCTCTACGCCGACCTCGGCCATTTCGGGCGCAAGCCGATCCAGACCGCTTGGTTCGGTCTGGTGCTGCCGTCGCTGCTGCTCAACTATTTCGGTCAGGGCGCCAAGGTGCTCGCCGATCCTACGGCGATCGAGAACCCGTTCTACCGGCTGGTGCCCGAGCACTCTGCTGCTGCCGATGGTCGTGCTCGCGACTGCGGCGACTGTCGATCGCGAGCCAAGCCGTGATCACCGGCGCCTATTCGCTGGTGCATCAGGCCATTCAGCTCGGCCTGTCTGCCGCGGCTTGCGATCCTGCACACCTCGGCGTCGCAGGCCGGACAGATCTACATTCCGCGCGTCACCGGGGCCCTGCTGGTCGGGCGTCCTGCTGCTGGTCGGCGTGTTCCGCAGCTCGAGCGCGCTCGCCTCCGCCTACGGCATCGCGGTCGCCACCACGATGGTGGTGGATGGAGTTCTGGCCTTCATCGTGATCTGGAAGCTGTGGCATTGGCCGCTGTGGCGGGTGGTTGCCGGTGGTTGCGCCGCTTATCCTCGTCGACGTCGATCTTCTTCTCCGCCAACCTGCTCAAGCTGCTCGAAGGCGCCTGGGTGCCGATCCTGTTCGGGGCATCGATGGTGCTGATCATTCCTGACCTGGCGGCGGGGCACCAACATTCTTGCTCAGAAAACCCGGCGCACCGAAGTGCCGCTCGATACTTTGCTGGCGAGCCTCGAGAAGCATCCGCCGCACATCGGTGCCGGGCACGGCGGTATTTCTCACCAGCCAGCCGGAATTCGCCCCGACCGCGCTGCTGCATAATCTCAAGCACAACAAGGTGCTGCACGAGCACAACGTCATCCTCACCATCATCACCACCGACACGCCACGCGTGAGCGGACGAGGAGCGGGTGCGGATCACGGCGCGTGTCGCCGCGCTTCAGCCAGTTGGCGCTCAAATTCGGTTACATGGAATCGCCGAACGTGCCGAAGGCGCTCGCCATTGCCCGCAAGCACGGCTGGCAATTCGACATCATGTCGACGTCGTTCTTCCTGTCGCGCCGCGCGCTCAAGCCGGCGGCCCATTCCGGCATGCCGCGCTGGCAGGACCATCTGTTCATCGCGCTGGCGAAATCGGCGAGCGACGCCACGGACTTCTTCCAGATCCCGACCGGACGGGTGGTCGAGGTCTGGGCACGCAGGTCACGGTATGCAGGCGCTTCCGGCACAAAAATCGGTCGATAGCTCTCTTGATTCCCGGACCGTGACGCGCGACTTCTGGCGCGCGGCGCCGCTGCCGCGCTGGAACGAGGAGGAAGTCCCATGCCCGCTCAGCTTGGCCGCGAGAATGTGCACGATCTGGCCCCGGAAGAGGTCGCGCGCGGCCTGGCCGAGGGCAGGATCCTGCTGGTCGATGTCCGCGAGGCCGGAACGAGACCGAGATCGAGCGCTATCCGGAGGCCTTTTATCTTCCGATGTCGGAGTTCGATCCGGCCGCGATCCCCGATCCGCGGGCCGGCAGGTCGTCTTCGCCTGCCGCTCGGGCAACCGTTCGGTCACCGCGTCGCTGATCGCGCAGACCGCGGGCCTGCCGTACGACACCCATCTCGCCGGCGGCATGAAGGCGTGGAAGAACTCGGTCTGCCAACCGAGAGCCTAATGACAGCCAATCGAGTCAAGCGTCAAGCACACGACCCATTCGCTCCAGAGGCGATAACGTTCATCTGCTGCCGTTGAGGATTCCATCCACTGCGCCGACCGATCTTCCTCGCCCTTGTTGCGGCCGCCGTGAGCATCGCCGTGAGCATCATGCCTGCGGCCGCCCAGCGCCGAAGGCAAGAGCGGATCGTCAACGTGTACAACTGGACCGACTATATCGCTCCGACGCGTGATGGACGAATTCACCAAGGAGACCGGTATCAAGGCGCGCTACGATACCTTCGATCCAACGACACGCTGGAGACCAAGCTGCTGGCCGGCAAGTCCGGCTACGACGTGGTGGTGCCGACGGCTTATTTCCTCGAGCGCCAGATCAAGGCCGGCATTTTCAGAAGCTGGACAAGGCGAGGCTGCCGAACCTCGCCAACATGTGGCCCGGAGATTACGCAGCGCGCTGGCCAGCTACGATCCCGGCAACGCCTACGCCGTCAACTATATGTGGGGCACGACCGGCATCGGCTACAACGTCAAGAAGGCGCGCGAGGCGCTGGGCGGCGACGGCAGGATCGACAACTGGGACATCATCTTCGCCCGGAGAACCTCGCCAAGTTCAAGGACTGCGGCGTGTATATGCTCGATTCCGTCCGACGATATCCTGTCGGCGGCGCTGCACTATCTCGGGCTCGATCCGAACACCACGAAGGAAACCGATCTGCAGAAGGCGGCCGATCTCGTGGCCAGGTCAGGCCCTCCGTGCGCAAGTTTCACTCTTCCGAATATGTCAATCTCGCTGGCCTCCGGGGAAATCTGCCTGGTGGTGGGCTTTTCCGGCGATATCAAGCAGGCGCAAAAGCGGGCGGCGGAAGCCAAGAACGGTGTGGACATCGCCTACGCGATCCCGAAGGAAGGCGCGCAATTGTCGGTTCGACAATCTCGCCATACCGCGCGACGCCAGGAACGTGGCTGAAGCGTACGAGTTCATCAACTACCTGCAGAAGCCCGAGGTGGCGGCAAAGAACTCGGACTACATTTCCTACGCCAACGGGCAACCTGGCGAGCCAGAAATTCATCGACAAGTCGATCCTCGACGACAAGACGATCTATCCGGACGAAGCGGTTATGAGCCGCCTCTACACCATCAAGGCCCACGATCCCAAGACCGAGCGGCTGATGAACCGGATGTGGACCCGGATCAAGACCGGACGGTAAGCCGGCGCCGCAGTGCTCGCGGTGGAATCAGGGCATCGCGACGCCGCGATCGGACAGTTCGCCGCTCACATCGCGTGCCATCGAGCTTGATGTGGATCAAACGCCACATGTTCCTATCTGGACTATTCTAGTAGGAGTTTGGGCGCACGGCCTTATGCGTTTCAATCGTTGCAGCGACGGAGCGACTCATGGAAGTCAGGGATATCCTTCTTGCGCTCACAACCTATCCAGAGGCGACGCCAGTTTCGGCGGTGGACGAGGCCGTTGCTTTCGCGGTCGCCCTCGGAGCGCGAATTTCGGCGATTGCCTGTGAGGTCAAGATTCAAGCCCCGGGCAGCATCCTGGCCGGGGCAGTGCTCGACGTCGCGGCGCTGGCTGCTACCGAGGCCAAGAAGAGTTCGACCAACGCGAAGAACTCTTCTAGCTGCGTTCCAAGACGCCGCGGAGAAGCACGGAGTCTTGCAGGATCGGATACTGGAGCACTGCCTGACGTCGGAAGTCCCCGATGTGCTCGTCGAATATGCCCGACTTCGGGATCTCACGATTGTACCCGTGCCGGTCGGTGACCATTTCGATCAATGGTACGCCGAATCGATCATATTCGGCTCGGGACGGGCCACGCTCGTCATGCCGCACACGCCCAAGCGCCCTGGCGCATTCGCACTCGATGCCGTGGTCGTCGCTTGGGATTTCTAGTCGGCCTGCGGCCAGGGCGGTGGCAGACGCGCTCTCCCGCTGCTGGAAAAAGCGAAGCAGGTGTACGTCGTAACGGTGAGCAATGAAAAAGCCATTGAATCCAGGAGGTCCGGGACCGAGCTCGCTAAGCATTTGAAGCGCCATGGTGTAGACGCCGTCCTGGACACCGTGGATGCCGCCGGGCGCGGCATCGGTGACATCCTCAAGTCCTATGTCACGTCGCGCAGCGCGGATCTGCTCGTCATGGGGCGCGCATGGACACTCTCGAATTCGAGAGTTCATCCTGGGAGGCGCGACCAAGAGCATGCTGTCACGGCCGCCGGTTCCGATTTTTCTCTCGCACTGATTGCATGGCTGCCAAATGAGGGCGAGCTTCGGTGCTCAGCGCCAGCGCCGATGCACCCAGAGCCATTGCTCCGGTGCTCGCGCACCCAGCCTTCGACCACCGACGTGATCAGCCTGCATGGTGCCGGCGATGTCGACCTTGCCGTCGGCGTCGCGCCGCGGCTCGATCGCCTCGGTGAGGTCGACGCGAAAGCGGCGCTTGTCGGGCAGGCGCACGACCCGCGTGCCGTGAATGGGGCAGTCGATGTGGCGCGCGAGCCGGGCGATGAAGGGGTTGGCCTTGCAGCGTACGGCCGAAGAAGGTCACGTCGACGCGCGTTCACATAGTACTGGTCGACCAGCATGGCCACGTGGCCGCCGGCCTCGAGCACGCGCAACAGTTTGAGCGGCGCGTCGAGACCGGTCGGAACCAGCGTGCCCATGCTGTCCTTGCGGATCTGGATGATGGCATCGCTCACCGCCCCGATATTGGGCCGCCGGTACAACACGGTGGTGTTGAGCCGATACTTGCTGGCGACCAGCGCCGGCAGTTCCCAGTTGGCGAGGTGGGCGGCGAAGATCAGCGCGGGCTTGCCGTCGTCGCGCAATCGCTTGAACCGCTCGTAGACCTCTTGCGTGTAGAGCATGTCGCCCTGGTCGTGCGGATCAGGTTCGAACATCTGCAGGCGATCGATATGCGCGAATTCGGCGGCAACCCGGCCCGAGGTTGTCCCACACCGCCTGCAGGATGTGCCTCGATCTCGGCTGCGGATTTGTCCGGGAAACGCCGCCGCGAGGTTGGCGCGGCCGATTCCGTGTTCCTTGAGGCGCGGACCGAGTCTGCGCATAAAGCCGCCGGCGAAGTCGGCCATGCGTGTACGGCTGGTCGCGCGGATCGCTCGCAGCATGCCCACGGCCACGGTGCCCGAGCGTCGCGTCGGCGGCCGCCTTGACATGTTGCCCGGCGCGATGGGCTCTCGACGCGGTCATGGGTGGCGCTCGCGGCGGCTCGTCAAAAGGAGACGACGATCTTACCGAACACCTGTCGGCTTTCGAGCCGCGCCAGCCCGCGCTCGAACTCGGCGAGCGGAACCTCGGTGTCGATCACCGGCGACGAGCCCGTCCGCCATCTTGGCGAGGCTCTCGCGGATATTGCGCATCGAGGCGCCGAACGAGCCGATGATGCGATATTGCTGCTGGAAAAGCTGCATCAGGTTGATGGTGCGTCGTACGGCCCCGAGGTCGAGCCGCAGGTGACCAGCCGCCCGCCGCGCTTGAGGCACAGGAGCGAGCCGTTGAAGGTCTCGGCGCCGACATGCTCGAACACGACGTCGACGCCTTTCTTGGCGGTGAGCTTGCGCACGACGCCCTCGAAGCGGTCGGTGCGGTAGTTGATCACGTGATCGGCGCCGAGCGCCTTGGCCTTCTCGGCCTTGGCGTCGTCGCCGACGGTGGTGATGACGGTGCAGCCGATCGCCTTCGCCATCTTGATCGCGACCGAGCCGATGCCGGAGCCGCCGGCATGCACCAGCACGGTTTCGCCGGGCTCGAGCCTGGCATTGTCGAACAGCATGTGCTGCACGGTCGCGAAGGCGATCGGCGCGCAGGCGGCATCGCGCAGCGACACCCCGTCGGGAACCGGGATCACCAGCCGCGCCGGCATGTTGACGAGATCGCGCGCGAAGCCATCGATGTGGAAGCCCATGATGCCGCCGACGTTTTCGCACAGATTGTCGCGGCCCTCGCGGCAGGCCTTGCAGGTGCCGCAGGTCAAGCGCGCCATACATGACCACGCGCGTCGCCGGGCTTGAACCCGCGCCGTGCCGGCGCCGACTGCGGCGATCTCGCCCGCCGCCTCGACACCGACCACGACGCGGCAGCTTGCGCTTGGCGAAGGCCATGCCGCGCCAGCCCCAGACGATCGAGATGATTGAGCGCCACCGCCTTGACCCGGATCTGCACCTCGCCCGCGGCCGGCGCGGCAGGCGGCGGGATGTCGGCCAGCTCGAGCTTGCGATCGGCGAGCGAGGGTGAGCGCCCGCATGCGTCACGCCGGGCTCCCGGCTCATCACCAGCGAGACGTTTTGCCCGCCGAAACCGAACGAGTTCGACAGCGCGTGGCGCACCTTGGCATCGCGCGCCGGTGTTCGGAACGACGTCGAGCGGGATGGCCGGATCGGGCACCTGATAATTGATGGTCGGCGGCAGACGCTGATGCTCCAAAGGTCAGCAGCGTGAACACGGTCTCGACCGCGCCGGCCGCCGACAGCGTGTGCCCGATCATCGACTTGTTCGAGGAGACCGGAATCGACTTTGGCCGCGCTCGCCGAACACCGTTGCCACGCCGAGATATTCCATCTTGTCGTTCTCGGGCGTGCCGGTGCCGTGCGGGTTGATGTAGTCGATGTCGTCGGGCGTGAGGCCGGCGTCGGCGATGGCGTTGCGGATGCAGCCGATGATCGGCTTGCCGTCGGGGCTCGAGCGGGTGCGGTGGAACGAGTCCGCCATCTCGCCGCAGCCGGCGAGCACGCCGAGGATGTTGGCGCCGCGCGCGACGGCGTGATCGTAGCTCTCGAGCACGAGCGCGGCGGCGCCCTCCGCCATGACGAAGCCGTCGCGGTTCTTGGAGAACGGCTTGGCCGCCGCTCTGCGGCGGATCGTTCGCGGTCGAGAGCGCGGACAGCAGCGAGAAGCGGATCAAGCGACCTCCGGATTGACCGAGCCGTCGCGTGCCGATGCAGAGCGCGGCATCGGCCTCGCCGCGGCGGATCGCCTCGACCCCGAGCTGGATCGCGCTCGCGCCCGACGCGCAGGCGGTCGAGAGCGAGATCGGCGAGCCCTTGGTGCCGAATTGGTCGGCGAGATGCTCGGCGACCGAGCCGAACAGACAGCGCTCGTAGGATGTCGTGTGAAGCGGCCGCGCAGGCGCCGCGCGCAGGAGGTCCTGCGTATCCGACCGCGTCGTTGGCGCCGGACGGCGGCGCCAGCACGTGCGCGCTGCGGCCACTCGATCTCGACCGGCGGCACCGCCAGGAACAGCGGGCCCGGGAAATCGCCGCGCGCGCCGATGCCGGACTCTGCGATCGCCTCCGTCGGCGGCCATCGTCGGCCAGCGCGCTGCGAGAGTCGGCTGCGAGCAGAACTGCTCGACCGGGATGAAATCGACGGTGCCCGCGATGCGGGTCTTGAGGCCGTCGGTCGGCAAAGCGGGTGATGGCGATGGATGCCGGATGCTCCGGCGGTCAGCCTTGCCCAGTTGTCGGCCTTGCCGGTGCCGAGCGAGGTGATGACGCCCATGCCGGTGACACGACCACCGGCCGGGCAGCCCGTTCATCGATCGGCGCAATCGATGCCATCGTCGAGTCCTCCTTCACCCTCGCGGATCGCTTCGACCAGCGCCATGCCCTTCGCCGCGCCAATGGCCGACGCCGGTGACGACGACCTGATCGCAGCGGTGCATCCATACGCACGTTCGGAGCCCAGATGAGTCGAAGGACGGAAACAATCTCTCTGCGACTCGAGCGCGAGCGCGGCGAGCGCGATGTTCATGGCGAATTGCGGCTCGATACCATGGCCGAGACTGCTGCGCCGGTCGCGCGCACCGGCACGTCGGGCATCGTGCTGAGCAACAGGCGCGTTCCTTCGTCGGTCGCCGGCTCCGCGCCGGTGGCGCCCGAGATCACTGCGATGCGCCTCGGCCTTGGGCGGCGGCGCGAGCCGTTGCCCACATCCGCTCCAGCGCCGCGGTGATCGAGCCGCCGGGCTGGCGCCGGCACGCTCCGACATGCACGGTCGACAGCCGCGCGAGTGGCTTGGCGCCGCGCGCCGTCGGCGTGGCTGCGCTCCTCCAGCACCAGGAATGCGCCGAGCGAGCCGAGCGCCATCCCGCCGCCGTCCTGCGCGTCTCCCACACCGGCCTGGAACGCACTCGCGCAGCAGATGCCCTCCGCATGCGTAGTGCAGGAGCAGGCTCCTCAGCGCTCGGCGTTGTGCGAGCCGCCCGACCAGCGCGATCTCGCTTTGTCCGGCCGACGATGCGCGCGAGCGCGATGCGCACCGCGTCGACGCCCGCCGACTCTTCGCCCATGAAGGTGCGCGAGGAGCCGGTGACGCCGTGCACGATCGAGATGTTGCCGGCGAGCAGATTGGAGAGCTGCGCCAGGAACAAGGTCGGGCGCAGGTCGCTCATCAGCCGTTCGTTGAGAAAAGCTTCCGGACTGGTCGGCCTTGGCATGCCTGGCCAGGATGGCGCGCGTCGACCGCCTGGTCGCGCTCGCCGCCGCCGGCGGCAACGATCATGTCCATGCGCGCGAGCAGATCGGCATTGCCCTTCACCCCGGCATCCGTCGAGCGCAAGCCCGGCCGCGTAGGTGCCGATCCGCTGCCAGGCTTCCATCTGGCGCTGGTCGCCCTTCTTCGGGATTTGCCGGTCGAGATCGAGCGGCGCGAGCGGATGGACGAGATAGGGAGCGAAGGTCTCGGCATCCGCGTCGCGGCGGCGGTCGGTGAGGCCTGCCCAATGCGCCTCGCGCGCCTTCGCCGAGGCAGGAGACGATGCCGACGCCGGTGATCCAGGTTTCGCGCGGCGCCTCAGCCATGGGCGGGCGCCTCCCTCGGAAACGCGATGGATCGCGGCCATCTGCTCCATGCTCGCGCGGAATTCCGGGGTTGGGAAACTCGACCAGCCGGAACGTGATCTCGGCGTTGCAGGCGAGCTTGCCGTCGCAGCCTGGATCTCGGCCTTGGTGACGGCGTAGCCGGAGCCTTCGTGCAGCGATGCGTCGGCCGAGAGCGCAAGACGTCTGACCCGGGCGTGATGAATGAGCGCAGCTTCGCCTCCTTCAGCGCGGCGAGAAACGGCATGCGCGTGAAGTTGGTGACGCGCGATGACGAGCCAGCCGGAGGTCTGCGCCATCGCCTCGATGAGCAGCACGCCCGGCATCAGCGGATAGCCGGGAAAGTGTCCCTCGAAGATCGGTCGATGTGGTCGGGACGCGTCGCCTCGGCGCGGATGGTCTGCTGCGCAAGATCAAGCTCGGCAATGCGGTCGATGAGCTGAAAGTACTCGAGACGCATGCGGGCGCGTCAGGCACCTTTGGCAGCGACAAGCTCGTCGATGCGGGCGCACAGGTTGTTCAGACTGAAAATACTGCTCAGTCGTCGCCTTGCCGTCGTTGACCTCTCTGCGTCCACTGCTCGAGCGGCATCTTGATGCCGAACGCCTTGTCGATCGCGAACGCGATGTCGAGGAAATCGAGGCTGTCGATGCCGAGATCGTTGATGGCGTGGCTTTCGGGCTTGATCGTCTCGCGGGGAATGTCACAGGTCTCGGCAGATGATATTGGCCACGGTGTCGAAGCGTCGATGACATCGTGTAAGGTCCTGATCGGTAAGGCGATTTCGATGGCTCGCCCCGACCGTCTTGCAATGCCCGGATGGTGCCTGAGGCGTTCGCGGCCTACCCCATGCGCCGAGTGACGCTGCCCGTGCAGCGAAGCGGGGAGGGCGAGTTCAATGGCGGCGGCTGCTTGCCAGGCGGTCCGCCGGCAGCGGGTGACCCGTGTCCGGCGCGCAGTTGCCCGATGCGCAGGCACGCACGAAGTGGTTATCATCACGGCCGGGAAATGACATAATCCACGCCATCGGCCGGCGGCCGCGACCGGCATGCCAGCCCGTAATCATGCTCTGCGAAGTACAACCAAGGGAGGATGGAATGTCGATCAGCTTGGCCGCTGCTGCTGCCGTCGCTGCGATCATCGCCGTGCCGGGTTACGCGAGAGCGCAAGTTCTGACGGAGAAGAACATTTCGATCAAAATGGCACATGGCAATCGCGGAAACGGCGCTGACCGACTGCACATCGCGCGTATCGGTTGCCGTTCTCGATCGCGCCGGCCGGATGCGCGTGTTTCTCCAGGGCGATAACGCCTCGCCGCACAATCTCGAGCTTGCCCGCCGCAAGGCCTATACCGCGCTGACGTTCCGGCGACCCTCCGCCGAATGGGCAGCAACTCGCCGAAGGCGACGTCACCGGCCAGCGCAGTCTTACGGATGTCATTCCGCTCGGCGGCGGCGTTCCGATCATGATCGGCGAAGACGCGGTCGGTGCCGTCGGCTTGAGCGGCGCGCCGGTGGCCAGCCCAAGGAGGAAGCCTGCGCCAAGGCCGGCATCGCCAAGGTGGCGGATCAGTTGAAGTAAGGTCGCGCGACGCGCGCCAAGGCGCAGGTCCTGTGCCGGCGCCGCCGCAGTCAAGCGGCGTGACGCCGGACGATCGTGCATTAGCGGCTGCCGCCACTCGGGCGGCAGCCGAACCACGCGACCTGCAAGGTCTCAATCGAGGGAGGACGTATCCATGTCGCTACGTTCGTGGTTTGGCCGTCGGCGTCGCCGCGGCTTGCCTGCTGCCGATCGCGGCGAATGCAGAGGGCGGCGTGCAGATGCAGCGCGACATCACCTGGAATCTGGGCCTAGAGATCGCTCAGGGCGCCATCGCCGCCTGCGCGCAGCGCAACGTTGCCGATCTCGGTCGCCGGTCGTCGATCGCGCCGGCCGGATGCGCGTCTTCATCGCGTCCGACAATCCGACCCCGCACAGCATCGAGCTGGCGCGGCGCAAGGCCTACACCGCCCGCACGTTCGGCCGCTCCACGCTGGAATGGCGCGATGCCACCGAGCCTGGCAAGGACGTGTTCGGCCAGCGCCAGCTCGCCGAGGTGATTCCGCTCGGCGGCGGCTATCCGATCAAAGTCGGCAACGAGACGATCGGCGGCGTCGGCGTGCGGCGGCAACAATCAGGCCGGCGACGAGGGCTGCGCCAAGGCCGGCGTGGACAAGGTGGCCGATCCAGCTCAAGTAAGCGGGAGGCGGCACGCGCCTGCTCCTGTTTCCGATCAGATGCCGGTCGCCCACGCGGCGCGGTCTTACACCTTTGCCTCCAGCGGATGATCGCTGCCGACGCGGACCGAGCCAGGTCGCGGTCCTTGCCGGCAGGGCCTTGCCGACCCAGCGCACGATGGCGTCGGCGATCTGCATGTTGTTCTTCTCCAGCATCATCATGTGGCCGTTGCCGTGGATGCCGGACCTTGCCGAGGATTGAGCCAGGTCGGGTGCACGCCCGCCTGTTCCGAGATATTTGACCACGCAGTGCTCATAGGGCGCGTGGAACGAGAGCTTCGCCGGTCACGATGAGGATCAGCGTGCTGCGCCAAGGTCATGACAGCTGCCGCGCACGGCGAGTTTTGCAGCCAGCATTTGGCAAGGTCCGCCCGTCGGCCTTGCTCCTGCTGGACGAAGGCCAAGCTCCGAAGGCTCGCTGACGGCGGGCGAATATGGCGAGCGGAATGGCGCCGAGGGCCCCAGGTGCGCGCGTCACGGCGCCGTCGCGGAAATAGTCCGGCGCCCTGATCAGCTCCATGTCGTGGACTGGCGGTGCGGACGGCTCGACCTGGAGCAGCGCCTTCACCAGATTCAGGCCGCGCTCCGACGATCGGCCAGCCGTAGGCGCCTGATTGCGAATGCGGTCATCACGATCGCCGGGCCGATCTTGTCGAGCAGCTGCCACGGCGGCGTCGCGATTGAGCGCCTGGATCACCTCACGGCTTCTGCACGAATGGGACTTGCGAGGCGAAGAACTGGTCGAACACCGGATCGCCGGCAACGCCCGTGCCCGGCCATTGCGTGTGCAGCCGCGCCATGCGGCCAGAGGTTGGCGCGCTCCGGCGCGGTGAAACGGTTCTGCACGTTCGACGAGGTTTGGCGAACGCCTGCGGGTCCGTTCACATCGGCCTGGTAGCCGGAGCGGCCGCGTCCGGGCTGCTCGAGCGATGTAGACCGCGTAAAGCCGCGGCGCAGGAAGAATTGCGCCCAGCCTTCGCGGCCATCCGGGCGTGCCGGTGAAATTGGTCGCGGTCTGCGCTGCGCCCGGAATGATCACGATCGGATAGGGCTGCGTCTTGCCGGCGCGGGATCTGGTACTCGACATACATCTGGCCGCTCATCACCTGGCGGCCGTCGACGGTCGTGATATTTGCCGCCGGTAAAGAGATAGCCCTGCTTGGCGATCGCCAGCGGCGGTTCTGCGCCTGCGCCGCGATCGCAGACATGGCAAACACACCGCCGCGGCCCACTATGGCCGCAGCTCTCCCTGCTGCGGTTGTTGCCGTTGCTACGATCCTCCCCTCCCATCGACGGCGCGGCGCGCGCTGCTATTTGTCGGGGTGACAGCGAGAATGCCTTGAGTGCGCCCACCTCTTTCGGTCCGACCTCAAAATCGCGCGCGATACGCTGCGACTCTGCGCGACCGCAGCATAGAGCTGCTCGCGCCTCCGGATGCTCGGCCGCGAAGCCGGAAACCTCCTCCATCTCCGCCACCCAGCGATACGCCTTCGGGAATACATGCGTGAGATATAATCGTCCATCCAGTCCAGAGAGCTTTGGCTGGCCTCGCGCAATTCAGCATAAAGCGCTGGGGCTGGAGCCGCTGCGGGTGGCGGCGAGGATCATGGGCCGAGGTGAGGGCCTGCACGCCTTTGGTGATGCGCCATACGACATTTTCAGCGACGAGGCTGCGCTGAGCGGGCCGTCAGTACGCGCGCCGTCGAACCATGTTCGCGCAGCGCCGCGAAGCGCGGCGCGTCGGGCCGGGCGTAGAACGCCGGCGGCCGGGGCCTTCCTTGGGCTTCGGCGGCCCGCCGATAATGCCGGCATCGACGAACGGCAGCCGGTCGTGGCGCGATCACGCCCGCGATGCGCTCGACGGTCGGCGGGCTCACCGCATTGCACTCGACAAAGAGCCGGCTTGGCGTTGCTTGCGCTGAGCGTTGGCGTGAAAGCGCTGCGCCAGGCTGAGCGCCTCTCCAGGCCCGGCAGGATCGAGAGGATGTAGTCAGCCGCCGCAAGTACTCTCATCGCTCGCCCCGACCATCCCGGCGCCTTTCGCGCGCTCGATCGTTGCGGTGCTGCGGCCGGTCAGCGGAGTCCATCACCTTGAGGCCGTGCACGACCAGGCGGCCTCCGACCTTAGCGCCCATTTCGCCGGGCGCGATGGCGGCGACTGACAAGGATTCATCTTCTTGAGCTTGTGCTCCACTTGTCGGGGGTCGATCAGGGTGGATCCTGCGGGGATTTGCGTCGGCTGGCAAGCTGCTTACCGCGGGCCTCGCTTGCCGCAGGACGTCGGGCGGTTGGGGATTTGGATGCCAAGTCCATGGTTCGCGCGTTGCGCAGTTCGGACATCTCCATGCGGCTTTTGTGTCCTCGTCGCCTCTTGGCGGCAGGAAGCGAAACAGAGGCATGATGCGGCGCCGATGGGGCGGCGCGCATCCTACACGCCGACATGGACATTCCATGCCAATTCCCGCGCAAAGCAAACCCGTCACTACCGGCAGGCACAGGAGAATACGACCATGAACAAAGAGCTTTCTGATTGGTGCAACCGCCTGCGCCGCATTGGCGCTCGCGGCTGCCATCGCTAGATCGCTGTCATCGCGTGCGCAGAGTGGCGTGCCGAAATACGAGTTCGATCAGCTCCTGGCCGAAACCGTTCCCGAACCGCTGGGTCAACGGCGGCCTCGGCGGCCTGTGCGTCGACGAGAACGACCACGTGCTGGTCCTCAATCGGCAGGACGTGCAACAAGCCCGAACTCATGCCGCCGGCGCGATGGCGCCGCCCATGCTCGAATTCGATTCCGCCGGCAACGTGGTCCATTCCTGGGGCGATCCGAAGCTGATCGACTCGCGGCTGCATAGCTGCCACTACGACAAGGACGGCAATGTCTGGATCGCGAGCGCGCCGTCCGGCATGGTGCAGAAATATTCCCACGACGGCAGCAAGCTGCTGCTCACCATCGGCAAGAAGGGCGTCTACGACACCGCCGACGGCACCGAGAAGGGCAAGCCGCTCAATTCCCCCGCCGCCGCCTTCCACATGCCCTCGAGCATCTTTGTCGACCGCGGCAACGGCGATGTCTACATCGCCGACGGCGAGGACGACACCAGCAACTAGCAGGATCGCGGTGTTCGACGCGCAGCGGCAAGTTCTTGCGCCAGTGGCATGCCGGAAGGCTACAAGTCGGTGCACTGCATGACCATGGCCAACGACGGCCTCGTCTATGTGTGCAACCGCCGCAACGGCAAGATCAGCGTGTTCGACAAGATGGGCAAAGCTGCAGCGCACCTTCGACGTGCCCTCGACGCCGGTGACCGCCGGCGTGACCGACGGCGGCGGCGCGGCCGTCGCCATCGACTTCTCGCGCGATCGCGAGCAGCGCTGCATGTTCGTGATCAACCAGAACAACTCGCGCATCGAGATCATGGAGCGCGCGAGCGGCAACGATCGTCGGCAATTTCGGCCGCCCGGCCCCTACCCCGGCGAGTTCAACCAGGCCCACGGCATCGCCATCGACTCGAAGGGCAACATCTACGTCAACGAGAACCGCGGCCGGCGGACGCAGAAGTTCAAGATCGTGGCTCAATAATCTGAGCCGGAAGGCGTCGAGCGCGTTTTCTTACATTCCATCGACCCTGCGGGCTCACGAGCCTGCAGGGTCGTGCGCATGTCATCGACTCCGTGTGGCGACGAGGCGGCGAAGCCGCGATTCGCGGCTCCTTCGCTGCGTCACTCCAGATATCATACTCGGACGCCTGCGATACAGCAATGCGCTGATGACGGCCGTGCCGCCGATCATCGCCACGGCTGCATGGATGTCGATGTCGTCGCGAGAGAGCAGCCCTTGAGGCATTGACGCTTTCGGCCAGCTTTCGCTTGAGCGTTTTCGACTACGCGGGTGGACATGAGCGGATCCTCCATCGCTCCAAAATGGCCACGCCGGCCGGTTCTGACCCGCCTCTTCGCACCGCGTGGCACGTGATTGCCGTTCCCCAGGAGCAGAGTGGTGTGGTTGCTGAATTGGATCACGCGGCCGATGGGGAAAGCGCCCGTGAAGCATGATATGCTCAGCTCCTGGCAATTCGACCGGTCCGAAGATGTTCCCGTCCGGTCGCGAGCACCTCGATGGAGAAATCGCCCGGCAAGCAAGCACTCCGAACATAGGTTGGAGCAACCGCAGCGGGTCGCCGGCAACGGCCTCATCGATCGCCGCGCGCTGCTCGGGCGCGGCATCGTGTTCGCGGGCGCGACCGCGACCGGGGCTCGGCAGCTCGCTCACCGGCGCCGGCGCCGAGCCACTGCCGGTCGATCCGTGGAGCATGAGGCCCGGCGCCGCCGATCCCGGCCTATGGCGTGCCGTCGAAGTACGAAAGCAAGGTCGTGCGCACGCTGACCAACCCGAACCACGAGCCGCGCACCAGCAACGCGCGCACGCCGCACCATCTCCTCAACGGCACGATCACGCCGAACGGCCTGCATTTCGTGGTGTCCCGCACCGGCTTTCCCGACATCGACCCGGACAAGCACCGCCTGGTGATCCACGGCCTGGTGAAGCAGCCGCTGGTCTTCACGCTCGAGGCCCTTGCGCGCTATCCGATGGTGTCGCGCATCAACTTCGTCGAATGCGGCGGCAACAGCGCGCCGCTTTACAGCAAGGACCCGGTGCAGGCCAACGTGCAGGCGATCCACGGCCTCGTCTCCGGCTCCGAATGGACCGGCGTGCGGCTCTCCACCCTGCTCGAAGAGACCGGCATCGACCCGAAGGCGAAGTGGTTGCTCGCCGAAGGCGCCGACGGGCCGCAGCATGAATCGCAGCATCCCGATCGCCAAGGCGCTCGATGACGCGATGATCGCGCTCTACCAGAACGGCGAGCGCATCAACCCATCGCAGGGCTATCCGATGCGGCTCCTGGTGCCCGGCTACGAAGGCAACATGAACGTCAAATGGCTGCACCGGATCAAGCTCGATCGAGGAGCCGGTCATGGCCATCAACGAGACCATGCAATACACGTATGCGGGTCGGCGGGACCGAAGATCTTGGCAGTTCTTCTTCCCGCATGGAGGTCAAATCCTTCATCACCCATCCGTCGCCGGGGCTGACGCTGAAGGGGCCAGGCTTCTACGAGATTTCCGGCCTCGCCTATTCCGGCAACGGCCGCATCGCCAGAGTGATGGTCTCCGCCGATGGCGGCAAGAGCTGGGCGCAGGCGGCGCTCGCAGGCGCCGGTGCTGTCAGCAAGGCGCTTGACCCGCTTCCGCATGCCCTGGCGCTGGGACGGCCAGCCGGTGGTCCTGCAAAGCCGCGCCTGGGATGAGGCCGGCAATGTGCAGCCGACGCGCACCGAGATGTTCGCCGAGCGCGGCGAACCCAAGGTCAATGTCCCGGTGACCGCCTTCCCGATGGGGCACATGAACGTCATCACGAGCTGGGCCGATCGACAGCAAAGGGGAGGCCAAACATGTCTATGCGTAAGCAGTCTTGGCTGTCGCCGCTGCCGCGTTCGCATTCGCGCTGCGCGCGGCGCGGCGATCGCCGCCGACACGCCCGGGCTCGGCAAGCCGGTCACCGAGGCCGATCTCGCGCTCTGGGACATCAGCATCGGGCCCGACGGCGCCGGACTGCCGCCGGGCAGCGGCACGCCCGCGCAGGGCGCCGCCGTCTACGCGCAGAAATGCGAGGTCTGCCACGGCAAGGACGGCTACGGCGGCCGCAACGCCGCTTGCTCAGCGCGCCGGGACGAACGGAACGCACCATGGCCAACTATGTGCCGCACGCCACCACGATCTTCGACTTCACGCGGCGGGCGATGCCGTGGCCGCAGCCGAAGACGCTTACCGGCGACGAAACCTACGCGTTGACCGCGTACATCCTGTCGCTCAACAAGATCATCGGCGAGAACGACGTGATGAACGCGCGAGACGCTGCCGAAGGTGCGAATGCCGAACCGGGACGGCTTCGTGAGCAAATACCCGGAGAAGAAGTAGCACGCCGATTGTTGTCGAATGCGGCGGGTCGAACGCCCGGCGGCGGTTTCATCCCGCGATGCGGAGGGCGCCATGAAGGTTTGCGCGGTTTTTGCTTCGGGTGGCGACCCTCTCCCTAAGTCTTGCGTTCGCTCCGATGGTTCGAGCGCAGGACTATCCACACGGCCGTGACTCTGATTGCGCCTTGGCCCGCGGGCGGCATGTTGATGCGCTTTCGCGCGCGCTGGCGCCGGGTCTGTCTGAGCGCCTCGGCAAGAGCGTCGTGGTTGAAAACCGTCCGGGTGCCGGGTCCGTGATCAGCACGGCCGCCGGTGCCAAGCGGCTCCCGACGGCTATACGCTGGTGGTCGGTGGTAGCGGCTCGTTCGCCATCGGCCCCACGCTCTACAAATCGATCTCGTACGATCCGCCAGGACTGAGCCCATCGCTCGTCGGCCTCGTTCCTTTCGTGCTGGTCGTCAATCCATCCCTGCCGGTTCGCTCAGTGGCGGACCTGGTCAAATATGCGAAGGACAATCCCGGCAAGCTGTCCTACGGATCAGGTGGCCAGGCTCGCCACAGCACCTCTATGCCGAATTGCTCAAGAGCATCACCGGCATCCGAGATGACGCACATTCACTTACAAAGGGCAGCGCACCGGCACTGACGGCGTCATCGCCGGGCACATTCCGCTGATGTTTTCCGATACGGTTCCTGCGCTTCCGCTGATCAGGGCCGGTAAGGTGCGGGCGCTGGGAGTGTCGTCAGCGACGCGGCTGCCATCGGCGCCCGATATTCCGCCGATTGCTGAGGTGGGAGTACCGGGATTCGATGCCGCCGGCTGGGGCATGATCCTGGCGCCGGCTCACACACCCAAACCGATCGTCAGCAAGGTTCACGCCGCGGCGCAGGCGTCGTAGCATTCCCCGACGTTCAGCAGCAGATGATCAGGGTTGGCTTGGTCCCGGTGCACACCAGACGCCGACAGAGCTGCAGCCCTACATCAACTCCGAAGAGGCGAAAAAATTGGGGCAGGTCGTGCGGCAGGCCGGCCTTACTGACCCCCGAATAGCCGAAATCATCGACGCACCCACGGTTATCAGTCGCGGCCGGCGCTCACGGCGTTTGGCATGTCTAACGGCTGCCCGTCATAACGCCGTCATGGCGGCATTGCTCGCCCAACGCCTTCAAGGATAAGCTTTCTGCGCTATTGCCGGTGCGTACGAGCGCCCGCAAGTTCAAAGAAGGCGCCGGGGAGTGCAAACATGCAACGTCGCTGGAAGCTGCGCCATCCTCGCCTGCACCGCATTGGCGGGCATCGATCACCGCGCTCACGGCCTCGCAGCCCGCTGCGCAGTACAAGATGACCGTCAACAAGGAGCGGCTGCTCAACGCCGCGAACGAGCCGCAGAACTGGCTCATGATGAACGGCGACTACGGCTCGCACGCGCTATTCCAAGCTCACCCAGATCAACCGCGACAACGTCAAGAACATGCGGCTGGTGTGGGCGCTCGCGCTCGGCGGCATGCAGGACGTCGGCCAGAACGGCCCGGAGAGCGAGGTCAATCCGCTCATCGACAACGGCTTCATGTACACCAGCGACGGCTGGGGCACGATCTACAAGATCGACGCGCGCAACCCGAACAAGGGCGAGTTCGTCTGGACCAGCGATTCCGGCGTGCAGCCACGAAGGCAACCTGCCGCGCACGCGCGGCATCGCGCTGTGGGAAGACCTGGTGATCGCGAACCTCCCCGACGGCCGCGTGATCGCGCTCAACCGCGACTTCGGGCGAGATCGTCTGGGACAAGAAGGTCGCCACCGTCAACGAATTCGGCACCAAGGAACGATTCAACTCCGCGCCCGCTCACCGCCGAGGGCAAGGTGATCGTCGCGAATGGCGCCGGCGAGCAGCGGAACGCGCGGCTGGCTGGCGGCGCTCGATGCGCGCACCGGCAACGAGCTGTGGCGCTGGTACGCCATGCCGAGGCCGGGCGAGCCCGGCAGCGAGACCTGGAAGGACAAGACCAACGCCTGGAAGACCGGCGGCGGCGGGCTCTGGCAGACCGGCTCATACGATCCGGCGACCAAGCTCACGATCTGGGGCACCGGCAACCCGGTTCCGGATTACGATCCGATGGCGCGCCCGGGCGACAACCTCTACACCAACTCCGCCGTGGCGCTCGACATCGACACCGGCAAGCTCGCCTGGCATTTCCAATATACGCCGAACGACTCGTGGGACTACGACGAGGTCGGCATCCACATGCTGCTACGACGTCACGATCAACGGCGAGACCCGCAAGGTCGTCGCGCATTTCGGGCGCAACGGCTTCTACTATTCGCTCGATCGCGGCAACGGCAGCTTCATCAAGGGCGGCCAGTATGTGAACGAGCTGAACTGGACCAAGGGCTCGATCCCAAGACCGGCAAGCCGGTCGAATACGATCCGCGGCTCGACGTGCAGAAGTACGTCCCGGAGGCGCGGGCGCTGCGCGGCGACGGCATGAAGCGAACCTGCCCGACCTGGCACGGCGGCGTCGCGTATCAGCCGACCGCCTATAATCCGGTCAAGAAGATCGCCTACGGAGTCGGGACCGAAGGCTGCTTCGCAGCGAACGGCATGACGGCGGCGTTCAAGGGGCCGGACGGCGGTCTCGACCGCGCGAAGTTCAGCAGGCGAACCTACACCAGCGACCTCTACTACGGCTCGGTCACCGCCTATGACGCCATCAACCACAAGGTGCTGGCGAAGGCCGTCACCGACATCGAGATCCGCTCCGGCGCGCTGGTCACCGCCGGCGGCGCTGGTCTTCACCGCGCTGCAGGACGGCTGGGTGGTCGCCTATGACGACGAGAAGCTCGAGGAGCTATGGCGCTTCAATGTCGGCACGCCGCTCAAGGGCGCGCCGGTCACCTACGCGATCGGGCCGAAGCAGTATCTCGCCGTGCAGTCGAGCGGGCGCCACGTCCATCCGGTGAAATACGACAAGCTGGAGAACTCGAGCTACATGTTCGTCTTCTCAGCTCAATTTGAACATCGAGGCGAGCGGCGGCTGGACGCCGCCGCTCAGAAGAACGCGCGTCCGCGTCAAGGCCTCGCCTGCATGCTGGGCAGGGTAACCAAGCGCACGGCATGCCGGGCCAGTTGGCAAGCTCTAAATGAAATGTTTGGTTCCAACTCAAAGCAACAGAGTGCTCACAGGAAGCGCTACCGAAGGAGATCAAACCATGCAACATCGACGGCTGAGTCTCGCCTGCGCCGCAATGGCAGGCGTATCGATCACCGCGCTGACGGCATCGCAGCCCGCAGCGCAGTACAAGATGACCGTCAACAAGGAGCGGCTGCTCAACGCCGCGAACGAGCCGCAGAACTGGCTCATGATGAACGGCGACTACGGCTCGACCGCGCTATTCCAAGCTCACCCAGATCAACCGCGACAACGTCAAGAACATGCGGCTCGTCTGGGCGCTGGCGCTCGGCGGCATGCAGGACGTCGGCCAGAACGGGCCCGGAGACCGAGGTCAATCCGCTCGATCGACAACGGCTTCATGTATACCAGCGACGGCTGGGGCACGATCTACAAGATCGACGCGCGCAACCCGAACAAGGGCGAGTTCGTCTGGGTCAGCGATTCGGGCGTGCGGCACGAGGGCAACCTGCCGCGCACGCGCGGCATCGCGCTGTGGGAGGACCTGGTGATCGCGAACCTGCCCGACGGCCGCGTGATCGCGCTCAACCGCGACTCCGGGCGAGATCGTCTGGGACAAGAAGGTCGCCACCGTCAACGAATTCGGCACCAAGGAACGGTTCAACTCCGCGCCCATCACCGCCGAGGGCAAGGTGATCGTCGCCAACGGCGCCGGCGACGGCGGAACGCGCGGCTGGCTCGCGGCGCTCGATGCGCGGACCGGCAACGAGCTGTGGCGCTGGTACGCCATGCCGGCGCCGGGCGAGCCCGGCAGCGAGACCTGGAAGGACAAGAACAACGCCTGGAAGACCGGCGGCGGCGGGCTCTGGCAGACCGGCTCATACGATCCCGCGACCAAGCTCACGATCTGGGGCACCGGCAACCCGGTTCCGCGATTACGATC
>ERZ1370068.1163-contig-11061_pt1 | contig 25341 bp, 32 predicted proteins | sample MGYA00561227_ERZ1370068 | MGnify/ENA primary metagenome ERZ1370068 (study PRJEB38410, sample SAMEA6850437) | metagenome | study: Metagenomic assessment of the ecological functions of the soil: analysis of the soil microbiota associated with the...
TCAGCGTTACGTATTACTGCTGGGAATGCCCGCAGGGTCGAAACTCTCCAGGCAGTAAACATTGGCGCCGAGAAAGTCATGCGTCACACGCTTGCGATGAAACGGGTAGATGCCGCAGATCCGGCAGAAGAAATGGCGCGCCGTCATCGTATGGAACCGGTATCGCAGTCTTCGCCGCCGGTCAGCAGCGTGAATTGGTGTTCGTGGATCTTTCACCATCAGCGCGTTCTGCGCCGGCAAATCGAACAGTCGCATCGGTGAGCCTGGGGAGATCGGTTTCGATCTCGAAGGTGACTGCGCCGCAAAATGACAACTGCCGCGGTATTTCCGCATGGTCCGGCTACCCATTTCGAGGCTCCCTCAGACCGCCGAACGCGGTATTTCGCGCGCTCGAGCGCCGCGCGGTCCCAGGCACCAAAGTCGGCCGCCGCCTCGTAGCTGCTTTGCAGGAATTCGAGCAGCGTCGTGTCGGGCGCCGCCGATTGCCGAACGACGTCAGGGAAGGATGAACCTCCAAGTTCCGTGTTGTGACAGCGCCGTCGGGCCGAATCTTCGCTAAAGTGAAACCTGAGGCTCGGGATATGCGTGTACGAACAGAATGTGCTGGCTGCGGCAACCGCGCGTTTCCTGGCCAGAACATGCAGCTCGAAACTTCGTGAGTACGCCTCAAGTGCACCACCCAGTCCGCCAAATTTGGGACACCGCCCGGGTGCACCGGTGCCTTCCGCCCTGAAAGGAGTAAGCAGGCGCGTCGAAGCTCCCCCAGAAAATGCACGGGCTGCACTTTGCCGATGAAGCGGGCGCGGGGCCTTGAACACCCGGTCAGCCTGAGCCAGCGCGAAAGAATCGGTTGGCGTGCTCCTGGGAATGGTGGCGTGCGCGGCGTCTTTCTCGAACGGATGGCGTCGACCACTTCGCAGGCGTCGTGAATCCTTACGCCGCCGAAGCCTAGGTCAGTCAATCGTGCAAAGAGCTTTCCTGCATAGAAGTCGGCGACCGAGTGGATCGAAGCGGCACTTCGCTCGCTGTGCCGACGCTGGTCTCGATCAGCAGGCGTGGTATCGATGAAATCGAATACCCGACGGAAAACGTTTGCGCCCGTAAGTGATGGGAGAGGTGGTGATGCCGCGCGATGTCGCTGCATAAACGGCGCGCCACGAATGGTTGATCCAGGATGACTGGACGAGCCTTATTTTCCCTAATAACCTGCGTCCACATGTGGAGCGTTTCGTACGTCGCTCTCCATTCCAGAGATAGGGCAGGGGCGGCCACAGGTTTGCGCTGGAAGAGGTCATCGGCTTACGTTTCCATCGTCAATCGCGTGAACCTACTGACCTTGACGTCGGCGTCCTTCACGACCTTCGCCCACTTCGTCTTTTTCGGTGCGGATGAACGCCGCGAATTCGTCCGGCGAGTGTTGGTGCGCACGTCCGCGCCCTGGTTGCCGAGGTTGTCGCGCATCTCGGGCGTCGCGCACGATGCGCCCGATCTCGGCGTTGAGGCTTGCGCGACGACGTCGCGCGGCGTCCCGGCCGGCGCGACGACGCCCTGCCACGATCCCGTCTCGAACCCGGCAAGCCGGATTCGGCGATCGTCGGCACGTCCGGAATCGCGCTCATCCGCTTGGCGCTCGACACCGCGAGCAGCTTGAGCTTGCCGCCCTTGCACCAGCGGATAGGTCGCGAGCATTCCGTTCAGCGTGACGTCGGCCTGTCCGCCGGCGACGTCGGCGATCGCCTGCGAGCCGCCCTTGTACGGGATGTATGCCCAGTTCGACGCCGGTGCGCAGCGCGAAGTCGACGCCGGCCAGATGCGGCGCGCCGCCGACGCCGGAGATCGCGAAGTTGAGCTTGCCGGGCTTCGCTCTTCGCGAGCGCGATCAGCTCCTTGCACCGAGCTCGCCGGAACGGCCGGATTGCACGACCAGGATGTGCGGCGAATACGCGACCATCGTCACCGGCGCGAAGTCCTGCGCCGGGATCGAACGGCAAGCGTCGGATAGACGCTCGGGCTGATCGCGAGCGCGCCGATGTCGGCGAGCAGCAGCGTGTAGCCGTCGGGCGGCGACTTGGCGACGAAATCCGCGCCGACGTTGCCGTTCGCGCCCGGCTTGTTCTCGACGACGACCGGCTGGCCCGAGCGACTCGGTGAGCTTCTGCCCGATCGAGCGCGCGAGGATGTCGGACGTGCCGCCGGCCGGATAGGGCACGATGATGCGGATCGGCCGCGCCGGATAGGCCTGCGCCGCACGCCGGCGATGGCAAGCAAGCCGCGAGCGTAAACGATGAAGAGCGACAGGGCGAAGAGCGCGATTCGCGTCACGAGTTTCCTCCTTCAGCACCGAATTTGCACGACGGGGAGATCGGGAAACAGAGAACGGCTACTTGCGCTGAAACGACGAGTAATACGACACCGCGACGACCACCGCAACATCGCCCGAACTCGGAATGACCGCCGTCTCTTTCGGCGATCGAGAAAATTGAAGGGTCCGATCTGGCCCTGATGCGTTTCCTTCGTGTAGTCGAAATGGCCGTAGACGAGTCCCAACAGGCCAGCAAGCACGAGGATGACCCCGAGTATTTTTGTGCCGCTCATCTAATCCTCCCGTGGCAAATGCGTCAATCCGAATTCCAAAGTGCTCGGTGCGCAAGCCAATCTACGCCAGCGCCTCCAACGAGGGTTTGTCGCGGCGCCCGCTTCAACACGCGAGCCAGGAGTTCAGATGGCGCACAAACCCATGGCAGCATGGCCGCTAGCGTACGAACGCGATGGCCGTGGGAAGGTAGCTCACTTCGATATTACGCGCTTGTCGATGTATTCGCCGGGAGCACCGGTCGAGTCGCGACGCCGATGGCTGCCGTGTATTTCAGTGACGACGTCGCCGGCGGTAATGGCTGCGCCGCAAGCTTGTGCCCCACGGGGTATTGCGCTCGACCGTGAGCGCAACGCCGTCGAGCATGACCGATTCGCCGGCTGAGAACGCGCAGCGCGGATGGCGATGTTGCGGGGCGAGTCGTATGTGAGCACTGGCGCGCGTTATGCCAGCGGCCATGCCGTGTACCGTCGCACCGACCTCAGAACTTCCCGTACGTGTTGTACGCCTCGATCGGATCGAGGCCGCCGATCAGCGCCTTGCGCATGTCGCTTTCGGTCGCGACGACCTCCTCGGTCGCTGGCGACGACCTCCTCGGCAATCGCCGCGCGGAACGATCGACGACGCCGTCGCGATCGCCGAGCAGGTAGTCGCCGGTCGCGATCGTGACGTCGCCGATGGTCGACCGGCTCGCCGTAAGCGGTCGGGAATCCAGCGCTCGACGATGTCCGGACGGCGTCAGGAACGAGCAGAACACCGGGAAGCCCTGCTCGAGCACGAGGTCGGTGTCGCGCGAGCCGCCGTCGACGACGTAGCCCAGCACGCCGCGCGCCTGCAGCGTCTGCGCGCGACAGCTCGCCCATCAGCGCGACCTCGTGGTTGTTCGGCTGGCAGACGACGACGTGACCGCGCGGGCGCCTTCGCGAGCAGCGTGCACCAGCCGAGCAGCGTCTCGTGCGCGCGTCTTCGTCCGATCGATGTGCCCGGCGACCGTCCACACCGGGCCCGGCGAGCTTCACGTCCCGGGCGCGATCGGCTTGATCGCCGGCGGCAGCACGATGTCGCTCGTGGCCCATCATGCGCAGCACGTCGTGGCACCGCGCACCGGTGTAGCAGCGCGCCAGGCGTTCGGTGAGCGTCGTCGCCATGCGGCAACGTCCTGCGCGTCGCAGCAGCGATCGCGTCAGGCGAACAGATCGAGCTGACCGGCCGATCCGGCGCATCGGGCGGCCGGAAACGCGTCGTGTCGAGGCGGCAGCGTGCGCTCCGCGTTGAGGCCGAGGCGCTTGCACGCGAGCTCGAAGCGCTTGGCGATCAGGTCGGCGAACTGCCCCTGGCCGCGCATGCGCGAGCCGGAACGCGGATCGTTGTCGCGCCCGCCGCGGATCTGCTGCACGATGCTCATCACGTGCGCGGCGCGCAGCGGATAGATGCGCGTCGAGCCAGTCGCGGAACGAGCGGCGCCACCTCGCGCGGCAGCCGCAGCAGCATCCACGCCGGCGTGCGCGCGCCGGCTGGCCGCGGCTGCCTCGAGGATCGCCTCGAGGTCGCTGGTCGGTGAGCTGCGGAATCACCGGCGCGACGTTGACGCCGACCGGCACGCCGGCGTCGGACGAGCGCCTTCGACGATCTCGCAGCCGCCGCTGCGGCGCGGCTGCGCGCGGGTCGAGCTTGCGCGCGAGCTCGCGGTCGAGCATCGCGATCGAGACGAACACGCGCACGAGGCTCTTCGCCGCCATCGGCGCGAGCAGATCGAGGTCGCGCTCGATCGAGCGCGCCTTGGTCGTGATCGTCAGCGGATGCTCGCACTCGGCGAGCACCTCGATCACCGAGCGCGTGACCTTCCATTCGCGCTCGATCGGCTGGTACGGATCGGTGTTGGTGCCGAGCGCGATCGGCTCGCAGACGTAGCCGGGCTTCGCGAGCTCGGCGCGCAGCAGCGCGGCGGCATTCGGCTTCGCGAAGAGCTTCGTCTCGAAGTCGATGCCCGGCGACAGGTCGAGGTACGCGTGCGACGGCCGCGCGTAGCAGTAGATGCAGCCGTGCTCGCAGCCCTGGTACGGATTGATCGACTGCGTGAACGGAATGTCCGGCGATTCGTTGCGGCGCGATGATCGTGCGCGCCTGCTGGATGCGCACGACGTCGTCTTGAGCGGCGGCAGTGCGTCGTCGTCGCTCGCCGCGTCGCTCGGCGGCGCCCAGCCGTCGTCGACCGCCTCGCGCTGCTCGCGGCGAAAGCGGTTCGCCGGATTGAACGTCGCGCCGCGGCCCTTGTGCGGCGCGGCGGTGCGCCATCGAGCGTTCGTCGCGCTCAGGACGCGAGCGCGGCGTCCAGCGTGACGGTGATCGACGGCGACAGCGCGCGCGAGACGACGCAGTTGGCCTTGGCGTTCGACGCGATCTCGGCGAATTTCGCGGCGTCGATCGCCGGGCACCCGCGCGCGCGTCGTGCAGATGCATCGACGGTGATCGTCGGCTTGCCGTCGACCTGGATCCATCGTCAGCGCGGCCTCGGTGTCGATCGCCGTCGCGCCGTGAAGCCGGCGTTGTTCAGCATGAACGAGAGCGCCATCGTGAAGCAGCCCGCAGTGCGCGGCGGCGATGAGCTCCTCGGGATTCGTCCCTTGCCGTCGCCGAAGCGCGCCTTGAACGAGATAGGGCGTGTCCTTGCAGCGTGCCGCTTTGCGTCGACAGCGTACCGCCGCCTTCCTGGCGTGCTGCCCTGCCAGCGTGCAGATGCCTTGCGTTGCATGCGGTCTCCGTGATGCCGCCGTTCGGACGGCGCAAGCTCAGGTCAACGCGAGCGTCGCGCAGTGGCGTCGGCACGGCGACGGCGGCTGCGTATGCGCTACCATGACGGCGCAGCACCTTCCGGCGCTGCGCTGTCGCGCCGACGCCATGACCAAGCCCAGGACGACCCGCTTCGACACGCTGTCGCTGCACGCCGGCGCGCGCCCGATCCCGCGACCGGCGCGCGCGCGACGCCGATCTACCAGTCCGCGTCGTTCGTGTTCCTGCGACAGCGATCACGCCGCGGCGCTGTTCAACATGGAGCGCGCGGGCCACGTCTATTCGCGCATCTCCAACCCGACGTGCGCGGTGCTCGAGGAGCGCATCGCCGCGCTCGAAGGCGGCGTCGGCGCGATCGCGACGGCGAGCGGGCAGGCGGCGCTGCATCTGGCGATCGTCACGCTGCTCGGCGCGGGCTCGCACATCGTCGCGTCGCGCTCGCTCTACGGCGGCTCGCACAACCTGCTCGACTACACGCTGCCGCGCTTCGGCATCGAGACGACGTTCGTCGATCCGCGCGACCTCGACGCGCTGGCGCGCGGCGATCCGCCCGAGACACGCGCTGCTGTTCGGCGAGACGCTCGGCAATCCGGGGCTCGACGTGCTCGACATCCCGCGCGTGGCCGCGCTCGCGCACGAGCACGGCCTGCCGCTGCTCGTCGATTCGACGTTCACCACGCCGTACCTGATGCAGCCGTTCGAGCACGGCGCCGACCTCGTCTTCCACTCGGCGACGAAGTTCCTGTCCGGCCACGGCGTCGTCATCGGCGGCGCTGCTGGTCGACGGCGGGCGGCTTCGACTGGGACGCGCGGCCGCGCGCGGCAAATTTCCGACGCTGACCGAGCCGTACGCGGGCTTTCACGACATGGTGTTCGCCGAGGAGTCGACGACCGCCGCGTTCCTCGCTGCGCGCGCGGCGCGAGGGCATCCGCGATTTCGGCGCGTGCATGGCGCCGTTCACCGCGTTCCAGATCCTGCAGGGCATCGAGACGCTGCCGCTGCGCATGGCGCGGCACGTCGACAACACGCGCAAGGTCGTCGCGTTCCTCGCCGACGCATCCGCTGGTCGCGAGTCGGTCGGCTATCCCGAGCTGCCCGAGCCATCCCGATCACGCGCTCGCGCAGCGCGCTGCTGCCGCGCGGCTGCGGCGCGGTGTTCAGCTTCGACCTCGAGCGGCACGCGCGCGCAGGGGCGCAAGTTCATCGAGACGCTGAAGATCTTCTCGCATCTCGCCAACGTCGGCGACGCGAAGTCGCTGGTCATCCATCCGGCGTCGACGACGCATTTCCGGATGTCGGCCGGCGGATCTCGCCGAGCGCCGGCATCACCGAGGGCACGATCCGGCTGTCGGTCGGCCTCGAGGACGCCGACGACCTGATCGAAGACCTGAGCCGCGCGCTGCTACGCCGCGGGCAAGGCCTGATGCGCGATGCGTCGTCGTCGGCGGTCACGACGTCTACGCGTACACCGGGCGCGCGTGCGTTCGATGCGCGCGCAGCCGACCGTCGTGTTCGTGCACGGCGCCGCGAACGACCACAGCGTTGTGGGCGCTGCAGTCGCGCTATTTCGCGCACCACGGCTGCAACGTGCTCGCCGTCGACCTGCCCGGCCACGGCCGCTCGGCGGGCGAGGCGCCGCCGTCGCGTCGAGGCGATCGCCGACTGGCTCGTCGCGCTGCTCGATGCCGCGCGGCGTCGAGCGCGCGGCGCTGGTCGGCCACTCGCTCGGGTGCGCTCGCCGGCGCTCGAAGCGCGCGGCGCGCCATCCGCGAGCGCGTGACGCGACTCGCGCTGCTCGGCCCGGCGGTGCCGATGCCGGTCAGCGACGATCTGCTCGACTGCCGCGCAAGGCGCGACGACCACGTCGCCTACGAGCTCATCAACGGCTGGTCGTTCAGCGCCGGGCAAGCAGCTCGGCGGCAATCGGCAGCCCGGCGTCTGGATGACCGGCAACGCGCATGCGGCTGATGGAGCGCATCGCCGCCCGGCGTGTCTGCATGCCGACCTCGCGCGCGTGTCACGCGTATGCGGGCGGCCTCGCCGCCGCGAGCAAGGTCCGCTGCCCGGCGCTGCGTCGATCCTCGGCGCGCGCGACATCATGGCGCCGCCGACGAACGCCGAAGGCGTTGACCGACACGCTTGCCGGATGCGCAGGTCGTCACGCTGCCCGATTGCGGCCATGCGCTGATGGCCGAGCAGCCGGACGCGGTGCTCGACGCGCTGCGCGCGTTCCTGCGTCGCTTGAGAGGCCCGTCAGCCTAGCGCTTCCACTTGATCGAGCAGCCGACCGACGGCGTGCTGCATCGGCGGGCGCGCTGGCCGGTGCGCGCGACCTCCGACCATCGCGTCGAAGCAGCTCGCGCGCGCGCGGCGGGATCGGGCGAGCGCCCGGAGCTGTCGAGGCGGCCGCGGTAGGCGAGCGTGAGATCGCGGTCGTAGCCGAAGAAATCCGGCGTGCAGACCGCGCCGTACGCGCTGCGCGACGTCCTGCGTTTCGTCGATGACAGTACGGAAACGTGAAGCGCGCTTCGCGCCGCGAAGCGCCTTCATGTTGTCGAACGAGTCGTCCGGATAGTCGGCCGGGTCGTTGCTCGATGATGGCGATCGCTGCCGACGCCGTGCCGCGCGAGCTCGCCGCATGTCGCGCGACGATCTTGTCGAGCGACCGCCTTCACGTACGGGCAGTGATTGCAGATGAACATCACGACGGTGCCGTTCGTCGCCGCGAACCGACGCGAGCGTGTGACGGCGCCGTCGGTGCCGGGAAGGTCGAAGGGCGGCGCGATCGAGCCGAGCGTCGCCGGCGGGTGTCGTCGAGCGTGGCCATGATGTCCTCGCGGTGGGCAGGGGAGGGTGTGTCAAAATGCCTAGCACGCTGGCACCTGACAGCGAGCGCGACTCCGCTGATGCGCCGTCGTTCGCCACGTGCCGATCCCGATCTCGCTTCATCGCACGCGCGCGGCGCTCGATGGCCGCGTCGCGCGCGAAGCATCGGCCGAGCATCCTTCACCGGATCCGCGCATGCGCTGAAGCGGACGCCGCCGCGCGCCGGCGACGCGCGTCGTATCTCGCGACCTGCGGCGTCGACGTGCGCTCGGCGCGGCGATCCAGCGCGACGACGGCCCGCTGCTCATCGGCGCAGAGCGATCGCCGCGGCGGCCGTGCGCATTCGCCGACGACCTCGCGCCGCGACTGGCCGGAGCTGCAGGGCGTGATCGGCGCGCGCGGCCGCATGCGAGGCGTTCGCGCGGCGCTGGACGCGAGCTCACCGGACGCGCGCACGAGCTGCGCGTGCGCTTGCGCCAGCACGCGCTGACCGCGGTCGCAACGACGTGCCCCGCGCGCCCGGCGCGCCGCGTGTCGCGACGACGCCGACATCGCCGTGGCTCGTCGACGGCGCAGATTGCGTTCATCGCCGAGGTCGGCATCCCCGATTCGGCCGGAGCGCATCCGCGAGCTCGGTGCCGCAGCGCGTCGCGCCGCGGCGACTTACCGGATCTGGGACGACGGCGGTCCGTCGGCGTTACGCGGGATTCAACGACGCGGCGCCGGACTTTCGCGCGGATCGCGCCCGTCGTACACGCTGCCCGAGCGCGCGCGGACGCGGCTACGCGACGGCGCTCGTCGCGGCGCTCTCGCGCGAGCTGCTCGCGCGCGGCAAGCGCCGGCTGTTCCTGACGACCGACGTCGCGAACCCGACGTCGAACGCGATCTACGCGCGGATCGGCTTCGTCCGGAGAACCGACGAATACCATTTCGATCTTCGTCGTCGCTCGGGGCATGAGCCGTGCCGGCGCCCGCGCTTTCTCGTGCCGCTCGCGCTCACGCCGGAGCTCGGTCGGCTGAACGATTCCGTTGCCGTCGGCGACGTCGCGCATCACGCGGTACGCGTCGTGCGGCTCGGCGCCGGCGACGCGTTGACGCTTGTTCGACGGCACCGGCGGCGAGTACGCGGCAACGCTCGATGCGCGCGCGAGACGCGACGACGCTCGCGTGCGCATCGAGTCGCTTCGGTCCGATCGAGCGCGAATCGCCGCTCGACGGTGACGCTCGCGCAGGCAATCGCCGCCAACGACGCGATGGACTACGCGGTGCGCAAGGCGGTCGAGCTCGGCGTCGACGGCGATCCAGCCGGTCGTGACCGAGCGCAGCGCGCCGCTGCCGCGGGCGAGCGCGGCGACAGCGCGCTCGCGCATTGGCGGCGGTCGCGCGTCGCCGGCGTGCGAGCAATGCGGACGCAACCGCATTCCGCCGATCGCGACGCCCGCGACTCTGGACGCGATGGCTCGCGCGCGTGGAAGGAGCGCGGGGATCGTGCTCGTTCCCGGCGCGGCGAATCGCTCGCCGCATCGTCGTCCCCGCAGCTCCCGTCGGCGCTGGCGATCGGCCCCGAAGGCGGCTTCACGGAGCGCGAGATCGACGCCGCGCGCGCGGCGGCGCTTCCACGCCGTGTCGTTTCGGTCCGCGCGTGCCTGCGCACCGAGACGGCCGCCGCGGCGGCGCTCGCGGCGATGCAGGCGCTGTGGGGCGATTTGCGATGACGCTCGGCGGTCGCCATGGCCGCTGCTGATCGCCGTGGCCGTGCTGGCCGGATGCGCGACACCGTCGGCGCGGTCGACGCTGCGCCGGCACGTCCTATGCGTTCGTCGTGCTGTCGCGACGGACGGCGCCGGTCGCGCGCGTCATCACGTCCGCTGCGGAGTGTCCGGCGATCGATCTCGGACGGCGTCGCGCGCGCGATGGACCGTGCGCGCGCGCCCGGCACCGATGCCGCTGCGGCCGACGATGTCGCAGCGCCTGCCGACGTCGAAGCCTTCCGCGTTTCCGGTTCTCGACGTGCGAGGCGACGATTGCCGCGCGTCGTGCGCGCGCGTCGATCGCCGGGCGCGCGTTGCCGTTGCCCAAACCCGTGCCGCGACGATCGTCGTGCTCGGCGACACCGGTTGCCGCATCAAGACCGGCGACAACGTCTTCCAGGCCTGCAACGATCAGGCGCAGTGGCCGTTCCCGGCCGGTCGCCGACGCGGCGGCCGCATGCGCGCCGGACCTCGTCATCCACGTCGGCGACTATCACTATCGCGAAAACGCGTGCCCGCGCCGGCAACGCCGGATGCGCCGGCAGCCCATGGGGCTACGGGTGGGACGCCTGGGAGGCCGATTTTTTCGCAGCCGGCGCGCAGCCTCCTCGCAGCCGCGCCCTGGATCGTCGTGCGCGGCAATCACGAGATCGTGCAATCGCGCGGGGCAGGGCTGGTGGCGCTTCCTCGATCCGCGTCCGCTCGCGGCGCGGCAGGATTGCAACGCTGCCAGCCGACGACGCCATCGGCGACTACAGCGAGCCTTACGCGCGTTCCGCTCGGCGCGCGACGCGCGACACGCAGTTCGTCGTGTTCGATTCGTCGAACGGTCGGCGTCACGCCGCTGCCGCCCGACCGCGATGTACGCGCAACTACCAGTGCCCGAGTTCGAGCGCGCATTCGCGCTCGCGCGCGCAACGAGCCGAGCACGTTCTTCATGAACCATCATCCGGTCCTCGCGTTCGCGCCGAATCCGGCAACGCCGCGGACGCCCTATCCGGGCAACGCGGCGCTGCAGTCGGTACTGCGACGCTCGATACCGACCGCGCTCTTTCCGCCGAACGTCAAGGCGCTGCTCTCGGGGCACGTGCATCTGTTCGAGGTCGGTGAGCTTTCGCGACGCCGCAGCCGCCGCAGTTCGTCTCGGGCAACGGCGGCGACTGGGCTCGACACGCCGCTGCCACTGCCGCTTCGCGCCGAGACGAGCGCCGCGCCAGGCGCCGTCGTCGCCGAGCATCGTCGCGACCAACCGCTTCGGATTCATGACGATGGAGCGCGCAGGCGCGGCTGGCTGTGGACGATGACGGCGCGCGACGTCGCACGGCAAGCCGATGGCGACGCTGCGTCCGTCAGGCCGATCGCCGCCGAATGCGCGCCGACGGGATGGCTCGGCGTCGGCCAGCGCTGCGGGCTATTGACGCCACCGGCACGCGAGACGCGCGATGCACGATTGCACGCATGTCCGAAGATCCCGCGCCACCGGCGGCACAGCGCTGCCGCACACCAGCGTACGGCCGCGCATCGCCGAAGCGCCCGATGATGCCATTCGTGCGTGAGCTCGGTGTCCGTCCCTACCGGAGCTGGCTCATCATCGTGCTCGCGGCGATGCTGGTCGAGACGCTGATGAGCCTCGCCGCGCCGTGGCCGCTCAAGCTCGTGCTCGACGACGCGCTCGGCGCACCACCAGCTGCCGGCAGTGGCTCGAGTGGGCGCACGACTACTGGGCATCGGCCGCGACACGCATGGGCGTCGCGCTGTTCGCCGGGCTCGCGACGATCGTGATCGCGGTCATCGGCGCGGTCGCGACCTACATCGACAACTACTACACCGAGAGCGTCGGCCAGTGGGTCGCGCAACGACCTGCGCATCCGCATCTACGAGCACCTGCACCGGCTCTCGCTCGCGCTACTACGACCGCACGCAGACCGGCACGCTGCTGTCGACGATCACCAGCGACGTCGCGACGGTGCAGGACTTCGCGTCGTCGTCGACGCTCGGCATCCTCGTCGACCTGATGACGATCGTCGGCATGCTGGGCCTCATGTTCTGGCTCGACTGGGACTTCACGCTGATCGCGGTCGGCGGTGACGCCGTTCCTGCTGCTGTTCGTGATGCGCTTCAAGAAGGCGGTGAAGGAGGTGACAGCGCGAGGTGCGCAAGCGGCAGAGCGACGATCGTCGCCGTGGTCCAGCAGGGGCTGGGCTCGGTGCGCGTCGGTCGAGGCGTTCGGCCGGCAGGACCTCGAGGCAGGCGCGGATGACGGCGGCGAGCCGCGCGACGGTCGACGGCCGCGCTGCAAGGCGCGCCGGGTCAAGTCGCTGCTGTCGCCGGTGGTCGACGATCGTCGTCGCGCTCTGCACCGGCTTCGTGCTGTGGCGCGGCACGTCGCTGATCCTCGCCGGCGCGATGACCGCCGGCGCGCTCACGGTGTTCCTCGCCTACCTGTCGAAGTTCTTCAAGCCGGTGCAGGACCTCGCGAAGATGACGAACACGATCGCGCAGACCGCCGTCGCGCTCGAGCGCATCCAGACGATCCTCGGCGCCGACGACGGTCATTCCCGAGCAGCCCGACGCGCACCGATCCGGGCACGCTGAAGGGCGAGATCACGTTCGAGCACGTCGCGTTCGGCTACGACAGCGACGGCACCGGTGCTGCGCGACGTCAGCTTCACGATCAAGCCGGGCCAGGTCGTCGGCATCGTCGGCGCCGACCGGCGGCGGCAAGTCGACGGTCGTGAGCCTGATCCCGCGCTTCTACGATCCGACCGGCGGGCGCGTGCTGATCGACGGCGTCGACATGCGCGACTACAAGCTCGCGGCGCTGCGCGCGCAGATCGGCTTCGTGCTGCAGGAGACGGTGCTCTTCCGCGGCACGATCCGCGACAACATCGCCTACGGCCGGCCCGACGCGACGCGACGAGGAGATCGTCGCGGCGGCGAAGCTCGCCAACGCCGACGAATTCATCGCCAAGATGCCGCACGGCTACGACTCGGTCGTCGGCGAGCGCGGCGACACGCTGTCGGGCGGCCAGCGCCAGCGCGATCGGCATCGCGCGCGCGTGATCCGCAACAATCGCCGATCCTGATCCTCGACGAGCCGACCGCCGCGCTCGACACCGAGTCCGAGCGGCTGGTGATCGAGGGCCTCGAGCGGCTGATGAAGGGCCGCACGGTGATCACGATCGCGCACCGCCTGTCGACGATCCGCGACGCCGACAAGATCATCGTGCTCAAGGACGGCGTCGTCGCCGAGGAGGGCACGCACGACGAGCTCGTGGCCAGCAGGCGGCGTCTACGCCGAGCTCTACCGCATCCAGTACGTCGCGCCGTCCGGCTCGCCGCAGCCTGCCGTCGCCTAGCGTACTGACTGAACGCCATGTCCACACACGCTGATCGTCCTGCCCGACGACACCGCGAAGCCGATCCTCGACGCGCATCGACGGCGGCGAAGCGCTCGCTCAACATCCGGATGTTCCTGTTCACCGATCCGACGCTGCTCGACGGCGGTCATCGCCGCCAAGCAGCGCGGCGTCAAGGTGCGCGTCATGCTGAACCCCGCGCGCCGCAGCGGCGAGGACGAGAACGAGGAATCGCGCGAGACGCTGGTCGCGGCCGGCGTCGAGGTGCGCGACAGCAACCCGACGTTCGACCTCGACGCACCAGAAGTCGATGGTGGTCGACGACGACGACCGGCTTCGTCGAGTCGCTCAACTGGGAGACGCGCGACCTCACCGAGACGCGCGACTACGCGGTCGTGACGACGCATGCCGCACGAGGTCGGCGGAGATGGTCGACGCTGCTTCGACGCCGACTGGGAGCGGCACGAAATTCACGCCGCACCCGGAGTCCGCGCCTCATCTGGTGCCCGAACAACGGCCGCGAGCGCATCGCCGCACTTCATCGACTCGGCGCAAGCACACGCTATGGCTGCAGAACGAGCGCTACCAGGACACGGTGATCATCGAGCGGCTCGTGCGCGCCGCGAGCCGCGGCGTCAAGGTGCACATCATCGCGCGGCCGCCGCACACGCTCAAGACGGAAAAGCTGATCGAGGGCGTCGGCGGCCTGCGGATCATGAGCGACGTCGGCGCCAAGATGCACAAGCTGAAGGGCACCTGAAGCTGCACGCGCAAGATGATGCTGGCCGACGGCGAGCGCGCCGATCGTCGGCTCGATCAACCTCGCGCCGGGCAGCTTCGACGCGCGGCGCGAGCTCGCGATCGACCTCGACGCGCGCATCATGTCGTCGACCGGCTGGCCAAGGTTGCGCGCCACGACTGGGAGCACTCGACCGAGATCGATCTCTCCGACGAAGGCCTGCGCGCGGACCTCGAAAAGCGGGAAGGCACGAGCGCGGGCGCGGACAAGCTCGCGCTCCAGCCATCGAAGGAAAAAAAGAAGCAAGTCGTAGTGCCCGGTCGAGGCCGGCAGCGCCACTGCCAGCTGGCCGGCCCGCGAGCTCGAGCGCAAGCGTCCGCAGGTCGTCCCACGCACTTCCCACCCCGAGTCCCTTCGACAACGCGTCGAGGCGAGCGAGTGCCCGGAGCATCGGCGTGACGGCCGCGGCGGGCACGCGCGCTGCGGCGGCGCTCCAGCGCCGCCTGACGCTTGCCCCAGGCGCGCGCGTTGCGGACGGCGACCGTCGCGGGCGTTCCGCCGGCGATGGCGTCCTGACGGCGGCCAGTGCGTGCAGGTCCTCGCCCAGCTGCCAGCAGCAGGAGCGGAAGGCCTTCGCCCTCGGATTCGAGCGCGGCGATCATCGTGCAGCGTGCGCGCGCGATCGCCGCCGAGCCACGCCGGCTGACAGCTCCGCCACGTCGTAGCGCGCGACGTCGGTGACCGCACGCAGCACGTCCTCGCGCGCGATCGCGCCCGCCGGGCAGGAGCAGCCCCAGCTTCTCGATCTCCTGGCGCGCGGCAAGCAGGTTGCCCTCGCAGCGGTCGGCGGATCAGCGCGAGTGTCTCGGCGTCGGCCCGCTGGCCCTGCGCGCGAGGCGCGCGGCGATCCATGCCGGCAACTCGTCGCGCTCGAGCGGATACGACGGCGACGACGACGCCGGCGTCGTCGAGCGCCGTGAACCAGGCCGACGCCTGCGTCGCGCGGTCGAGCCGTGCGGCAGCGTGACGAGCAGTCACGTGGTCGGGGTTGGGGTCCTGCCGCGCACGTCTCGAGCGCCTTCGCGCCTTCGATGCCGGGCTTGCCGCCGGGGATACGCAGATCGACGAGTTTGCGCGAGCCGAACAGGCCGAGGTTCGCGTTGGCCGCCAGGAACACATCCCAGTCGAAGCCGCGTTCGACGACCAGCACTCTCGCGCTCCTCGCAGCCGGCCTTGCGCGCGGCGGCGCGGATGGCGTCGCCGGCCTCGAGCGCGAGCAGCGGCTCGTCGCCGTGGACGACGTAGACCGGCGCGAGCGTGCGCGCGAGATGCGCCGCAAGCTGGTTCGGGCGGATGTTCCAGGGGCGCCAGGCGAGCGGCTTGCGCGCGGCTTGCAGGCGCCGCACGATCTGCTGCGACCGCGTCGGTTTGCATCTCCTTCAGCAGCCGCTGCCTCCTGCGCTCGCGCGCGAGCACTTCGGACTCGTTGAACGGTATAGCTCCGCCGGATCACGATCTCGCCGGCGCGGCAGCCAGTCGCTGCCCTCGGCTGTCGCGAGACCGAACGACACGCGCTTGGTGAGCGCGTATTCGCTGACGCGTCCGCCGCTGACAGCGACAGGACGGTCCTTGTCGTCGACGACGTTCAGGCGATGTCGAGGGTGACCTGCCGCGCCTTCGCGATCGTCGACCACGCTTGCGTGCTGGCGCCGGCCTCGAGGCTGCGGCGGAGCTCGGTCGACGATCGGCATGCGTCGTCGCCGACGTTGAGCATGATCGACGCGAACGGATACTGCGACGTCGCCGCGCAGATGAAAGCCGCACGCATGCGCGTCGCGAGCATCGCGACGGTCGCGATCGCAGCGCCAGCCCTCTAGACCACGACATTGACGAGCCGCCCGGGCACGACGATCGACTTTCTTCACCGGCTGCGCCGTCGCGCGTGCTTCGCCACTTCGGGCGCTGCGCGCGCCGCCGCCTCGATCGCCGCGTCGATCGGCGCGTCGCCGGCACGACGATCTTGCCGCGCAGCTTGCCGTTGACCTGCAGCACGAGCTCGATCTCGTCCTGCGCGAGCGCGGCCGCGATCGACCTGCGGCCACGGCGCGTCGAGCAGAGTCGCCGAGCTCGCGCGCGAACCCGAGTTCGTGCCACAGCGCGCACGCCGATGTGCGGCACGACCGGGTAGAGCACGCGCAGCAGGATCGACAAGCCCTCGCGCACGACAGCGCTCGGCGCCCGCGCGCGTCGGCGCGGCAGCGCTTCGAGCGCGTTCAGCATCTTCATGCCGGCCGAGACGACGGTGTTGTACTGGATGCGGTCGTAGTCGTAGTCGGCCTGCTTGAGCGCGCAGGTGCACTCGCGCCGCGCCGCCGCGCACCGCCGGCGCGGCGGCGCGCCAGTCGAACCGCGCCGGCGGCCGCCTGCGACCGCGTCGGCGCGCGCCTGCGCGAACGCCCACAGCCGCCTGCAGGAAGCGGTGCGCGCCCTCGACGCCGGCGTCCGACCACATCGCAGCGTGTCCTCGGGCGGCGCCGGCGAACATCACGAACAGCCGCGCGGTATCGGCGCCGTAAGCGGTCGATCAGCGTCCTGCGGATCGACGCCGTTCTGCTTCGACTTCGACATCGTGCCGACGCCGCCGTACTCGACCGGCTTGCCGTCGCGCCTTGAGCGTGCGCCGGTGACGCGGCCCTGCGGCGTCGTGCGTCGACGTCGACGTCCGTCGGGCGCGAAGTAGCTCGATGCCGCCCTTGTCGTTGCGGCGGAAGTAGATGTGGTTGAGCAGCATGCCCTGCGTCATCAGGCGCGTGAACGGCTCGTCGAACTTGCACGCAGCCCATGTCGCGCATCACCTTGGTCCAGAAGCGCGCGTAGAGCAGGTGCAGGATCGCGTGCTCGATGCCGCCGATGTACTGGTCCATCGGCATTCCAGTAGTCGTTGCGCGCGTCGACCATCGTCGGCGCGTCGGGGCACGCGTAGCGCATGTAGTACCACGACGAGTCGACGAACGTGTCCATCGTGTCGGTCTCGCGCTTCGCCGGCCGCCGCACTTCGGGCACGGTCGTTCGACGAAGTCGGCGCGCTTCGCGAGCGGGTTGCCGGTGCCGTCGGGCACGCAGTCCTCCGGCAGCACGACCGGCAGATCCTGCTCGGGCACCGGCACGTCGCCGCACGCCGGGCAGTGGACGATCGGGATCGGCGTGCCCCAGTAGCGCTGGCGCGAGATGCCCCAGTCGCGCAGGCGGTACGTGACCTTCTTCTCGCCGAGGCCCTTCGCCGCGAGGTCGGCGGCGATCGGCGTCGACCGCCGCCTCGTAGGCGAGGCCGTCGTACTTGCCCGAGTTGCACGCAGCGCCCGCGCGCCTTGTCCTCGTACCACGGCTGCCACGGCGATCGGTCGAGAAGCGCTCTCGCCGTCGATCGGCGATCACCTGCTTGATCGGCAGCCCGTACTTCTTCGCGAACGCGAAGTCGCGCTCGTCGTGCGCCGGGCACGCCCATCACCGCGCCGTCGCCGTAGCTCATCAGCACGTAGTTGCCGACCCAGACCGCGACCTTGCTCGCCGGTCAGCGGATGCGTGACGAAGAGGCCCGTCGGCATGCCCTTCTTCTCCATCGTCGCGAGATCGGCCTCCATCACGCTGCCGCGCCGTGCATTCGTCGACGAACGCGGCGAGCGCCGGATTCGACTTCGCGCGCGTGCGCGGCGAGCGGATGCTCGGGCGGCGACCGCGCAGAACGTCACGCCCATGATCGTGTCGGCGCGCGTCGTGAACACGTACATGCCTGCCGTCGCCGATCGAGCTTGCCGTCGCTCGTCGCGAATGTCGTGCGGGAACGCGAAGCGCACGCCCTCGCTCTTGCCGATCCAGTTCGCCTGCATCGTCTTCACGCGCTCGGGCCAGCCGGGCATCTTGTCGAGATACGTCGAGCAGCTCCTCGGCGTAATCGGTGATCCGCAGGTAGTACATCGGGATCTCGCGCTTCTCGACCGGCGCGCCGGAGCGCCAGCCGCGTCCGTCGATCACCTGCTCGTTCGCGAGCACGGTCTGGTCGACCGGGTCCCAGTTGACGACGCCCGTCTTCTTGTACGCGATGCCCTTCTCGAGCATCTTGCAGGAAGAACCACTGGTTCCACTGTGTAGTACGCGGGATCGCAGGTCGCGAGTTCGCGCGACCAGTCGATCGCCCAGCCCATCGCCTGGCATCTGCTCCTTCATGTACGCGATGTTGTCGTGCGTCCACTTCGCCGGCGGCACGCCGTTCTTCATCGCCGCGTTCTCGGCCGGGCAGGCCGAACGCGTCCCAGCCCATCGGCATCAGCACGTTGTAGCCGTTCATCCGCAGGTAGCCGGTACATCATGTCGTTGATCGTGTAGTTGCGCACGTGCCCCATGTGCAGCTTGCCCGACGGATAGGGCAGCATCGACACGCAGTAGAACTTTGGCTTCGGTCGGCGCGCTCGACGGCGCGATAGGCGTCGGCGGCCCTCCACTGCTGCCTGGACGGCCGCCTCGATCGCGGTGGGGTTGTACGGCTTCATCGGATGCGGCGCGGCTTGTCGCACCGCGGCATGTCGGCGATTATACCGGCGGCAGACGCGACGGCGCTAGACGCCCGAGCGCGGCGAACAGCGAGCGCGGCGACGATGCGCACCGCCTTGAACGGAATGCGCGTCGATGCGGCGACTTGCCGATCGAGCACGACCGGCACGTTCGGCGAGCAGCATGCCGAGCGTCGTGCCGAGCGATCACCGCGGCGAGCGCGTCGAAGCGCGCGGCGAGCACGCATCGTCGCGATCTGCGTCTTGTCGCCCATCTCGGCCAGGAAGAACGCGACGGCGGTGACGCCGAAACGCGCCCAGCGCGACATCGGCGGCGCGTGCGTCGTCGTCGAGCGTGTCCGGCTTGAGCGCCCACAGCGCGACCGCGAAGAACGACAGCGCGACCATCCAGCGCAGCACGTCGGCGGGCAACGCCGCGCGCACCAGTTGCCCAGCCAGACCCGGCGAGCGCGTGGTTCGCGAGCGTTGCGACGAGGATGCCCGGCGATGATCGGCAACGGCCTGCGGTAACCGCGCGGCGAGCATGAGCGCGAGCAGCTGCGTCTTGTCGCCGATCTCGCCGAGCGCGACGACGCCCGTCGAGACGAGGAAGGCTTCCATGGGAATCGGCGGGCGGAGGTGCCGTGTTCGCAGCGCGGACTGGCGCAGCGACCGCCGGTCGGCCAGCGCGGGGCGGCGGACGGGCCGGAGTCCCGCGCCGCGGGCAGCTCGGCGCGCGACGGTAGAGTTCATAGCGGCGCCGCGGGTTCGCCCGGGAACCATCGGCGCGCGTGCCGACCCAATGCGTTGAGGCAACTTCGTTCAATGCGACTGCCGCATTTCGCCCGCTTGATGACGTCGCGCTGCGCTTTGGCGGTCGTGTCGCTCGTGCTCGTGACCGCGGCGCTCGCAGCGCCGGTGCAGCACCGAGCACGTCGAGGCCGAGCTGGTCGCCGGCGCAAGACGGCGCTCGTTCCCGGCGAGCCGTTGACGGTCGCGCTGCGGCCTGGCGATCGCAGAAGGCTGGCACACGTACTGGCAGAACCCGGGCGATTCCGGCCTGCCGACGACACTCGAGTGGAAGCTGCCCGCCGGAGTCACCGCCGGGCCGATCGAGTGGCCGGCGCCGCACGCGCTGCCCGCGGGGCCGCTCGTCAACTACGGCTACGAGGGCGAGGTGCTGCATCTCGTCACGCTCACAGCCGCGCCCTCGCTGACGCCGGGCTCGACGGCGATGCTGTCGCGCGCGCGCCGACTGGCTCGTCTGCAAGGAGACGCTGCATTCCCGAAGGCGCTGATCTCACGCTCGCGCTGCCGGTAGCGACAAGTGCGGCGATCCCGATCCGCGATGGGGCGCGCCGATCGCCGCGCGCGCGCAGCCGCGCTGCCGCAGTCCGCTCGCGGGCTGGCAGGTCGAGCGCGCGAAGGTCAGCGGCTCGACGATCGCGTTGAAGCTCGTGCCGCCTGCCGGCGCGGCGCGATCCGGGCGCGCTGCATTTCTTTGCGAACGCCGATCGACCGGATCGAGCCGTCGTGCGCCGCAGACGCTCGCGCGCGACGGCAGCGCGTATGTGCTCACGCTGCCCGTGTCGTGCAACGCTGCGCGGCGCGTTCGGCAAGCTTGCCGGCGTGCGTGACTGCCGCCAACGGGTTTTGCGGCGACGTGCGCGCAGCGACGATCGACGTCGCCGCTCAGCGGCGCCGTCACCGCGCCGGCGCGAAGCCCGGGCTGCCGGACGCGCGCCGGCGCTCGACGTGTCCGCGTTCCGCCCGACGCGGCGACGGATTGTCGCTCGCGCTCGCGATCGCGTTCGCGCTGCGTCGGCGGGCTCGATCCTCAACCTGATGCCGTGCGTGTTCCCGGTGCTGTCGCTCAAGGTGCTCGGGCTTCGCGACGCACCGACGACAGCAAGCGCCGCGCTGAAGCGCGGAGGCTCGCGTTCGCGCGCCGGCGTCGTCATCACGTTCGTCGCGCTCGGGCTCGCACTCGCCGCGCTGCGCGCGGCGGGCGAGCAGCTGGGCTGGGGCTTCCAGCTGCAGTCGCCGGCGGTGGTGACGGCGCTCGCGCGTCCTGTTCTTCGTGCTGGCGCTCAATCTGTCGGGCGTGTTCGAGTTCGGCCAGCTCGTGCCGTCGGCAGTCGCGGCTTGCAGTCGTCGCAGAACCGCATCGTCGACGCGTTCGGCTCCGGCGTGCTCGCGGTCGTCATCGCATCGCCGTGCACGGCGCCGTTCATGGGCGCGGCGCTCGGCTACGCGCTCGCCGGCAGCACGGCGTCATGATGCTCGTCGTGTTCGTCGCGCTCGGCATCGGCATGGCGCTGCCCTACGTGCTGCTCGCGTGGTTCCCCGGCTGGCGTCGCGCGCTGCCGCGCCCGGCGCCGTGGCTGCTGCGCTTCAAGCAGCTGCTCGCGTTTCCGCTCTACGCGACGGTCGATCTGGCTCGCGTGGGTGCTGGGCGCGCAGCGCGACAACGATGCGGTGCTGCGCCTGCTCGCTCGCGCTGCTCGTGCATCGGCTTCGCGCTGTGGGCGTGGCGCATCGTGCGCGCGGCGGCGCGCGGCCGTGGGGCGATCGCCGGACTCGCGGCGCTCTGCCGGCGCGGTCGTCGTCGCGTGGCCGCTCGTCTCGCGCCGACGGCGCGAAGCGCCGCGGCCGCAGCCGACGGCCGCGTCGCAGTCGGCCGACGCGGTTGGCAGCCGTTCACGCCGGCGCGGGTCGCCGAGCTCGCGGCGCGGGCCGGCCGGTGTTCGTCGATTTCACCGCCGCGTGGTGCGTCACCTGCCAGGTCAACAAGCGGCTCGTGCTCAACACGCGACGACGTGCGCGCGGCGTTCGCGCGAAGCAACGTCGCGCTGGTGCGCGCCGACTGGACGCGCCGCGACCCGACGATCACGCGAGGCGCTCGCGGCACTTGGCCGCAGCGGCGTGCCGGTCTACGTGCTGTACCGGCCGGGCAAGGAGCCCCTCGCTGCTGCCCGAGGTCCTGCAGCAGCAGACGGTGCTCGACGCGCTCGCGTCGCTTTGAGCGATCCGATCGACCGACTCGAGAGGAGATTTTCATGCGCTATCGCTTCCTGATGCCCTCGCCGCTGCGTCGCGCTGCGTCGCTGCCGGCGCCGCCGCGTTCGCCGCCGTCACCCGGCGCCGCCGGCGCCCGATTTCACGCTCGCCGACACCGCGGGCAAGCCGGTGCAAGCTCGTCCGACTATCGCGGCAAGTTCGTCGTGCTCGAGTGGACCAATCCCGAATGCCCGTTCGTGCGCAAGCACTACAGCAGCGAGCAACATGCAGGACCTGCAGAAGGAATGGGGCGCGCAGGACGTCGTCTGGCTGTCGATCAACTCGACCAACGCCGAGCCACACGCGAGTACAAGACGCCGGCGACAGATGGCGCAATGGATCGAAACGCAAGGGCGCAGCGCCCAAGGCCACGCTGATCGACGGCACCAGCGCGACCGGCCGCGCCTACGCCGCGCGGGCACGACGCCGCACATGTTCGTCATCGATCCCGCGGGCAACGTTCGTCTACAACGGCGCGCATCGACGACCGCCGCACGGCCAACCCGGCCGACGTCGAAGATCGCCGCACAACTACGTCCGCGCGGCGCTGACCGAGGCGATGGCCGGCAAGCCGGTGACGGTCGCGACGACGTCGCCGTACGGCTGCAGCGTCGAAGTACGGCTCGCTGTTCTAGGCCCTAGCCGCCACTTCCGCGCGGCGTATCCGTTCCGTCAGTCGCCGGGTGGCTCGCGAGATAGCGGCCCACCGCGGCCGCGCTCGCCACACGCCGGCCCGGCAGCTTCCAGGCGGCGCAGCATGTCGGCGAAGACCTGCGCGACAACGCCCTTGCGTCTGAGCAGCGTGAACGCGTAGTCGTCGGCCTCCGTCTCGAACTCGCGCGAGTAGCTCGACTGCAGCAGCATCGATGGCAGCGCAGCGGCGAGATAGGTGACGCCGACGGCGTCGCCGGCGATCGCCGTCAACAGCACCGCGACACCCGGGAGTTCCTGCAGCGGCAGCCGCAACGCGTGGCGAACTCGTGCTGGTGACCGACTCATGAAATGCGGACCTCACCAGCGCGAAGCTCGTCGTCGCTGCCCACCGCGCGCACCACTTCATCGGTGACGACGATCGTCCCGCCGGGGAGCGCGAGATGCGTTCGGCGCGCCGGCCCGGCGAAACACGATCACGTAGTGGTCCCATCCCGGCCTTCGCCGGCGACGAATTCGGAGAACATGTTCCTGAGGGCCTCATGCTCGTCCTGGCGACAGGTCCGTCGGCTTGAGGACCGTCGGTCGAGCGTCGCGAGCGACTGCTCGCTGACGAACCGGTCGACTTCCGGGCTGATGCGCCACGCGCGACGGAGCCGCCGCATGCGGGAGCACGACGGCGACGATGAGCCGCGACACCTGACGGCGATGGCGGCCAAGGCTGCCGACGACCGCCGGCCAGCGCGATTCGGAGCCGCCACGCGAGGCGCGCGAGTCGCCCTTGCGTTGGCCACAAGGCGGCAACGGCGGCATGGTCGGACGTCTCGATCGAGGATCCGATCACCGCGAAGCGCAGCGTCCGCGGACGCCGGGAATCTGGCGCTGTCGACAATGGCTTTCGCGCGGAGCGCTGACCCGTCACCGCGCCGCTCGTCGACAGCAAGCATCCGTCGTCGAACGGCTCGACGCGCACAGGGACGGCATCGGCAACTCGGCCGTCGTGGGAAAGTGCCGTCGAACGCAATCACAGTGAGACACGTCCCACGTCGAAGAGGTCGCTGACCTTCGGAGCCGGTCGCGGTTCCCGCGGCGCCGGGCGCGGCGGCGAGACGCCTGCGAGCGGATCGAGCGTTCCGACGGCGCAAAGCTTGGCCGCGCGCGTGGCGGGCCATCCGGATCGATGACCCAGGGCATCGGCGAGGCCGAGCGGTCGCGATGCACTGACGACGATGTTGCTCGCGTAGAGCCACGCGAGATCGCGCGCGCGGAGCGTGCTGCGGCAGCGCAGCGGGACCGACGATGGTGCCCGTTGAGCGTGAGATTGCCGACGCGCGCGCGCAGGTAGGCGTTACGGCCAGGTACGCGCGACGTAGATCGCGATCCCGCAGCGGGCACGAAGGCAAGCGCCGAAGGTTCCTTCGGCGGGCACTGGCTCGCGCGCGGCCGAGCATCGTCCCGCAGGCGGCGCCCACTCGCGGCAAGCATCAGCACCGGCTACCGATCAGCGCCAGCGCGGCAGAGCAGGTAGGCGACGATGAAAGTCCGCCTGCCAAGCAGGTCGGCGCGGGTTGGCGGCGTCGCGCACGAAAGCGATGGCGCTCGGCGATGAAGCGTGCGCGGCGCATCCGGAACCAGGGCCACGCGAGGCCCGCGCGTGAGGAGCGCGAGCGCGCCGAAGCCCAGGTAGCACCTTCGCCGCCTCGCCTGGACGGTGCCGTCGAACGCGAACGCCGCGACGTTGCGGATAGCGGCAGGTGCGCGCGTTGAAGCGCGACGACGCGACGAACGATCCAGGGCGTCAAGCAGCGACGAGCAGGGTGCAGACAGGACGCGAGCTGGACTCGCGGGCCGACAGTGGCCGGCCAGCGCGAAGCCGCCGAAGAGCGCGAGCGCTGGTCACGCAGTCCCTTGAGGATCGCGAGCGGGGCGGCGCGATGGTCGAAGCCGGAGCCCGGCGAGCCGCGTGTGCGCGATAGAGGTAGCGGCGCTTTGCCGCGCCTTGCCCCACGCCGAGTAGATGCCGAGCGTGCGCGAGCGACAGAGCACAGGCTGACCGCCCAGATGCGGAAATAGTCGGCGGTCCTGGCCAGCTGAACGCGAAAGCGGTGACGACCGCCAAGCGGCGCGGACTTGAGCCGGATGGAGGCTCATGCTCAGTCTCTCCCGGCGCGATTGTACCGGGCAATCGCGCGTGGCCCGCGTCCGGGCACGGCTGGCAGTCGTGACACCCGGCTGGGTAAGCTTCGCTGCGCATGGAGGAGTGCGGGCGCGATCAGGAACTGCCGGGAGGCGACGCGCCGCGCCGGCATGCCGGTGCCGGCGACCGCGGGGCTCGCGACTGGCGACGCGCGGGCCCGCCGGCGATGGGCCGCTGACGGGCTACATCGAAGGCGAGTATCTCCGCGTGGCGGCGCCGTTCGCGGGGACCCTGCATCAGCTCGCGGTGAAGCGCGGCGGTGCGGTCGTCAGGGCGCGCCCGCTGTTCGCGCTCGAGCGCGAAAACGAGACCGCCGCGCGGCGCGAGGCCGTGGAACGACTCGCGAGCGCCGAGCGCGAACGCCGACCTGCAGACCGGCAGAAGCGGCCGACCGAAGTCGAGGCGGTGACGCGAGCAGCTCGCGCAGGGCGCGCGCGGCGCGCGAGCTGTCGGCGGCAAACCTCAAGCGGCAGCAGCAGCTCTTCACGAGCAAGTTCGTGAGCGCCGCGCCGTGGTCGACGACGCGCGCACAGCTGAAGCGCGACGGGGCGCGTAATCGCCGAGCTGCAGGCATCAGTGACGGACGATGAAGCTGCCAGCGCGCATCGACAGATCCGCGCGGCCGAGTTCGACGCGCGCGCCGCCCGCGAGGTACTCGCGCAAAGCGACTGGCGCCTCGGCCAGCGCGCTGTCGCGCGCCGACGGCCGCGCTAGTTCATGACACGTACTACTACGTCGGCGATTTCGTGCCCGCGGGCAACCCCGTCGTGAGCCTGCTGCCGCCCGGCAACGTCAAGCGCGCTTCTACGTGCCCAGCAATGCGTAAC
>ERZ1370068.5620-contig-464_pt1 | contig 25341 bp, 41 predicted proteins | sample MGYA00561227_ERZ1370068 | MGnify/ENA primary metagenome ERZ1370068 (study PRJEB38410, sample SAMEA6850437) | metagenome | study: Metagenomic assessment of the ecological functions of the soil: analysis of the soil microbiota associated with the...
GTTATTACTTCGTTCAGTTACGTATTGCTCGTCCCGCCGACCGACCGGCTGCAGGACCTGCGCTCCAAGATCATGCTGGCGATGATCGGCGGCCGGGATCGACGGTCGAAGTGCACCACCACGAGGTCGGCACGGCGGGCCAGACCGAAATCGACATGCGCTACAGCACGCTGACGCGCATGGCCGATCAGATCATGATGTACAAGTACATCGTGAAGAACGTGTGCGCAAGCACGGCTACACGGCGACGTTCATGCCGAAGCCGATGTTCGGCGACAACGGCTCGGGCATGCACGTGCACATGAGCCTGTGGAACGAGGACGAACAACCTGTTCTACGACAAGAATGGGTACGCGCTGCATTTCCGACGCGGCGCGCTACTACATCGGCGGGCTGATCAAGCACGCGCGCCGCGCTGCTCGCGTTCGCGGCCCCGACGACCAACAGCTACCGCCGGCTGGTCCCGGGCTATGAGGCGCCGATCAACCTGATCTACTCGCAGCGCAACCGGTCGGCGATCTGCCGCATTCCGATGTACTCGACGTCGCCGAAGGCCAAGCGGCTCGAGTTCCGGGCGCCCGATCCGTCGGCCAACCCGTATCTCACGTTCGCGGCGCTGCTCATGGCCGGTCTCGACGGCATCAAGAACAAGATCGAGCCGCCCAAGCCGATGGATGTGGACCTGTACGAGCTTGGAGCCGGCGGAGCGCAAGCACGTCAAGAACACGCCCGGAAGCCTGCTCGAATCGCTGCAGGCGCTGGAAGCCGATCACGCCTTCCTGCTCGACGGCGGCGTGTTCACGCAAGACCTGATCGACACCTGGCTCGCGATGAAGCGGACCAAGGATGTCGACGCGGTGGCCCTGCGGCCGCATCCGTACGAGTTCTTCCTTTACTACGACGTTCTGACAACTAGGGCGGTATGGCGGCAGGGGCGGCAGACGACCTACCGCTCTGCCGCCTCTTTACCGCCTCTGCCGCCATTCTCCATGCCAACAAAACGTGAAATTCTCGAGGCAGCCAAAAAGCAAGACGTAACCAGCCTCAGGTTGCAGTTCACCGACATCCTCGGCGTCAACAAGAACGTCGAGGTGCCCGAGAGCCAGTTCGCAGAAGGCGCTCGAGGGTGACATCATGTTCGACGGCTCGTCGATCGAAGGATTCGTGCGGATCGAGGAGTCGGACATGGTGCTCAAGCCCGACCTCGAGACGTTTCGAGTACTGCCCAATGGACGATGCCGCGGGCAAAGTCGCGCGAGTGATCTGCGATATCTACAACCCCGACGGCTCGTCGTTCGCCGGCTGCACGCGCCAGGCGCTGAAGCGGCAGATCGCGCGAGCCAAGTCGATGGGCTACGAGATGATGGCCGGCGTGGAGGCGGAGTTTTACATTTTCCAGCTCGGACTCGAGACGGCCAGCCCACGACCATCACGCACGATCATGGCGGCTACTTCGACCAGACGCCGGTCGATCGGGCGGAAGAGATCCGGCGGCTGATCGTGCAGGACCTCGTGCGTCGATGGGGTTCGAGGTGGAGGCCGGGCACCACGAGGTCGCGCCGGGGCAGCACGAAATCGATTTCCGCTACGCGGAAGCGCCTCGAGACCGCCGACAATCTGGCGACGTTTCGATTCGTCGTGCGCAACGTGGCGTACCGGCACGGATTCCTGGCCACGTTCATGCCCAAGCCGATCTTCGGGCAGAACGGCTCGGGGATGCACACGCATCAGTCGCTGTTTCGCAAGGGCAGCAACGCGTTCCACGATCCGAAGGCGCAGTGGGAGCTGTCGGACGTGGCGCTGGCGTACATCGCCGGGCTGCTGACGCACGCCCGCGGCTTCTGCGCCGTCACCAATCCGCTGGTCGAACAGCTACAAGCGGCTCGTGCCGGGTTACGAGGCGCCCGTACAACGTGGCGTGGTCGATGCGCAACCGCTCGCCGCTGGTCCGCATTCCCGACCGCCGCGGCGTCGGCGACCCGCTGCGAGCTGCGGATGCCGGACCCATCGGCCGAACCCGTACCTCGCGCTCGCGGTGCAGCTCGCGGCCGGGCTGGACGGCGTCGAGCAGCAAGCTGACGCCGCCCGATCCGGTGAACAAGAACATCTTCGAGATGAGCTTCCGCGAGCGGCGCAAATACCGGATCGACGAGCTGCCGCGGGACCTGCACGAGGCGCTCGGAGATGCTCGAAAAGGACGACGTGGTCCGCGACGCGCTGGGGCCGACACATCTACGAGCGCTTCGTCGAAGCCAAGCAGCGGGAGTGGCAGGAGTACATCGGCCGCGTGAGCGAGATGGGAGCTCGAGCGCTACCTGGCCCAGTACTAAGCCACCCGCCGCACCCCGTCCCCGCTCCTCGCCTCTACCGCTTATTTGTCGTTCTCTCCCCGCTTGGCATAATGTGGTCCACTTTGTGCATATCATGCATATCAGAACGCCGTCACTGGATGCAGCTGTCATGCGTGTTCTATTGCAGAGTGTAAGCAAGATCTGTGCATATTATGCACGCAATCGACTGACACCACTAACAGCCCGAGGGGGACATGGACGCCAACACCGTTGCCATCAACTTCGTCTGGACACTGGTCGCCGGGTTCCTCGTGATGTTCATGCAGGCCGGCTTCGCGCTGGTCGAGACCGGCTTCACGCGCGCGAAGAACGCCGCGCACACCATGACGATGAACTTCATGGTGTACGGCATCGGCGATGCTGGCGCTACTGGGCCGTGCGGCTTCGCCCTGCAGGCGGGCGGCGTGGGGCCGCTCGGGACGCTCGGCGGCTACGATCAGCTGTCGCACGAAGTCTCGGTGACGATCGGCGGGAAGTCGTGGGGTCTGTTCGGAGGAACGGGGTTCTTTCTGACCGGCGTCGCCTACACCGCACCGGTCTTCGCCTACTTCCTGTTCCAGATGGTCTTCATGGACACCGCCGCGACGATCCCGACCGGGGCGCTGGCCGAGCGGTGGAAGTTTTCCGCGTTCGCCGTGTTCAGCGTGTTCGTCGGCGCAGTCATTTATCCGATCTACGCGCAACTGGACCTGGGGCGGCGGCTGGCTCTGCGATGCTCGGCAAGAACCTCGGGCTGGGCCACGGCCACGTCGACTTCGCCGGATCGTCCGTCGTGCACATGACGGGCGGAGTCATGGCGGTTCGTCACCGCGATCCTCCTCGGCCCGCGGCGTGGCAAATACAACCGCGATGGGACGGCGAATGCGATCCCGGGCCACAACATCCCGATGGCGTTGGTCGGCACGTTCATCCTGGCCTTCGGGTGGTTCGGATTCAACGCCGGATCGACACTCGCGGGCTCTGACCTGCGCATCGGTGTCATTGCAACGAACACGATGCTGGCTGGGGCGGCTGGAGGGCTGACGGCGATGCTGTATGTGTGGCGCAAGTACGGCAAGCCCGATCCGTCGATGCTGGCGAACGGGACCCTCGCCGGACTCGTCGCCATCACGGCGCCGTGCGCCTTCGTGACGGCCCCATCGGCCGTCTTGATCGGCGGCGTGGCGGGAGTGCTGGTGTGCGCGTCGGTGCTGTTCGTCGAGCGCTCGCCTGAAGATCGACGATCCCGTCGGCGCCATCTCGGTCCATGGTGTGTGTGGGTTGTGGGGAATTCTGGCGGTGGGGCTGCTCGCCGACGGCACCTATGGCGCCGGCTGGAACGGGGTCGACGGGGCGGTGCGTGGACTGTTCTACGGCGACCCGTCGCAACTCCTCGCGCAGCTGGTGGGCGGCGTGACCAATTTCGTCGCCGTCGGCGCGATGGCGTACGGGGCGTGGAAGGTCACCGGTCTGGTGGTGGGCGGCCATCGCGTCTCGGCTGAAGTCGAGGAGCTCGGGCTCGATGTGCCGGAGATGGGTGTGGAGGCGTACCCCAGCACGCCGGAAGCATCGACCGTGATCATCATGAGCGAACCGGCCGACTCATCGCTCGAGCCGGCAGCTGGGCTCGCGACGCAGCCGGAACCAGTCTGATGCGCCGTGTCGTATTGGCCGGCGTGCTGCTCGCGCCGGCTTGGGCGGCGGCGCAAACCGCGCCACCGCCGCCACGGCTCAAGCTCAGCGGCTTCGCCGAGGCATCCTACGCCTATTCCGGGCACAGCGGCGGCGACACGATCATCGTGGGGCGACTGTACGACCGCCTCCAGAACCGCTTCACCCTGAACGCGTTGGGCATCGTGTTGGACCAGCCGTATGACCCTGCGAAGCGCAGCGCCGGGTTCCACGCCGAGGTCCTGTTCGGTCAGAACGCGACCGTGATCAAGTCCGGCGGGCTCAACCTCGGCACCCAGGGCGATATCCCGCACCTGTACGTCACGCTGAACCTGCCAACCGCAAACGGGAGCGGAGTGCAGTTCAAGGCGGGACGCATCCCGACCCTGCTGGGCCTGGAGGTGATCGAAGCCCACAACAATCCGAACTGGTCGGAGGAAACCAATTCGTCTACGTCGAGAACTTCACTGGGCTCGGTGTGAGCGTCGAGACGAAGCTCAATCAGTATCTCGACGTGCAGCTGCGCGTGATCAACGGGTGGGACCAGGTTTCCGACAACAACAAGCGCAAATCGCTGATGGGACGCGTGGGGATCTCGCCTGATGCACGCACCTCGATCGGCGTCACGGGGTTCTGGGGCCCCGAGCAGACGGACAACGACAAAGCGAATCGCTACGGTGTCGAGGCACTCGTTTGGCGGAAGCTGGGCGCGACACAACTCTGGGTACAGGGTGACTACGGCCGGGAGCAGGCGAACGCCGCCCTCCCGACCGCAGCCCAGGATGCGCAGTGGTGGGCGTTGGGCGGCTGGATGACGTACGATGTCAGCACGTTGCTCGGCCTGGCGCTGCGGGGCGACTATGTGAACGACGAGAACGGCGCGCGCACGAGCGGATCGTTCGGCTTTCCTGCGAACGTCGGCCACAAGTTGGGCAGCGCCACGGCGACGCTGAACGTCCGTCGCCTGGCCGAATGCCATCGTCCGCCCGGAGATCAGGTACGACCGGTCCACGTTGGCGGCGTTCGGTGGAAAGCAGGCTCAGGTGACTTTCGCCTTGGCGGTGACGTACCTCTACTAACCGCGGCCGCTCTGGCCGCGGTGTATATCTTTGCTGTACCTGATGACCGCGCTGCGCATATTGGCCCTGATCGCCGGGGTGACCTCGGCGTGCGAGATCCTGCCGCGGCCGGGCGATACGCGGGGCGTGCAGGAGGCAGGGCGAGTGGGACCAGCACGGCCGCGTGGTGGTCGAGACCGATCCGCGCTACACGGTGGTGCGGCTGCGCGTCGACACGACGGAAGCTCGGAGCGGTCACGACGTCGTGCTGGCGCGGTTCGACTTCGATCCCAGCGACGCTGACCGGCGACGAGTATTCGCTGACGCTCGCCCTCGATCTCGGCGATGCGCGCACCTGTCCGCCAATCATCCCTATTCGCTCGGCGACGCGATCCCCGCCGTACGGGACCGTGACCTGCCTCTGCCGGCCGCTGCGCCCCGACTCTGTCCGCGGCACCTACGCGATGCAAACGCGGCGGCCTGCGCCAGATCGCCGGACCGCATCGCCGCGACGTTGTACTTCACGGCGTGGAATGATCCCGACACGCACGCGACGTACCGGCTTGCAGCAGCGGATTCGCGGGGTGAGAACCTGATGGGCGGTTGGGCGGTTGGGGCTGTTGGGCGGTTGTCGTGGTGACGGGTCTGCTCCTGAGTGCGCTCGCCGGGCCCGTCGTGCGTCTTGCGGCGCAGACAGACCGTCCAACCGTCCACCCGTCCAACCCGGCTGACGATCGACACCATCATCGTCGACAACCGCAACATCTTCGACCGGCGAGGACGCAGCGCCGGACTGGGTGGCCGATACCTCGCCAACGGGCTGCACATCCGCACGCGACAGTGGGTGATTCGGCGGCGACTGCTGCTGAACCGCGGCGACGCGTTCGATCGCGGCGCGCGTCGCGGAGAGCGAGCGGCTCGCTGCGGACGTCTGGGCGTGTTTCGCCAGGTGCGGGTCGACACGGTCACGGTCGCAACCGGGTGACCGGCTCGCGGTGCGCGCGGTGACCGCTGACGGGTGGAGCACGCAGCCGCAGGCGAGCTACTCGAGCGTCGGTGGCGACAAGACGTGGAACGTCGGTCTCGTCGAGCGCAACTTCCTCGGCACCGCGACGGAAGTCGCGCTCATTGATACGGGCACGAGCCGGACCGCACACGGCTCGACATGACATTCATCAATCCCAATTTCTTTGGACGCCGCACGCTGCTGCGGGCGAAGTACGCGTCGCTGTCGGACGGCAACCAGGGCGAATGGTTGTTCGGGCTCCCGTTTCATGAGACGGCAGCCCGTCATTCGCTCACCACCTACGGGCGAGACCGCCGATGAGCGCGTCCTGAGTTTTCGCAACGACACGCTGGTGTTGACGCAGTGGCACCGCCTGGTGCGCACCGGGTTGACGGGCGGCATCGCGCTGACTCCCAACACCCACACCTATCAGAGGCTGTGGGCGCGCGTGGGAGTGGCGCCGCGAGGATTTCGCCGACAGTGGCACGTCGCCGTTCCCCCGGTCCCTGTTCACCACGGTGCGCACCGGTATCGATCTCGGCTCGGTGCGGTTTCGCGTGCTCGAGCACTTCAACTCGTACGCGCGGCGCGAGGACGTGGACCTCTCACCGGGGCTTCGCCTGGCCGCCGTGATACAATCGGGTCTGGGCTACGAAGCCCATGGGCCAGGCGTCCGCGGTCTGGAAGCGCGGGTTCGTCATGCTCCAGGTCGACGCCAATGGCGCCAACGTCGGCGATGGACTCGACTCGACCCGCACGCGCGCCGGGGTGACGGTGGTGAGCCAGGACATCGGGCGCCACACCTTGATTGCGCACGCGGAAGGTGGCCTGTTGACCAATCCGAAGCCCGGCCGTGAGTTCGATCCGTGGATCGAGCAGCGCAGCCCGAGGCTGTTCGGCATCCACGACTTCACCGGGACGCGGATGACCTGGTTCGTGCTCGAAGACCGCATCTTGCTGGTGGACGAGATCCTCGGATCTCTTCGCCCTGGGCACGGCTCCTTTTGTCGAATACGGGGGCGTGGTATTCCGATCAGGCGCGCCCCGACAGGGCGGCAACGCGGGAGTATCGCTCCGGTTCGGGCCGACGCGCGCGGTTCGTGGCGAAGCGGCCGAGCTGGCGTTTGGGTACCGGTTCGGGCAGGGCGTGAAGGGCAAACGCTGGGGTGTCTCACTAAGGAAAGGATTTTCCTTTTGAACATCGACCTGGTCGGCTTGGCTCGCGACGGCGGTGTTTCTGGTCTCCTACTTCACCAAGCAGCCCACGTCTCTCCGGCGCGTGCAGGGAGTGGCGGCAGGGCTGTGGGCGCTGTACGGCGTACTCATCCACTCCACGCCCGTGATCGTGGCCCAACATCCTCGTCGCGAGCGTCGCGGTCTGGTCGTCGTTTCCGAACGATCAGGCCTTCCGCTTCTCCTCCATGAGCGCCATCGGGTTCTTGTCCGGATCGTGAAAGAACGTCATCCATAATTCGTAGTCGACAGTCTGATGCACGCGGTGTGGCTTGTCCACGAACTGCACGCCGCGTCCCACCAATGTGCGATGCACCTCGTCGATGTTTGTGACGCGAAAGTGAGAAGCTATGAGCCGGGATGATCCTGCTCGGCGTTTTCCGGTGGGGACAGCATCAGGCGAATGGCGCCGCACTGGAGAGACGCGAGCGACGGCGGCGCTGAAACAGCAGCGGCAACCCCAGCACATCGCGATGGAACTTCACGGCGCGGTCGATGTCGTGGACGACATTGGTGACCTGCGCGATTTCCGACATGATCCGGCGGCCATTGTGGCTCCCTGAGAGATAGTTAGCTTTAGCTAAGTAATTATGGCACCCGGATCCCGTCAAGCCCTCCCGAAACCGCCCGCATTACGGCCGACCGGCTCCACTCTGCCGCGATTCACCTGCTGGCGGCTGCGGGTCGAGACAAGGCGCTCGGCCTGTCGGGACCGCGGACATCCGCATTGTCCGTGATCGTATTTCGGGGGCCGTTGACCATGAGCGCGCTGGCGGATGCCGAGCAGGTGCGACCGCCGACGATGACCCGGCTCGTGGCGGGCGTTGGAGCGCCGAGGGCTGGTGCACGGAGAGTCAGCGATGCGGAGGACGGACGGGTGCAGCTGGTGGAGCAACCGCAGCGGGGCGACAGTTGTTGAACAAAGGTCGCGCGCGGCGCGTGGCGCGACTCGCCGAGGGCCTCAGCGCAGCTATCAAGGAGGATCCGGGACCTGCTGGCCGGCGCGGCAAGGCTCCATGGATCGCCTCACATCACGAAACACATACTGCGCCTTCACGAGCAGCTCGTTCCCGGCAAAAGTCCAGTCGCCAGTGAGCCGGCTGACATTGTGGTTGTAGACGACAAACAGGTCGCCGAGCGGATCGAACGTCCAGCGCAGCCGGGTGTTCGTCCCGAGCGCATGCGACACGTTGTCGTATTGCACTAGACTCGTGAGCTGCAGATCCGGGAGACACATTGAGGCGCACTCTGGTGCTGACGAGGTCCGTCGTGAAGTCGCCTTCCGGCATCCGGCCCACGTCGTGCTCCCCGAGAACTCCACGATCACGAGCGACGAGGGCTTCCACGCGCTCCGAGTGATCTCGTATTGATCGAGATACCCATCATAGAACCGGCCGAACCACCAGGTGGCTTGGGCGTTGAACCGGCGCTTCGGCGCCAGACCCGCTTCGAGCCGGAATCGCGTGAAGCGGTACGTCCCTGGCTGGATCGTCACGCCCTCCGCCACATCGAACGGTGCGGCCAGGCGCTCGCCGTTGGGCACGACGTTGAACTCGAACCGATCGCCGCTCTCGAGCCGGCAGTTGATCAGCGCCATGAAGTACTGGTAGCTCTGCCAGCCGCCGGTCAGCCCCGCCACGTAGCTCAGCTCGTTCTCCCAAAAGCACTGCCGGATGTGGAGCGGACCGATGGGACGCCGGGGCCGCGGCTGCCAATTGGCGGTGAGGGCTGCCGGTGTGCACGCCGGCGCCGAGGCACGAAGCCGAGCGATGGGTCGAACGCGTCGCCGATCCGATTGTAGCTGAAAGACGCCAGTCCCAGAGGTCGTTCGGGTAGGCGACTTTGCACGCCGAGCGCCGTGCGGTCGCCGCTCGGCAGATCCTCGCGGCTCGGTGGCCAGGGCCCAGACACCCGACCAGCGAGGTTCTTGTCGCCGCGGAAGCGTGACGTCTGATACGTGAGGTCCGGGCCGAACAACCAACTGCCTGCCCGGCTCCAGGGGATCTCCGGCCGTCGCGATGAAGCCGACGGATGACTCGCCGAGAACGTTTTGCTTCCCCGCACGACCGCCATCGTGCTCGCGGTGGGCAAGGTATCGACATCCGCGCGTCCGTACGGTCAGGGCACCGGAGTTCGTGCCGCCGAGGCGCCCGTTGACCTTCAGACCCGCATCGATCGGGACCTGCTGGCCGGCCAGCAGTCCGATGCGGCGGCTGAAGAACGGGAGGACGTCGCCGTCGGACGAGAGACCGAGTCCAAATCGTCGAAGATATCGGCGCCCTCGAGGAAGAAGGTGCGCTTCTCCGGAAAGAAGAGCGGGAAGCGCGTGAGGTTGACCTGGCGCGCGTCCACCTCGGTTTCGGCGAAGTCGGTATTCACGGTGAGTGACGCCAGCGTGTTGGCGCCGAGACGCTGCGTCACGTCGAGGCTCGGATGGCTCTCGGTCGCGAACCGGAGCCCCGGCGCTGTCGCGCGACGCCGCCGCCGGTGAGCGCGGGCCGCACGCTCAGCCCGAGCCCGAGATCGAACCGGGGCAAGCCGACGAGGACGCCGGCCCGGCTCGGCTGCGTCAGATTGTAATCGCGGCGTCGGGCTCGACCAGCGGTCGGTCTCCTGGAGTCGCTGGATGCGGCGCTCAATGTTGAAGCCCCACGTATCGAGGCCGGTTCGGAAGAGCAGGCTCTTGAGCGGGATGCGGATCTCCGTTTCCCATCCCGTCGCCGTTCGTGCAGTCGCCGCCTCCCACACGCCGTCCCAGTTTGCGTTGGCCTCTCCCCCTGGCTGCTCACGAGTGCGCGTCGTACCGCGCTCCGTTCGGATTCACCGCGAAGACATATCCCGAGCGGCCGTCGAGGTAGGTATCGAGAATGATGGCGATGTGGTCCTCGTTATCGAGGATCGCATCGCGTTGGCGAGCGAAGCTGACGATGCGCGACGGATCGGGGTCGTCGGCGCGGACGCCGATGATGATCGCGTCGCCCGTCGTCAGGACTCGGACGACGGTCCGTGCGAACGGGGCGTCGCCCTCCGCCGGCTCGACCTGGGTCAGGTTGGGGATCGAATCGACGGTCATCCACAGCCGGCTCGTTCAGCCTGCCGTCGATCACGACCGACGCCGCGGTCACACCGATCCGCAGCGACGGCCGGGCCGCGGTGGTGTCCTGCGCGACGGCTCGATGGGCCGCCGCACGCAACACCACCAGTGTGAGCGGCACGACGCGGCCCTGCACGCGAATCGGAGATTACCGCGCGGCGTCGAGGGCCGCGCGCAAACCGCGCAGGACGTCCGGCAGCGGCGCTGTCTTCATGGCGAGACGGCTCCTTGTCGAACCGCGATGCAAGAGTCAACGCGTTGCAGCACTTCTCGCGGGTCCGTACTTTGGATCATACGCCGGTTATCGTCAACTCGATTTACGGATGGTGCTCGCTGATCCTGAAATTGGGAAGTCGTGGCTTCGGCGGCCGATCGCCGCTCGTCTGGGCACGTACATCGTGCCGGAGGGTTGAGAAAGTTGTCAATTTTGGTGACTTTTGACGCCCTGGCGCCGTAGCCAAGTGGTAAGGCAGAGGTCTGCAAAACCTCGACTCGTCGGTTCGATTCCGACCGGCGCCTCTCCCGATCTCCAGAGACTTGCGGGCCCCTCAGCGAGGGCCCTTTTCGTAGTCACCATGCGCGTACAAATCTTCGCGGTTCCCTATGACACAGGTCGACGCGACCACCGGATGGGCAACGGTCCCCGCCAACTGCTCGACCGCGGTTTCGAAACAGTCTGGACCGCTCATAGCCATGAAGTCGCGACGGAATGGGTGGAGGTCGGGCGGCGGGCGCAGGTGACGTCCGCACGAGTTTCGAGCTCTACGATACGCCTCGCGAAGCGCGTCCGCGCGGGGCATTCGGCAATGCGTTTTCCCGTGGTGATCGCCGGGAACTGCGGCGCGACCATCGGGGCCCTGGCGGGTGCTGCCGGACGCAAGACCCGCTGTGGTCTGGTTCGATGCGCACGCCGACTTCAACACTCCGGAGACGTCACCGAGCGGGTTTCTCGACGGGATGGCGGTCGCGATTCTCACGGGTCGCTGCTGGCGGTCGCTCGCCGCACAAATCACCGGCTTCGAGGTCGTACCCGAATCGCGTGTGGCGCTCGTCGGTATCCGCGATCTGGATCCCCCGGAGGCGGACGCTCTTGCTGCGTCGCGCGTTCGTCGCATCGGCTCCGATCTCACCGGACTCGACGCCGTCTTCCCGCAGGTAGTCCAACGTGGCTCCACGTTGACCTGGACGTCCTCGATTCAGGAGAAGGACGAGGCGAACCAGTTTGCCACGACCGGCGGCCTGACCGCGGCTCAGCTGGTCGATGCCGTTCGGCGACTGTCGCGGCGGCCTCTCCATTATCGGAGCTGCGTTCACCTCATATGATCCGGTCGCGGACGCCGACGGACGCATTAGCAGCGCGGCCTTGAAGGTTGCCGGCGCATTGGCCGAAGCTACAGCCTCCCGCCATGCGCTCCGCCTGATGGCAGTCGATACGCAGCCCGACGGTCCGCAGGACGCAGTTGGCCTTCAGTGGTTGTGGCGCGCGGTTGCGCTCGCCTTCGTCTACTTTGTGGTCGCGAAGCTCGGCTTGCGCTACGCGACGATCGGCCCATCCATATCGCCCGTGTGGCCGCCCACGGGCCTCGCTATCGCCGCCTTAGTGATTCTCGGGCTGCGGTATTGGCCTGCCGTGCTGGTCGGCGCTTTCCTTGCGAATGCGACGACACCCGTTCCGATAATCGCAGCGTTCGGCATCGGATGCGGCAACGCGACCGAGGCGGTGCTCGCTGCGTATCTGCTGCGCCGTCGGTGGGGTCGCAGGTGATGCTCGATGATCTCGGCAGCGTCCGCACGCTTGTAGGCATTGCGGCCCCGCTCGGAGCGCTTGCAAGCGCGGTCACAGGCGTCATGACGCTTGCGCTCGCTCAGGTGTTACCGGGCAGTGGGTTCTTTTCCGCGATCGGCCTTTGGTGGGGCGGTGATTACCTCGGCGCGCTGGTTGTTGCCCCTGTCTTGCTCACGTGGAGAGGCCGGCCTCTGGTGCGTGCGCGCCGCGATGCAGTCGAGCTGCTGTCGTATGTCGTCGGCGCGGTGCTGGCAGCAGCGGTCATTTTTCGGCAACCTGATCCCACCATCCTTTCTGGAACCTGCCCAATACCCATACCTCTTGTTTCCCTTCGTCATTGGGGCAGCACTGGATTTGGTCCACGCGTGTGCGTCTCTCCTGCGACTCTCACCGTCGCGCTGCTGTTCACGATCGGCTACACGGTTCGCGGCGGTGGCCCGTTCGTGATGCACAGCATTCCCAGCACGGATGTGTCCCCTGCTGCTCTACGTGGGTGTTCTCGCCATCACCGGGTTGGTGCTCAGTCCAGCCGTGGCCCGGCGCCTGAAGGCCGAGAGTGCTCTGCGGGAAGCACACGCGCATCTCCAGAGCGGTGATCAACAGCTCGCCGCTGGCGATTTACACGATCGATGCCCGGGGAGATGTGCGCAGCTGGAATCCGGCGGCCGAAGCACTGTACGGGTGGAGTGCGGACGACGTCATGGGTCGCCCTCTCCCCATGATTACCAAGACCCGCAAGACCATCACGGCCTGCGCGATCGCGTATTCCGAGGGAGACACTGCGCGGGATAGAAACCACCACGCGCAAGAAGGACGGGACTCCGGTCACCGTGAATCGCGCAGCCGCACCGCTCCATGATGCCGCGGGGCGGGTGACGGGCATGATGCTGATCGCCGCCGACCTCACGGAGATCCGGCGGCTCGAAGTCCAGTACCGTCAGGCGCAAAAATGGAGGCGGTCGGACGCCTGGCCGGCGGCATCGCCCACGACTTCAACAACCTGCTCACCGCGATTCTGGGGACGACGGGACTACTTCTCGAAAGTGGCACCGATGCGCGAACGCGTATCGATGTGGAGGAGATCGAGAAGGCTGCGAAGCGAGCGGCCAGGCTCACGCGCCAGCTCCTGGTCTTCAGTCGCCAGCAGGTGCTCGAGCCTCCGCGTGCTCGATCTCGAACGCCGTGGTCGGTGACCTCGCAACGAATGCTGGGGAGGCTCATCGCCGAGAACATCGAGCTTCGCGACGGAACTCGCGGACGAAGTGGGTGCTGTACAGGCCGACCCGGGACAGCTCCAGCAGGCCATCGTGAACCTGGTTGTCAACGCGCGCGATGCCATGCCGAACGGCGGACGCGTGACGATCGAAACGGCCAACGTCGATCTCGATCCTCGACAGCTCGAGGCGCGATACACTGACTCGGCCGGGAGAGCTACGTCATGCTTGCGGTGCACGATACTGGTGTCGGCATGGATGCCGCGACGAAGGCTCGCCTGTTTGAGCCGTTTTTCACGACCAAGCGAGCCCGGGCGGGGCACGGGGCTGGGGCTTGCGACCGTGTACAGCATTGTGAAGCAGAGCGGCGGCTACATATGGGTCTACAGTGAGGTAGGTCACGGGACCACGTTCAAGATTTATTTGCCGCGGGTTGCAGGTACTCCGCAAAGGGTCATCGCTCAGACGCCCGCGCCGCTTCTGGGGGATCGGAGACGGTGCTCGTCGTTGAGGATCAGACAGAAGTGCGTGAGCTCACGAAGCGGATGCTGGAGGGTCGAGGCTATACCGTCCTGACTGCGGAAAATGGCGGACATGCTTTGCAAGTCGCTGCCCAACACGCCAAACGCATTGACTTGTTGCTCACTGATGTCGTTATGCCTGGGGTGAATGGCCGTGAACTGGCAGTTCAGCTGGCCCAGCAGCGGCGCGGCATCAAAGTCGTTGTTTGTGTCGGGGTACACCGGTGAAGCGCCATTCGCCAGCATGGATTACTGGAACTCGGCGCGGCTTTTCTGCAGAAGCCCTTCACTCCGGATGTACTGGCCCGAAAGGTTCGAGACGTGCTCGACGGTGTCAGCCCGCAATCACCGTAATTCGGCGTCCACCGGTCCCCGCAGCGACGGCGGCGATCAGCTTTCGCGATCTTGGCGGCGCCCGTGGCGGAGGGGCTGGATCTGGAGCGTGAAGTCTCCCGGATTCGTGCAGATCGCCCGTAAATCGAGCACGTCGAGGCCCAGCCGGTAGGCGGTGCGAAGAATGTGGTCGTTCAGCACCGTCAGCAGCACACGGGCGCGACTGGCGGTGTTCTTGCCGACGAGCGGCGGCTCGTAGATCGTGGCTGAGCACGAGCCGGGACGCGCGCGCGCCGACCGCCTTCGCGACGCGATCGTAGTTCGTGGCAAACTCATCGGCCATCGCGGTGAGCGCATCGAGCGTTTGGCCGCTCGACTGCGCGGGCTGCTGCAGCAGCTCGACGTGCTCCATCGCGTCGTTTCCGCCGACGCTCAGCACGACAAGATCGACATCCCTGGGCAAGCGTTGGGCCTGATCGGGAACGCCCGCCATCGTTGAACCCTCCTCGGCCAGCAGCGAAACGGTCCAGGTGGGGAGTTCCTGGCGGATGACGGACGCGGGAATCCGGCTCGCCCCGCGTGTGGGCGCCATTCGCCAGAATGCCGTCGCCAAGCAAAGCGAGATGGGGCACGCGCTAGCGGCGGCGCCCGCCGCCGCTGCGCCCTCCACCCCCGCGACTGCCACCGGAGCTGCGCTGGCGCGCCTGGTACTTCACGGTTCCCCCACCCCGCGAACCGTAGCTGCTGCTCTCATCGCGCGACCAGTTGTTGCCCTGAGCGTGATTCCCACCCGCTGTTGGTACGGCGATGCACATTGCCGTTGCGATCGGCGAACACATTGTTCGAGCCGCCGGCGCGGCGGTTCGCTCCCATTTGACCGGCTGCTTGTTGACGTGTCGCGCTGTTGGCCGTGCGCCCGCGGTTCTGCGGACGGTTGTACAGGTTCGAGTTGCGCGACTGCCCTGCCCGGTTTGACGCCCCCGCGCCGGCCGCCCCCGCGCGCCGATTTCCCCGCCCGCGGTATTGCCGATGTTGACCTGATTCCGGCCTCCGCGGCCCCCGCCGGCGCCACCCACGGCCCCCGGCCCACGTTGACGGTGCAGTTGTAGCAGGCGCGGTAACCGCCGGCCGGATAGTAGCCGCGGCTGCTCGAGCCAATCGCGACGCCGACGCCGAAGGCAAGGAACCCCGCGCCAAACGTCGTCCCCATCCCGTAACCGGTGTACGGGTTGTAGCTCACGGCCACGCCGTACGTCACGGGATGCGGGTAGTAGACCGCGCCGACGTACGCCGGATAGGTGCCAGCCGGTGCCGTACACCGGCACGCCGTAATACGGATAGGCTCCCGTGTATCCGGGCGTGTATCCCGACGTACACGACCTGCGGCGTCGAGGCATACACAGCCACGTACGTCAGGTTGTAGACCGGCGTGCTCGGCGGAATCTTGGCGATCTCAGCCGTCGGAATGCTGTCCGCCACCGCCCAGGGCCCCTGCGCGCTCGTTGCCTTGAACCACACCGCATTGTCGCACGCGTAACATGTACACGCCGCCCGCACGCAGCACCTGCGAGGCCGTGTTGGTGGCGTATGCGACCGACGTGCCGGGATGTCGAAGAACTTCGGCTCGCCGTCGTACGTCACGGCGAGCGTGGCCCGGCTGCGTTGGATCGCCGTCGTTTGCGGGATCTCGAGATCGAGCAGCGCATCCTTCGCTTCAACGGTCAGCGCGACCGAGCTGCGCACGCCGCCGATCGGCGACTCGGGCGGAATCTCCTGGAACGCCGCGGGAAGCGAATCGGGGCGCGCGAATGCCCACGGTCCTTGCAATGACTCGCTGCGGAACCAGCGGCCCGAGATCAACAGGTAGTTCTCCTTCCCTTCGGTCTCCCGGATCCAGGGCGTCTCGGTGTTTTCGACGTACAGCAAGCTTGCCGCCGGCCGTCGTCTTCCATGTCGGCGGCCCCTGTGGTGACCACGAGCTCGGTGGGTTCCGTCGCGGTCACGATCGCCGGTGGCACCGGGACAGTGTCGGGGCGCGTCGTTGGCCGCGGCTGTCGCGTGCCGCCGGGGTCGCCGGAAGAATCACGCGCGTGCCGCTGCAGTGTCGACGGGCGCGCGCGTTGTGTCTGCTCGCGTCACGCTATCCGTGCGCGCGGCTGACGAGTCGGCCGGCGGTAACACGGCACGCTGGCGCTGGAGGGGCGCCGTCGCCGGCCCGGGCGCGAACAGCGTATCCGGGCGCGTTGTGGGACGTATCGGCCGTTGCAACGACCGTGTCCGGTTGCATCCGTCTTCAGGACTTCTGCAGTGGCGGCGTCCGGCCCGCTTGCCACGGCCCCTTCGGATCCGGCGCCGAGTACCAGAGGTCCTCGCCGCCGCCCAGCCAGTAGGTGCCGCTCGCGGTGTCTTTCACGACACCGAAGGGCGTATTCACCACAACTTGCAGACCGGTGTTCGGGACCGGCGCGAGGCGCGCGGCTCGCCGTCGTACAGCGAGCAACACCGCGAGCTGTTCGGCTGAACACGATTTTGGGAGCGTCGGTCTTCAGCCGTCCGTGTGACTGCGCTCCGCTTCCGCGGAGGCGAGGCTCGCCTGCAGGCGCGCGATCGTGGTGCGAAAGCCCGCGGCGGGGAAATCCTGCTCGACATACTGCGTGAAGCGAGTTTGCTGCTCGGGCGTTGCGTCGGGCCAGCGCACGCGCGGAGACCTTGAGATCGTGGATCCACGCCATGCCGGAATCACTATCCACGTCTAGGGTCGCCGTCATCCACATGGCGCCGAAGATCGGATCGGCCCTGCCGCTCACCTTGAGTGCAATGGCGCCCGCGCCGTCAACTCGTTGCCGGACGAGCTTCGGCTTGCGGTTGGTAGAGGACGATCGTGCCGACAGCGCCCCCACCGAGATGGGGATCTGCCGCGGCCAGCTGTAGTCCTGCGCGTGCAGCGCCCGGCGCAGAGCGCCAGCGGGGTGAATGCGATTATTCGCATCGCATAATCCTGGCGTTTCATTGCGCCCGCCGGGATAGGACTAAGGGCGTAGATTCGTGCCCCTTCCGCCACCCCCGCATCGTACCGCTATGTCCCGATCTCTCGCGAAGATCCTCGCGATCCTGGCGGTGATCATCCCCGCTCCGGTCTACGCACCAACACGGTGGAACGTGATCGAGCTGGGCGCATTCGGCCGGTACGGCGACTTTACGACGACCACCATGGGCCTGACAACGCCGCGGGCTACGTGGCGCGTCTCGGGTTGTTCCTGTCCGGAAAGACGCTGCTCGAGGCCGATGGAGCTCTGGTTCCAACGCAGGCGAGTGGCGTCGACGTGGGATCACAAGCCGTTCCACGTTCGCCTGATCGGCAACCTGCCGATCGGGAAGCGGTTGGCCTTCCTGCTCGGTGGCGGATGGGCATACAACAGCTTCAGTAAGGGCATTACCGAGACGGAGAATGGTGTCGGCGGGATCGACGGGGTTGCGGGTGAGTCTTGCGAAGCGCCTTCCGTGCGCGGCGAGGTGATCGCCGACTACATGTTCGACCAAGCCTCGAGCGTGGCGAATCCGACGTTCCATTACGCGGCACAGGTCGGCGTCAGTCTGATGCTCTTTGGCGGTCCGGGGGACAAGGACAAGGACGGTGTGAAGGACAACGTCGATCGGTGTCCCGATACGCCAGCCGGGACGCGCGGTCGAAGCCACCGGGTGCCCCGATGCGGACGGCGACGGTGTGGCCGATCAGGTCGACCGGTGTGCGAACACCGACTGGGGCCAAGATTGACGCGATCGGGTGCTCCGACGCCGACGGCGACGGAGTCGTGGATCCCGCAGGACCGATGCCCCGAACACACCTGCCGGCACGCAGGTGGATGCGACCGGCTGCCCGCCGGACGCCGACAAGGACGGTGTGCCTGACACCGCCGATCAGTGTCCCGGTACACCCGCCGTGCTGCGCGTCGATGTGACGAACGGCTGCCCGGTGGATGCGGATGGCGACGGCGTGTTGAACGCGCAGGATCGCGTGTCCCAACACGCCCCCGGGCACTGCCGTTGATGCGAACGGCTGCCCGACCGACAGCGACGCCGATGGCGTGGCGGACGCCGTCGACAAATGCCCCGGGACACCGGCCGGCGCCAAGGTGGACGCGACTGGCTGCCCCGAGTCCGGCGGCCATCGTGCTGACGGGTGTGACCTTCCTCTCGGGAAGCGCCAAGCTCACGCTGAACTCGCAGGGGCCGCTCAACCGGGCGGTGCAGGAGCTGCAAGCGCGTCCCGATACAGCGCTGGGTGATCGAAGGCCACACGGACAACGTTGGGAATCGGCGAGGCCAACATCCGCCTGTCCAAGGCGCGGGCCGATGCGGTGCGTGCCGTACTTCGTCTCGAAGGGTGTCACGGCCAGCCGGTTGACGACCGTGGGAATTGGACCTGACCAACCGGTCGGACCGAACGATCCGGCCGACGGTCGGGCGAGGAATCGGCGGTGCAGCTGCGGCCGCAGCCGTAGGCAGTCGCTACCGAACTTTGCGACCCGGCAGGTGCTGCCGTTCTGGTGCAGCACCAAGCCGTCGGGCCGGAAGGTGATCTGCGCGTCCACCGCCTTCAGGAAGAACGTCGAGTCCGAATCGGCGAAGATCCCAAAACGTCGCTGTCCGGTCGCCTGTAGATACAGGCTGTGTGCCTCCGCGGCTCACAGCGATGTGGAATGTCGGCGTCAGCTCGTACATCCCCGATGTAGCGCTGCAACACGAGCGAGTCCACGGCGACTTCGGTGCGCGTGCGCAGCTGGCGTGCGAAGCGGGAACGTCTCGTCCAGCAGGTGGAATCCGATGTCGTCGACGCTCGCATTGAGATTGGAAAGCACGACGACCCCCACGCGGCGCACCGGGTCGAATCCGGCAAACGAGCGATAGCCTCCCGTCCCGCCATTGTGCCACACGATGGTGCCGGCGGGACGCGACGGAATGATGCCAGGCAAGCCCGATCTTGGTCGTTGGTCGGACTGCCGGCTTCGCGTCGCGCTGCTGTGGGCGTCGCGCATCGCGCGCTGCAGTCGCGTCGCGGTGTCGAGATTGGCCGCGAGGTAGGTGAGCATATCGCGGGCGGTCGATCGCAACGCCCCGGCACCTGCGATGCGTCGGGAGGTCCCAGTTGGGCACGACTTGACCTTCGGCGATCGTGGCCGGGGGCGAGCTTCGCCCTCAGCGCCGGACGTCAGCGTGATTGCGGTCTCACGCATGCCCAAGCGGGATAAGTACGCCGCTGGGTCACGAGCTGCTTCGTAGCTCATACCCGCTTTGAGCGCGAGCGCATGGCCCAGGAGGCCCATGCCCAGATTCGAGTACTCGTACGTCGCGCCGATATCACGCGGGAGCTCGTAGCCCGCCAGAAACGCGTACATCTGCTCCACCGAGTAATCGGCGTACGGATTGGATGAATCACGCGGGGTCATGTTCGACGGCATACGCGGGCAGACCGGATGACTGCGTCGCGAGGTCGAGTAGTGTGATCTGCTTGCCCCGCGCGCGGGAATGCGAGCGGATGGCGGCAGGAACTTCGCGACCGGGATCGTCGAGACGTACGTCGCTTCGCGCCACCATATCGGCCAGAATCGACGCCGTGAACGTCTTCGTGATCGACCCGATTTCGAACACGCTCGCCCGTATCCACGCCGATCGCCACATACCGCCGGCCGCCGGTGGCGTCGAGCAGGCCGATGACGATTCCCTCGCCGTGCTTGCCCGTATCGGGGAAGGCTTGGACGCGAGCCGCCAGCAGCGCTTTGACCGCCGAATCGGAAGGGAGGGCGGGCTGCTGAACTGTGAAGAGGAGCGCGAAGGCAAGAATCATATGCATGGCCCGAATCTAGTATCTTCCGGCCCGCGTGCTCGTTCCCAAGCTCGTCACCACGCTGCAGGACTACTCCCGGGAGCAGTTCACCCGGGACCTCATCGCCGGCGTCATCGTCGGCATCGTCGCGCTGCCCTCGCCATCGCGTTCGCCATCGCCAGTGGCCTCCCGCCAGAACGCGGGCTCTATACCGCCATCGTCGCCGGTTTCCTCATCTCGCTGCTCGGCGGCTCGCGGGTGCAGATCGGCGGCCCCACCGGCGCGTTCGTGGTGATCGTGTCGGGGATCGTACAGCAGCATGGCGTCGACGGGCTGGTCGTCGCGACGTTGATGGCCGGATTCATTCTCGTGGCATTCGGACTCCTGCGGTTCGGCGCCGCGATCAAGTTCATCCCGTACCCGGTGACGATCGGGTTCACGAGCGGGATCGCGCTCATCATCTTCTCGAGCCAGATCCGTGATCTGCCTCGGCCTCGAGATGCAGTCAGTCCCCGCGGCGTTCCTGCCCAAATGGGACGCGTACGTGCACGCGTTCGACACAGTGAATCCCTGGGCGCTGGTCGTCGCGGTCGCGACGCTCGCGATCATCATCGTGTGGCCGAGGATTTCGACGCGCATTCCGGGTCCCTTCGTCGGCGCTGATCGTGACGACGCTGGTCGCGCAGCTTCTGCACCTGCCGGTCGAGACGATCGGCGCGCGGTTCGGGGCCATCCATGCCGGCTTCCCGCAGCCACGCATCCCGCACCTGTCGCTGCCCATCGTTCAGGCGCTCGCCGGCCCGGCGTTCACGATCGCGTTGCTCGCCGCGGTCGAGTCGTTGCTCTCGGCTGTCGTGGCCGACGGCATGATCGGCGGACGCCATCGCTCCAACATGGAGCTCGTGGCCCAGGGCGTGGCGAACATCGCGTCGCCGATCTTCGGCGGGATGCCGGCCACGGGCGCGATCGCCCGCACGGCCACGAACGTGAAGAACGGCGGTCGCACGCCGGTCGCCGGGATGACGCACGCGATCATCGCTGCTGCTGATCACGCTCTTCTTCGGGCGCTGGGCCGCTCTGATTCCGCTTGCCACGCTGGCGGCGATCCTGGTCGTGGTCGCGTTTCCACATGAGCGAGTGGCGGACGTTCATCTCGGAGTTCCGCGCTCCCAAGAGCGACGTGGCCGTGCTTGCTGACGACGTTCCTGCTCGACGGTGCTCGTGGGACCTCACCGTCGCCATCGAGGTCGGCATGGTGCTCGCTGCCTTCCTCTTTATGCGGCGCATGGCGGAGGTCACGAACATCAGCGTGCTGACGCACGAATTCACGGACCCTGTGGACGATTTCGAGCACGATCCCAACGCGGTGCGCGACGCGCCATTCCCAATGGCGTGCAGGTCTACGAGATCACCGGGACCGTTCTTTTTCGGCGCGGCAGAGATGTTCAAGGACCGCGTGGGGCGAATCGCCGGCAAGCCGAAGGTGCTGATCATTCGGATGCGGCACGTCCCGGCGATCGATCTCGACGGGCTTGCACGCGCTGCGCGAGCTGATTCACCGCAGCCGCCAGGAAGGGATGCTGGTGATTCTATCCGGACGTGCACGCGCAGCCGGTCGTGGCGCTCGAGCGTGCCGGGACTCTACGACGAGCTGGGCGAAGAGAACATTCACGGCAACATCGACGACGCATTGAATCGGGCGCGAGAATACCTGGGTCTTCCGCCGACTGCGCCGCCGCAGGGGCGACGCCGACTGTCGCGGCGCGAGTCCAAAGACTCCCTCACGATGCGCTTCATGAAGCCAGGAACGGGCGTCGGACTAACCTCCGCACACCTCTACCGGAGCCGCTTGATGCGTCCTCGTCTGATTGTCGCCAGGTCTGGTTGCTGCCACCGCCCTCCTCGGGTGTCGCGAGCGGTCGCAGCAGCCGACGCCGCCTGCAGCCGTGCCGCCGACCAACGTTCCGGCCGACGTCTCCACGGTGAGGCGCCGATTGGCTCGGCAGCGAGTCCGCGCGGCCATCGATCCGGCCGCGCCGGCGCGCTCCACCAGCCGGCTCCACCGCCTGCGGATCTCGATCCGGCACGCGAAGATCGCGATCGCCGACGGCGTGACGTATGACGCGCTGGACGTTCGACGGCCGCGTCCCGGGCCGGTGCTGCGGGTGACCGAAGGTGACACTGTGGATTTCACGCTCGTGAACGAGGCACCGATGCCGCACAGCCTCGACTTTCATGCGGCGGAAATTGCGCCCAGTCGCGCCTATGTGAACCTCATGCCGCACGACTCGCTGCATTATCGCTTCGTCGCGCGAGTGCCGGGCGCGTTCATGTACCACTGCGGCACGCGCGCCTGTGGCTCTCCACATCGCCAACGGCATGTACGGCGCGATCATCGTCGACCCGCGCCAGGCACGGACGCCGGCGCGGGAGTTCGTATTCGTGCAGAGCGAGTTCTATACGAAGACGCTTCCCGATTCGACGCGAACCATTGACTGGGAAAAGCTCGCTCAGTCTGGCGCCGGACTACGTGGTGTTCAACGGCCGCGAGGCAGAGTACGCCCATCACCCCATCGACGTGCGCGTCGGCGAGCGGCTGCGGATGTATGTCGTGAATGCCGGTCCCAATCGATTCTCGGCATTCCACGTCGTGGGCGCGATCTTCGACCGCGTGTATATGGACGGCTCGCTCGCGCATCCGCTGGAAGGCGTGCAGACGGTCACGGTGCCGGTAGGTGGAGGAGCGATTTTCGAAGCGCGGCTGGTCGAGGCGGGAACCTATCCCTTCGTCAGTCACGCGTTCGCGGATGCGACCAAAGGAGCGGTCGGGATGTTCAAGGCTCGCTAGAGGAGGAATCGTGAAAGTCGCGGAGCTGATGCAGACGAATCTGAAAACGATCAGCACCGATGCTCCGTCGCGGAAGCGGTGGACCGTGTTCGCGGTGAGCGGCCTGTCGGCAGTGCCGCGGTTAATCGCCCGGTGGCCGGGCGGTGGGCGTCATCACCGACGCGCGACATCCTCAAGGCCGAGAATGCGTGCGAGACGCCGGAAATCCGCGAGCGGTTGTCGACAGCACCAAGGTGCCTCGAAGCGATGACACCCTGGCCGACGACGATCGATCCCGATCTCGACGTCCGCCGCTGCCCAGGAGATGCTCTATCTCAACGTGCAGCGCCTTTCGTCGACTTCCGATGGCGCGCATCGTCGGTGTGGATTTCGCAGACGGACATCGTCGGCGCGGTCGCGACCGCAAAGGTTTAGTTAGTTGCGCCGTTCCACCGACCAGCGGCCGGTCTGCGGGTGCTCGCCCGCAGCCAGGCAACGCGCGCCGAGTAGCTCCCCGTGATGCTGCTGCCTTCACCTCAGCCGGTAAACGTCGTCAGGAGCCGCGCACCGCTTTGCGGCTCGGCGTAGGGATCAGCGCGTTCCGCTCGCACGCGTCCGCTGCTCGACGCGGACGAGTTAACGGAGCGACAGTCGTGTGCGGCGATTGATTCAGCGCCTGGTGGTCGCGTCGCCTGAGCGCCGGATCGGTTCCGATCCTGCAGGGCGCCACGGGCGCCGGCCTGGCTCGTGCCGGTCGGCACCGCCGATCCGACGTCGCCGAAGGCGCGAGTCCGCCGCGCGGCGCGCAGCGACGAAGCTGACGCTGGCCACTGCGCGGCCCGACTCTGCGCTGCTGTACTCGCCACGGCCCATTGGCCCGATCAGTGCTCGAGACGTCCGAGCGCCGCGCCGACCAGGTGGGACCGGTGCGTGCTGGGCGAGCGCACGCGAGCAGGGAGTACGAAGGGCAGGAGACGGGCAGCAGCGTCGTGAAAGACGGGCCATGATCGCCTCGCGGGGTCGTGGGTGTGCAGCCTGACGCGCGACGGCGAGCGCGCTGCCGCGTCGCATAGAGATGAAGACCGGCTGGCTGAGATTGTCACGGCACGTGGCCTGACGCGATCTACGCCACGACATCGTGGCCCCTCGGGACGCGGGGAAGCCACGCGCGTCCGGGAGCGATTCGAGCGGCTGCTGGCCGCCGGCGTCGCGATCCGCCGCCACGAGCTCGACGCAGGTGCTGCAGGAGGTAGCGTGGACGCCGCCCGAGAGGTGGTCAGAAGCTCCGCTACGCCGCGTTGGGCGTCCTGGGGGCGAGACGGCACTTCGCCGGTCGAGTTCGTCACCTCCGGCATCGACGAAGCAGCGCGACAGCGGATCGGCGACCTCCCCCGCGGGCACGGGCTGCTCGGCGCGGTGATCCGGAGGGAAACCGATCCGCCGAGCGACATCAACCAGCACCCGCTCCGCGCTTCGGGCTTTCCGCCGCATCATCCGCCGATGACGTCGTTCCTGGGCGTTCCCGGTCAGAGGACGGGCGGCGTGTTCGGCAATCTGTATCCTCACGGAAAATCTGATGCCGCCGAGTTTAGCGACGAGGACGAAACGATCGCCGCTGTTGCTATTGACAGGCCGCCGGTCGGTCGAGAACGCCCGCCTGCACGGCGAAAGCGAGCAGCTCCTGGGCCAGATCCGGGCGATGCAGCGCCAGCGGGACCTGTTCTTTGCGATGATGAACCACGAGCTGCGCAACGCGCTCGACCGGGCGTGTACGGGTGGGCGGAGCGGCTGCGTGCGGCGGAAGTCGCCCGAGATCTGCCGATCAGGCGGCGCGCGAGGTGTACGGAGGCGGCCGATCGCACGATCGTGCTGCTCAACAACTTCCTCGACCTGATGCGGCTCGACGCGGGCAAAGTTCGGCCGGTGCTGCGGGACGTGGAGACGCGTGCGGCGGTTCAGCGGGCCATCGCCAGCAGCGAACCCGCGGCCGCCGGGGAAGGGAATCCGCGCCTGGAATCCTCGTTCGGCGGCGCACCGGAAATGCTGCATACCGATCCCGTGCGACTCGACCAGATCCCCGTCAACCTCCTGTCCAACGCCATCAGGCACAGCCCTGAACGAGCCTACGATCCAGGTAGCCGTCGCAGCAACGGAGGACCGGGTCTCCTTTTTCCGTCGTCGATCATGGTCCGGGAGGTCCGCGGCGAGCTGCGCGGTCAAAATCTTCGAGCCGTTCGAGCGGTTTGATCCCCACTCCGGGCCACGGCACTGGGTTGGGTCTTCCGGTCTCGCAGCAGGCTGGCGGAGGCTCTGGGGGCACACTCGTAGTCGAAGAGACAACTGGCGGCGGGGCAACCTTTATTCTGAAGATTCCTTCACGGCTCCTTTAGAAACGGTTCAACGGACAGCGGCTAGAGCAATACGTAACTGAATCAGAAGTACAA
>ERZ1370068.3091-contig-2212_pt1 | contig 25326 bp, 22 predicted proteins | sample MGYA00561227_ERZ1370068 | MGnify/ENA primary metagenome ERZ1370068 (study PRJEB38410, sample SAMEA6850437) | metagenome | study: Metagenomic assessment of the ecological functions of the soil: analysis of the soil microbiota associated with the...
TTGTACTTCGTTCAGTTACGTATTGCTGTCGGGGAGCGGAATGTTCCAGCGGTCGCAAAACGCGCACGTCCTCGTCGATCAGCTTCTTGGTCTGGTGCGCGGTGTTCTTGCCCTCGCCGCTCTTGCCCATGCCGAAGCCCTTGACGGTCTTGACGAGCAGCACCGGTCGGCTGGCCCTTGTGGTTGCGCGGCGCGGTGGAACGCGGCGTACACCTTCTGCGGGTCGTGGCCGCCGCGGTTGCAGGCGCCAGATGTCCTCGTCGCTCATGCTTCGCGACCATCTCGAGCAGCTTCGGGTCGCTGGCCGAAGAAGTGCTTGCGGACGAAGGCGCCGTCGTTGGCCTTCATCGCCTGGTAGTCGCCGTCGACCGCGTCCATCCATCTGCTCGCGCAGGATGCCGTCCTTGTCGCGCGCGAGCAGCGGATCCCAGTAGCTGCCCCAGATCAGCTTGATGACGTTCCAGCCCGACGCCGCGGAACTCGCCCTCGAGCTCCTGGATGATCTTGCCGTTGCCGCGCACCGGGCCGTCGAGGCGCTGCAGGTTGCAGTTGATGACGAAGATCAGGTTGTCGAGCTTCTCGCGCGCGGCCAGGCCGATCGCGCCGAGCGACTCGGGCTCGTCCATCTCGCCGTCGCCGCACGAACACCCAGACCTTGCGGTTCTCGGTGTTGGCGATGCCGCGCGCGTGCAGGTACTTGCAGGAAGCGCGCCTGGTAGATCGCCATCAGCGGGCCGAGGCCCATCGAGACCGGTCGGGAACTGCCAGAACTCGGGCATCAGCTTCGGGTGCGGATAGCTCGAGATGCCCTTGCCGTCGACCTCCTGGCGGAAGTTGCAGCAGCTGCTCCTCGGTCGAGCGCGGCCTTCCATGAAGGCGCGCGCGTAGACGCCGGGCGACGAGTGGCCCTGGATGTAGAGCAGGTCGCCGCCGTGGCCGTCGGTCTCGGCGTGCCAGAAGTGGTTGAAGCCGGTGCCGAACATCGTCGCCAGCGACGCGAAGCTCGAGATGTGGCCGCCGAGGTCGCCGCCGTCGGCCGGGTGCAGGCGGTTCGCCTTGACGACCATCGCCATCGCGTTCCAGCGCATGTAGGCGCGCAGGCGCTCCTCGATCTCGATGTTGCCGGGGCAGCGCTCCTCCTGGTCGGTCGGGATGCGTGTTGACGTAGGCGGTGTTGGCCGAGAACGGCACGTCGATGCCGGCCTGGCGCGCCTGGTCGATCAGCTGTCTCGAGCAGGAAGTGGGCGCGCTCGCCGCCTTCCGAGGCCGATCACCGCCGACAGCGCGTCCAGCCATTCGCGGGTTTCATGGGCATCGGCGTCGTTGGCGGCAGCGCCGAAGGCACGTTCAGGCAGGCTGACATGCGTTGTCTCCGAGTCGTTGTTCTTGCTGTGGCGAGTTTCGCACAAGTGCTTTCGCACATGGTGCGTATCTCGCATCGTAGTTGATGAATGCTCCGCGTATCCGGCAATCGCCGTGCCGCAGCGTTCGCAGCATGCCGCATGCCGTGCGCGACACACCCCGCGCCCACACCGCACCTGGGCCGGAGCGCGTTGTTCGGCCGCTGGTGGCGGCGCCAGTCGGCGGCGCGCCAGGATCGCTACGCGACGCTCGGCCCGCTCGCTGTCGGTGCTGCTGTTTCCTGGCGGCGATCGTCTCGCGCGTTCTGGTACCTGCGCAACGAGGAATTCGAGCGCGAGCAGGAGGCGGTGCGCGCGCGACACCGAGGTCGCCCAGCAGCAGATGCGCCTGCGCCTGATCGAGAACCACGAGCAGCTGATGCGCATCGCGCGCGAGCTGGTCACCCGCACGCTCGACCACGACACCTTCCTCGGCCAGGCCGCGAGCTTCACCCGCGAGCGACCCGAGATCACCAACCTGATCTGGCTGAACGGACCGGCGCGTCGCGCGATCGGCGGCTACTCGGCGACGAGCTTTCCGCCGGAGACCGGCATGCAGCGGCGTCGAGACGCCGGCCTCGCTGCCGATCGAGAACTCCGGCAGCCGCCCGAGGAGGCGCTTCGTGCGCGGCGCGCGAGACCGCGCCAGACCGGCTGTACTCGCAGCCGTTCACCGGACAGCTTCGGCAACCCGGTGTTCCAGGTCGCAGATCCCGCTGATCGACCGCGGCGTCTTCCACGGCGCGCTGATCGCCGAGTACTCGGTCGAGCGGCTGCTGCGCTACTTCGTGCCGACCGAAGTCGTCGCGCCGCCACGCGATCATCGCTGCTCGACGCGCAGCGAGCGCGTCGCTCGCCAGCACGGTGATGATCGCTGCCGGGCTCGACCGCAGGCCGGCCGTCGATCGTGCTTCGAGCTGCCGGTCGCCCCGGCCGAGAACGGCCTGGTCCTGCGCGGCCAGGGCTACCGCACCTCGATCGGCCTGATCGGCAACACGCCTGTTCTGGATGGTCGATGCTGCTGTCGGCGCTCACCGTCTGGATGCTGCTCGGCACCTGGCGCCACATGCGCCGGCGGCTGCAGATGCAGAGCCGCGCTGGTCTCGGAGACCAACTTCCGGCGCGCGATGGAGAACTCGATGCTGACCGGCATGCGCGCGATGGACATGGAAGGCCGCATCAGCTACGTCAACCCGGCGTTCTGCGCCATGACCGGCTTCTCCGAGGCCGACCTGATCGGCCAGCATGCCGCCCTTCCCGTACTGGCCGCCCGACCGCATCGACGAGAACGCGCGCCTGCTCGAGCAGGAGCTGCAGGGCCGCAGCCCGGCCGGCGGCATCGAGGTCAAGGTGATGCGCAAGGACGGCATCGCTGTTCGACGCCCGCATGTACGTCTCGCCGCTGATCGACCCGAAGGGCCAGCAGACCGGCTGGATGACGTCGATGACCAACATCACCGAGGCCAAGCGGATCCGCGACCAGCTGACCGGCCTCGCACGAGCGCTTCACGACCGTGCTCGAGGGCCTGGACGCCGCGGTGTCGGTGCTCTCGGTGCAGCAGGGCGAGCTGCTGTTCGCCAACCGCTCGTACCGGCTCTGGTTCGGCGCCGATGCGCGCGGCCACGCGCTGCTCTCGGGCGGCGACGCGCCGCTGCCGCCGCACGCCGACGGCGACGACGCGGTCGACAGCCTCGGCGGCCTGCCGACGCCAGGAGCTCACCGCCGCCGGCTCCGACTCGCGCGAGGTCTTCGTCGAGCCGCTGCAGAAGTGGTTCGACGTCCGCGCGCGCTACCTGCAATGGACCGACGGCCGCCTGGCGCAGATGCTGATCGCGACCGACATCACCGCGCGGCGCAGCGCCGAGGCGCATGGCCGCGCAGCCAGGCCGAGAAGGCGCAGGTGACGAGCCGGCTGGTGACGATGGGCGAGATGGCCTCGTCGGTCGCGCACGAGCTGAACCAGCCGCTGACGGCGATCACCAACTACTGCAACGGCATGGTGACGCGGGTCGAGAACGACGCGATCGACAAGGGCGACCTGATCGCCGCGCTGCAGAAGACCTCGCGCCAGGCCGAGCGCGCCGGCCAGATCATCCACCGCATCCGCGCCGTTCGTGAAGCGCAGCGAGCCGCAGCGCCAGACGCGCGCAGGCGCAGACGATCGTCGACGACGCGGTCGACCTCGCCGGGCATCGAGCTGCAGGCCGGCGCAACGTCGCGATCCAGACCTACGTCGCGCAGCGCCTGCCGCCGCTGATGGTCGACCCGATCCTGATCGAGCAGGTCGTGCTCAACCTGCTGAAGAACGCCGCCGAGGCGATCGACAACGCGCAGCCTGCCGGCGCCGCGCGCGCAGCATCGAGCTGCGCGTCGTGCCGCGCGCACCGCCCGAGGAAGGCGGCGTGATCGAGTTCACCGTCACCGACATGGGCCCGGGCCTGAAGGACGAGGTGATCGCGCCGGATGTACGAAGCGTTCTTCTCGACCAAGGTCGACGGCCTGGGCATCGGCCTCAGCCTGTGCCGCTCGATCATCGAGAGCCACCGGGGCCGGATCAAGGCGGTCAGAACCTCTACAATGGCGACACACTCCATCGGCTGCCGCTTCACGTTCACGCTGCCGGTCGACACGCCCACCGTCTCGCAGCGGCCCCGCAGCCGCCACTGCACTGCATGAGCCTGATTCCCGAAGAAAGGCACCGTCTACGTCGTCGACGACGACGAGGCCGTGCCGCGATTCGCTGCAGTGGCTGCTCGAGGGCAAGGACTACCGCGTCAAGTGCTTCGACTCGGCCGAGTCGTTCCTGTCGCGCTTCGACCCGCGCGAGGTCGCCTGCCTGATCGCCGACATCCGCATGGACGGCATGAGCGGCCTGAGCTGCAGGACCGGCTGCTCGAGCGCGCGCTCGCCGCTGCCCGTCACCTTCATCACCGGCCACGGCGACGTGCCGATGGCGGTGACGACGATGAAGAAGGGCGCCGAGGACTTCATCGAGAAGCCGTTCAAGGAAGACGAGCTGGTGGCGCTGGTCGAGAAGCATGCTCGACCGCGCCCGCGTCGACTTCTCCAAGCACCAGGAAGCGGCGAGCCGCGACGCGCTGCTGTCGCGCCTGACGACGCGCGAAGCGCAGGTGCTCGAGCGCATCGTCGCCGGCCGGCTCAACAAGCAGATCGCCGACGACCTGGGCATCAGCATCAAGACGGTCGAGGCGCACCGCGCCAACATCATGGAAAAGCTGAACGCCAACACCGTCGCCGACCTGCTCAAGATCGCGCTCGGCGCGCAGCTCCAAGGCTTGACCGCCAGCGCGCGATCGACGGCACCGGCATCGCGCGCGGCAGCTGCGCGTCGAGCTCGCCGAGCGCGCCGCCCGCCTCGCGCCGCCGGCCGCCAGCCCGGCCTCGCCGTCATCCTGGTCGGCGACGACCCGGCGAGCCAGGTCTACGTCAGCAACAAGGTCAAGGCCTGCGACGAGGCGCGGCATCCGCTCGCTGCTCGAGACCTACGCCGCCGACGCTGCCGAGGCCGATCTGCTGGCGCGATCGCCGCGCTCAACGCCGACCCGACGGTGCACGGCATCCTGGTGCAGATGCCGCTGCCCGAAGCACATCGCGCCGCAGCAAGGTGATCGAGGCGATCGCCGCCGCCAAGGACGTCGACGGCTATCTCGGTCGAAGCGCCGGCCGCCTGGTCGCCGGCCTGCCCGGCTTTCGCCCGTGCACGCCGTGGGGCTGCATGAAGCTGATCGAAAGCACCGGCATCGCCCTGCGCGGCAAGCACGCGGTCGTGATCGGCCGCAGCAACACCGTCGGCAAGCCGATGGCGCTGATGCTGCTGCCAGGCCGACGCGACCGTCACCGTCTGCCACAGCCGCACGCCCGATCTCGGCGCTGCACACGCGCCAGCGCCGACGTCGTCGTCGCCGCGGTCGGCCGCGCAACACGCTGACCGGCGCGACATGGTCAAGCCGGGCGCGCGTCGTCATCGACGTCGGCATGAACCGCAACGACGCCGGCAAGCTGTGCGGCGACGTCGACTTCGCCGGCGTCGCCGCAGGTCGCCGGCTGCGATCACGCCGGTGCCGGGCGGCGTCGGGCCGATGACGATCGCGATGCTGCTTTCGAACACCCGTCGACGCGGCCGAGCGCGGCCGCGCTGCGCACAGCCTCGGGCTGACACGGACCGCGCAGACGGCAACTTGTGTGAAGTTGTCATCACCGTGCCAGCTCCTGCACGCCCGAGCGGCGTTGAAGGCACCTGCGCGCTCGGTTAGATTCGGACATCCGACGCGATCCGCTCGTCCAAAGCCGCCATGATCGCCACCACTCCGCGTTCCGACCTCGCGTCTGGCCCGGCTCTGGTCGCGCTCGCGATCGTCGCTCTTGCTGTCGTCGCCACGCCGGCCGAGGCGCAGTTCAAGGTCATCGGCGCCGACGGCAAGGTCACCTACACCGACCGCGAGCCGAACGCCAGCGAAGGCAGTGGTCGCCGCGCTCGGCGCGCGAGGCACCGCCCGAGCGGCCGAGCCCGACCTGCCGTTCGAGCTGCGCCAGGTCGCGTCAAGTACCCGGTCACGCTCTACGTCCGCCACGGTGCCTGCGAGCCCTGCGACGTCAGGCGCGCCAGTCCTCAAGCAGCGCGGCGTTCCTGTTCAGCGAGCGGCTAGGTCGCGAGCGACGAAGACAGCGAGGCGCTCGAGCGCGCTGCTCGGTGCGCGCGAAGCGCCGACGCTCACGATCGGCTCGCAGGTCCTGCGCGGCTGCGCAGCCGAGGCCTGGGCGCCGTACCTCGATGCCGCCGGCTATCCGCGCGAATCGCGCCTGCCGTCGACCTACCAGTACCGTGCCGCCGACGCCGATCGTCGAGCGCCGCGATGCCGCCGGCGCGCGCGCAGCGACGCCGGCGCACAGCCGGCCGCACAGGACACCGGCGATCGCGGCGCCCGGCCGGCCCGGCGGAATCCGCTTCTGAGCCCGCGCCGGAGCTGCGCCGACAGGCGCCAGGTCGCCGGCTACGCCCGACGTGGCGCGCCGCGCGACGCTGCCGGCGCCGACCGCCGCGCCCATCACCCAGAACAGCGCCGATGCGCCGAGCGTCGCGCCGGCGAGGCCGAACGCCAGCGGCATGACGGCGCTCGGACAGGTTGATCGCCATCGAGCGCAGCGCGATCGCCTCGCCGTGCCGCGTCGTGCGGCGTGATCTGGTGCAGCGTCGTCATGATCATCGGCTGTACCGACGCCGAGCGCCGAGGCCGAGGACGCACGGCGCAGCGCGCCCATCACCCAGGCCGCGCTGGGCGAGCGGATAGACGCGCGAAGACGCGCCGGCGCATCAGCATCGCGCCGACCAGCACGTGCGACTCGCGCAGGCGATGCGCGAGCAACGGGATCGACCAGCCGCACCGGCGGCGACCGCGGTCGCGAAGACGCCGAGGACGAGGCCGATCGCCGAGGCGCTGAAGCCGCGCTCGTGGCCGAGGATCGGCACCAGGAAGCGTGTGCACGTCCCAGCTCGACGAGAGCAGCCAGTTGACGAGCAGGAGCCGCGTGAAGCCGGGCGCCTGCAGCAGGTCCCAGGCGTTGCGCGATGGCGCTGCGGCGGCGGCGACGGCGGCGCGCGCCTCGACCGGCACGAAGCGCGCCCAGCACCAGGCTGGCCAGCGGCAGCAGCGCGAGCACGGCGAAGGCGAGCCGAAAGCCGCTCAGGTCGATCAGCGTTCCGGCGACGCACCGGCCCGACGACGTTCGACGAGCGCCGGCGCGAGGCCGAGCCAGCTGAAGATGCGCTTGCAGGCTCGGTCGGATCGCTGCGCCATCCGTCCGGCCGAGCGCTGGATCGCGATCAGGCCGAAGTTGGCGCCGGCGCCGGTGAGACGTCGCGGCGACGCAGAGCACGACGAACTGGCCGTGCCGGCGAGGCAGCGGTCGAGAGCGACGGCGCAGATGCCGCCGACCGACGGTCGAGCGCGACCGCGACGCGGATCGGCAGGTGATAGCCGTGGCGGTCGGCGAGCCGCCCGGCGCCGAGCGCGAGCGCGATCGGCGCGCGCCGCGAACAGGCCGAGCAGGACGCCGACCGCCCACGCTGCGTGGCCCTCGCGCAGCGCCGGCAGCGGCGCCGCCATGCGGATCCCGGCCATGCACGAGTGCAAGCGCGATCTGGCCGCCGATCAGCGCCAGCAGCGCCGGCCTCGGCAACGACGCGCTCTGCCGGCCGTTCAGTCATCCGCGATCGTCGTCGGGATCAGCGTCGTCGGCACGAGCCCGGCAGCAGCGCCTGGGCACGCGCAGCTCGGGCAGCGGCCTCGACACCGCGTCAGCGCTCGCGCGCCATCTGACGCGCGCGCCTCGGCTTCGCCGATCGAGCTGACGTACTGTGCTCGCCTCGTCGGCTTCTTGACGCTGTCGCCAGGACTGCGCCGAAGCTGCCGAACTCGGTCTTGACCGCGCCCAGCATCTCGCGCACCTCGGTCGACGCGCTTTCGAGCGCGAGCGTGTCGAAAGCCCATCTGCAGGCTGGTGCAGCGTCGCGAGCAAGCGTGCGTCGGGCCGGCGAGCGTGACGCGGTGGTCGCGCTGCAGCGACTCGACCAGGCCGGGCGGCGCAGCGCCTCGGCATAGAGGCCCTCGGTCGGCACGAACAGGATCGCGAAGTCGGTCGTGTGCGGCGGCGCCACGTACTTCTCGCGGATCGTCCGCGCCTCGACGCGCAGGCGCGTCTCGATCGCCCGCGCCGGCGCCTCGACGCCGGCGCGCGTCGGCGCGCTCCTGCGCCTCGAGCAGCCGCTCGTAGTCCTCGCGCGGAAACTTGCAGTCGATCGGCAGCCAGAGCGGCTCGCCGTCGTCGCGCGGCCCGGCAGCCTGATCGCGAAGCTCGACCGCGCGCGTCGCTGCCGGGAACGCGTCTCGACGTTCTTGCGCGTACTGCTCGGGCGTGAACACCTGCTCGAGCAGGCGCGGCGAGCTGCATCTCGCCGAAGCGTGCCGCGCGTCTTCGACGTTGCTCAGCACCCGGCTCAGCGAGCCGACGTCGCTCGCCAGCTTCTGCATCTCCGCCGATGCCCGCGGTGCACCTGCTCGAGCCGGTCGGCCACCTGGCGGAAGCTCTCGCCGAGGCGCTGCTCGAGCGTGGCGTGCAGCTTCTCGTCGACGGTCGGCGCGGATCTGCTCGAGCTTCTTCTCGTTGTCCTGCTGGATCGCCGCCGACGCTTGCTCGACCGCCAACCGCACCTCGGCCATGCGCTGGTCGTTGGCCTGCGACCAGCGCCTCGCAGCTGCTCGGCGAGCGTCGCCGACAAGCGTCCTTCAGCGACGGCCGCCTGGCGCGGCCCTGCGCGTCGAGCGTCTGCGTCCAGCGCCTTCGCGCGCCATCCGGCCTGCTCGACCTGCGCGCGCGTCGCCTGCGCGAAGCGAGTCGCCGAGGCTGCTGCTGCGTCGCCGCGAGCTGGCGACCGAAGCTGTCGATCTGCTCGTTCTGGGTGCGCGCGACGTCGCCCTGCTGCGCGAGCAGCGTTCGCTGGAAATCGCTGAGCGTCGCGCCGAGCTCCTGGCGCGTGACCTGGGCGCTGCGCTGGACCTCGTCGCGCAGCTCGCGCATCTGCCGCTCGGCGCCGGCATCGACCGGTGGCCGGCGCAATGCAATCCAGAAAGCGGTGACGGCGAACGAGCGCGAGAAGGGCCGGAACCAGCCAGTCGAGCGAGCATGCGGCGATTGTCGCAGCGGCGCCGCGCGTCCGGCTACGCCGGCGCCGCAGCGCCAGCGCTGCCGGCCGCGTCCCGCCCAGCGTTCGGCGAGATCGAACGCCGACCTGGACGATCAGCGCCAGCGCCGCTGCCGGCAGCGCGCCCGCGAGCATGACGTCGCTGTCGTTGACCGCGAGACCGGCGACGATGCGCTCGCCGAAGCCGCCGGCGCCGATGAACGCGGCCATCGTCGCCGTGCCGACGTTGATCACCGCCGCGGTCTTGACGCCGGCGACCAGTGTCGGCATCGCCAGCGGCAGCTGCACGTAGCCGCAGCGCCTGGCGCGTCGTCATGCCGAGCGACGCGCCGCCTGCGCCATCTCGCCGCGACACGCTCTGCAGGCCGGCGTGGGTGTTGCGCACGATCGGCAGGAGCGCGTAGAGAGAACAGCGCGATCACGCGCCGGGACGACGCCGATGCCGCCGACCAGCGCGATCAGGAAGGCGAGCAGCGCGAGCGACGGCGATCGTCTGCAGGATCGCCACCGCGCCGAGCAGCGTACGGCCGAGCCGCGGCCAGCGCCACGCGCGGCGATGCCGAGCGGAACGCCGAGCGCGACGGCGAGCACGAGCGAGCCGAACACGAGCAGCAGGTGCTGCGCCGCGAGGCCGGCCGAAATCGGCGCGAAGATGCGCTCGACCAGGCTTGCCTTGGCGCCCGGGCCGGCGCGCGCAGCCATGCCGCTCGCGTTGCGGCCGCTCGCGGCGGCTGCCGACTGCCAGCGAAGCCGCCGGCGAGGAACTTGCTGCGCCGTCTCGGCGAAGCTGCGGCCGTCGAGCTCGACCTCGGCGTTCATCGCGATCATGGTCGCGGCGTCGATCGAGCTTCGCGGAGCTTGCCAGCGGCGCCGGCGTCGACCGCCGCGCGCATCAGCAGCGACGGCGTCGTACTTGGGAAAGAACGCGCGATCGTCCTCGAGCACCGTCAGGCCGAGCCGGCCGAGCTCGGCATCGGTCGAGTAGACGTCGATCACGTCGACGCGGCCGGCGGCGACCGCGTCGTACGCCAGGCCGTGGTCGAGGCCGATCGGCGTCGCGCCGCCAGCGCCGTAGGCCTTGCTCAGCGCCGGCCAGCCGTCGGCACGCTGCAGGAACTCGGCTGCGAGAGGCCGAGCGCGAAAGCCGGGGCGCATCGAGCGCGAAGCAGGTCGGAGATGCGGCTGATGCGCAGCTCGCGCGCCGTCGCAGTCGGTCATCGCCAGCGCATAGAGTGTTGTTGAAGCCGAACGGCACCGCCGCCTGAGCGCGCGCGGCGCGAGTCGCGCGTTCAGCTCGTCGAGCGCAGGATTGCGCGTCCTGCTTGAGCAGCTCGCGAACGATCGTTCCGGTGTACTCGGGTGAAGATCGAGCCGCGCCGCTGGCCAGCGCCTGCTCGAGGATGCCGGTGTTGCCGAGGCCCTGGCGGTGCTGCGCCTGCCGGCCCGACCGCGGCCAGCGTCTGGGTCGACGATCTCGCCGAGCATGTACGACTCGGTGAAACGCTTCGAGCCGACCACCAGCGCCGGCGGCTCGGCCGCATGACTCGCCGCGCGTGGCCGAAGAGTCCGAGCAGGCCGACGCAGATGCGCCGCAAAGCTGTAGGAACCGATCCTACGGGACGAAGGGAGCTTCTCGGTCCGGCCGCGGTCACGACCGGTCACCGAGCAACTCTGAGCCATCAGTCTTGCCGACGCGTGCTCTCCTGACTGCCTTCCCTTTCAGCCACCACGAGTGCCGCCGTGTACTCGACCGGTGCATGGGCCGGACCGTCCTGGCAAGAGTCGTTCCATGAGCCAGCTGAAAGCTGTTCATCGTCGAGGACAGCCCGGTGATCCGCGGAGAACCTGGTCGCCGCGCTCGAGGAGATGGCGCCGATCGACGTCGTCGGCACCGCCGACGACGAGGTCACGGCCGTGACCTGGCTGGCGCGCCGCGAGAACCGCGTGCGATCTGGTGGTGGTCGACATCTTCCTGAAGAGCGGCTCGGGCCTCGGCGTCGCTGCAAGCCGCGTCGGGCGCCGGCTTGCCGACAAAGCTGGTGGTCCTCAGCAACTACGCCACGCCCGACATGCGGCGCAAGTGTCTCGAGCTCGGCGCCGACCGGGTGTTCGACAAGTCGAACGAGATCGATGCGCTCATCCTGCTACTGCTGCCGGCTTGCCGACGGCAGCACCGGCAACACCGAATACAACGCGCTCTCTTGACCTGCGCCGCCGCGCGGCCAGCGCCTACTGGATCAGCCCGTTCTTCAGCGCGTAGTAGGTCAGGTCGCTGTTCGATTCGCAGCTTCATCTTCTCCATCACCCGGGTCCGGTACGTGCTCACCGTCTTCACGCTCAGCGACATGCTGTCGGCCATGTGGCCGATGGTCTCGCCCTTGGCCGAGCCGCAGGAACACCTGGAACTCGCGCTCGGAGAGCTGCTCGTGAGGCGGCTTGCTCGCCGACCCCCGCCAGGCCGTCGGCGAGCAGCTCGGCAACGCCAGCGGTGATGTACTTGCGGCCGCGGTAACACGGTGCGGATCGCCTTGACGATCTCCTCCGGGTCGCAATCCTTGTTCGAGATAGCCGCTCGCGCCCCTGGCGCAGCAGGGTCGTCGCGTAGTGCTCCTCGGGAAAGCCGACAGAATCAGCACCTGGCAGATCCGGCGCCCGCGCCTTGATCGCCGCCAGCGCGTCGACGCCGCTCTGGTCGGGCATCGACAGGTCCATGACCAGGACGTCGACCTGTCCCTTGCGCGACGATGTCGACCGCTTCCCGCCCGTTGGCGGCCTCGGCGACGACCGTGAGATCGACCTGCTCGGAGAAGAATCTGACGCAGACCGGCGCGAACGATGGCGTGGTCGTCGATGATGGCGATTCTGATCATGGCAGGAGTGTCGGTTGGAGACGCGAGATAGGCTCGGTGGCGCGAGTTTAGGTACCGCAGACGATGAGCTTATTTCGCGCTCGCCGCAATGTCATTGCCTTCCCCTGGCGGCGGCGGCGGCGTTGTCGATGCTCGTCGATCAGCGAGGCGTCGTACCAGGACGCAACGTCGTCGCTGGACGCGCTCGGCGAGCGCACCACCGCGCGTGCCAAGCTGAACGATCTGGTCAGTCGCTGCTCGACGCCGAGACCGGGCCAGCGCGGCTATCCTCCTGACCGAGCGCAGGAGTACCTGCGCCCGTACCAGGAGGCGCTGATCGAGACCGCGCTCGCTGCTCGCCTGGCTGACGAGCCACTACGCCAACGACGCCAAGACCCGCGCCGGTGATGGCTGAAGTGGCGCGCGAAACCGAGGCCAAGCTGAGCGAGCTGGCGACGACGATCGATCTGCACGACCGCGGCGTCGAGAACGGCTGGCGCGAGCTGCTCCTGTCCGACATCGGGCGCGAGAAGATGGAGCACGTGCGAACGCTCGGCGAGCAGCTGATCGGCTACGAGAGCCGGCCAGGTCGAGATCGGCCGGCGCAACGTCTATCAGACGCTGCTGCTGAACCGCATCGGCGTCTCCGGCGATGGCGGCGGTCAGCCTGCTCGCGCTCTTCATGTACCTGCGCCAGACGGCAACCCTCGACCGCACCCCTGGCCGACGAGGCCGAACGCGTCGCCGGCGATAGGAATCGCCTCGAGGCCGAGGTCGGCAGCGCGCACCGAGCAGCTGCGCGAGCTCGCCCAGCACCTGCAGACGATCCGCGAGGACGAGCGCAGCCGGCTCGCACGCGAGCTCCACGACGAGCTCGGCGCCCTGCTGACGGCCGCCAAGCTCGACGTCGCGCGCCTCAAGTCGCGCCTCGGCACGACGATCACCGCCGACGCGACCGGAGCGGCTGGCCCACCTCAACGAGTCCTGAACGGCGGGATCGCTCTCAAGCGCCGGATCATCGAGGACCTGCGCCCCCTCGTCGCTGAGCAACCTCGGCCTGGTCGCGGCGCTCGAGATCCCTGCTGCGAGTTCGCGGCGCGCAGCGAGATCAACGGTCGTCGACGACCTCGTCAGCGTCGAGCTCGACGAGGGCCGCACAGCTGACCGTCTACCGCTCTGGTCCAGGAGGCGCTCACCAACGTCGTCAAGTACGCCAAGGCGGGCGAGGTCGTCGTCACGCTGGCGCCGGTCGAAGGCGGCGGCGCCGGGTCGCGGTCAAAGACGACGCGGCGTCGGCTTCGACACCAACGCGCCGCGCCTAGCGCGCCACGGCCTGATCGGCATGCGCTACCGGGTCGAGGCCGAGGGCGGGACGATGCAGCTCGTGTCCAGTCCGGGGGCAGGGACGCTGATCGAGGCGACTCCTTCCTGCGCCGCGCCCCGGCCATCCCGGTGCAACCGGCGAGAACGAGGACGCATGGCGTTGCACCGCGGCCGCCTGAATGCTTTCCCGCTCCGCTACCCTGTCGGTCGCGTCCTACCGATCCGAGCTCACTGTCCGGCACAGGCGGCGCCGCGCGGCACCTATCTTTGACGCGTGGAGCTCCCCGCACACTGATCCCTTTGTCTCGTACGTCCGTCAGGCAATTGAGACCGAACCCTCCACCCCCAGCAAAGGAACCTCCATGAACACCATCGGCACCAGCACCTCGAAGCCGCTCAGCGTCACAGCAGCCAGGACATCGCCGACAGCGCTGCCGGCACGGCCCAGAACGCGATCCGCTCAACCCAACGCGCCGCCGACCAGGCGCTCGATCGTCTTTCCGAGAAGGTCGAGCGACGTGCGCAGCCAGGCCGCGCCCTTGCTCAACAAGGTCTCGTCGCAGCCAGAGCGGCGCGCGCGCGGCATGGAAGCGGTTCGCGACACGTCGCAGCAGTTGCGCGAGCGGGCGCAGCAGGCGCAGGACATGACCGTCGCCCATGTCAACAGGGACGAGCCGATCAGGCGATGCTCATCGCAGCTGCCACCGGCGCCGCTGATGGGGCTGATCAGCCTCGCTCGGACGCTCGCGCGACTGAGCGCGATGACTCGGCCCACGACGATCGGTCTGAGCCGGCGCGCCCCGATCATGATCCACCTTTGCTGCGCCTGGCGGCGACCAGAGCCGCACCTGCTCGGCGATCACGTCGAGGCCTATGCCGCGCTTGTCGGCGAAGAGGTGCACAAGGTCTCGACCTCGTGGGCGATGCGCATCGGTCCGTACGTCGGCGCGCTGCTCCTGGCCTTGCTCGGGCTGGGGCTGGTCGGCGTGGCCCTGCTGCTGTGGGCCGCGCTGCCCTCGCGTCGGACTATCCCGCGCCGTGGGCGATGGTGATCGTGCCGCTGGTGCCGCTCGCCGGCGCCGTCGCATGTTTCATGGTCGCGCGCTCGAAGCCGATCGAGAACGCCTTCGACACGGTCAAGAAGCAGCCAACGCCGCACATGGCGATGCTGCGCGAGGTGAGCGCGCCATGAGCGCGACGATGGCACCTGGGAGCGGCGCGGTCCCGCCGGCGCAACCGCGCCGCCGAGGCCGCAGCGCGCGCCGCGCCGGTCACGACGCCTGCAGGCGAGCCGTCGGCAACCGAGCGTCTGGCGGCGTCGCGCGCGCGCCTGCGCCGCTCGATGCTCAGGATCTCGCACCCGCCGAAGCGTGCGCCGCTGCTGAGCGGCGGCCTGACGGTCTGCCGCGACGCGCTGCTCGCGCGCGCTCGCGACGTGCCCGGCGCAACCTTCGTCGATGGAGGCGATCGACAGCTGGTGGCAGCAGCATCCGCTGCACGCCGCCGGCGTGGTCGCCGAGGACACGCATCGCGCACGCTGATCGAGCCGATCGCCAAGCGCAATCCGTTAGCGGCTCATCGCCGGCGCGAGGCCGGCGTCGGCGCCCTGCTCGTCCTGACCAGGCCCTGGCGCTGGGCGCGCTGCGCCCGGCGCTTTTCATCGGCTCTGCTGCCCCAGGCTCGCCAGCCACGCGCTGCGCCGCATGCCGGTCGAGTCAGGGTCCAGATGCTGGCCGGCGTCGCCGGCAAAGCGGTCGGCACGCCCGACCGCCGCCAAGACACACGCCGGCGCGTGGCATCCGGTTTGCCGTAGCCGTCTCGGCAACGATTACCTCCCAACGGCCCCTTGTCGAACCGCCTTGTGCGTGCTCGACCGGTCCCCTCCGTGGGCCTCTTAAAAACGCGCTCCGGCGCGTGTGTTTGCGCGCCGAGCACTCGGCGCGCAACTCGGCCAATCAGGGCCTTGCCATTAGGTCCTCGCCAATAGGACATATCCTACAGGCACTCGACGGTGCGGTCCGACAGACCTCCTTGCCGTCATTCGCTAAAGTAGAGCACGCTCTCGAAACCCTGCACTCCATGACCTCCCACGCCGTCGCCAGCATCGCCAGCCGCGTCGCAGCACGCGGCCTTGGGCCACGGCCTCCATCGCCGACGCCGCCGACACCACGCCGATGGAGCTTTCCGCTCTCGGCGCCCATGTCGATCGCCGCAGCGGGCTCGCGCGGCCGGATGTTCGCGCTGCAATGCGCTGCCGACAGCCTGATCGGCTTCATCGCGCCCCGCTTCTGTCACCACCGCGGTCATCGTCGCCATCGTTTTCGGGATCGCCTCCGCTCATCGCCTGACGGATGGCCGAGTCCGATCTGCTGCGGCTGGTGCTCGACGCACCAGCGGAGCTGGCTGAGATCCTCGATCCGCGCGCGCGCCCGGTCGAACGGCCGAATCGATCGGAGATCTTCGGCCCCGAGCGTTTCGCCCAGCACGGCCGAAGCCTCGCCGAAACCCACGCCGCCGCGTTCGCCACCTCGCGCTCGAACGCGTTCTTCCCCCGCGCCTGCGCGACAACGCCCCGCGTGCTGCGCGAGGCGCAGCGCTACATCGGCACCCAGGCGACGACTGGCTACGAGCGTCAGCCCGGCGGCCGAATGGCTGCTCGACAACTTCCACCTGATCGAAGCGCAGCTGCGCGGATCAACGACGGGCTGCCGCGCCGCTACTTCCGCGACCTGCCGGTGCTGCAGGACGAGCCGCTGGTCGGCCTGCCGCGCGTCTGCATGGCGTCGCCTCGGGCGTTCGTCGCCCACACCGACAGCGCCTCTCGACGACGATCTGCTGGTCCACTTCCTGCGCGCCTACGAGGAGGTGCGCGAGCTGACGCTGGGCGAGCTCTGGGCTTTGCCGACGACGCTGCGCGTCGTCCTGATCGAAAACCTGCGCCGCCTGGCCGAGCGCGCCGCCGCCAACCAGGCGGCGCGCGAGATCGCCAACCCAGAGCTGCGATGCGAGGGCTACAGCCCCGAGGAGGCTCGACCGGATTCTCGCCCTGCTCAACCGGCGCGGCGTCGGCGACGCGTTCCTGGCGCAGACGATGGCAGCAGCTGCACGGACCACCGCTCGCCCGCCAACCAGCGCTTCTTCGACTGGCTGCAGCGGGTAGCGCCGCATCTCGCCGAGATCCAGACGCGGCTGCCGGCGGCGCAGGCCGCCGACAACCTGAGCTGTCAGCAACGCGATCATGTCGCTGCGCTCGATCAGCGATGCCGACTGGGCCGAGATCGTTGTCTCAACCAGCGGCCTGACCCAGCTCATGCTCACCCGCTGGCGTTCGCCGCCGAGCGCGACGAGACATTCGCGACCAGACGCTGCATCGCGATCGAGAAGCTGGCGCGCAGATGCGGTCCGCAGCAGAGCGCGAGGTGGCGACGGTCCTGCTCGGCTGATGCACGGCGCCGAGTCCTCGCCGGAGAGCGACGACGACGACGCACGCACCGGTCGCGAACCACTGGCTGCGCGGCACCGGCCGCGGCATCGCTGCGCCGCGCCCTCGGCCTCGGCAGCGACCGCTCGCTGGCCTGGCACCGCTTGCTGCAACGCGCGGCGCTGCCGGCGTACCTCGGCGCCATCGGCGTCACGACGCTGGTCCTCGTCGCCTGGCTGCTGGTGCGCCACAGTGCCGCGCTGGCCTCGGGCCATGTATCGCGTGGCTGAGCGCGGGCGCGGCGCTGCGCTGTGTTCCCGGCCTCCGAGCCGCGGTGGCGCTGATCGACCGGCTGATCAGCGGTCGGCGCGCCGGTGCGCATGCCGCGGCTGGCGTCCGCGAGCGGCATCCCGGCCGAGCACCGATCGATGGTGGCATCCCGCCGATGCTGAGCAAGCCCGAGTCCGGTCGCGCGAGCTCGCGCACGACCTTCAATCCACTACCTCGCCAACCTCGAGCGACGACGCCCAGTTCGCCTCCTCACCGACTGGCCCTGACGCCGACGCCGAAAGCGGCGTTCAGGCGACGAGGCCCTGTCTCGCCGGTGCGGTCGCCGAGATCGAGCGGCTGAACGCGCTCTATCCGGCGCATCCCGACGAGCCGGCGCGCCATCCGTCCTGCACGGGCGCGCCGCTGCCGCGCCGTCGGAGACGCTGGATCGGTTGGGAGCGAAAGCGCGGCAAGCTCGAGCAGCTGCTCAGCCTGCTCGCCGGCAGGTGGCGGCGCTGGCCGTTCGCCCAGGCCTGTCGGCGGACCCTCGGCGGTCGCCGCCGCTCCGCGCTATGTCGCGACGCTCGACAGAGCGATTGACGTGCGCGCTCGCATGCCCCGGGCGCGCCACGCTGACCTCTGTCGGCGCGTCGCCGCGCATCCGCACAGTCAAGCCGCGCCTTCGCGGCTGACGCAGCGCGCGCCTGTCGGCGCGGCCACGGGGCATTCTGCATGCCGCACGTCGCGACGCCCTGCCCGACCCCCGGCTGGCGTCACCTCTACCACTGGCAACGTTCGCCGGCCAGACCGGGATCGATCCCCGCCGGCGCTGCGAGCTCCGGTCATCACCAGGACGTCTTCCGGCGAGGTGCGCAAAATGTTCGCCGGTGCAAGGGACTTGCTCCATGGCAGGCGATGCACGCCGTCCTCGGCGGCCGCCTGCCGCAAAACCAGAGTCCTCGGCGACGGCCTGCCGAGGCCTTGCCGGCAACGCTGCGCCGCGCGGTCGGGCCCCACACATCACGGTGATCGGGGACGCGCCGTTCCATGCCGAAACGTCGTCTCGCTTCGCGACGCGCAACGCTGGACGCGCGGGGCGGCTGACAGCTGCCTGCCGATCCTGCTCCACGCCGGCAGCCGCTGGCGTGCCGCGCAAGCTGATCAACCGCTGGAGGATGCTCGACGGCCTGCGCCGGATCGCTGGTCGCGCCGATGTCGTGGCGGCGGTCGCGTTCGGTGGACTCGCTCAGCGACGCCGGATCGCGCCGTGGGCGACGCTCAGCGGCTGGTCGGCTTTCGTTGCGTTTTCTCCGCCGGAGCCGCTGATGGGCAGCGCTCGCCTGTGGCGTGGCGCCGAGCCGCGGCGAGCATCGCCCGGATCCACTTCTCATCAGCCAGGCGGTCGCCGGAGCCTTCGGTCGCGCCGTATCGGCATGGCGCCTCTGGCTGCTGGCGCGGCTGACACAGCCCGCGTTGAACGCGCGCTCAGACGCCGATCGGCCGCGCACTCCCATCGACTGTTCGTCAGCAATGGCGGCGCCTGCTCGAAATCGGACGGCGGCGGCGGCAGCGCTGGCCGCGGCGACGACGATCAGCGCTCTCGTCTACGAGCTGCGCACAAGCACTGCTGGCGCACGCCGCTCGCCTGCCGGTTGTGCTCTGGATCGCGCCTTCCCGTGCGAGCGTGGCGCCGGATCGGCCGGCAGAGCGCGTCGTTGCTGTGCCTCCGGTCTGGGCTCTGGCGCCGGTCTGGACCTGCGGGTGAGCGCCGCCGCGTCGCGCCGCGCAGCGGCGACGCTCGAGCGCCGACCAGCTTCTACTCTGCACGACATCGCCACGCGACACGCTGGCTTCTGTTCGGAGCGCTGCGTCGGCCCTGACGAGCCGCAGCCTCGCCGCCCGACAGCCTGGGTAGACCTCGGCTCCGGCGGCATGGTCGTACCGCACCGGACCTCGCCGACCGGCATCGGCCTTCCATCTTCCTCTCGAGCGCGTGCGCGCAGTCAGCTTCGCTGGATCGGCGCGATCGAGATGATCAAGACTTGCCGCATCGAGGCGGCGCTGGCGTCGCACGCATGGAGCGCCGCCGCGGCCACTTCCTCAACCGGTATCGACTGTTCGCTTTGCCGCGCCAGCGCCGCTTATCGCCGCTCTACGCGTCTCGACCGATCGAGCAGCGCAACCTCGTGCACCCACCTGATGGCGCTGGCGCAGGCCTCAGCTCGGCGGCGTGCCCGGCGCCGCTCGCGACAGACCTCTTCGCCGTAGCGCGCTGGCGCTCTCGCTGGCGCGGGATCGTCGCCAGTCGCGCGGCGCCGGCGCGCTGACGCTCGGTGGATCGGTGCTGGCCGAGGTCATCGCCGCCGCGCGAAAGCGCCGCTGGCGCAGATCGTGAGCGACCACCGCCGCAATCGCCGCCCAGAGCGCTGATCGCCGCGGCGGCCGAGCTCGCCGGCGCCGCCGTACCACCACCGGCGGCGCCGAAGCAGCTCCGCCGTCGCCGGCGCAGCAGCCTGGCCTGGGCGTCTCGCCGGACCACCTCTCGCGACGCAAGAACCGCGCTCGGCCTGCAGCGTCAACGCCAGCGGCGCCGGCGACGCGAACGCTGAAGGCGCGGCTATCAGCCACTGGGCACGACCTTGCCAACGGCCCGCCGTTTGCTCGACCTCGGCTTTCTTCTTCCGCCGCCAGCGCCGCTCTGCCACACGTGGCTTCATGCTCACCAGAGCGCCAGCTTGGCGGCGGCTTTCTACGACCTGCTCTCTCCTCGAGGCTGCGCCGCCATCCAGCTCATGTGCTGCGATCGCGCAGGCGACGTCTCGCGGCCTGCACGTGGGCGGCGCTCGGCCGTCCGTTCTGCCGCCGTCGGCGCGCTGGCCGCTGGCCGCGCTCGTGGTCGGATCACGATGTTCGCGTGCCTGATGCCGAGACGCTGGTCCTCGACGAGCTTGCGGTACGGCCAGCGTCCCGCTGCGCGGCCTTTGTCTGCGGTGCGAACACGACGACTCGCGCGCCGAGCACCACGCGCCGCTGGGCGCATCTCGGCGCGCTACGCCGCGAGCGACCATACTTTGGCCTACCGGTACGCGCCGCAAAGGCGTACCGCGCCTCAGCGCTGCGGCGTGCCGCCGAGCGACGAGCCTCAGTGATCGCGCCGTGCGCTATCGCGCCTGGCGGCGCACGGTCGCGCCGCACCTGCGCGACGATCGACCTCAGCCGGACTCAGGCGGCGCCGCCGCTGGCCGCTACGACTTCATCGAGGCGCTCGACTATCGGCCCGGCAGGCTCAGCAGGGCGCAGTGAAGGCGTCGGCGCGCGTGTTCCACCTTCATGGCCCACCAGCCTGGGGATCGAGCGTCGATCGCGCTGGCCAACGTCCTGGCATCGCCACGGAGCGGCGCGCCGCCAGCGACTGGCCGATGCTTCGGTCGAGGCGGTGGCCTGCATCCGCCACGAGCGCGCCGCTGTCGAGGTGGCGCCAGCGTTGTCGCGCGCGCCGCCAGCGGAGCGCCGACGGCAGGCCTGCCGGAAAGCCCGGCGCGCCCGGCATTCCGCGAAATCATTGCCCGGCGCGGCGGCGATCGAGGCGACTCCACGCTGCTCGAGCGGGCGCTGCGGCGGTCGCGCTCAGAGCCAGCGGCGCCGGCGTCAGCCGCTGGGGCAAACGTCAACACCCGCCGCGCGCCCGCGGTGGCAGACGTTCTGCGAGCGACGCCTGCGGCTGGTTCTTTCATCTGCGCCGGGACCGCCAGCGCGCAGCCGGTGATCGCCGAAGCGAGCATCCGTCGCCCGAACTCCGGGCGCACGCTACCACTGCAGCCTAATGCCGACCAGGCGGTCTCGACGCTCACCTGGTCCGGAGGTCGCAGGCGGCGGCGAGCGGTGGACAGCCGCGAAGGCTTGCGGCGTCGAGTTCCGGACGCATCGCCACCGCACAGCTCCACAGCGGCGACCGCACGCTCGACCTTTCGAGCTGATGCTCGGCGTTCGAGGGCAGCGCTCGCCGATCCGCGCGCCGACGGCGCGCCCGGCGTTCTCGACCACCGCTCGTCGGCGCCGAGTGGCAAGCTCAGCACCAGAGGCGATCGTCTATGCCGCGCAAGCCCCGGCTGGTGACCGACAGCCAAGTGCCTGCTCGCGGCGAACTTCCTGGCCCCGGCGTCAGAGCCTGCCGGCGGATCGATCCCGGATCTCAGGTCGACCGCGCGCGCCCGGCTCTACGCAATCGCGCCGCGCGCGACCTGGCCGGCGTCAGTTCGACGAACTGCCCGGGACGATTGGCCGAGGGCGCCGGCATCGGCCCTCGACTCCGGCCTCGATCCGATGCATCGCGGCGCTCGCGGTGCGGCTGCAGATCGCGTCCAAGGCGAAGTCCGGTCGCTCACCTTCTGCACCGGCAGCGGCCGACGCCGATCCAGACCACCTTGCGCGCGCAGTCGGTCGACAAGTACCGCCCAGACCGGCAACATCAGAGCGAGAGCCTCGCTGCAGGTGGCCGGCGACGCTGACCGGCGTTCGCCCGCGCGAGATGCGCGAATCGACGCCGAGGAACTTCAGCCGCGATCCAGACGCACCGTCGGGCGACGCTGGCCGGCTTGCCGCCGACGCCGAACTCCACCTGCGCGCGTCCGGGGCCAGGCGGCGCTCCGCGACCGGCGCCTGCCCGGCGCTGGCGTCTCGGGCGACCGGCCAGACCGTCCACTGGTCTCGGCCGGCGTCGCCCAGGGCGGCGCCCTGGGCTGTGCGCCGCTGGCGCAGGCGCGCCTCTGGTCATGGGGCGGCATCGACCTGCGACCTGGTCGGTCAACTAACCCCGGAGCCGACGTCGTACCTGATGCCGCTCATTGCCAGCCATCGCCGCGTCATGAAGGCAGCATGCGGCCGCGATCGCGCGCAGCAGCCGAGCAGCGCCGAGACCGGCTTTCATCTGCTGCAGGACAAGCGACCGAGCGCCGATGGTAGTCCTCGACCCTGCTGCACGCTGGCGACGGGTCCGCTGTCAGCGCCGACGGCCGGCCGCTCGCCTCACCACGTCGGTGAATTCGCCGAGCTGCACGAAACGCGCGTTCCAGGAGCGCCAGAGCGCATCTCATGCGCGCGACCTGCCGGGCGAGATGGGCGCTGAGATCGTGCCGCCGGCGCGGGCGAGCATGACTTCAGCGCCGCCAGCGGCGGTTCCCGCTTCGACGTCAACGCGCTGATGCGGCCGGCGCGGCCGATGGGGTCATCTCGCCACGCGCCAGACTTCGGCGCCCAGACTCGGCAGGAAGTCGGCGGTGGCCACAGCCTGGCCGTCATCAGCCGCCTGAACAGCTCACGCCGTGGTCGTGAACGACGCCGTCGCCGGTCCGTCCGGCGACGGTTCCTGCTCCGCAGGACCTGCGCACGATGGCAGGCATGGAGCGTGACGCGCGTCGGCCGCCGGTGACTCCGGACTCGGACCCCATCGCGTCGTCCGGCGCAGGGACTACAGCATCGTCGCGCCACCGCCAGTGGCGCGCTCGATTCGCCTGTCACCACGGTGCGTCGACAGCCGTCACCGCGTCGTCAAGCATCGTTCGGCGCCCGCCTTGGTTGACCGCGGCCATCGGACGATCCAGCTCGCCTGGTCCGGCATCGCCGAGTGGATCCTCGGCGGCGCAGCGCAGCGATCGCGCCAGCGCCACACCCGCGTGGCGATGGCGTGCAGCGCCAGCCGAGCGACGAAGCGCCAGACCAGCCTCGGCGTGGCGACGGCGGCAGCGCGAGGCGACGCCGGGTGCTTGCACCCAGCGCGACCGGGGCTCAGCTCTCGAAGCCGGCCGGCGGCGGCACCGCCTTCTTCGCCTCGCCGGCGACGCGAAGACTCGCCGTGGACTGACCCAGCGCGGGGTGTTCTGACGCGCGCGGCCACGCGTCGTGTCTGACCATACCAATGGGCGGGCGGCTGCGCCTGGGCCAGCACTCGCGCTCTCGACCCGCATCACGCTGCGCGCCAGCGTCGCTCGGCGCGATATTCCTGCTCAACTACGCTTTGCCGGCGGGAGGCGGCCGATGCGCTCGTCGCCAGAGGCCGACGCTGGTGCCTGCGGCGCCTGCTCCAGTGAAGGCACGCTGGGCGACTGCCAGCGCGGTCGCCGGTGCGCCGATCGCTGTTCGACGCGATGGTCAGCCGCTGGCTGCCACCGGGCGATCCGCTGTCGCCCCTCGGCGCGCCAGCTACCACCAGGCGACGGCGCCTGCGGCGCTGCGCAGGCGCCAGCTGGGACGCGATGGCGGCTGCCTGTGGACCGCGCCCAGCGATGCTGCGCCGGCAGATCGTCCTCTCGCCGCCTCGCGCCAGCTCCGCCGCCGGCGACGTCCAGCACTGGTGGCACGCGCGTGACACCGGCGCCGGCGCACCCATTTCTCCGACGACCTGCTCCCGGCTCTACTGCCTGCCGCCCGCTACATCGAGGACCGGCGGCGACGCCAAACCGTAAGCTCGGCGATGTCGTCCTGCCATCGAGAGCTGCGCGGCGATCTCCGGAAGGCGCCGAGAGACGCGTACTGCCGTTTCCGGCGATCGGCGAGAGACGGCGAGCGTGTTCAGGCCACGCACTGCGCGCGCGCAGTCGAACCACAGCCGGAAGGGTGGCGCGCACTACCGCCGCCGATTGGGAACCGGCGGCCAGGAGCGACAGCGCACGAACCGGGGCCGGTCAGCGAGGGCGCTTTGGCGAATCGGTCTGGCTGGCCTGGTTCCCGCGTGACGTCGTGCGCCGCTTCGCGCTGATCGCCGTGGTTTCCCGCGGCTGAACACGAGCGCGCCGCGCCGCTGGCGGCGCGGCGCAGCGCGCTCGGCTGCAGCGCGGTGTGCCGGCTGGCTGGGACGGCGAGTGCGTATCGCCGCGCCTTCGCTGGCGAGACGGTTCGCCGCTCGGCTCGTAGCCACCAGCGAGCGCCGGGACCGACCTGATCGCGCAGGCCACCGGGCGATCTCTCTCGGGCGCCGCACCAGGCGCTGGCGCGCGGGCGATGGCGTCGCTCGAGCGCCTGCTGCGGTCGATCGCGACGCCGGCCCGCTGGTGCCTGCTCGATCCGCCGCTCGCCTCGACAGCGGCTTCGAGCGCGCGGGCTACATCCATGCGCCCAGTCCGCCGGGGCGCGAGACGGCGGCCAATACTCGCTGTACGCGCCGGCGTCTGGCCCTGATAGCGCACGGCACGCGCTCGGCGGCGCAGCGACGCCGCCTATCGACTCGATTCACCTACCTGAGCCCGGCGCATCTTTGCTCGCGCCATCCGGAGCATCGGCATGCCGTATGCCATCGAGCTCCACGTCAATCGCCGGTGACGCCCGGCAGCGCGCCGCCCATGTCGGCCGCGGCGGCTGCGAGCTGGTACACCTGGCTCCGGCCGTCCGGCTAAGCAGCGGGCGGCGATCAGGTCGATGTTCGGCCTCCGGAGCCGTGCGCGGCGGCAAGAGATCGCCTGGTCGCGCCACGACCTGCCCGCGTGGCCTGGGACAACGCCGAGCTGCGCCTCGCGCGCCGGCAAGACGGTGCGCATCGCTTCGCGCCTGCCGTGCCATGGGCGCATCGACGCTGCCCGCGCCACGCCTCGCGCCGGGCCAGACGCTGCGCTGGTCGACGCTCGACGCCGCCGCCTCGACCCAGCTGGTCGAGCTGCCGCCGGCGGCCGCCGACAGCAGCGAAAGCGCAGAGTCCGGCGCGCGAGCACTCGCCGAAGTCGGCTGGGCGAGAGTTGCGCCGCCGTCCTACGCTCGGTCTCACGAGGCACTCCGGATTCCGCACCGGCAAGAGTGTCGCTAGAGTCGTGATTAGCAACGTCAGCGGGCCCGCGGGCTTTTCCAAATTCAGGGACCCGCGAAGGAGAACAGCATCGCTCAAGTGGGCCCTCATCTTCGCGATCGTCGCGCTCGATCGCCGCCTGCCCAGACTTCGCCGGGATCCGCTGCCGCGGCGCTGCCGGAATCGCCAAGATCCTCTTCGTCGTCTTCCTCGTCCTGTTCGTCGGGAAGTCCTGCTGTTCGCGCTGCCACTCGGCGCGAAGGCGGTTTCGAGCGGCGAGTAAATAGGCCGACGTGAATCAGAACCGACGATCTCGCGCGCCGGAAAGGCCGGCGCAGAGCGCCTCGAGCCTGCGACCAAAGCGCGCCTCTGAGCCGCCCAAGCGCAGTCTCGAGAAGGGCGCCGTGAGCGCCGAGCCTACGGGCCCTGGCGCGGAGTGATCATCATCGGCTTGCTCAACGGCGCGCTCGCGACCGAGATCGTCTGCACGCCGCGCTACGAGCGCCATCCACTACACACGCCAGGAGGCTGGGCGCCCGCCGAAGATCGCCGAGGAATTAACAATGTAACT